>Briea_p1__coassemble_516_pt1 | contig 91064 bp, 49 predicted proteins | sample Briea_p1__metabat2_low_PE_001 | metagenome-assembled genome bin Briea_p1 | reverse complement strand
GGATCCCTTATTTATCGTGTTTGTTAATTGCGAGCCTGGGCACTTTCATAATAAAATACTCAAAACTCCTCAAAAACCACTCAAAATCACTCAAAATCAGCCAAAAACCATTAAATACTCGATAATATTTACATTTATAGATTCAAGTTAATGTCAATCAGCTAACCTCTCATCGCCACTTTCTACCCATACTATTAGCACCAATCACCATTTAAAGGCAGCACCATAGCCCCAACTCCTCGCTTAGCCCTATCTGTATACCTCCACAAACACAGTCCAAAAGCCCTACCAAAAAAGTATTAAACCTGCGATAAACCAAGCTAGCAAAGATGTGCCCCCAAAAAAGCTATTACAGGCTTCTACTCGCTCTATCACGCCCATCATGCAAGTCATATTACCTGCGAGCCAAGCACAATAAGAGCAAGGACAGGACGGCACAGGATGGCACTGATAGGCACTGGATGTAACTGGACGGGGCAAGACGGGAAATGACAGGACATGGTTTAGCTGCCTGAGCATAAGATAAGACAAGCTATCAAGATCTAAAAGTTTGAAGCCAAACAGATAGCTATATGCATATATGGGCTGTTGGTCTTATGGGGTGATATCCTGCTTTTTTAAGGTGCTCAAGGTTGGCAAAAGGCAAAAAAATCCCTAGCAATTGCTAGGGACTTGATTAAAGCTCAACAAAGCTTAGGAAAATGATTTAAACCATATTAAGCATCTGGGTAGAAAGGCCATACCATTGGAATGATAGCAACACAGATGATCATTGAAACAATTACCAATGGAGTACCTACTTTAATATAGTCCATAAACTTGAACTTACCAGGAGCCAATACTAAGGTATTTGGAGGAGTTGCTACTGGGGTAGTGAAGGCGCAAGATGCGGCAATAGCAATAGCCATTACTACTGGATATGGAGAGCACCCCATCTTAGCCGCAATAGAAATACCAATTGGGCATAATAAAGCAGCAGCTGCGGTATTGGACATGAATTGGGTAAGACCACAAGATAAGGTAAACAATACTACCATGAACACATATGGACTTGGGTTATCACCCATAATGCCTACTACTACGCTAGCAATCATTTCACCAGCGCCAGTCTTCTCTAAAGCACTAGCTAAAGGCAACATACCTGCAAATAAGAAGATAGTTACCCAGTCGATACCTTGGTAGGCCTTCTTTTCAGAAATAATGCCAGTTAAAACACAAGCTAAGGCACCAATTACAGCCACCATTTCTTGGGTTAAACCAGGAATACCAAAAATCAACCCATAAATAACAAAGAGCAAGATGGCTACGCACATCATACGAGCTCTTGGAGTTCCTGATGCTCCACGGTTATTGCCTGCTGAGGTAACATCAGCCATATTCTTAGGTGTTAAATGGCGACCAACAAACACCATGTATATAATGCCAGCTATAGAAAGAGGAACGCCGATCCAAGCAAACTCAAAAAAGCCAAATGGAGCAATATTGGCAGTTTCTAATGAGGCTGAGGCAATAATGTTTGGAGGTGTACCCACCATAGTAATACTACCGCCTACGTTAGCCGCAATAGCCATACCCATGAGCAATGGAGAGGAAGGAATTTTCGCTGCTACGCAAATACCAATTAATACAGGCATTAAACAAGCAACAGTACCTGTATTAGAGGCAAATGATGACATGATAATAGTCAAACCCATCATAGCAATCATAAGAGGTACTTCTTTAGTTCCTACTCGTTTTACTACCGAGTTTCCTATAACTTGCGCCAATCCTGACTCAAGCATAGCAGCACCCACTACGAACATACCAGCAAAGAGCACTACAGTAGAATTAGAAAGACCTAAAAACACTTCTTTAGGAGCTAAAACACCTAAAACACCCAAGGCTACAGTAGCTCCAATTGCGGTTACCGCAAGGGGAACCAGCTCAGTAACGAATAAAATAGCCACAACTGCTAACACTTCTAGAGTGATAATTGCTGCTGTTTGTTCCATAACAAGTCCCTATCCAAGACATCTAACAACCATGCCCTTTATCATTAGCTCTATACATAATTGCCTTGTCTTACAAATAAAGATCCATTTGAGATCGAATCACGCTAGTAGCTTGCTAAACTGAAATTATATATAGCATTATTCCCAATATCTTAGGGCATAGTTTAGATGGTGCTGGCGCTTAAGCACTGTGAAGTCAACTAAACTCTCAATACAGCCTCGCTTTTTAAATCACCTAAATAGCCTAACAACAAGATTAGTCTGTCTTTTTAGGTAAAGTAAACTCTTGCTTAGGCATCATTGAGCAATATTTATCAATATTAGCCCCTTGAGTGATTTAGGTCGAGGATTTAGATCACACAATCCAGCGAATTTAACTAAGGTATTAAGCAGCTAAAGCTTTTTGTAGATATCATTGAAAGTACTAAATCTTAGTATGCTTTTATCACTTTAAGATAAGCCTTATGTGTCATTACAGGCTAAATGCCAAAGGATAAGTTTGTATGTTTAATCTAAGTGACTTGCCTGAAAAAGGCGCTAAACGAGAGCAAGCTATTTTACGGTTAGGCTCAGATGAAGCCAATGGGCCTGTGCTTTTTGAATTAGCTCAAACTGAAAAAGGAAAATGTAAGACTGCTGCCCAAAAAGCTCTCGCACTTTTAGAATATGAAGCAGCCTCACCCTTATGGGCTAAACTTGCTAAAGGCAAATTTATGGGCATAGCTATACTGACGGATAGCTGCTCTAATTGCGTCTCTGAGAGTATCGCTCCTGTAATTAAGGAAAGGCTCTCAAGTCTTTTAAACGAGTCCACTCAAAGACCTTTTACCTACAAGGAATACGAGCAATTAAATTTTTGCTTTGCTCTAATGTTAGGTAAAGACTCTCCTCAAATGCTCGAAATTTACCGCTATCTTGCCTCCAATATCAAACTTGTGAGCAAGTTTAAACATGAGCCTCTTTATGATGGAGATAAGTGCCAAACCTTTGCTATTTGTGATGATTTGATGTTGTATCAGGCTACTCAAAGTGAAATAGCTAAAATACCTGCCATTATCCTAACAGCTTCAATCATTAAAAACCCTAGCGACAAGCTAATAGCTCTTGCCTATGAGCTCTATGAAAATAATCATGATAGCTTTTTGACTCCTGTCTTCATGGCTGACATCATTACTAAAGAAGCTGCCTATGTTTTTGAGCATTACTCGCCTCTATTAGGGTCAAAAAAGGAGGTCTATCTCTTTAATGCTTTAGGCATGCTCAATTACAAATATTATCCTGATGACTGGACGTATTGGCGTTCAAGGCCAGATAATGGCATGGAGGCACATCTTTTTTGGACAAACTATCGCTATGGCACTTATGAGGTTCGAACTTATAAGATACGCCATGTTAACTTTGATCCAAGGTGGTATAGCCTATTAGCTACTAATCCTTTAGAGCGCAAGCCTAAGGTTACCTGGCAACAATATAATCGCTCTGGGGTCTTATACGAAAGCTATGATGAAATGCTTTTGAGTATCTTGCCACCTAAGATAGATGATGCTGCCCTAAAAGCTCAATTGTATGACTACTTTAAAGTGCGCTCTGAACACCACAAAGTGGCCGATAGTATTTCTGTCTATAAGGATGCTCTAAAGTACTATGCACCTGAAAGTTAAATCATCACATCACGCCACGACTTATCTTTAGCAAAAATATTAAACTACCAGCCTAGGAGCAACAAGGCTTATTTAATCCAGCATAAGCTTATGCTTATGCTTATGCTCTATTAGCTTTTTCACTATTTACAAGTAAAAAAGGCGGACTTACGCCCGCCTCTAAATATAAAGAGAGAGATATTGTTATTCTTATTGACCTAACAAGCTAAGTGCAATGGTTGGACGCTGGTTAGCCTGAGCCAGCACTGATTGAGAAGCTTGTTGGATAATATTATTCTGGGTTAGAGCCGCAGTTTCAGAGGCAAAGTCGGTATCACGAATACGGCTACGTGCATCAGACTCATTTTCTGCGATATTAGCCTGATTAAAGTAGCTTAGTTCACTGTTATTTATGGGCTTGTTGAAGTTGTGCTGCTGACTATAAAAAGACTATTGTTTTTTGGATTGTTTGCACTTTTTAAGTTCGTAGAAGTTTGCAATTTGACAGAAAAGTTAGCCAGCAAATTGTTGCCAGGATTTGTGCTGCGCAATAAAGAGCTACTGGCCTAACCTATGATGTCAAAACTACATAGTTAAAGGAAAGCTTAAGTTTTTGTAATTGGGAGTGGCCTTCAAAAAAGGAGTTGCGCTTTGGAGGCTTGAGGCTGTAACAGGATGGTGGAAGGTGGAAGGTGGAGGCTTTTAAGGGTAAGGTTTTAAAGTATTGGGTAAAAAAAGGCGTTAAAACAAAGTTTAACGCCTTTTAGATCTTAATGCTAAATGATTAACTACTAAGTAATAGCTTTAGTGCATTACTCTAAAGCTAAGAGAAATCTCTTAATAGTCTAAATGGTTTTTCCATTAGCTTATGAATTGTAGTTCTTACCTGTACGGAAGAATGAAAGTGCCTTTTGCAAGCCCTTTAACTCGTCTAAGGTAGACTTGATACAATCATTTTGCATGGAAGCCTGAGCTGTCATCTCACTAGATGCTTGGGTTACGTTCTGAGCATTAGCAGAGATCTCACCAGTAGCAGTGGTTTGCTCCTCAGCTGAAGTAGCAATTTGGGTAATTTGGCTGTTAAGGCCAACTACGTGACTGGTAATATCATTGAGTAAGTTCTCAAGCTCTTTAGCATCATTGGCCACTTTGTCCATATTCTCAACAGAGTTGGTAATAGAAACAGAAGCAGACTCAGCATACTCTTGAATGGTTTGTACCATCTCATTAATTTCTTGAGTTGACTTAGCAGTACGAATAGCAAGGTTACGTACTTCATCAGCTACCACAGCAAAGCCACGACCAGCTTCACCAGAACGAGCAGCTTCAATAGCAGCATTTAAAGCCAACAAGTTAGTTTGTGCAGCAATGTCATCAATGGCACTTACAATCATTGAAATGTCACGGCTCTTAGCAGCAAGTAACTCAATCTTGGCAGAGTTATCCTTGGTATTAGCAACCTGTTGCTGAACATTATTAAAAGCTCTTTGCACTACAGTAACACCATTGCTGGTAATTTCACGGCAAACATCTGAGCCATGTGCTGCGGTCTCACAGTTGCGAGCAATATCAGCAGTAGTAGAAACCATCTCATCAGAGGCGGCAGCTACAGTCATAGCCTGAGACTCTACATCGCTAGTGGACTTGGAAATTACCTGAGATGAATTGCGTACTCGCTCTAACTCTTTATCAAGCTGTAAAACTTCTTTTTGAGTCATATCAACAATGTCACGTACAGCATCATTGAGCTTGTTTAAGGCTGCAACTGCGTGACCAAACTCATCCTTGGTTTTAACCTCAAAGCGCTTAGTAAAGTCACCATCTGCCATGAGATCAATGTGAGTAATAGCGCCTTTAATTTGCTGAGCAATATAGCCAGAAATGCAAAGGGCAATACTAATAGCACTTATTACACCAACAACAGCTAAGATAGAAACCAAATAAATGCTTCTTGGATTAGCAGCCTCATCAGCAAGCTTCATGCTATAGGAGGTTTGTAACTTAGTGATATTACCTGCGATAGTTACTGTTCTTGTCCACAGAGGCAAAGAGTCCATAGTGTAAAGATCAAGAGCACTATCAGCCTTGTCAGTAATTAATAATGGAGAAACCTTATTACGCAAGTGATTTGTATAGGCCTTAGCAGCCTCTTGCAAGTTCTTAATAGCAATAGGATATTCTGCAACTGGAATTGCATCAGCTTGGAGACGATCTACAGCATCTTCAAGGCGCTTTAAAATTGGCTCATACTGATTGTAGAACTGTTGAGGATTATAAGTAGACTCCATATAGTTAATACCACGGCAGTAATTAACATTGGTGTCTCTGGCTACAGCCTCAACATACTGAATACGAGTAAAAGCATTACTTATCACATTATCAATATTCTTAGCAGCCTGACGAGCATTGCTAAGAGCATAAATAGACACTCCAACTACCAATAAATTGATAAAGATAACAACCAAGAATCCAGTTAGGATCTTGAAGCGAGTATTAGCATTAAGAAATACATGAAACATGGTAATTTAGCATTTCCACCTTAAAGCACATACTTTAATTACCAATAGCTCTATCTTAAAAATAGTATTAGACAGTAACGCAAGCGCCGCCTAGAGCAACTAAATGCAGTCAAAGGCAACTCTATACAAATACTATTACTATGCACATAACGACTGATTTACAGAAGATAATGACTTAGAAATTATTATTGGTCGTTGTGTTAGTAAGGTTTAATATCAATAACTAAATCAAAAGACGAAACGGATAAAAGGTAAAAAGCATATCGCCAGACAAAATTTAATATTTTGATGTCATTAAAGGAGGAAAATACTCTCCTTGCAAAAAATAACAACCACTTAAAATGCTTAACAACTACTCATTACAAATATTTCTACTTGCAACTTTCAACACTAGCCCTTACATGGTGTTCAAACATAAAACACGCAGCTAAGCAACTAAACCATCTAAACGCCGCTTAACTATGGCTTATCAATACGAGCAAGATTATTTTCACCTATTTTTTGTAAACAAGTGAAAGCCATTTACGACTTGTTAAGAGCAATAAAAGGAACCCTTAGCAAGCACGCTCCTCTTATTACACCACACATTAGACACTTATTCAAAAAGACAAGACTTAATTAGCTAAGAACATCACAATTGCAAAATATTTTTATGTTATATCTATTAAGTTATTAAACTTAGCCATTATAAGCTCTTTCTTTAAGTAATTTTGTGAAAAAACTTACTATTGGCAAGCATTTAAGATAGTGAATATCTAACCCAATTATATTCATACTAATTAATTAACCTCTTTTGGAAAATTTGCTTTTATCGTATTTGCAGATCAATTTCTTGGTAAAAATATTTATTTTGGGCTGTATTACAAGCTAGCGTACTTTTCTGACTTTTTTTGTCATATAGACCAACAATTTGATTCGTCAGACAAAAAAGCAAATAATTAACGTTGTTTATAAAAAATAACTTAGAAGGATAAGGCATCTTAAGCTATTAAACACTGATGTGGTAAAAGCTACAGATTCGCAAAGAAAGGCCGTTTTTAATTAAGATTTACCCGTTTTAATGGTTGGGCAACACCAAAAATATAAAACGGTCTTTATTATTTCTAAACCAAAAAAAGAATCACCGTAAAACTCAACTTAGTGCTCAGAAAAGTGACATAGGGGAAACATTCAAATATTTACATTAAACTAACAGTTTTGCTGTATGTTGAGGGTCATTTATACGAATTTATTACCTCCACAACGCAAAATCTAAGCAAATTTTGATAAATAACCAACTCTCTCCCCTATGTCTGAGAAAAAGACACATCTACATTCTTTGCGCAAGTACAAACAACAAGAATTGCTCATACCTCACAAAAACATGTTGTTAAATGCTTCAAATGTCTAGTGATTAAATTGAAAACCAATTACATACTAACGAACCAAAGCGGCACCTTAATTTGCTAATTGTCTTGTGCTTTTCCGCAATTATACTGGCTGATTCGGTTAGTGGTATTTGTGCAATGAGATTGCAATTTAACCACTAGTTAGCAAGCTAACTAGCAGGACGGAAGTAAGGCAGCTAGAAGGCAAACAGCAAATTTATTGGCTGGTGAGTGGTGATGCTGGGGTGTTTGTTTTACTGGCAAGTAAGCTTAATGTGTTTGTTTGATTCTAGTATTTTTAGTATTAGTTAGCTGGTACTAATGACAATTGAGTTTGCAGGTGTGAAATTATTCTGGCCTTGCCTTTGATATTGATAATTGTCAATTTATTTTTTTCATGATTAGAACATGATTGATGCGCCGTTTATATAGCTCGTTTACTTACATACCAGCACAGAAATAGACGCTAAGAGAATATTTTGCTATACGCTTAAAATGGCTTATATATCGCTTTTTATAAAAATTTATGTTGGTTTAATAAATCACTTTGATCAATTATTGGGCATCGAATTGACCATGATCACAAATATCTATGTGTTCTCTCTTGTCAAGCTCTTTTTTTATCAATACCTTTTTTAAATTAACATGTCTTACAAGTGGCCTATTTATCGAATATATGAACTTTAGATGGTACTTTTAGATAAAGCTCTTGACGATAAAAAAGCCTTTTTTTGATACGTTTTTGCAAATTTGGGCAGTTATAAGGGCTTTTATGTATGAAATATGTGAACTTGCCCTAATAATTAAGTTTCTAATTGAAATTTCTGTCAATTTTTATCAACTAGGCTATTGCGAGATGGGTGTTTTTGTTTATTTTGTATTCAAGCCCACGTGCTCTAGCAAGTTTTTACTTTAGGTTCTTCATACAAGTTAACTTGCAAAGTCCTTGTTTAATGTGAGCACAAAATAAATCAAGTTAATTTGTATGAAGAACCTAGGTTAATCATTAACAGCTATCACATGAGCTTATGAGTTAGAAACCAAGGAGCTTTTTTATGTCACCGAAAGCAAAAACTTTCATAGTTATCGGCGATATTGTACTGTTTATCCTGCTTCTCAACTTTTTACCATTCCAACCACAAGAGAATAAGGGCTTAGCGTTATTACTCTTTGTTGGTATCTTATGGTTAACTGAAGCAGTTCACGTTACTATTACCGCTATTTCGATCCCAATTTTAGCCGCCATGTTAGGCTTGGTAACAACCACCAAAGCATTAAATGGCTTCTCTGATCCAAACATCTACTTATTCTTCGGTGGTTTTGCTTTAGCAGCTGCTATGCACTTCCAGAAGATCGATAGAATTATCGCTCAGAGAATCATGGTTATGGCAAGAGGCAACTTCCTCTTATCTGTAATCTTCTTATTCTCAGTAACTGCCTTCTTATCCATGTGGATGAGTAACACTGCTACAGCAGCTATGATGCTTCCTTTAGCAATTGGTATGTTATCTAAGATTGATCCTCAAGAGAATAAGTCTGTATACACCTTCGTATTATTAGGTATTGCCTTCTCAGCCTCTATTGGTGGTATGGGTACCTTGGTAGGTTCTCCTCCAAATGCTATCGTAGCCTCCAATATGGATCTAACTTTCGCTGACTGGTTTGTTATTGGCTTCCCATTCATGATGGTTCTCATGCCAATCATGTTATTAACTCTCTACTTTGTCTTCAAGCCTAACCTCAAGATTGAAGTTGATTTCAAGGACGAGCGTATTGAGTTCAATGGCCAACGTTACTTAACTTTAGGTATCTTCGTAGTAATTGCTTTATGCTGGATTTTCTCTGGCAAGATCAACCCATTCATTAGCAGCTTATTCGGCTTAACTGCCAGCATCGGCTCTTTTGATAGCGTGATCGCTATTGCAGCAGCAATTATCGTAGTAGTATTAAAGCTCATCTCTTGGAAAGAAGTACAAGAGAACACTGATTGGGGCGTGTTAATGCTCTTCGGCGGCGGTATTACCTTATCTGCCGTATTAAAGGACTCTGGTGCCTCCAAGATTATGGCTGACGGTATCGTGTTCTTAGTTCAGGGCCAACACTACTTCATCATTGGTTTATTAGTATCATTCTTTATCGTATTCTTAACCGAGTTCACCTCTAATACCGCATCTGCTGCCTTATTAGTACCATTGTTCATCTCTATTGCAGAGAGCATCGGTGCACCTCCATTAGGCTTAGCATTAATCATCGGTTTAGGTGCATCCTGTGCGTTCATGTTGCCAGTAGCAACTCCTCCAAACGCCATCGTATTCGGTACTGGATACGTAAAGCAACAAGACATGGTTCGCGTTGGTTTAATCTTGAACATTATCTGTTCTATCGTTATTGCAACTGGCGCATACTTCTTCTTCCTTTAAAGTTTTAACAGCTAGGCCAGAAAACTTTGGCCTAGCCCCTAAAAGGATATACTTACAAGTAATAAGCTAATTAGATAGGTCATTATTTTTCTAGCAAAGCTCCAAGCTCCTTACAATTTAATTGGTAAAGGACAGAGCCCAAAAAAACTTATCTAACTAAGGCCTATCCTAATTAACACCTTGTAATAGAACTTTAGAAAGTTCCAAATGAATTAAAATCTGTCATTGTTTAGCAAAGGGGAGCGCAAGCTCCCCTTTTTTTGTCCTTAACTTTTATTGATGGTCAAGGTACACTTTGGTGTGAGTAATGAAAGGTGATCTAGTAGTTCTTGGTATTAGAGTTATAAGTTACTTGATTTAGGATTGATCATGCATAGCTTTGAATTTGCTTCTTTAGTTTTGGTTATTACTCCTAAGCGTTTAGGGCTTTTTATTATCATAGCTATCATGATTAGTGCTATGTTTCGTTTTATTTTTGACTCCAAAAGAGAGCTCTGGTTTAAACATACTCCTAGCAGTATTTACCATATCAGAGGAGCTATCGGCCAATATCTGTCTTTAGGCTATCCTGTTACTTTACAAGGCTACTTAGTAGTACTTAGCATTCTGCTATGTATTTTTATTGCAGGAGTAATTTTATTTGCTCTGCCCATTAGTATGATTTAGTTACCATAGGCTAATTTCATGCGTAATTTGCAAAATATGTGAAAAAAATCACATTAGTGCTTTAGAAAAGTGATCAAATTGGTTAAACTCTTATGGTTCAGGTAGATACTAGTAGACCAATTTGTTCGAATACTAAGATCATCCTAAGTATTATTTTGTAAGCTATTTAGCTTTGGCAAAGGTTTGCACAGCCACTAACACTCACTCCTTACTCACAAGTTTTAGCTCTAAGCCTATTTATTTTGCCTTGTACGGAGTGTGTTTTTTTAGATCTTTTTTGCGAGGAAATAATTGTTGTCCCTTTTCATAGTTTAACCATTAAATCACTTGTTGCACGCTAGGCAGTCAACTCTAGCTAGGTTCGTTGTTTTAAGTCTTTTATTTGTGTTTGTTGTGCCATGTTAAATATCAAAGTAACTAATCGCATGCTACATGAGGACTACATTGCTCAGCCAAATATAGCCCCATTTATCTTGCCTCGCAAACACATCATAAGTGTAACTGTTATGGTCGCACTTAGCGCCCTGATCGTACTTCCAATGCCGTCAACCTGGGAGCGATTTAACGACGATACCACTCTAACTGCCGATAGTAGAGACTATTTGAGTAAAGACCAGAGTGCTCAAGAGATGATGGCTCGCAATGAGACTACTAATCTCCATCAAGAAAACTATGATGATTACGATATTCCAAGCCAGTATTTCGACAACGATCAAAACAAACTTGCTGACAGTGCTACTTTAGACAATATCTTTGTTGATGATGAAGACTCAGAAGATGACGAAGAACTTATTGCCACTACTCCTACAACTACAGAGGGCACTTGGGCTGATGGCAATAAAGAAGCTACTCAAGATCCTGTTTTAGCTCAAGGCACTACTACCACTGATCAAACAACAAGTACTCAAGACACACCAGAACTAGCCCCTGATGTAACTACTCCAGGCGCAGCTCAAGAACCATCTAATATTACAGCTATGCGCCCAGAAGGCAGCTGGTATCGTCAAAATATTCAATCAGGTGATACTTTATCTAAGATCTTTACCTACCTAGATTTACCTTATGCAACTTTAAATCGTATTACCAAGGTAGCAGGTAAGAGAGACCTACTGCTTAAGGTGGGTGATCCTATCTATTTCCTTATCGATAAAGAAAATGTCGTTATGGAAATGGTCAAGCCTATTGGTAAAGATGAACAAGTACGTTTTAGCCGTTTAAGTGCTACTGATGACTTTAAGGTAGTTTACGAAAAGACTAACGCCCACGTAGATAATGAGCAAATGATAGCCTCTATTCCAGAGGCTGAGACTATGCCTTTGGCTGTTGAGGCTGCTAAACAAAGAGCTATCAAAGAAGCTGCTTTGGCTAAAGCCCGTGCCGAACAAGAGGCTCGAGATCGTGCTAATAACGTCAACCCTAATAGACCACGTTTAGTAATTGCTAAGATTGAAAAAGGCGAAAACTTTGCTCGTGCAGGCCATAGAGCAGGTTTAACCCCTACTGAGGTTAAGACCATTGGTCAAATCTTTAAGCAAAAACTAAATATTAACAAGCTTAGAACAGGGGACAGCTTTAGAGTGCTCTTTAGTGGTATTGGCACTCAAGCTAAGTTATATGCTGTTAACTTTGAGACCAGTAAGGGTCGTTTTGAAAGCTTTATTAATCCAGACGATCAAAACTATTATGGTGAAAACGAATTTACCCCAACAGCAGGTATTTTCCGTCGTTTCCCATTAGCTGATGAGATTAAAGTAACCTCTCACTTTAATCCTCACCGCCGTCACCCTGTTACTAAGAGAGTAAGCCCTCATAACGGTGTTGACTTTAAGGCCTCAGTTGGTACCCCTGTTTATGCCCCAGCTGATGGTGTGGTTACTTTCTCTGGATATCAAAGAGCTGCTGGTTATTACGTAATTATTAGCCATGCCAATGACTTTTCTACCGTGTATATGCACTTATCAAAGTCTGAGGTTAAGCGTGGCCAAAAGGTTATTGTGGGACAATTAATCGCCCGCTCAGGTAATACAGGACGTACTACAGGCCCTCATTTACACTATGAAATACGTATTAATGATCGCCCAGTAAATCCATTAAAGATTGAACTGCCAAGCTCCAATCATCCTAATCTGGCCCGTGAACAACGTGAAGCCTTTGCTAACAACGTAAAAGTGCTTCGAGCCGAGCTGCAAAATGATAAGCTGGCTGATGTTAAAAAGTAATTTCAAAATATAGCCCATAAGAGCCAGAATCTTATGGGCTTTATTTTACTTAGCTTATCCTTTGGGCCTTAAAAATCGACTTTGTTAACATATTGAGGCGTTAATCAACATATTGTCTAAGCAAAGCATTTGGGGCGCATGGCTATCTTAGCTATAATAGACAAACCAAAGTATGCTTAGCTGACATCTTAAGTCGCTATGGTCTTAAGATAGTGAAGTTTAGCCTTTACCGTTTAATGTAATCTGGATTGAAAGATATCAATCTTCACAAAACTACAATTGCGATGCTGTCAAATAATAACCTTTCTCAAGAAGCGAGCACTTTAACTAAATGGCTGGTTTCTATTCCATCTGTTGCGCATGCCAAAGGGCCTGCCTTAATTTGCCAAGCTATCCATGATGGCTTAGTAGAGTTTCCTTATTTTAAAAAGAATAAGGATAAACTCCATTTAATTGAGCACCAAGACTCTAATAAAAGCTCAGTTATTGCTTTAGTTAAGGCTATGGAAGAGGTATCACAAACTATTGTTCTTTTGTGCGATACCGACACTGCTAGCCCTTATCACTATGGCATGTTGAAAGGTTACTCTACCAATTGTGATGAGCTTTTAAGTCGTTTAAAAGAATTAGATGAGCTAAATGACTCCAAAGTTAAAGAAGGCATAGCAAATGATGACCTTCTGTTTGGCTTAGGCGTTCTACAAAGCAAGTGTGCTACTGGCTCTATGTTAGTAGCCCTCAAAGAACTATCTGATAACTACGTTAGACTCAATGTCAACGTACTCTTTATTTGCACCTCTGAAAGTGCCATTCAGCATCGCGGCATTAAAAAGTGCATACCTTTTATTCAAGAGCTCATTGACAGAGAAAAGCTTACTTTACGTTTAGCAATTAATGCTAAGCCTAATTTCCCTTTATTCCGTAAAGACCAAGATCTTCATATTTTTACTGGTAATTACGGTAAGGTTGAGCCTTCTTTCTACATTATTGGCAATAGCGCTGCATCCTTTAAGCCTTATTCTGGTTTTTCCGCCTCTATCATTGCCTCTGAATTAATTAGAGAGTTAGAGCTTAATGCCAAGCTTACTCAAAAACTCCATAATTCTCCTTTAGTACCTACCTTTGATAGCTTACGAGTCAAAGAATTTGGTAAAGAGTATAGCCCTGATGGTATGCAAATTAGCTTTAGCATGCCTATAGTAAATTTAGACTTAAATGATTTACTAGAAATTTTAAAAGAAGCTGCGGCTAAAGCTATCGAAAATGCCTCTGATTTAGTTGATCAAAGAGAGGCTATGTATGCTCATATCAATCAAGAGGACTTTACCCCTCAAGTGCAAGATGCTGAGGTTGTTTCCTTTAGTGACTTGTTAGAAAGAGCTAGCCATAACTTTACAGGCAACTTACATAAAGCATTGCATGGCATGGTGCAAAAGTGCCGCTCTGAGGGCCTATCATTACATCAGGCCAGTATTACCATTATTGAGCGCTTAAATGAGCTAGCTAAATTACCACGTCCATCTGTGGTGGTTTATTTTACTGATAATTTCCTCCCACCTCAGGGACTAAGTGCTAGCCTCAGCCAAGATCGTGAATTATTCATGATCTTAGATGACCTATTAAGCCGTTTTAATAAGTTAAGCCCTATTGCCCCTACTTTAGCAACTTATTACGCTCCAACTGATGCCTGCTTATTACGCCCTATTGGCCTACAAAAATCACTTAGCACCTTAAGACAAGAATGCCCTGTAGGAGTAGAGGATATAGAAGGACTTAATGTCCCTACCATTACTTTAGGAGTAAAGGGCGATAACCTCACTTTACTAACAGAGTATGTAGAAAAAAGCATGTTTGAATACTTGCCATCTTTAGTGGTAAGTATTGTTGATGCTATTGGTGAAAACCCTGTAGGTGCCTTCTTACAAGCTCACCAAGATTTACAATTACAACTGGAGCAATTGGCAGAAAAAGCAGAGAGCATTTCTGCTGCAGTGGTTAATGAATCCCGTGAAATTAGCGAGGAACAACAAGGCGAAGGCTTCTACTCTAAACTAAGCCAAGGCAAATTGGAGCCTGAGTCCTTAGAGCACTTCTTACAACAGCAACAAGCTGCTAACAATGGCAAGACTGATGCTAAATTAAGTCTTAAAAATGTTAAGCCCGCCGCTTTACAAAGCCCAGAGACATTTGCCGCTGAGCATAATAAAACTACTGCCCCAGATGCATTGGTTAACACTGCCTCTGTACTCCATACTAAGTCTCAAGCTCACACCGAAGAGGAAGTTAGTGCCTCTATTGATGAACAGTTAGCACAACAAGACCTAGTAAAGCATGCCGATAAACTTCAAGAGCAAGAGAACCAAAAGGTTATTGAGTCTCATATCGACCGTGTTCTTGATGTGGCGCATCACAGCCAAGAAGTTGAGCACGCTCAGGATGTTGATAATACACAAAATGACACAGATGCTGACAATAGCGATCTGTTAAATGCCATTGCCCAAAGCATTAATGATGATGCTAAGCTCAATAGTGAAATTGCAACTACTGAGCCATCCCCTATCTTGGAACCATCCAAAGTAGAAATTGCTGGCGTTATCAAAGAGGAGCAATCAGCCCTTGGCCAAATTAAGAGCCTCTTTAAGAAAGACTCAACTACCCCAGCTCCATCCCCAGCAACCGCCACTACTAATGCTGAAACTGAGACTGACAGTAACAGTAACTCTACCTTAGAGAATACTGTCCAAAATCTTGAAAGCACCACTGAGCAAGAAAATGAAGCCTCAGTGCCAGAGCAAGTTAAGGAGCAGGATAGCTCTACTGTCTTAACTGACACCCAAGATAATGCACAACAGTCCCAAGCTTTAGATAGTGATACTAAGGCTCAAACTGAGACTGACAGTAACTCTTCCTTAGAGAATACTACCCCAAATCTTGAGAGCACCACTGAGCAAGAAAATGAACCCTCAGTGCCAGAGCAAGATAAGGAACAGGATAGCTCTACTGTCTTAACTGATACCCAAGATAATGCACAACAGTCCCAAGCTTTAGAAAGTTATACTAAGGCTGAAACTGAGACTGACAGCAACTCTTCCTTTGAGAATACTGCCCCAGCTCTTGAAAGCACCACTGAGCAAGAAAATGAAGCCTCAGTGCCAGAGCAAGATAAGGAGCAAGATAGCTCTAATACTGTCTTAACTGACACCCAAGATAATGCACAACAGGATCAAGCTTTAGAAAAGAGCCCTGAGACTGACTCTACCCAGGTTTCTGAAAAGAACCTAAATGCAGACCATGATCAGGATAATGTTGCTAAAGAATTAGATAATATTTTTGCTGAAAAGGAGCCACAGGAAACACCTGCTCACAGCGAAGATCATCTAAGTGATATTAATGGCGACATTAATGCTAAAACAAGCCAAAGCATTGATCATATCGAAAGCCATGAAGGTGAGCTTAATAACAGCAAGGTTCAATATATTGAGAGTTTTGAGCCAAAGATTATTAATGCTAAAAAGCAGCCATCTCAAGATGCTCATGAGCTTGAGTTAGACAAGAACGATAAACAGTCAACATCATTGCCTGTTTCAGAGCCTAGCAAGGCCGCCGCCTCCTCAAAAGATAGCACTTCAACTCATGAAGAAGGCAAAAGCAGTCCATTTGCTATTGTTTCCTCCTTCTTTAAGAGCTTTAAGCGCAATAAAGCTCAAGAAAAGAGCGATCATAGTGCCCATACTACCGCTATGAAAACTCCTCTAGGTGTTGAGGATGAAGTAGATTGGCTAAACACTCCAGAGCTTGCACAAGGCAAACAAGATAAGTCTGTATCTGACCAAGACAAAGAATTATCCATTGAAAATATTAAGAGTGATATTACTAACACTCAAGATAAAGATCAGTTACAGCTTGATTTAAGCGAACAGGATAAGAATCAGGAGCTCAATAAAAATATTGCAGATCTTAATAGCATTGATAAGTCCCCAGCAAATGATGTCCAAAATATTGGTGTAAGTTCAGAACAAGTAGCTGATCTCTTATTAACTTCTATTAAGAATAAGCTACAAACCAATTCCCTAGCCTCACTAGATGATCCTAAGGATTACCAGCAAAATGATATCCCTCTCAATAACAATGTCTATGCCACTGATATAGCATTAGGCGAAGTTGAGATCACTAAGGATAAATTACCTTTTGAAACTAAGAGCTCCTTTAATACAGTTGTATCTGATAGCCCTGAGGCCGAGCGCATTGCCGCTGAAAAGGCAGAGCAGGAACGCTTAGAGGCTGAACGTCTTGAGGCCGAGCGCATTGCTGCTGAAAAGGCTGAACAGGAACGCTTAGAGGCTGAACGTATTGAGGCTGAGCGCATTGCTGCTGAAAAGGCTGAACAAGAACGCTTGGAGGCTGAACGTCTTGAGGCCGAGCGCATTGCTGCTGAAAAGGCTGAACAAGAGCGCTTAGAAGCTGAACGTATTGAGGCTGAGCGCATTGCCACTGAAAAGGCCGAACAAGAGCGCTTAGAGGCTGAACGTATTGCAGCTGAAAAGGCCGAACAGGAACGCTTAGAAGCTGAACGTATTGAGGCTGAGCGTATTGCATCTGAAAAGGCAGAACAGGAACGCTTAGAGGCTGAACGTATTGAGGCTGAGCGCATCGCTGCTGAAAAGGCAGAGCAGGAACGCTTAGAAGCTGAACGTATTGCAGCTGAAAAGGCTGAACAGGAACGCTTAGAAGCTGAGCGTATTGCAGCTGAAAAGGCTGAGCAGGAACGCTTAGAGGCTGAACGACTTGAGGCCGAGCGTATTGCCGCTGAAAAGGCCGAACAAGAGCGCTTAGAGACTGAACGTCTTGAGTCCGAGCGTATTGCTGCTGAAAAGGCCGAACAGGAACGCTTAGAAGCTGAACGCATCGCTGCTGAAAAGGCCGAACAGGAACGCTTAGAAGCTGAGCGTATTGCCGCTGAAAAGGCCGAACAAGAGCGCTTAGAGGCTGAACGTCTTGAGTCCGAGCGTATTGCTGCTGAAAAGAAAGCTAAGGAAGAGCGCTTAGAGGCTGAGCCAAAAAGCACTGCTAAGAAGAGTAAGCAAAAGAACGTTAGTGATAGCTCTAAGGCTGATAATAAGGCTAATAGCAAGGCTGCTAAGAATAAAGATCAAAGTTCAGGTGCTGAAAGTAAAAAGCTTAGCCGCCTAGAGGAATTAACTATTCGTCTAGCCGCTATGCGTGCTGGAGAGGATGAGGCCACTCTCAAGGATAAGCTTAATAAGCAACAAGAGCAATTTGAACAAGAAAAGAGTGCTAAGAGCAATGCTTCTGTATCCTTACCAAGCAATATGGATCTTACTAAAGCAATTGACTCTAACGTCACTATGCTTTCTAAGAAAGCATTCTTTATTAGTGAAGATCCTCATAATACTCGCAATCCTGATGAGGTCTTTGCTGAGGCCGAAGCTGAGGCAGCCGCTAAGAGAGCTGAAGCTCAAAAGCGCTTAAAGACTTTATCTGAAGCTTTAGCTAAAGAAAAAGAGCAAGAGCAAGAATTAGCAGCTCAAAAACAACCAGCTATTGAACAGCAACAAGAGCAGCTTGATAAGCAAATTAAAGACGCTGATACAGCCAATAAGGTCGATAGCTCTGCTAAAGACAATAAGACTGAGGGCCAAATTAATAAACCTGACTTAGCTGCACTCAACAAATTAATTGAAAATGCTAAAGCAGAGGCTAAATTAGCCCAAGCTGAAACTAAGGCTGATACTGGTACTGCCGCCCCATCCGAAGTTAAGGCTGATACCGAAGTTACTGCTAAGGTTGATACAGACACTGCGGCTCCAGCTGATGTTAAGGCTGAAACTGAGGTTGCTGCTAAGGTTGATACAGACACTGCCGCTACAGCAGAGGTTAAGGCTGAGACTGAGGTTGCTGCTAAGGTTGCTACAGACACTGCTGCTACAACCGAAGTTAAGGTTGATGCCGAAGTTGCTGCTAAGGATGATATTGGTACTGCCGCTACAGCCCAAGTTAATGCTGATGCAGAAGTTGCTACTGAGGTTGCAGCTAAGGATAGCCTTGAGGGTGAGTACCCTAGTGTTGGTATTAGCAGTGAGAATGCTAATGATGTAAAGTCCGATGTTGAGGCCAAGGCTGAGGCTGTTATTCAGGCGGAGGTAGATGCGTCTGACGAAAACATTTTTGCTGAGCCTGTATTAGCACCTGGATTAGATGAGCCAGAGTTTGAGTTTAACTTAGCTACTGATGAGCCATTAGCTCCTCAAATTAATTCTTATGAGAATAATTTGGCTCCTAGTGTACTTGAGGTTCAAGCTGAGGATGTGCCAAGCATTAAGACTAAGAGCGACATCGATTATGACACGGTAACGGAAGTTGAGGTAACTGAGGTTATTTCACCTGCTCCTGTAAAGGCTAATATCAATATTCAAGAAGCAAAGATTGTTTCCCATAGCAATAATGATAGAAGCTTCGAGGTTGAGCCATTAGATGAAGCTACAGTCAAGGAAATTGCCTCTTTACGTAAAGTTGGTACAGAAGAGGCCATTGCAGAGCTGTTATATGCCAATGAGGACTTCTCAGAAGAGGCCGATTTAAAAGCTAGCACAAATACTCTTGAAGCCCGTCGTGCCGCACTGCGCCGTGCTATGTATGGCGATGATTCATCAGGCCAGGAGACTAAGCCTAAAGCTAATACTAAAAGAGGCAGCTATGTAAACTTAGATGACTATAAACAACCAGTTTATGTTCCTAATCAAGTAAATCATAGTCATGAGGATGAGGCTAATTTAACCCCTACTAGGGTAGTTGGCAGTGCCACTACTTTCCCTAGTGAGCCTCCAAAGGAGGATAGTATTAAACAAAATAGCTATCCTCATAACAAAATGGAACCAGTTGCCTCTAGTAGTGCTGGAGTAAGGATCTTACGTACCCCAAACTCTGATTTGCGTAAGGCGCTAAGAGACAAAAGAGCTGCCCCTACTTTCTCTACTGCCATAGTAGGAAAAAGAGAGCCTGTAGAGACAGAAGCCCAAGAGGCTCCTGTTCACTCTATTGGTATTGTAGGTAAGCTTGAATCCCACGAAAAAGAGCAACAAGAGGCTCCTAAGTTCTCTACTGCCATAGTGGGCAAACTTGAATCTCATGAAAAAGAGCAGCCTCAAGCCCCTACTCACTCTATAGGTATTGTAGGTAAGCTTGAGTCCCATGAAAAAGAGCAGCAAGAAGCTCCTAAGTTCTCTACTGCTATAGTGGGCAAACTTGAGTCTCAAGAAAAAGAGCCAGAGCAAGCTCCTGAGCATTCTATTGGTATTGTAGGCAAGCTTGAGTCCCATGAAAAAGAGCAGAAAGAGGCTCCTAAGTTCTCTACTGCTATAGTGGGCAAACTTGAGTCTCAAGAAAAAGAGCCAGAGCAAGCTCCTGAGCATTCTATTGGTATTGTAGGCAAGCTTGAGTCCCATGAAAAAGAACAGCAAGAGGCACCTAAGTTCTCTACTGCTATAGTGGGTAAGCTCGAGTCTCATGAAAAAGAACCAGAGCAAGCCCCTGCTCACTCTATAGGTATTGTAGGTAAGCTCGAATCCCATGAAAAAGAACAGCAAGAGGCACCTAAGTTCTCTACTGCCATTGTTGGGAAAAGAGAGCCTGTAGATACTGAGGTAAAAGAGGCTCCAAAGTTCTCTACCGCTATAGAGGGCTCAAGAAAGAGCTCTCCACAGCCAGAGCAACATAGTGAAACTAATAGTGAGAACGAAGAGTTTGACCCTAATGCTCCTAAGACTGTGGTAGTACGCTCCAAGAGCTAAAAAAGAACAAGCAGAGATCGTTAGATTTCTGCTTGTTTTTTATATATATAACTTGCCTACAGCCTACAGACACCATATGGACTACGTAGCACTTCATAAGAGCTGTGTATTGCCTTGGGGGCTGCAAGCGCAGCTTAGAAGCCCATACGTCTAACGTTTTGGCCGTGGCGATAAGTGTAAGCTATGGTATAAATGGATTCACAGGCATAGGCATCAAGCTTTACATAATTGCCAATAGTTTTGCCATTAGTTAAATTGAGTTGCTCAACTAAGCGTACAACATCCACCATAGGTAGCCCCATTTCAATAAAGTTTTGAGGCAAGCCACAGCGATGTAAGAAATTGCGTAATTCTAAAATACCAGCTCTAGCTGTTGAGGTTGGATCATCAAAATTAATAGGCACACCAAACACACGATTAGCAAATTGGGCCATTCTCATAATATTGGCTGACATACAATAAGTCATCCATGCAGGTAAAAGCACAGCTAATCCAGCTCCATGAGAGCTATTGTAGCGATTAGACAGCTCTCTTTCTAAATAGTGTACTGACCAATCAGTTTCTCTTCCTAAAGAGCACATGCCATTTTGAGCCAAGGTACCAGCCAGCATTAAATTACCACGAGCGTCGATATCATTAGGCTCTTCTAAAATTTGCGGCAAAATTTTAATAACTGTTCTTAAAATACCTTCGCAAAGCTCATCAGTAATTTGCACATTCTGTGTTTTAGTAAAATAACACTCAATAACATGGGCAATCATATCCATAGCATCTAAAGCTGTATCTTTTTGTGAAATATTGATGCTTAGCTCAGGATTTAAAATTGCAAAACGAGGTAAGAAGGTAGCACTAGTCTTAGTAAATATTTGCTTTTGGTCATTAATTGTTGCAACCAAGGAACAACTAGGGGAGCATTCAGCTCCAGCATCTGGGTTAGTAACAATAGCACCTAAAGACAAGGCATGAACAGGCTCTCTAATTCCAGTAAAAAAGTCGATAACATCGCCATTATAAATAGCACCCACGCTAATAACTTTGGCGCTATTAATAGTATTAGAACGGCCTACAGCTACTATGGCATCAATATGATGCATACGGCAAAATTCAATGCCCTTATTAATATCCTCTAATTTAGGATCACCATCAGGGCAACTAAGCTCAAAAATCTCAAGACCAGCTCTATCTAAAGAACGTTTAATTCTGTCAAGGAGATCAGGCTTTTCTACAGCCTCAGAGCCAAAATGTAGTAATACTCTGCGGCCGCCTTCAAACTTAACTAAGCCACCAACTTCATTCTCTCTAGCTCTACCAAAGAGCATAAAAGTACGGCGCTGATAATCAAAATTCTCCATAAATAAACCTCGACAGAACATAATCTGGTAGTCAATTAATTTTAAAGCGCACTAAGCACTCTTACAAGTTCAGAATGCTAATAGTGACCTAATACAACAAGGGCAAAGCTCATGCAAGCAAACAATGCCAGGGCCTAATCTAGCAAGGTAGAGCTCAAACAGTGGAGGTGACCTGATAAGGTCAATTAGGGCCAATTGTGGCTTTGAGAGGCAAAGAAGGCGCTTTGAGGTTAGTTAAGATGGGTAAAAACTGTTAGGATATGCCTTTAATAATTTGTTTTACTGGGTATTAATCATGGACACCAAACTAAAGGATCAATTATTTGAAATTGCTAAGAGCAATAATTTATTAGCAAGCAGTCAAAACAGTGAGGATAGTAATGCCTTGCTTGATAAGGCCTTTAGTGAGGCGCTTAGAGCTTGGCAGGCTATTAATCAAGAGCCTTTATTACTAGTAAAGGATTTAATTGAGCAATATCCTGAGCTTAAATTGGAGCTTAAGGGCGATTTATGTCTTTATAATTTTGATCTGATTGAAGATGCTGCGTTTAGCTATGAGCTTAATACAGTCATGTCTTTGCATTGTGCCCTGCCTAATAGTAAAAGCGATGCCAGCGAACAAGAGCAAGTAAGAACCAATGCAAGTCATACTTTTGAACTGCAAAGAACCTTGCCTTTGCCTAATAAAATCTCAAGATTGGCAGCTAAAGTAATGTCTTTAGGTATGTATGCTCAAATTAGTAAGCGAGCACCAGATTTTCACAACTATTTAACTATACTTTTACCTTTGGTAGCTACAATTAACGCCCAGCTCTTAAACGATAAGGCTCGTTTTATTGCTGATAGACAAGTTAAAGTAACTTCCTCAGAGTCTGTGTGTGAGGCCAGTTGCGTTAGCCAAAGTACAAAGTTTGATGCTCACAACACCAATCCTTTGTATGAGTGTGAGCAAAATATTTTGCTCCTAGAGTTATTGCCTATTTGGGCTTTAATCTTTAATCACGATTACCAGGGCTTGTTAACTAAGCTTGATACCTTCCACCAGGTGTTAGTAAGTTTTGCCAAGGATCTTGAATTTGCCAATACCATGCAAGAAAAAGCAAACTTTGCTTTGTTTATGAGTATTATTCTACTTATGGAAGAGGCAACTAAGGCTCTTGCACAGCATCATTTAGGCTGTAACACAGAAAATGCTAAGGCTACTGAGGGCACCGATGATTCCAAGGACACCGATGCTGCTGATGTTGCAGCAGATCCTAAAGTTACCGATGGTAGCGAGAGTACTGATGTTATCGAGGGTTCTAAGGTTATCAATGGAGCTGAGGTCGCTGAGGGCTCTGAGGTCAACAAGGTTATTGAGAGCAAATTGCAAACAGCTATTGATAAGTGCGATCAGCTTCATATGGCAGATTTAGAGATTATTGCTCGCTCCTTAAAAATGATTTTGCTTTTAGACCTGTCAAGATCAGATTAACTAAAGGGGGCATTTATCCATTTTTAGGCCCTATTTGCCATTAGATAGCACCTTGTTAACAATGGAGTTTAAGAATTATGGCAAAAAGTGAAAATAATTCCCCCTTTGCTCGCTTTTTTCAGTAATATAGCGGAAAAAATTTGGTTCTCGTTTTAGTCGAGTTTTCATTGTGCTTGATGCAAGTAAATACCTTACGGGATTTATTTGCAATAATATTTTGGAATGACTTGCGTGGATATTAATCCTAAGTTACAGGCAGCTGAGTCTGCCCCAAAAGAGGCGGGTGCTTTATCAAGCAATAACGCTCCATTAAACAATACTACTCCTATTGTAGCTGGTGCTAATAACGCCAAAAACAATGTTAAAGGAGCATCTGCTTCGCACAGATCAGGAGAACTACCTGGTCAAAAACCTTCATTTGCTGCACAAAATCGTAAGCCAATTTTAACCATTAAAAAGCTTACTAAGCGTTTTGACAGCTTCGTAGCAGTTGATGAAGTTGATTTAACTATTTATGAAGGTGAAATCTTTGCTTTGCTTGGTTCATCTGGTTGTGGTAAGTCAACTTTATTACGTATGCTAGCTGGCTTTGAAACCCCAACCTCTGGAAGCATTATGTTAGGCGGTCAAGAAATGATTGGCGTGCCTCCATATAAGCGTCCATTAAATATGATGTTCCAATCCTACGCTCTATTCCCATATATGACTGTAGGTCAGAACATTGCTTTTGGCTTAAAGCAAAGTCGCTTACCTAAAAATGAAATCCAAGAGCGTGTCGACCGTATGTTGCGCTTAGTACACATGGAAGACTACGTTGATCGTAAGCCATATCAATTATCTGGTGGTCAAAGACAGCGTGTAGCTCTAGCCCGTTCTTTAGCTAAAGAGCCACGTTTATTGCTACTTGACGAGCCTATGGGTGCTCTGGATAAAAAGCTTCGTGAACAAATGCGCTTAGAGTTAGTAGATATTATTAACTCTGTAGGTGTAACTTGCCTCATGGTTACTCACGACCAAGAAGAAGCCATGACTATGGCAGATCGTATTGCCATTATGGATCGTGGTGAGTTTATCCAAATTGGTGGCCCACGCGAGATCTATGAGAACCCTAACTGCCGTTTCTGTGCTGAGTTTATTGGTTCAGTAAACATTTTTGAGTGTTCCTTAGTTACCTCCTCTGCTGCTCAGTCTTTAATTAAAGCTCGTGACTTTAACCACTTAATTGAGTTAAGCCATGATATCGACCTTGCTGACGGTATGCCTTTAATTATTGCGATGCGTCCAGAGAAGATTTATATCTCACACGAGCGTCCTGAAGAAAATACCAACTGGTGTGAAGGTGTAGTAGAAAATATTGCTTATTTAGGTGATGTTTCTATTTATTACGTCAAGCTCAGTAATGGCCGTATTATTACCTCTACTTTACCTAACGTTGATCGCTTTAAGCAGGGTCTACCTACCTGGGAAGATCATGTTTACTTAAGCTGGGATCCTGATTCCTGTATTGCTCTTACTATTTAGTAAGAAATTATTCATTAGGTATTCGGTAATACATATGTCTACTGGATTAAGTGCCAATTTGTCTTTTATTAGACGAGCTTTTTCCCCGAAAATAGCTCAAGTTGGAGGGCAGATGACTAACCATCAACATACTTGGCGTGATTATGCTTTAATCGCAGCGCCTTATTTGTGGATGATACTATTCTTCTTACTGCCATTTTTGATCATTTTTAAGATCTCTTTGTCAGTATCAGCAATTGCTATCCCTCCATATTCACCTTTGGTGACCTTTGAAGAAGGTGCCATGCAAATTATTTTGCATTTGGAAAACTACACCTATATCTTCACAGATCCTGAGGGAACCTATATCCGCTCCTATTTGAAGTCATTACAAGTAGCAGCATTTTCTACCTTCTTTTGCTTGCTCATTGGCTATCCTTTAGCATGGGCCTTGGCAACAGCCAAGCCTGCTATGCGCAATGTGCTCTTTATGTTGGTAATTATGCCTAGCTGGACATCCTTTGTTGTCCGTATTTATGCTTGGATGACTATCTTAAAGCGTGACGGTTTAATTAATGATATTTTGATGGCTCTAGGTATTATTGATGCCCCTATTCAGATTTTACAAACTGATGCGGCGGTGTATATCGGTATTGTCTATTGCTATTTGCCTTACATGGTATTGCCTTTATTCTCGGCTTTAATGAAGGTTGATTACTCTTTAATTGAAGCTGCTTATGATTTAGGTTGCCGCCCTGTTAAGACCTTCTTTACTACCTTAGTACCACAGACTAAATCAGGTATTATTGCTGGCGCTATGCTGGTATTTATTCCTGCCATTGGTGAGTACGTAATTCCAGAACTCTTAGGTGGTAAGGGCTCAATCTTAATTGGTCGTATCTTATGGCAAGAGTTCTTTAATAATCGTGATTGGCCATTAGCCTGTGCCGTAGCGATCATCATGCTCTTAATCTTAGTTATCCCAATCTTGCTCTTCTACAAGATTGAGCGTAATGAACAGGAGAAGATGAATGCTCGCAAATAACAAAAAAACTGCTATTTCACGCAATATCATCATTGTACTGGCATTAATTTTCTTATATTTGCCAATTGTCACCTTAATTACCTACTCATTTAATGAGTCTCGTATGGTGACTGTATGGACTCAGACCTCTCTTAAGTGGTATCGCGCTTTATTTAATAATGGCGATATTATTCGAGCTGTAGGTGTGTCTATTACTATTGCGCTGATGACTGCGTGTGCCTCGGTTGTGATCGGTACTTTAGCTGCCTTTGTGTTAGTACGTGTAGGCCGCTTTAGAGGTGAGTCATTATTTGTACTCTTAATTACCGCTCCAATGGTGCTCCCAGAGGTTATCACTGGTTTAGCTTTATTGTTAATCTTTGTGACCTTAAGCTCTGAGATCTCTATTTTTGCCGATCGTGGTATTTGGGCTATTTGGATTGCTCACGTTACCTTCTGTTCTTCCTATGCCACTGTGGTAATTCGCTCACGCTTTAGAGAGCTTGATATTTCCATTGAAGAGGCAGCTATGGACTTAGGCGCAGGCCCAGTAAAGGTCTTCTTTGCTATTATTCTGCCTGCCTTAATGCCATCAGAGATTGCAGCCTTCTTATTAGCCTTTACCATGTCAATGGACGACTTGGTGGTTGCTAGCTTTATTGCAGGCCCAGACTCCACAACTTTACCAATGCTGATTTTCTCATCAGTACGTCGTGGTCTGTCACCTGAGATTAATGCTTTAGCGACTATTATTGTCTTTATTGTTTCTATCTTTACTTTCTTTGCCTGGTTATCCATGGTTAAGAAACAAAAGAGAAAGCGTGCTGATGCTGCAAAGGCCGCTAAGGCAGCAGCTATTGAAGAAAAACTGCACTATAGTGCTCCACACGGTGAAGATGCTTTAGACGAGCGTCGTAAGCTTGATGAGGCCACTTTAGCAGTATTAAAAGAGCAAGCTTTAGCTTTAAGTGAAGGTAAAGATATCTCTAATGAGACTCGTATTAAGCTCCAAAAGCTAGGTACCTTTAAGCCAGAGAGCCATAGTAAAATACTTGATGAAAGTGACTACGATGAGCAAACTGATGAGGAAATGCCAAGCGAAGAGGAAATTGAGGCTAATTACGAAGCTATTGAAGCAGCTAAGGAAGCAGCAAAAGAAGCTGCCGAAAAAGCAGCAGCTGCCGCAATTGCTGCTGAGCAGCTCGAAAAAGCCTTAGAGGAGGCTAAAGAGGCCGCCGCTTTAGCAGCTTTAAATAGCAAGGATAAGAAGTCGGTATTGGGCGATAGCGCTAAAGATGCTACAGCTCAACAGCGTATTGTATCAAGCACCTTAGCTCAAGCTGGTATGGCTAAAGTTGTTGAGACCTCTCAAGAGCTTAAGCACAATGCCAAAGATAGTGTTGAGCTTGATAGCAATGTTCTTGCCTCTAGTAATGCTACTACCTCAAGCTCTTTGGCCGATGCCAAGGCTAAAAAGGCCGCTCAATATAATGCTATTAGCCAAACTGTTGAGCACCTGGATGATAGTTCCAACTCTGATAGCACTATCTCCACCTCAGTTATGAGTAGCTTAGGAACTATGAGCTCTAAGGCTGCTCAAGGGGCTAAGAGCGCTAAAGCTCAAGTTAATAGTGCTGCTATTGCTACTACAGCAAGCTCTCTTGCTAAGGCTAAGGCTAAAAAGTCAGCTAAAGCCAAACAAAGCAAAAACACCTCTGACTTATTGGCATCACAAGTAACCATCCGTGATGAGGATAAAGCCAAAGCCCAGGCTGATGATAGCATCAAGGTGTTTGACAACACTAATTCTAAATAATAATACTAAGCCCGCCCTCGTGCGGGCTTTTTACTGCCTACGAAAGCACCCCATCAAATTAGATCTATCTTCAATTTTCCCATCACTGCAAAAATGCCTAACATATCTCCCATCTTGTCCCAACTAATACTTACCAAACTAAATTTAGTTGATCTTGGAGCGCTTATCTTAAAGGGCAGGTAATAGGTAGAGCCCATTATGCCTACCAAATAATCATAGCCTTTTAGGAATGTGATTAATGATTTTCATGTTCTCACTATAAATTTTCTAAGAAAGGTTCCGTTAAGTAGGTTAACAATATTTGTGCACGTTGTGTGCGACCTACCATCTCCTGCATATGCTTATATCAGCTATTTGTTAACTCTACAGCTATCAGGGTGATGAGTGTTTCTACCCAATCATTTTTAGCACTGAGGTTGATATGGCAGGCATTTCTCCTTTAAACATTAATGTTAACCAGTCTATGGTTAACGGAGCTAACACTAATGCTCCACAAGTTACAGGCATTGATAAATCAACTCGTGTAGCAGGTCAAAGCCAAGATAATTTGGTTAATATTGCTACCAGCTCCACTCAAAATGCTAGTGAAAACCAGCAATACTCCCATCAGCGTCATATTGCCCTACAAGGTTATTTGTCCTTAGGCCAAGAGCAAGAACAAGGAGCCGAGAAGAGCCAAGCTCAGGGTCAGGGCCAAGTTCAGGGTCAAGAGACTCAAACTAAAGGTCAAGAGTCTAAGCCTAGCTCTAGCCAAACTCCTAAAGGAATTGATGGCCAGGATTTAACCGAAGAAGAGCAACAAAAAGTCAAAGAGATGAAAGAGCGCGATGAAGAAGTTCGTGTTCATGAAAATGCTCATAAGAGTGCTGGTGGTCAATACGCTGCCGCCCCTACTTACACCTATGAAACAGGACCTGATGGCAAGCGCTATATTACCGATGGCGAGGTAAGTATTGATATTGGTGAGGAAAAAGATCCTCAAGCCACTATCGAAAAGATGCAAGTTGTAAAGCGTGCTGCTATGGCACCAGCTGAGCCATCTGGACAAGATCGCAAGGTATACCAAGAAGCTAATCAAAAAGAAGCCGCTGCTCGTCAAGAATTAGCCGAAGATAAGAAAGAAGAGGCTAAGGAAAAGCAAGAAAAGGTCAAAGAGTCTCTTAATGGTCAATCAGACAAGAGCGCTGATACTAACAATAAGTCTCAAGGCACTAAGAGCAATGAGCAAATCATTGAAAATAGCGATGAGATTAAGGTTCCAAAGAGTGCCTCAGGCCCTAAGTCTTTGGACACTGGCTCCTTTTAACCTAGCGCTTAAGCTTTAAAAGTTTGATAAGCCCTGTAAGAGCAAGCTCTTATAGGGCTTTTGTTTTAATGAGCTTTTAAAATAGAGCCAACTCAGCCATTATGCCAGGTGCGAGGCCCCTTACTTTATGCCCTTGTTCCCTATCCTTATACCTGTCCCATTCATACGCAGCTCTTATTCCCTATCCAGATTTCATGCCTTTATGCATAGTACTTATGACCTGCCTTAACCATGGCTTTATTCTTAAGAGCTGTAAGTAATTAACAAGAAACTTTTAGATTCTTACACTATTGAGTCTCTATGGTTTAAGCTCTTTAGAAACATGGATAGTGTTTACTTATAGTTCCTTAGCCTTAGTGAGACAGGCCTTTATAGCCAGTAGTAAAATTGAAAACTCATTTCATATTAATTAGCTTTTATGCAGTACTGCTTATTCAAGATTACTTGAGAAGTATGGCACTAGTAAGCCAATTTCGCTGTGATTATTGGTGGCTACTATTTTATGGTCTTTAGGATTTGGGGCATGGCAAGAATGCTTTTATGAAGCGCTAAGTACGCCTGATAGTTTGTTGGTAAGCAAAGTAATGCTTTAGTCAAGGAAAGCTCTCGCAAAATATACAAAATCTCTAATAATAAGCCCATAAATATATGGCTTTTAGTAAACATCAAGCCAAATTAGCTATAAAATTCACATTTTTTGTGATTTAAATCAAAAATTGTTAAGGATGTTTTTGCAATTATGCATTAGATGGATAGAATTGGATGCGTTCTTGTATACAAGTATATCAGTGTATTTGGAACAATAGTAGCATTGTTTATGTTGTTTAGTATTTAGGTTTAGGTGAATTTATGGAACATTGGATTCCTGTTTTATGGGTGGGCTTAGCCATTGTGCTTTTGCTTTTCCTTACCATTAAGGTAAAGCTTCACTCATTTTTAGCTCTGTTAATCGTTGGTCTCTTAGTAGCCTTTTTAGAAGGCATGCCTTTAGACTCTCTTGTTAGTGCCATTTCCAAAGGCGCTGGTAATACTCTAGCAGGTGTAGGTCTTATCGTAATCTTAGGTGCTGCCTTAGGTCAGTTAATGACTGACTGTGGAGCTTCTAAAAAAGTAGCTGATGTGATCTTAAAGACTTGTGGTACCAAATACCTTAAGTGGGGCTTATTATTCATTGGCTCTGTCTTCGGTACTGCTATGTTCTTTGAAGTGGGCTTTATCATCATGATGCCTTTAGTAATTGGCATCGCAAAAGAAGCTAAGATCCCATACATGGCTTTGGTCATTCCATCCTTAGCCGCTTTAGCTCAAGCTCATAGCTTATTACCACCTCAGCCAGGCCCTGTTGCCTTAATGACCACTTTAGGTGCTGACTCTGGTTTAGTTTACTTATTCGGCTTAGTAGTTTTAATTCCGTCCATCATTGCTGCTGGTATCATCTTACCTAGATTCCTAGGCGATTTGAACGTCTATAAGATGCCAACCATTGGTGGCTTTGAGGAAACTGACTACTCTAAGTTTAAAACTCCTAGCTTTGCAGTTTCTTTATTAATTCCATTACTACCTGCTATTTTAATGATTAGCCATACTTTGGTAGCTGCTGTTTTACCAAAGGAGCACATGTTAGTTTATGTATTAAACTTCTTAGGCTCACCTATCATTAGCTTGTTCTTATCTGTACTTGTAGCTTTATATGTCTTTGGTGTTCGTGCTGGTCGTACCATTGCTGAGGCATCAGACTCTATTTCCAAGGCTATCAAGGGCATTGCCGTAGTAGTTCTAATTATCGGTGCTGGCGGTGTATTTAAAGAGATTATTATCTCTGCTGGCGTTGGTCAGCATATTGCTGAGGCTGTAAAGGGTGTAGACATTAACCCATTAATCTTAGCCTGGATTATCACTGCTATTATTCGCTGGGCAACTGGTCAGGGTGCCGTATCAGCTATTACTGCCGCAGGCTTAGTATCCCCATTATTAGGTGTATATGACATTGACCCTGTATTATTAATGTTAGCTTGTGCTGCTGGTTCTAACACTATCACCATGCCTAATGATGCAGCTTTCTGGTTAATGAAAGAAACATTTAACTTAAGCATGGCCCAGACCTTTAAAACCTGGGGCTTATTAGAGCTTATCAACTCTGTAGTAGGCTTGATTGTGGTTCTAATCCTAACTCTCTTTATCTAATTTTTAGATAAAAACTAAATCCTCCCACCAGCCCTTTTAGCAATAGCTAAGAGGGCTTTTTACTTTAATTTAACCTAAGAGCTGACCTTGCACAGGTGTCATACCGCCATGCTCTTCATTTAACTCTAAGTCAAAAAGCTTTTGTTTTATGGCATCTTTAAGGCCACTATTACGCTCTTTAGTACGCCAATCTTTAACCGCCATATTAAGTGCCTTTTTCTCACCTACAATCACCACAAGCTTTTTACCACGGGTTACACCAGTGTAAATTAAATTGCGCTTGAGCATCATAAAGTGCTGCATGGTAAGAGGTATTACCACCACAGGGTATTCACTACCTTGCGACTTATGAATAGTACAAGCATAGCTTAAAACTAATTCATCGAGCTCACTAAAAGGATAGGCCACACTCCTGCCATCAAAATCTACCAAAAGCTCCTGCTCTTGCAGATCAATATCCTGAACAAAGCCCAGGTCACCATTGTAAACATCCCTGTCATAGTTATTCTCAATTTGCATGACCTTATCACCCACGCTAAAGGTCACGCCAAACTTAGTAATAGAATGCTCATCTGGGGTATTAAGAGCTTGTTGGAGCATCATATTTAAAGCACGAGCACCACTATCACCTCTATTCATAGGGCACAGTACCTGAATATCCTTAATGGGATCATAGCCGTAAGCTTTAGGTAGCCTGTTTTGCACTAAGTTAACTAAGGTTTGAGGCAGACGCTCTCTATCTTCTTCATTAACAAAATAGCAATCACCCTTATCTTCTTTAGTAGGAAAACGAGGTAAATAGCCCTTGTTAATTTCATGGGCAATACGAATAATCCATGAAGTAGCAGCTTGTCTAAAGACTTCGGTTAAACGAATCACAGGTATGAGCTCACTGGCAATTAAATCACCCAGAAATGCACCAGGGCCTACTGATGGCAATTGATCAATATCACCTACTAAAATCACAGCAGCATGGCGAGGTACAGCTTTTAACAAATTGTTAGCCAGCGGAATATCAACCATGGAGCACTCGTCTACCACCAATAAATCACAAGTTAAAGGATTAGTGTCGTTATATTTAAACTCCATAGTACTAGGATCAACTTCAAGCATTCTATGGATAGTAGTAGCCTCATAGCCTGAGCTTTCTGACAAGCGCTTAGCAGCACGTCCTGTAGGAGCACAGAGCTTAATATCAACATTTTTGGCAGCTAAGATCTTTAAAATAGCTTTGACAATAGTAGTTTTACCTACACCAGGGCCACCTGTAATAACCATTACCTTGCTATGAAGCGCCGTTTTTACTGCTTGTTTCTGACTATCAGCTAAGTTGATGGAGAGCTTTTTCTCAACCCAATCAAGGGCTATGTCTTCTTTTATTTCAGGCCATGGTAGTGGCTGTTCCATTAGCTCTTTAAGGCTTTGGGCAATACGCTGCTCACTTCTATATAAAGAGGATAAAAAGATACTATCGCTAGTAGGAAAGTTACTTTGCGTCAGCTCACCATCAGCAATTTCATGCTCAATAGCATCATTAATAATAGGCTCTGGAATATTCAATAATTCCTGGGCTAGCTTAATCAACTCACTACGAGGCAAACAACAATGGCCATCATTGCTAGAGGCCTCAGATAGCGCAAAAGCAACACCTGCCTGAGCTCTTAACGGACTTTGAGCACCAATACCAATTTTAGAGGCAATAGTATCAGCTGATTTAAAGCCAATGCCTCTAATATCTTTAGCCAAACAATATGGGTTTTCCTGTACTACCTCAATAGCCTTAGAGCCGTACTTTTTAAAGATACGTACTGATTTAGAGGTAGAAACCCCGTGAGAATGTAAAAAGACCATAATAGATCTAATCACTTTTTGATCTGCCCACCCTGAGGCTATTTTATTAGCACGTTTTTGTCCTATACCATGCAAATCAAGCATAGCTTTAGGGTCTTGTTCGATAATATCAAACACATTCTCGCCATAGGCATCTACCAAGATTTTGGCAGTTTTAGGCCCCACACCCTTAACCATGCCTGAGCCTAAATAACGCTCAATACCATCAAGGGTAGTTGGAGGGTAAACATCAATACGCTCAGCCTTAAACTGTCGGCCATATTCCTTACTAAAAACCCAAAATCCATGAGCAGTCACATACTCACCAGGGGTAACACTAGAGGCATGACCTACCACAGTAATCAGATCGGTCTCGCCTTTTACCTTAATACGCAAAACGCAATAACCCGTCTCCTCATTGTGATAAGTTACTCGCTCTAGCAATCCCGACAGCTCATCCAACCTGCCCTTGCGCTCCTCCTGCCCAGCCCCCTGAACAGTTCCATGGACAGCTCCCTGCCCAGAGCGCTGCCCAGCGCCCTGCCCATAGCCATAGCCTTGGCTATGACCCTGCCCAAGGCCCTGGCCCTGGCCCATGCCACGCCCTTGCCCCTGAGCATAAGCCATATTCTGACCACGACCACCAGCATTACTCTGGTTATATCCTGTAGCCTGGCCCTGAACCATGTTCTCTTTACGAGCCATATTACGGCTTTGTCCCATAGCTTGACCATTATTCATAGTGGCACCATAGGAATTGCCCATATTCATAGCCTGCTTATTATCCCAAGCAGAAGCGACCGCCCTATTAACTGCGCTTGATGGCTGAGCATTACCCATATTAAAAGCCACATTATTCATCTGTGGGCTCTGATAGTTACCAGCAGTCACTCCCGCACTATTATTGCTATAAGTACGGCCCTGCCCATGACCATGACTGGCATTATGGTTGGCTCTAAAGTCTTGATTAGCTATTCTGCCACGCTCAACATTATTACCATAACTATTACTAGCAGCAGCACTTACCCCAACCCCCCTATTGCCATTAGCAACTTGGCTATAGTTTGGGCTATATCCTGTACTATTATTAGGTGCTACCTGTAATGAATTAGGGGTTGAAGCTCTAGCATTAGCACTAGCCGTGGCTATAGCTGGAGCTGTAGCTTGAGCTTGCGCAGGGAGCACGCTTCCCTGACCATAACCTTGGTAATTATTGGCCATGTAATCATTATTAGTGGAAGGCTGATTAGCTCTTGAATATGAGTTTTGTGAAGTTCTACTTTGCTTACTTACGGCTCTATTATTGGCATAAAAGTCATTACCAGACTGGTTAGCCGCAGCATTAAATTGGCTATGATTGAATTTAGTCTCATTATCATAGTTGTGGTTTTCTTTAGCAAAACCTGAATAAGCTGTAGGCTCCTGTGTGCTCTTTTTAGACTTATAAGCCGTACTTTTATAGCTGCCTTTACCACCCGAACCAGCTCCAGCGCCCGCACTAGCACTAGCGCCCGCTCTGCCACGAGCACTATAACCAGAACGAGAGCTAGATTTAGTGCCAGCTCTTTTTCCTGCACTGGCACGTTTGCCATAGCTATCCTTGCTATCTTCCAGGGATTTGTCTGATGATTGAGGGTCAGAGGCTTTTTCTTTCTTAGGCTTATAGAATTGCCATATTACTTTTACCCCATTAGGTAAAATTTCAACTTTATCTTTATCTTTATTTTCAAAGTTTTGATCACTCATCATATGGCTCACAGCAGAAAAAGAACAACACTTTTAGTATATCATTCATCCATAATGCCAGACATAAAGCTTCTATTTTACAGCTGAGCAAAATCACAAGTAGCAGCCAAGATTCTCGCTCTTACACTCAAGCTAATACCACCCACCATTAAGTACATCATTTATTATTGAGGAGCAATATTGGAAAGGAGCTTCTGTAGATCTAGTGCGGCCGCACTGGCTATACTTATACCTATTCTTTTTGAAGCAGATTAGAAAAATTTTATTTTTACTAATTGGCTCGATTTTTATCAAATAATCCCACAAGATTTTCAATTGATCCTATCACCTATCTTGTTTATCGCCCGCCCCTTTGCTTATACTGTTAAAACTCAGAGAGTGTTGCTTAGGAATACACTATCTAACAAGGTTTTATGCTTTGCACTTCTGCCCTCATCAATACATGATGATTTACAATAGTTTTTATATTAAACGTCTTAGAATAGGCGCTTTGCCTAGCATTATTGTAGATTTCTGTGAAATTGACTTTTTTACGTACATATTTTTAATATTTGCTTTTTTTTTTTTTTGCTATAGTTTTTATTATAATTTGACGTAAATAGCACATAATAACAATGATAGAAATAATATTTTATTATTTCTATTATTTTTCTAACAAGTTTTGTCTTTAACACAAAAGCAGCTTTGTTGAGTTAGCACATAATTAAAAAAGTGCTAGCAAATTTATGGCTTCTAGCCTTATAACGCAACTATCGTGTTGCTCAAGTGTTTTACTTAAGATAGCCTATCTTTATGCTATCTTTTGGTATAGGTCAATCATCTTATAGACGATATTCTAATCCTATGCGACTCCTGTACGCACTTCCAAGAGTACAGGCTTATTGACCACTACGCTTTATCTTTGCCTGAGGCTAATAATAGATCATTAAACAATCTATAGATAATACCTCTCAAAAATAGCAAACAAAGCTATTGTGGATTGTAAGTTTAGTACCCTTTATTATCCGCATTTAAAGGCCATTGTAGTTACCAGATAAAGCCCTTAAAAAAGACAAAGCTTTCCAATCTTATTTAGAATTTCTAAAGAAATGAAGCAAACAAACAATGCCATTAAGTTCTTAATGGCCCAATATCGTGCTATTTTCAATCATGCTTATTTCAAGGGCTTAGCCACCGCCGCCCTAGTCACCGTTGCCATGGCCGCAGGCCAAGCCCAGGCTGCTTCTGGCACTTTTGCAGACTTTATCAGTGGCTCTAGCAAAACTGATGTAAAGGGTAACTTTACTCTAAGCCAGTCAGAAACAATCAGTGGCAGTTCAGGTGGTTTCTTTACTAACCTAACCATTGCTAATGGTGGTCACCTTAAATATGATAGTTCAAGCAATGTAAATAAAGACCATCTTCGTGTTAAAGAGAATGTAATTGTTGAGAAAGGCGGCATCCTAAGTATTACTGGAGCACAATCTCAAGGACAAGGCCTATATGGTACTTTTGATGATACCTTTGACGATAATCCAAATTCCAAACTCCAAGTAAATGGTGGTGAGTTAAACATTACTCAAGCCATGATTCAGATTAGCAAAGTTGAGTTAACTGACGCTATTGTAAACATCTCAAAACATATCGGTCATAACACAAACTCTGACTGGGAAGACAATGCCATGTTAGGCGCTACACTAGCTGGCGATAAAGATGGCAACATCATTGCAGGAACTGGTGTTTTAAGCGTTAAAGGCAATTCTAATATTACTCTTGATTCTGGCTCTCAAATCTATGCTAATACTCTCAATTTAGAGGGTGGCAAAATCGATATGAAGGGCACAGAAAAGGATAGTTCTGGCTCCATTATTCGTGGTTTTAGCCATGGAGCTATTAATGTAAACGGCACTGATATCAATGTTAGCGGCTCTGGCAACTATATTGTTGCACACAATATCAACTTAACAGGATCTGAATCTGCTATTACTGTTAGTGGCAATAGCGTCTTACATCTTTCTGGTGACTTAAATAAAAAGAAAAACTTAAGTGATGATGATGTAGCATCAGCTACAACCATTAATCTCAATGGCGCAACTTTAAATATTGCAAAAAATGGATCTATTGTTGTAAATAATGCAGACTCTGTATTCAATGCTACAAGTGGCAATATTACTAATAGCGGCTCCATCACCTTTAACAACAAGCTAGTTAACACCACTGCTGAGCTCTTAGAAGGCATGGCTGGTGGCAAGATCACCATGGCTAGCGGCGGTGAAATCAATGTAACCTCTGGCGCTGTTGACCTTTCTACTTCTGGCCTAAAGTTTATTAAAGATGAAGGCACTTTAGACACTGATAAGTTAGTACTTTCAGCAGCAACCACATTCAATGCTAATGATTTAACTTTAGGCTCTAAATTTGATGTAGCTAATCTTGATTTAAACACTAATGCTTTGACTGTTGGTGATGACTTCACCCAGACTAAAGGCACTTTCTATGTAGATAATACCTTAACTGGTTCTGGCGAATTTACTGTAGGAGCTAGTGGTGGAGCTGCTAAATTTGAGTTAGGAAACTCTGAAACAAAAAATGGTACCATTTCTGGTATTGATACCATTAAAGTAAGTGGTGATGTTAGCAACAGTGGTTCCTTAACTATTACAGGCGACTGGTCTGGCCTTACCAACACTGCTATTAATGTACAAAGTGGTGGTGCTTTCAATTTAATTGAGGTTCGCGAGGAAGACTCTATAACTGTTGAGAGCATTGAAGTTGCAGATGGTGGTAAATTATATTTAAAAAATAGTAATTTAACAGTTAATAACACCATTAAGAATGCCAAAGCTGAAGGCGTTGAGCTCAAAGAGCTTTCTTCTGTAAGCGCCTCTTACGCCAAAGTAACTGAGTCTGATGTTCTCAAGAGTGATATCAAGAACTTTAAGTTAGATGGCACCTCTAAGATCATTTTAACTGGCCGTCAAGCTGGTGTAATTGAGAAGACAAAGTTAGACGCTCTCAAGAAAGCTTTATTAGGCGATGGTGGCAATGGCTTGTTAGAAGTTCAAGGTGCTACCCTATCTGATACCGATTCAGGTATTTCTGGTGGCAAGGTTAACTTTGCCACTGCTCAAGGTAACTCAGGTTTTAGCGGTATTTACGAGAATGCCACCGTTACAGGCGCTAATGCAGCTGTAACTGGTGCAAACTCTTGGGGTTCTGTACAGCTAGCTGAGAGCAAGAGCGATCTTGAAATTGCTAGCGGTGGCACTGTAACCTTAAATGGTGTAAATGGTAAGCTTGTTGCCAAAAATGATAACTCTATTGGTGGCGTAGCTCTTAACGGCAATGCTGACTTTGTAGTTAATGGTAATGGTGGTACTTTAGCCAATATTACAGCATCAACTAATAAGCAAGGCAGAGCTTCTGTAAATGCTGCTGTAAATGTTAATGGCGATATCGGTGCTAAAAATAAATCTTTACAGACAGTTTATGTAATGACCAATGGTCAGTTGAATACTTCTGGTGATATCTACACTACAGAATTAGTTAATGACGGCTCTCTGGTAGCACAAGATATTACTGTCTCTGATTATATTGATGTTAGCAACGGCTCCCTCACAGCCGATAAAATTACTACTGGGTCATTGGATATTTTTGGCGGCTCAGTAAAAGCCGGTAAGGTTATTTTATCTGGCTCTAATTCAGTGATTGAAGTTGGCAATGAAAATAATACTGGCGTATTAGAGGTTGGCTCCTTAGATCTTAAGGGTGGTAAGTTAGTACTTGACCCTGAGTACGGTCAGCCTTCTACCATCGTAGCTATTACCGAAGTTACTAATGAAACCGATGGTGTAGTATCTGTTGGCGGTGACATTGGTGTTGGTAAGAACTCAATCTTAGCAGTTGGTACCACAGCTGATGAGGCCAAGGCTTTATTAACCAAGTTAAACTTCTTTGATGGTGTTTCATTAAAGGAAGCTAAAGGAGCTGTTTTAGTAGCTAATGAGTCTTTACATATTGCTAACGGCGATCAGGTAATTCTCAACTCAAAGGCATCTAACGATGATTTAACTGCTGCTTTAAATGGCGGCAACTCTTTTGCTTTAGGTGCTGATTCAGCCTTAGTAGTAACTGATAACTTAGCCTCTAAGACTAGCGATGGCTCCAAGGCAATTATTCAGTTTGCAAACTCTGGTACTGCAACAGTAACCTTAGCTAGTGGCTCCAAGCTTGATTTTGAGACTGCTTTATCTGAGCAAAATAAGATCACCTTATCTAATGCAACTGCACAAAATACAACCAATAATGGTGTAGTTATTTCCGCTGCTGGTGGCCTATTAGATGGTAATTACGACCCAACAACTGGCAAGATTAGCTTTACATTAAATCCAGATAAGCTAGTTGCACAGACCTTTAATATGTCTGCCCCTGTACAAGAACTAGCTGTTGCTGCCTTAAAGGGTAATAAGGATTACGTTGAATTAGATAAGGATGGTACTAAGTACATCCAGACCATGACTGGCTTAGATGGCGGTAAGGCTGTTGAAGAGACTGCTCGTTTAGCAGTTTATGGCGGTACTGTTCAGGCTACCAACTTAGCTCAGCATGCTGCTACTGATGCAGTTGTAGATCGTATGTCCCGTGCAAATCCTAATGGTTCCTTAGTATTTGCTGACAATGCTCAGGGCAGCGGCTTATGGTTATCTCCAGTTTACAAGAGCCATGAGTCTGATAGCTTCGGTGCTGATGGCGTTAGCTACGGTGTAGATGCTAACTTAGCTGGCCTTGTTTTAGGTGGTGATTTTACCTTTGAGCCTGGCATTCGTGCAGGTGCCTACTTCAACTTTGGTTCTGCCTCTATTGATGGCCAGGATATTGGTGATAAGGTATCTAATGATGCAGATTACTTTGGCTTCGGTCTCTATGCTGGTATGACTTTTGGTCAGATTAGCTTAGTTGCTGATGCAGGCTTCACTCAATTATCTAATGATATTGAACAAACTCCAAGTGCTAAGGTAAGCAAAGTAACTGCTGATGTTGATAGCAATGCCATAACCTTAGGCTTACGTGGTGAGTACAAGCTCAATTTAGCCTCTATGGACGTAACTCCACACTTAGGCTTACGCTACACCCGTTTAGATGTTGATAGCTACGATGCTAAGGCTGATGGTCTTGTAGTTGCTAATACCGATTTCGATACTATGCAGATGGTTGCTATCCCATTTGGCGTAACTATCTCTAAGAATATTGCTGTTGGTGATTGGACTGTTAAGCCAGTATTTGACTTAACCTTAACTGCTAACGCTGGTGACACTGAGGCTAAGCTCGATACTACCTTTGTTGGTACCAAGACTCTTGATTTAACCTCTGATGCTTTTGATAGCTTCACCTATGGCGCAACCTTTGGCATTGACGCTAAGTATGGCGAGAAGTTATCCGTTGGCTTGAACACCAACTATGTTGGCTCTTCCAATGCTGATGAGTTCGGTGTAATGGGTAATGTACGTTACATGTTCTAATAAGCTCCTTTAGCTTATTGAGAGCGGGTGGTTCTTAGTTTTTGTGAAAGGCAAGCCACTATTAAGAGCCGCCTAAGAACAATTTCAATGCTTAATTAAATGAGGGCAGGTCTTCCGATTATGACCTGCCTTTTTACTTTGAGCATCATCTCTACAGCCTAATCAAAGTTTATAGAGCTTGTCGCCTGTCCTTATCCTTTATTGATTCCCCATAAGTATGATGCTGATATGTTAGTTGCATTATTTTAGTGCAATAATTGAGTGCTTTATCGATTTAAAAATGTAATAGCAATTTAATGCACTATTTGTGTGCACGCACTTAGCTTAATATTAGTGCGTGCTATAATTGCGGCGTTTTTTACTACCTTGCACCTGTTTTAATTCATATCTAGCAAAAGCAAGTTGTGAAAGCAGGGCTTAATTATTAATTTTATTTACTAGCAAGCAAGTCCTTAACTTAGGTCTTGCTTAAAGCTATTTATAATCTACAAGATTTTGACTTTTGATAGGAGAGGTCAACGAATGGAACCGTATTACGCAGGTGCGCTATCCATTTTGCCGCCAATTATTGCGGTTGTGCTCGCACTTATTACTAAGGAAGTATTCTCTTCTTTATTAATTGGTATCTTATCTGGTACCTTAATTTACACTGTCGGCATGGGCCAAGACTTTTTAATCGTCAGCACTGTGCAAAATGCATTCTCTGTGATGGTTAACAAGGTTGACTTTAATATCGTAATCTTCTGCTCTTTATTAGGCTCTTTAGTCTATGTAATTGCTATGGCAGGCGGTTCCCGTGCTTATGGCGAGTGGGCAACAAAGAAGATTAAGGGTCGTAAGAGTGCTTTACTTTCTACCTCTCTTTTAGGTGCTTTCATCTTTATTGATGACTATTTTAACTGCCTAACTGTAGGCACTGTGATGCGCCCTATCTCTGATAAGTATCGCATTAGCCGTGCTAAGCTTGCGTACATTATTGATTCTACTGCTGCCCCTGTTTGTATTATTGCTCCAATTTCCTCTTGGGCTGCAGCCGTTGGTTCTAACTTAAAGTCCACTGGCGCTTTTGAGTCTGAGATGGAAGCTTTCGTAGCTACTATTCCATGGAACTTCTACGCTTTATTATGTATTTCCATGGTAGTTTTAGTTGCTATTGGTAACTTTGATTTTGGCCAGATGCGTCGTGCTGAAATTGATGCTATTAAGAATGGCTCTTCTGGCATCAGCAACAGTGATCATGAGAATATTGACGTTGTTACCGAAAAGGGCGGCGTATTAGACATGATCGTACCTATCTTAGCCTTAATTGTATTTGCAGTTCTTTCCTTACTATACGTAGGTGGCTATTGGGGTGAAGATCCTGCTTACCATTCTTTAGGTGGTGCTTTTGGTAATACCAGTGCAGGCCCTGCTTTAGTATTAGCCTCTTTTGCTGCTTTAGTAGTTGCTTTTGTTTTATTCGTAGGCCGTCGCTTACTTACCTTAAAGCAATTTATGAATGGTGTCTTAAAGGGCATTCAAGCCATGATCCCTGCTAACTTAATCTTAGTTATGGCTTGGACTATTTCTGGTGTATGTCGTGACCTTTTACAAACTCCATTATTCATCTCTGGCATTGTAGAGAATGATATGGGTATGTTAGGTAACTTCTTACCAGCTATTATTTTCGTAATTGCAGGCTTCTTATCTTTCTCAACTGGTACTGCTTGGGGTACTTTTGGTATCTTAATTCCAATCGTAGTAGTAGTTGCTCAAGCTATTGATCCATCAGGCGCACTTATTACTATTACCTTAAGTGCTACTTTAGCTGGCTCAGTATTTGGCGATCACTGTTCACCGATCTCAGATACGACCATTCTGTCCTCAGCTGGCGCAGGATGTGTCCACATTGAGCACGTTGCCACCCAATTACCATTTGCTTTAATCGTAGCTACCTCTGCATTTAGCGGCTATATTGTGGCAGGCTTTACTGGTAGTTTAGTTTTAAGCTTAGGCACAGGCTTTATTATCATGGTTTGCGTACTCTCCTATCTTCATATGCGCAACCTTAAACGTGAAACCTATGCTGATCACGAGGCATTACACCCAACTAAGTAACTCCTTAGCAACAAGCTAAAATTACATGAAAAAAGCCAGCGATTAAGTAATTAATTGCTGGCTTTTTAATTTGCTAGAAGTTTTTTCTTCTCAACAGAATTTCTTCAAGACGCTTCTCATTTTCATACTTACTTAAGCTATATACAGACCAAATAGCTGCAATAGGCCAGCCTATCACACAAAGCTGTAAGATTAAGCAAATAATGCCTGTAAATGGTCTACCTATGGTGAAAAAACCTAACCAAGGTATCAAGATACAAATCAATAATCTCATGTGGCCTTACCCCAATTAATTAATTAACAAAAGAAATCATATTAAGCGCCAGAGGTGGTTAGCTAATAGCTAATATAAGCTATATATCCTTTAACACTTTACCTCTCAAGGCTTAGCTTAAGGCTAGCGAACAGTAAATCACAACAACAACAACAATGCCATTCTTATCTGCTATAGCCCTACTACCCTGATGTGAGCTCTTAAGTATAGCTTAAGCTTTTAAATAGGCTAATAAAGGCAATAGCTAAAATATAGCGTTGTTAAATAAGCTTATGAATAAACCTGACTAAGTTCATTGTAATTTACAGAGGGTCAAACCATTAAAAGCTTTTAGTTTAGTTTGTGAGATCCGTAATAAGCTTCTTGTTTTGCCTTATCCAAACTATTGAGCGCCCATAAGTAGAAAGACAAAATAGTGGCTCGTGAGCTTTGCAGAGCTAAGTGCTCATACTTATCCATCAGTGCTGCTATTTCTTTAGGACTGCATTCACTTTCATCTACATCATTGAGCAGCAACACTGCCTTCTTGATACCCAAATCATTTTTAGCAAAGACGTTCTTATTCTTAAAGACAAACATCTCTATCATATTAATAGTCCAAGGGCCTATACCCTTAACTTCTGATAGTAATTCAGCCCTACCCGAGCGATTAAGTTTTCTTAATTGGTACTCATTCCATACATTTGAGGCAAACTTATGAGCTACACCTTTTAAAGTAGCAACTTTTGAATTACTCAAGGGAATGATCCTTTTCCCATTTTGCTCCAAGGATAATTCATGTTCTTTGATAGAACAAATAAGACTAACTGGACTATTGAAAAATGACTGAGGTAATTTTCTTAAGATGGCCTGATAAGCTTTATCTGAAAGCTGTTGGCCTATTATAGTGGCTATTATCCCTTGGTAAATGTAATTAAAACACTGCCGCTCAATTAAGCCGCAATCACAAGCTAAGCGCTCCATAAACTTAAAGCCACTTAAACTAAGGGCTTGAATATCAGACTCTTGTACACAAAAAGGGGAATAATCTAAATTAGCCATAAACTTACCAGTATTATGAACCTTGCTAGAGCTTAAGCTGAAACTTGAGCTTTAGCTTGAGCAGGAGCTGTAAACCAACTCTACTACTGCGCTTGCTTACAGTGAATCATCAAACCTTGCCATAAAGCTACCGCTATTAAGAGCCTTGCTAAAGCTGAGCTTTTCATCAGATGCTTCTGGCAATTTACTTAAACCACCGACCCAGCAATTATCTCATAAGTATACTTGTGCTTGAGCTTGAGCTTGAGCTTGAGCTGTAAGTCAACTCTACTGCTGTGCTTGCTTATAGTAAATAATCAAACTTTGCCATAAAGCTTCCGCTATTAAGAACCTTGCTAAAGCTGAGCTTTTCATCAGGAGCTTACAGACATTTACTTAAACTACAGACCCAGCAATTATCTCATAAGTATACTTGTGCTAGAGCTTAAGCTGAAACTTGAGCAGGAGCTGTAAACCAACTCTACTACTGCTCTTGCTTATAGTGAATAATCAAACTTTGCCATAAAGCTTCCGCTATTAATATCCTTGCTAAAGCTGAGCTTTTCGTCAGGAGCTTCAAGCTTACTAAACAAAACCAATGCATTCATAGCCATTAGATCATTGCTCTAAAGTGCTAAGGCTTAAGCTACAGCTTAAGCAGGCGCAAGAGCAAGAACGAACGCAAGATCTTGAGCAAGAGCGAGAATGAGAGTGAGAGTGAGAGCAAGCGCTGGTGCTTGAGCTGTAGCTGGGGATGGAAGGCTACAATAATGCTGTTGCTTTGCTTATAGAACGTAATTTTTGATATTCATTATATACATAGATTTGCACCTATAAAATTGTTAAGTAATCAAGCAAAAAGGATAAAATTACCTTTAAATATCGCAGAAATTTTGATACTCTAGATACTCCTTTTTAGAAGTATTACTTATACAACTTAAGTTATTACTTTTAGAGTATGTTTAGGTATGTTTTGATTAAATTTAAGAAAGTGTGAGTGCAAACGTTGCCTATCAGCGTTAAGCAATTGGTTTTGTTTATCCAAAAGTTTATAATTTTCTAATAGCATTGGTAAAAATTCTTTTAATACTTGGTCTTAAGTTTAAATAGAGTTTACTAACTAACTCAGTACTTTTGAACTGGTTAAACTTGGGTAAAAACTCCACCATAAGTTTGATTTCATGTTATCTAGAATATGCCATTCTAGATGTATTTATTTAATTTCACAGCGCTTATTTTTTCTAATTTTCTATTCAGAAGATATGCTTTTGCCGTAAAAGGCAGCGTTGTGTTTAAATACAAGGTTTCAAACAATTTAGACTATTATCTAATAGTTTTCATTGCTGGTGTGTTTACCATCTTAATAATAAGGAGAGCGTTAATCCTAACTTTATGAGCTACGTTTTTTAGCTTGTTATGGTTAGAGAGACGCTATGTGACATCATGATTACATTTTTGCGCAATAAAAGTACCAAATTTAAAATCATTGCTGGTTTTATGGCTGTGATTTTTGTTAACGTGGTGGTTGTTGGTATTTCTATTTACAACTTAACCATGGCTCAACGAGCTGCTTATACTATTGATGAAACTCTTTCTACTGCTTTCCAGCGTATTAAAAAGGTAGAGGATGCCTTTTTAATTGCTAACCAAAAAGCTATGAAGGGTCTTAATTTAATTGATAAAGATTACACCCCAGAACAGCTTAAAAAAGACATACCTACTTTAGTAGCCAATCTTCGTAAATCAATTATGGATTTACACGAAGATTTTATTATTGATCCAGCCTACACCTCTGCCAACCAAGAATTACGTACCGCAGGTTTTGGCTTTATTCGCCAATTAGAAGACCAAATTGTGCCATTGCTTGACTCTGACATGGCTGATTTTGCTCTTAATCTTTACATTAGAGATGTAATGCCACTACGTGCTACTGCTTTACGTTGTACAAGTCGTATTGAAGAGCTTCAAATGAAGCAGTGTTTAGATGTTTCATCAGCCGCTGCCGATGAAAACAGCTTGTACTATATTTACGCTTTAGCCGTATTAGGTATCAGCGTAGCAGTAATCATGTCTTTCTTTATTGCTACCTATATCAACAAACAAATTATTGATTTTATTAAGCAGCTTGAACGTATGAGTACAGGTGACTTTACTCAAGAGGCTAAAGTTAAGTCCAAGGATGAGTTTGGTCGTGCCTGTGCTTCTTTAAATCAATTACGTTCTTCTGTAAGTAAGATCGTTCATCTTACCCAAACTGAATGCGACAAGCTTTATACCCGTTTAGACAGTGTTAACCAGTCATCTAATATTATTGCTACTGCCACTGATAATGTTCAAAGCCAGGCCATGACTGTGGCTACTGCCTCTGATCAAATGGTGTCCACCACTGCCGATATTGCCCGCAATTGCGATCGAGCTGCTCAAGGTTCAAATGAGTGTAAGGACATTACCTTAGGTGGTATTGCTTTAATTAAGCGTGCTTTTGAAAATGTCGAGCGTCAGGTAGAAAATACAAAGGATAACTCCAATAAGATTGAGCAATTATCACAAAAGAGCCGTGAAATCTCCTCTATTGTAAGCACCATTGATGAGATTGCTAGCCAGACTAACTTATTAGCACTTAATGCTGCTATTGAGGCTGCTCGCTCAGGAGACGCAGGTCGTGGCTTTGCTGTGGTCGCTGATGAAGTACGCTCTTTAGCTATTCGTACCGCCCAGTCAACCCAAGAGATTTCACGCATGGTTGACACTATTCAAAGTTATGCCACAGATGCCTCCCACTCCATTAATGTCTCTGTAGAGCATATGGATCATGTTGCTGACGATGCCAAAGAAATTGAGGATTTACTAAATAACATTACCAATAAAGTTAATGACGTAAATATTCAAATTACTCAAATTGCTACCTCTGCCGAAGAGCAAACTACAGCTACTGGAGAAATTTCTGTTAATGCTCAAAATGTAACCAATGCCTCAACAGAAATGACTGAGCAGGCTAACTTACAGGCCAACGCTATTCATGAAACTATTGAGGACGTAAAGGAATTACATAGAGCTTTAGAGTTCTTTAAGATTAGCTCAGAATTCCAACACTAAGTTATCGATTCCTTATTAAGGGCAAGGTGCGCAAAACTTGCCCACCCAAAGCCCGTAAGATACTCTCTTGCGGGCTTTCTTATTTGCTACACTCTCAAAACCCCCCCTACCAGGCCAGCACGCTTGCTAGCTCGCAAACCTGCCAGTCTTCTTGCCTGCATACCTGCTCGCAGCTCAGTCTACTTGCTTGCTAACACTTACTGTATAGGTATTGATAGAAATTTGGGCTTGTGCCTGTAAATTGGCTTGGAAGAATAAAGAGCCGTAAGAGCAATTAAACTAGTATGTTGCCTTTTCTCTACTCAAGTTTCAGTGCAAGAGGGAAGGTTCTTTAATTAATTTTAGCCAAGCAAGCTTAATGGTACTTTTAGAGGGCTAGTAATCACTTTTCGTTAAATTACATTAAGAGGGACATAAGGTCTTTGGTAAGATTAATTGCTTAAAGACCATCACTTATTTAAGCGCACTTTTAAACTTTGATATTAGTCGTACTTTTTTAACTTTTCTTGCTTGTATCAATATCTGTGAGAGTGCTAATATTTATTTAATTATTGCTATTACATCCTTTTAGGGATGGGTGGCATTTTAATCAAAACAACACCTCAAGACTTGGATATTTTGACTATTTTATTGAGCTAACAGCCTTTTAGCTAAACTACTGCCATTTTTAGACCGTTTAAAGCTAGAGGCTTACAATAGGAGAGACTAAATTTCGTATTGTGATTAACAATTTTTGTTCTCCTAATTTGCCTAAAATTCTTTAGGAATCTTTAGCTTGTTCCTATTCCTATATTAATAAGATTACTCCCTACTAAAGCTCTCTTATTGGTAATTCTCTTGCTAAAGCAAACATAATTAGGGGCATAGACTTCAAGTCACACAGCGAAATCACATTGGTTAGCAGTCAATTGAGTTCTTTTAGAAACTCTATCTTTAATCTACCAATAGTTTTCTCTTAACAGTTAGTCTTTATAAGAAAAATAGTAGATTTATACTCTTCTTGGGTTTTGATTCTTCAGCTTAAAGTTGATATTTATTTTGGCAAATAAATTGAGAATTTTACTATGAGTTTCTTTCTTAATCTCAGTACTAAAGCAAAGCTGTTATCCAGCTTTATAGTAGTGATATTGATCAACGTAGTGATCTCTATTAGTACTATTATTTCTTTGCATCATAGCCAACAGGCTGCTATTACTATTGATGAGGTTTTAAACAAGGCCTTTACCCGTATTCAAAACGCTCAAGTTTCTGTAGAAGAAATTAAAAGCAAGTTCTCTATGGGTTTAAATCCTGATGAGCCTCACTATGGCATTAATGATCTTATGGCTGCCTCTGGCACTATTTTGTCACAAGCCAAACATAACGTTGATGCTGTAAAACCAGACTATTTAGGCACTACTGAATATCATAATGCTTGTATTAAGCTCCAGCAGAACACCCTAAAAGCTTTAGATATTATCGATAAAGAGGTATTACCTATTGCTAAGCAGGGTGATTTAGAAAAGGCTTATGACAACTTCATGGTTTTAGCTGCTCCTCCTTTAAGTGTAGCTGCTAAAACAGCCTCTGATATTTTTAAACAGCAAAATCAATTTTGTATCAGCTTAACCCAAGAGGCTACTGATAACAAAACCATGATCTTATCAATTGTCTTAACTATTCTAAGTACAGCAATTGGTATCTTCATGGCCATCTTTATCTCTAATTACATTGGTCGTTCTTTAGCCGAACAAGTAAGCATTATCGAATCATTGAAGAATGGCGATTTTAGCTTACACATTCATGCTGGCAATAAGGATGAATTTGGTCAAACTCATGACAAGATTCGCCAATTACGTAATACTTTAAACAACATTATTCTTATGACCCAAGATGAGAGTGGCCGTCTTAAGAATGAAATGGATACGCTTCGTAATATCGCTAAAAAGATTGCAGATGTTTCAAGCAATATCCAAAATCAAGCCATTACTGTAGCAGCAGCCTCTGATGAGATGGTTTCTACTACTACTGATATTGCTCGCAATTGTGAAACAGCTGCTGCTGGTTCTAATTTATGTAAAGAAATTTCCACCTCAGGTATGGAAATTGTTGAATTAGCAATGAAAAATATTCGTCAACAAAGCGAGCACACTAAGGACAACGCCACTAAGATTGAAAACTTAGCCCGTCAATCTCGTGAAATTGGCTCTATTGTAAGCACCATTGATGATATTGCTGCCCAGACTAACTTATTAGCCTTGAACGCTGCCATTGAGGCCGCTCGTGCTGGTGAGGCAGGTCGTGGCTTTGCTGTGGTAGCTGATGAGGTTCGTGCGCTGGCAAGCCGTACCTCTCAATCTACTCAAGAAATTTCTAAGATGGTTAAGAACATCCAAGATGAAGCTACTATGGCCACCGATTCCATTAATGTTTCTGTGGAGAACATGGATAAAGTAGCTGAGGATGCTCAAAACATTGTGCAAATCCTTAATAATATTACTGAGCACGTTAATGACGTTAACACTCAGATTACTCAAATTGCTACAGCCGCTGAAGAGCAAACTGCCGCTACCAGCGAAATCTCAACTCATATGCAAAATGTTACTACTGTAGCTGCTGATATGAGTGCTGATGCTGATAACCAGTACCACGCTATGACTGAAGCAACTCAAGATCTGCAAGAACTTGAAAAGGCCCTTGCCTACTTCAAGGTAAGACCAAAGGATGCTGACAAAGACAAATAATCAGCCCTCTTTTACTTAAAAGCCTTTTTAAGTAAGCATCCTTCATTTATTTGCCATGGCCCAAAGACTTAGCTCTTTGGGCTTTGGCAAAAATCAATCAATCGCCCTCCCTCTTATTTACATTTCAAAATTGACCTCTCTTCACTTCACACAACATCACATTGCATTACATCGTATCACTTTACTTAGCTTCACCTCAGCTCACCTAACCTCACTTAGCTTTACTTTCCCAAGCTTCATTAAGCCAAACGCACAACTAATTTAGCATCCACAAATAATGATTCATACTTCATTAAAAGGCACATAGCTCTTATAGATGGTTTTATTGGCAGATACTACCAGGCAACTGAGCTACCTGGCTAATATTAGTATTTGTCCTTACCCACAACATACTTTGTTGTCAGTTAAACATTTATCCACTACCAACATTAATGACTTGTACTGAGGAAGAAGAAGGATGAAGGCCGAAGGCGGATAGCGGAAAGCTATTTTTCTACTCGCTTAGAACAGCTGCATGCGTCCATACCAAAAGCCTTGGAAGTACTTATCAAGGCCAAAAGCTCTTGAATATAAGCTCTTAGCTCGTTGTTCGTAGTAATTGTCATGCTTTTGCTTGATAAAGCATGCTTGTAAGCTTTAAAGCTGCACAAGTACTAGCTAAAAAGGAGCTGTTTTGTCCCCTATCAACACCACTTCATTAGCCAGTCGTCCCATTTTGTGCTCATTCTTGCTTTCCAAACAGTTTAGGCTCCCTACTTACTAACCACATAAGCAGTCCCATGGACTCAATGTAAAACCATGGCTCCATAGGCCAATGCAATCCTATGAGAGCAATGAAAAACCATGGAGCCATAGGCGTAATGCAAGCCCTTGAGTGCAATGAAAAACCATGGGCGCATAGGCGCAATACAAGACACTGGTAGCAACGTGATTCTAGCGTATTAGGGTTGACCTACTTTAATTTAGGGCAGTAGTTGTATGGTGCAATGGCTTAGCAAAATGTATGGATGGATGCTCAGGCGGCTGACGGCTTGTGCTTTTTGCTGTTGGCATAGGACGTAAGGCCTATGGCTTGTGGCTTATGGCATACAGCTAAAGGCTGGTGTTGTGAGCTGTGGTAAGGAGCGCAAGCATACGACCAAATTCTAGCGCTAGCCTAGTATTTTATTGATGGACAATTGGGGTGGGTTATGTGGTGTGGTGATATTTGCGTTTGTGTTCGTGCACAAGCTGGCATAGCGATGAAAACTTGAGACCTTAGTAATGTTGCCTTGCTATAAGGCCAAAGCCCTTGTAAGAGAACTTACAAGGGCTTTGGGGGAGGCGTTAGCCTAAATACGTACTAATTACTGAAAGATTAGTAATTAATAACGGCACGACGGTTCTTTTTCCAGTTAGCCTCAGCATGACCTGGATCTAATGGCTTTTCTTCACCATAAGATACGATGGATAACTGATTTACATCAACGCCAAGGTTTTGCATGTAACGGGCTACAGCACGAGCACGACGCTCACCTAGAGCAATATTGTACTCTGGGGTACCACGCTCATCAGTGTGACCCTCGATAATAATACGAGAATCAGGATTGTTGCGTAAGTACTGGGCATGAGCCTGCATTACAGAAACATACTCGTCTTGGATTTGATCACTGTCGTACTTGAAGTAAACAGTGTTGTTTTCTCTTAAAGCTTGAGGGCCTGCAAAGTTTGGATCATAAAGACCATCTTGAGGCATATTAGGATCGCCAATAATAAGAGCACCGTCCTCACCTACTTGAGTTACAGTATCTCCAGCAATACCGCCAAAGCCTAAATTATCCTCAATAAAGACATCGCCTGCTAAGCCAGAGTTATCCTGCGTAGCGCCATTGTCTTCAATCCACTCGCCGTCTTGTTGCTGACCATCAGTGCTAGTAGAGCAAGCTGTCAGACCAAACATCATAACGCCTGCTAAAAGTGCCAGAAAAGTTTTTGTTTTCATAAAAATCTTCCTTAATTGCCTGATCCTATAAGATTAGGAAAGTTATGCAATTGAGAGTTTGCAATGCCTATTTCTCAGGCAATGGGCCCCAAGCTGGAGCGCTAATTTCGCCACGATTACTTGATGGTAAGTTTGCTTTAAAACGGCCATCAGTAGAAACTAATGCTAAGCCTTTGCGGCCTTGGTATACAGTACTATATATTACCATACTGCCATTTGGAGCCACAGAAGGAGACTCATCTAAAGATGAGGTTGTAAGCATATAAATGGAGCCATCCTTATCAACACGGGCTACACGATAACCATTTTGACGTGTGATCACAATTAGAGCATCGCTACCTGGAATTGGGCGTGAAGATAAATTCATTGCACCTTGGTAGGTAATGCGCTGTGATTCTTTAGTGTCAATATTTACAGCGTAAATCTGAGCTCTACCACCACGCTCGGAGGTAAAGAAGATGCGCTTACTATCAGCAGACCAAGCTGGCTCAGTATCGATAGCTCTATTATTAGTTACACGATTATACTTGCCGCTTACTAAGTCGTAATAGTAAATTTCTGGCTGACCATCTTTAGATAAAGTAAATGCAATCTTATTGCCATCTGGTGACCAAGTTGGAGATGAGTTCAATCCAGGGAATGAAGAAAGCTTAGTACGCTCTTTAGAGAAAATATCCTGAACGTAAATGGTTGGGGCACGCTTCTCGAAAGAGACATAAACTAAACGCTTGCCATCTGGTGACCAGTTAGGGGTCATAATAGGCTCAGTTGAGCGTAAGATTGGTACCTCGTTATAGCCATCATAATCGGCAGTCATAAGCTGATATGGGAAACGATCGCCATGACGATAAACGATATAAGCAATACGAGTTCTAAATGCGCCTCTTTGACCAGTTAACAACTCATAAGTACGATCTGATACTAAATGAGCAGCTTGACGTAACTGATTAGGGTTAGTAGTAATACCTCGACGCTCTGCAAGCGGCTTACCCTTATTGGCACCTTGCACACCATAGATCATATAAATGACCTGAAAGTTATTGCTATTGGCTACAGGATTAATTTCACCAGTAACTACAGCCTCAGCACCATTAGCAGCTAAAACGTCAAAGTTAACAGCACCATTTACTATAGAGCCAGCAGGAAGCTGGTTATAGGTAATAGGTGTAAATTTACCTGAACGCATTAAGTCTGCACTAACGATAGCAGAGACATCTACAGGCACTTGCCCTGAGGTTTTAAAAGGTAAAACAACCACTCGACGGCCTTCATTAATACCGCCAGTGATTTCAATTTGGAGAGCTGCTTGTGCGTTAGTCCCTAACAAGATCAGAGACAGCACAACAGCGCCAAGAACACGAATAAAGCGCATGGATCCCCCATAAAAACAATCAACTAAATATAGTTTAGCAAAGCTAACTACACTATTGACCACTTAAGTTAGCAAAATTATTGCAATTAGAGTTTGGCACTATTGTATTACTAAAATGAATTAAAGCTTAAATCTTTGGAGTCATAGTAATTACAATGGTATTGCAGTCTTTACAACCTTGTGGAGGTCGAGGCAACATACCAATTAAATTTAAAGTGGCAATAGCGCTGGCACATACAGTACTGTCTCCTTGGCATTTTTCGTTATAAATCATGCCCTCATTATCTACCGACACAGTAACTACTACCTTTTTACCATTCATTGATGGGTCAATACGCCAGTTTTGCTCAATTAATTGTTGTACCTTATTACCATAAGTCAAACTATCAGATGAGCCTGTTCCAGAGCCTAAGCCCTCGCCACCTTCTACACCATTGGCCTGCCCTAAGAGATCTTTTTCTAAATCATCGGCCTGTTCTTTAAGCTGCTCTTGTTTTTGAGCTTCCATACGGGCAGCTTGCTCAGCAGCCATTTGCTTAGCAATAGCCTCTAACTCAGCCTTTTTCTTAGCCTCAGCCTCTGCTTTCTTTTTAGCTTCTGCTTCGGCCTTTTTCTTAGCTTCGGCCTCTGCTTTCTTTTTAGCCTCTGCCTCGGCCTTCTTCTTGGCCTCTTCTTCGGCTTTCTTCTTAGCCTCAGCCTCAGCCTTCTTCTTGGCCTCTTCTTCGGCCTTCTTCTTAGCTTCGGCCTCTGCTTTCTTCTTTTCCTCGGCTTTCTTTAAGGCTAAGGCTTTTTGACGCTCCGCCTCAGCTTTCTTTTGGGCAGCTAACTGCTTTTCCAGCTCAGCTTTAATACGGGCCTCTTGTTCAGCCTTTGCCTTTGCGGCAGCTTCTGCAGCCTGCTTGGCCGTATCTTGAACTTGAACTTTTTTAGGCGGTTCACCACTTGGAGAGCCCTTGGCAGGAGGGACATTCACAATAGTAGCATGCATGATCTGGCCTAGCTTTTCCTCAGGTCTTTTAGGTTTCTCTAAAGAAACATTAATTACCAAGGTAGCTAATAAAGCACCATGAAAAAGCATGGCTAAAATAAAAGCTGTTCCAAGTCCAATCTTCATACTAAAAAAATCTAATCCTTAGTAATAGCAATAGGATCAGTAACTAAACCGACACTATCCACACCAGCTCTTTTAAGTGCATTCATTAACTGTATAACACTGTCATAAGCTACTTGGGCATCCCCCTGAACCACTACAGGTCTAGTAGGATCCTTACGTAATTCCTCTGAAACTACTGAACCTACAGTGTTTAAGTCAGGAATTTTAACGCTTTGAGAATCAACACTCACAAAGTACTGTCCTGCTTTATCTACAGTAGCAATAATTGGAGTTCTTTGATCCTCATTCATAGCCTCAGCTTCAGCTTGAGGCAAGTCTACAGTAACACCCTGCATTACTACAGGAGCTGTAGCGATAAAGATCACTAACAATACCAACATAACGTCAATATACGGTACCACATTGATCTCAGCTACAGTTCTAGATTTACGTCTACGGCCTCTTTCTGCCATTTAACTTACCCTCAAAATAAAAGTTATCAGCTGCATACAAGATACACTCTAGAACCTTTAACTCTCATTATTTACTTGATTGGCCCTTCTTTTATTTTGCACTCCAGGGGAAATATATTGAGGCTCGCTAGGAGGTGCTTTATTTACTTTCTTACCCTCAAAATCATGTCCTGTTCTATAAACAGCACCATTATTGCGAGCTTGATTCATCATAGCTGCATTAGGGGCACCCTTAGGTAGTACAGCTGAACCACCAGGTAATTGAGCACTGTTCATATTATTGCTGTTCCCTGAGCGTGGAGGAACAATGCCTCGATAATTGGCGGCCATATTAGGGTCATTAAAGGCAGCGGCATTGATATTTTGGCCAGAGGCGGCATTAACACCACTTAAAGCCTGGCCTGGTCGAGCTTGAGGCTTGTTATTATTAACCATCTCACGATTAGGTCTAGCAGCAGGTGCATTACCTGAGCTAATAGCGGCCATAGAACCTTGATTTACTACAGGCACAGCATTGGCTGATGCTTGGGCACTAGGTGGCGTTGGGCCATTATTACGCTTGTTGATAGCTTGAGTGTTTAGCTCATGACCTTGATTAATTTGGCTATTAGCATTAGCTACACTATCATTTCCATGCATAGCAGCTTGACTGCCTATAGTGTCATTTTGACCATAAGCATCATAAACATTATTGTTAGCGCCTTTATGAGTCTCTGGTGGGTTAGGCGCTGCACTTGGGTTAATGGCATTAAGATTATTCATAGCAGATAAGTCATTGCCATTAGGGGAAGAACCCATATTATTTTGCACATTGTTGACCATTGGAGCAGAGGCCATTTCATGCTGCTGGCGATTAAGCTGAGAACGAATGGTTACTAAACGACGGTTGAGAATGGTTGAAAACTCATCCATAAAGTTATAGTAACGATTCTCTAAGGCCTCAACTTTGGTAACAAAGCGGTTATAAAACATAACAGCAGGAATAGCTGCAAACAGACCCATAGCAGTTGCAATTAGAGCCTCAGCAATAGGAGGAGCCACCATAGCTAAAGTAGCATTTTTTACTGCTGCTAAAGCTACGAAGGCATGCATAATACCCCAAACAGTACCAAACAAACCAATATATGGACTAATAGAACCAATAGTTGCCAAAGTAGGTAAATGAGTCTCTAATAACTCGACCTCACGAGAGCAAGCTACTTTCATTTGACGATAAGTACCATCCATGACCACATCTTGATCTGCAGGGCCTGAATTAACTAAGCGCACAAACTCTTTAAAACCAGCAGAGTAAATTACCTCAAGTCCCACCAACTCATCAGGACGCTTCATGCAATCCTGATAAAGGTTGTTGAGATCTATACCTGACCAGAACAGATCTTCAAAGGCATCAGCCTTAGCACGACCAATACGGTACTGATTATTGCGTGAAATAATAATAGTCCATGATGCAATTGATAGTGCTAATAAAAACAGCATTACACATTGCACTAAAAAGCTGGCATTCAATACCAACTCAGTAAAGGACAGTGCTCCTTGAGGTTGCATATAAAATTGTTTCTCCACCAGAATAAGGAATAAAGCAGATTAAGCGCCTCTATGCCTATTAATATAATGTGCTTTTCATTTAATTGGAAACCTAAAACTAACAAGTTAAAACCACCATCGCCACAAATAATCTTGGTTTTAATTTTAATGTCTCAAGCTTTCAGTATTAAAATGGCTTTCTATTTTATAAGCCCATGAATACAATGTCATGTACAAAAACAAAAAAGGGCAAAAATTATTACCCAACCCCTATACTAAATCACAGCTCTTAGCAAATACTTAGGATAAGCCATAACTTTTCTCACCTTAGGTAAGGGCAATTAACTATGAGTCAACCATTGCTATTAATCTTTGCAGGCCCAAATGGATCAGGCAAATCATCTTGCTATGAGGCTTTAACAAAAACTTTACCCCCAAAGCTTCAAGCAAACATTGTTAACCCTGATGTTTTTGCACTCAAACTTACCCAAGAGCTGGGCTTTAACAACACCAATGAGCTCAATCCAGATATTAAAGCACAAGTAGATATTGAGGCAGGTAAATTAGCGCTTAAAGCAAGAGAACAGCTCCTTGCCAATAAAGAAGATCTAATTATAGAAACTACAGCCTCCAGCCCGTCCCTGCTGCGCTTAATCACCAAAGCAAAACAACTAGGCTACTTTACCCGTATTGTTTTTATGATGCTAAACTCTCCACAGCTTAACATCACTCGCATCAAACATAGAGTAAGCCTAGGAGGCCACTTTATCGATGATGTGACTGTACAGCGCCGCTACGACCGTGCCATAAACTTATTGCCCCAACTAATTACCGCAGCGGATCACTTCCAGCTCTTTGACAATAGCACTCTGCCCCAACAAATCCTACTAAAAAAGGCCAACCATGACCTTATGGTCAACACCGCCGCCCTCTCAACCCTTGCCCCATCAGAGCAAGATACCATCAACCACCTCCTATCAAAGCTTAACCTACCCAAGCAAAGCTAACTGACGATTATGCCAATCAACCAAGCACGAACTGACCAGACTTGGGCAGGCTTGGCCTGAATAGGCCTAGCCTTGCCAGAGCAAAGCTAGCATGACCATGCTGGTGGTTAATTTGAAAACTCATTACCTACTACTCTATAGATTTAACCTAGACTTAGCCTCGCATAGCTGTGTGCAAATAGCTTACTGGCCAATTATGAGTTGATATGGGGACAATGTGATTTCAATTTAGCTATTAGGCTAATTAAGACCTGATAGCATAAACTCCCAAAGGACTAAACTATACTGCCCACAAGTAAAGCCTCTAGCTTTTTTGCTTTTTACAAAAACAAAAAAGGCGGACTTACGCCCGCCTCTAAATATAAAGAGAGAGATATTGTTATTCTTTATTGACCTAACAAGCTAAGAGCAATAGTAGGACGCTGGTTAGCTTGAGCAAGCACTGATTGAGAAGCCTGCTGAATGATATTGTTCTGAGTAAGAGCAGCGGTCTCAGAGGCAAAATCAGTATCACGAATACGGCTACGTGCATCGGCCTCATTCTCAGAAATATTGGCCTGATTACGAATAGTGCTTTCCATTCGGTTCTGGATCGCACCTAGCTCGGAGCGCTTAGAATCAACCTTTTGGATGAACGCATCGATATTTGCTAATGTTTCTTGAGCGGTCTTAGCGGTTGATACTTGCCATACAAACTGATTAGCATTGTCAACAGTTCGCTTTGTAATACCTTTATCTGCTTGAAAAGTATTACCAAGAACTTGAGAGTAAAGACCAGACATAGTAAAGGCACGAGACCATGATAAGTTTAATGTATCACCAGCATTAGCGCCTACCTGGAAAACTAACTTGCCTTGGCCTTGACCACCTGGTACTAAGCTCTTACCACCAGCACCATCAAGCACTGTTGCGCCAGCGAAAGTGGTTTGCTTAGCAATACGGGTAATTTCAGCAGAGAGCTTATCAACTTCTTGTTGAAGTGCAGCACGATCCTCGGCGGTGTTGGTACCATTGGCTGATTGCACAGCTAAGGTACGGATGCGTTGGAGCATGTTAGTGGTTTCGTCTAAGGCACCTTCAATGGTTTGGGCAAGAGCGATACCGTCGTTGGTATTACGATTTCCCTGATTTAAACCATTGATTTGAGAGGTGAGACGATCGGAAATTTGTAAGCCTGCAGCGTCATCTTTTGCAGAATTAATTCTAAGGCCTGAGGATAGTCTCTGGTAGCTAACGTTGAGGCTATTGGTAGCATTGGTTAGCTTTCTCTGGGCATTGATCGAACTTACATTAGTATTAACGTAAAGAGCCATAACAATTCTCTCTTAAGCTGATAAAACAGCTATTTTCTAATATAAATACCACGACATGAAGGGTATTTATTTTGGTAAATAAAATGGCATTTGATATGCCCAAAACTATAGACCGAATATGATCTTGTACCTTGATTTCTAAAAAGACTTTCTATAGACCACGCTATAGGCTGGTAAATGGTCTTTTTAGACAACATTTTTAATACGCAATTTAAATGCCAGATTATTTAAATCTGCCAATAAAGACCTAGTTCACTACTGCTTTTTAGTGTTTTGCGGTGCTTATAAACAACTCTATTTCAAGTAAAAAATAAGCCACATCATAGTAATAGTGGCTGCTAACACTAAGATTGGCTTGCTATTGAAACTTTGAAGTATGGAATTTGGATTAATAGCAGTAGTAGCCATGTGATTAGTTGTGACTTGGTCATATCTCTAGCTTTAACCAAGGGCTTTATCCTTGGGACTTAGCTTTGGCTCAGGTTGGTACTTGTACTTGGTAATGATGCTTGCTGGTGCTGCGTGTTTTGCTGCAGTTGCTGTTGCAGCTGCAGTTGCTGCTGGTTGACTTGATGCTGTACCAGTGTTTTTACTAAGGATGGGTCGTCCATAATTCTTGCTATCCATGAGGCTGCTGATTCGCCTTTTTTAAGGCGCTTATCATTAGGAAGCAATTGCACAATTTCTTTGTTTTCCATAGGGTGCAGCCTCTATCTTAATTTGGACAGTTCTTAAGGCTTTTAAAACTCTTAAGGCAACTTAACTGTTTTGAAATCTTGAGATGGCATTTTGGCTTGGAGTGCTTTGGCAAATTCCTCAGGAATAACCTCAGGTCGGTCGGTTGCAAAGTTTACATAAGCAATGGTTGATTGCATGGCAAAGAGTACCTTTTGACTGTGCTTATCAATAACCTCTTGGTACATCTCAAGACTGGCTTTTCTTAAAGATACAGGAATGCAAGTTACGATTAACTCATCTTCAAGCTTAGCACCAGCTAAGAAACGGGCCTTAAGCGAAGATACGACAAAGCCCTTTTTATCTTCTTGTAAGTGTTCGCTTTGCTTGTAGCCCAATACCTCACGCACAAAGTCTGTTCTAGTACGCTCACAAAACTTTAAATAGTTAGCATGATAAACACGACCACCTACATCAGTGTCTTCATAATAAACACGAAATTCGCTCTTAAAGACCTCAAGATCACTCATTTATTACCCCTTCCTCTTGTTAGATCTTAATTATTGGCGTGGGCCATAGGTTCATCAAATTTGTCGTATGCTTTATAAGTAGCGACACGGCCACGGCTGGAACGCTGAACAAAACCTTGCTGAATTAAATATGGCTCTACCACATTTTCTAAAGTTTCACGCTCATAGCCTAAAGAAGCAGCTAAGCTCTCAATACCTACAGGGCCACCATTAAAATCATAAATCATGCAACGTAAATAAGCACGATCAAAGTCATCAAAGCCATCGACATCAATTTTTAAAATATCTAAAGCTTTATGAGCAATATCTTGGGTAATTACGCCATCACCCTTAACCTCAGCATAGTCTCTAACACGTTTTAATAAGCGGTTAGCAATACGTGGAGTACCACGTGAGCGTCTGGCCAGCTCCAGCGCACCCAGCTCATCAATATTGATTTTAAGCTTCTTAGCTGAGGCCTTAATAATAATGCTAAGTTCCTCTGGAGAGTAATATTGCAGCTGGAGAATAATGCCAAAACGGGCTCGTAAAGGAGAGGTTAAAGTACCAGCTCTAGTAGTAGCACCAATTAAAGTAAAAGGCTGTAAACCAATTTGAATAGAGCGTGCCGATGGGCCTTCACCAGTAAGAATATCAACCTTGTAATCCTCCATGGCAGGATACATAAATTCTTCAATTACAGGGCTAAGACGGTGAATTTCATCAATAAAAAGCACATCACGACGAGCTAAATTAGTAAGCAATGCCGCAGCATCACCCTTTTTCTCTAGCGCAGGGCCTGAGGTGGTAGATAAATTTACTCCAAGCTCATTAGCAATAATATTAGATAAAGTAGTCTTGCCTAAACCAGGAGGGCCAAAAATAAGTACGTGATCTAGGGCCTCACCACGCTTTTTTGCTGCCGCTAAAGCAATTTCTAATTGGCTTTTGGCATCTTCTTGGCCAATATAGTCAGATAAAGTTTTAGGGCGAAGGGCTCTATCCTCGCTAGACTCAGTTAGCTCGGCAGCTATTTCTTGAAATGTTTTTTGAGGATTAAGATCGTCATTTCTTAAGTCCACTTGCAGCGCATCAGCCACAATACCCTTAGCATCAGCCACTTTTTCCCCCTAACTTTTGCTAACTAATAAAGCTTTTACGAATTAAGGCTAAAAATTATAGCACAGCCCAAATTATTAAATCTTTCTAAAAATGAAGCCCCTATCCATCAGCGGCTCATACAGCCTGCCATCAGCCAATCCAGCCTCTTAGGTTCACCTGCCATTTTCTTTAGTTAACCTAGTACTAGTTTTCAAAAGTTTCGCCCCCTGTTTTAAAGCACCAAAACCTCGAATTTACTAGCTTTAAGTAGCCTTTAAGGGGGTGACGAACTTTTGAAATCCAGTACTAGCCAGAGCGGCAATACTTTTAGCCCTAGAACCACTAAGTAGCAATGGACAGCCTTAGCTTGGCTTGGCAAGAATTGCCTGAGATGCGCAGCTCCGCTCAGCGCAACGCAGCGCAGCTCAGCTCAGTCTAGCAAGGCCTAGTGCCTAGCAGCACCGCTGCTGTGCAGCAGCTGGTGTTTGTTGTGGTGTGCTGGGCTAGGTCCAGGATGTTGGAAAAAGGCCAAGTCTAGACTGAGATTTTATGCATTGGGGTTGCTGTTCTAGCTCTTAGAGAGCTTGGCTAAAGAGGCCACAATAATTTGCTCTGTGGTCATGCCCTTTTCAAATACGGCTTTAACTGTAGCAATAGCCATATTCTCCTTGTAACCTAAAGACATGAGAGCTTGAATAGCATCATCAAAGGCAAAGGCATTTTCATCCACTGTGTTTTGAGGCATTTCCACGCCTAACTCTGCATTAATAGCATTGGCACTTTGTACGATAATACGCTCACCAATACGCAATTTATTAAGGCGATCTTTCATCTCAACAATGATACGCTCAGCTGTCTTCTTACCGATACCAGGAGCAGCCATTAAAGCATTAATACGTTGAGCATTAATTACCTCAATAAAGGTTGGTAAATCCATAGTTGATAACAAGGCAATAGCTGCACGTGGGCCAATACCATTAATCTTAATTAACTCACGGAAAAATAAGCGTGACTCTTGGCTATCAAAACCATAAAGCAGATCTGCATCTTCTCTTACTACATGATGAATGTATAAGAAACATTCCTCATTCATTTTTAAAGAGCTAAGCAGATTACCAGGGATCTCAACTTCGTAGCCAATACCGCCATTAACCTCAATTAAGGCACTCAATCCTTCCATGCCAATGAGCTTTCCACGTAATGAACCAATCATTTTTTCACCTTTAACATGCTAAAAATATATTCTTGCTCATAAATTACCCATATTACTGCTGAGGAGGAGTATAAGAGCGCCAAGAATTACGAGAGTGAGACGATACCTTGCGTCCACGTGAACTGGTAGCAATAGTATTGTTTGGGCCTAAAATACGATTTACTTTAGAGGCAAAACCATGGCAAATAGCACAGGCCAAAGCATCAGCAGCATCAGCTTGTGGCGTGCCATTTAGCTTTAACAGACTTTTAACCATGTATTGCACCTGAGTCTTTTGAGCAGCACCATAACCTACTACCGCTTGCTTAATCTGCATAGGGGTATATTCAAAAACCTCAAGACCTGCTGATGCTCCTGCTACCATAGCCACCGCACGAGCCTCAGAGAGCTTAATTGTGGCCTGAACATTTTGGGATAAGAATGTCTCTTCAATGGCCATTTCATCTGGATGAAATTGCTCAATAATATTGTTTACTCCATCCAAGATAATTAGCAGGCGCTTATATAAAGCATCACTACCAGTCATAATGCACCCTGAGCCTAAATAAACAGGCTCATTGTTGACCATTTGAATCACGCCATAACCTGTTTTGCGTGATCCAGGATCGATTCCTAAAATAATTTGCGACATTTTAATTTCACCGCCACCCTATAATTAAGATAAATATTATTGCCATTTTCGAAGCAATAGCAAGCAAAAAATGCTTGTAATCTCAACCTACAGAATAGATCTTGTCATCATATTATGAGCGCAAAGCCACCTGTCTTTAGACAGGAGCGGAAGCGCCCTCCTTTTTGATTGCTGTTAAAAATGTTTTTCGCTTTTGACTAAGCTTAAGTTTTTTAGGGGAGACAGATTTGGATATCTGTTGACCAACAATCGCCTTAGGCGGTGAAGGTTAATTACCATTAGATATGTCTCTTTGTTTTTACCCTAAGGATAGCCACAAGCTAACGATGCTTAAATCAAGCTACTGGCAACTTTAGTCAGTGGCATAGCCAATAGTGGTTAACGATTTTTTGCTATGCCATGGCGCACCATAGCACTAACTAAGGAGGTGATTAAGGTTTATTAAGGCTACGTGGTAAAAACAAGCATAGAATCAGGATGGAGTCAGGACGAGATCAGGTTTTTTAGTCGTTTTAGAGCTATTTGAACTACCAAAGTTATCCAGCCTTTAACATTGTGATGTTCTTAAAAACTTGCCTCAAATAGAAAATTCTTAATAATCTTGCTTTTTTATATATCTATGCAACAGCAATTATATATATGTATTTAGCGATTTTAATAAGCACTCTTTTGATATCTTTCAGATTCTTAAAGTTTCCAAACACTATAATACTAGCCAGCTCTGAACCTGCTAGTGTAAATTAGAGTGCAAATTTGCATAAGTAATACTAATAATGAACCAGCACTTCAAGCTATTTAATTAAATTTTGTAATATCTCATCCGTTAAAGAAATTATCAAATGTTAAATTTTCTTTAAAAGCATGTTGAGAATGCCATTAACCTGCTTTTAATATGCTTTTTGTTGTTTGTCTAACCTCAAGATAGCTACTAGTAGTGAGTGCTTACCCTTTATGCTCAAAATATAGCACTCACCCTTGCTATATATCGTGCTTACTATAGCAGTCCGTACTAGCACTACCAGGTAATACAACAAAAAGCATTTAACCAATGCTTGAGACAAACGCCAAAGAACTATTATTTTTTTACAGAGCTATACGCTGACTGACCAATTCTCAAAAGTTCAAGGCATTACTTGCCCTATTCATAGTTTCTTGGTTGTTTGTCTCACCCTTCTTAAGCAATTTCTTCCCCTTTATGCTACCGCAACTCATTATTAGGCCAAGACCATAAGCTTGTATAGTTGTAATGAATTTTAGCGGTACTACCCAAAGTCATTTAGCTTTTACACTAACTTTAGCCATGATTGCCTTGGCAGCTCTCACGTATGCTTGAAAAGACTCCTCAGAGCTTACCCATGCTCAACAAACAGCCAATTGCACTTTGCCTCCTAATGAGCTTGCCCTTGCCAGCCCTTATTTTCTTTATTATGGCTTGGTATAGCACGACATATCATGATCGCCCTACCTTATCTTGGCCAGCTGTAATGAGCACTAACAGTTAGCCCCTATCATCTAATGTGATGCAGTGGCTTTAATCATGTTTGCTTGAATTTGCTTGACTCTGCCCAGGCTTTAGTTTTAGCCATAGCCCTAACTCTTAGGGTTAAGCTCTTAAGTTGCGGCTTGAGCAAAGCTTAAGCAAAGCTTGGTTGGTTTATTTGTTTGTTTGTTGGTTGAATAGCAATAGGCTTATTTATTTGGTCTGGGCTAAAGGATGAAAAGATGGGCAGTGGGGTTGCTAAATTGGGGCAGGTGCTATTTAGCTTTGGCGTTTAGAGTAGAATTGGATCATTTGCTGTTGTAGTTTTGTTAATTGATTGAGCATCTAAATGTCTTTTAGTGTTTTAACCTCTTTTGCACTAGCTTCTTTTATTTTAGCTATTGCTCCTGGCCCAGATAATATCTTTGTACTTACCCAAAGCGCCTTATATGGAGTGAAAAAGGGCATAGCAGTAATTATTGGGCTATGTTTAGGCATCTTGATTCAAACTTTATGTCTAGTGGTGGGCCTAAGTGCTTTTATTAGTGCCGTTCCAGCATTGATGATTGTCATTAAATTAATTGGCGTTGCTTATTTATGCTATCTAGCCTATCAAGCAATTAGGTCCTCCCTAGCCTTAAGCCGTGAATGCTCTAAGGCTTCAGAAGCTGGTGCAGGGGCTGGCGCTGGCGCTGAGGATGCGGCTGATACCAAGAGTCACTCTCACAATAAGCTTGGTGATATTAGCTCTCGTCGCTTGGTGTATCGTGGTCTTATCATGAACATTACTAATCCTAAAGTTCAGCTCTTCTTTTTGTCCTTCTTTCCTCAGTTTTTACCAAGCTCGGCTCAAGGCATGGTATTAGCAGCTTATATGGCTTTGTTGGGCGCTATTTTTGGAATTATGACCTTAATAGTGTTTTGTTCTATAGCTCTCTTTTCTGGAACTTTGAGCTCCTATTTCAATAGCCCTAGCTTCAACATCAAACTAAACTACAGTGCCGCTTTTATCTTCCTAGCCTTGGCTGTTTTTACCTTATTGACTCTTACAGAATAGGTTATTTATTAAATATAGTTTATAAATCGATTAATCTAAATAGCAGGCTATGGATTAATACTATAATTTATAAGCTAATAAGCCTGCTAACAGGCATATTGGACAGCTAAACTTGCGTGCTTTGCTCTTGCTAAAAATATGCAATGGCAACTTTTTTTTGCTTTCTTTAAACGGCATAATCATGGGGTTTTTAATTAACATTTGGCCTTAAATCAACCTTAGTGCACATTGGATTTTTTACTCTCCTTTGGTGTACAATCCCCTCCCACAATTTATTAAGGATAGAGCCAATATCCTCATAACAGTCTTATTAGCTATGGGTGTTCAACACTACATATCTCATCTTTATCAGCAATGAAGTTTAAGGCTGTGCAAAGTTCTTTTGTTCGTCGGTTGTAGATCCTTATATTGTGTTTGGTTGGCACATATATAGCTTATATTGTGTCTTGTTTAATCTAATCTATTTACCACCTACAGCTTAAAGGGAGAGTTTACTCTCACCCTCTATAGGTGCTCAAAGCTGGAGATATACCTTGCAAATCATAAAACGTTCAGGTCAAACCGAAACTTTTGATAGCAATAAAATTGCGGTAGTTATTGCCAAAGCCTTTGCTAATGTAGGCCAGAAGCTCGATGACAATCAGAAGGATAGTTTGGTCTCCGTTATTACGCAGAGGGTTACCAATGCTGTAGAAAAGACCGTGGAGAATATTCAGGATATTGTTGAAGAGACCTTAATGGAGAAAGGTTTCTACTCAGTAGCCAAGAGCTTTATTCTTTACCGTCAGAAGCGCTTTGAACTACGTACCGCTCGTGTAGCTTTAGTAACTGCCACTGGTGATGTCTCTTTAGAACCAACCTTAGCCTCTATTCAGAATGACTACTTAGAGCCTGAGTACTCTTTAACTGTTTTAGCCTCTAAGTTCATTGCTATTAGTGCAGGTCACAATGCCTCCATTAATGAGCAGTTAAACTCTCTTATTAAGGCAGCTTGTGAGCTTACCACTCAAACTGCACCTAAGTTTGAGATGATTGCAGGCCGTTTATTAGCTCATAAGTTTCACTTAAACTTAGCTCAAGAATTAACCAAGCTTAACTTAAAGTCTTTTTACGATAAGTTATCTTACTTATCTGATCATGGCTTATATGGTCAATACATTCTCAAAGCCTATACCCAAGAGGAAATTGAGCGTGCTTATAGCTTTATTGACAATAGCCGTGACAATTTATTCACCTATTCAGGCTTGGACTTACTCATTAAGCGCTACGTAATTTGCAATCATAAGCACGTACCACTTGAGACACCTCAAGAAATGTTCTTAGGTATTGCTCTTCACTTAGCAATGAATGAGACCAATAACCGCATGAACTGGGTACAGCGCTTTTACAACATGTTATCCAAGATGGAAGTCACTATGGCTACTCCAACCTTGGCTAATGCTCGCAAGCCTTATCACCAGTTATCATCTTGCTTTATTGATACTGTACCAGACAGCTTAAATGGTATTTACCGCTCTATTAACAACTTTGCTCAAGTAAGTAAGTTTGGCGGCGGTATGGGCATGTACTTAGGTAAAGTACGTGCTATGGGCTCTGCTATTCGTAACTTCGAAGGTGCCGCAGGTGGTGTTATCCGCTGGATTCGCTTAATTAATGATACTGCTGTTGCTGTAGATCAATTAGGTGTACGTCAAGGCGCTGTAGCCGTATATCTTGATATGTGGCATCGTGATCTTCCAGAGTTCTTACAATTACGTACCAACAACGGCGATGACCGTATGAAGGCTCACGACGTTTTCCCTGCTATTTGTGTTCCTAACTACTTCTGGAGACAAGTAAAGGAAAATATCGATGGCGACTGGTATTTAATGTGCCCTTACGAGATTAAGAAGGTTAAGGGTTTCTGCTTAGAAGATTGCTTTGGTGATGAGTGGGAGCACAAGTATTTAGATTGTATCCATGATTCACGTATTGCTAAGCGTCAAATTGCTATTAAGGATATTGTTCGTCTCATTATCAAGTCAGCTGTTGAGACTGGTACCCCATTTATCTTTAACCGTGATTTAGTTAACGAGGCCAATCCAAACTCTCACGCAGGTTGCATTTATTCTTCTAATTTATGCACTGAGATTGCTCAAAACATGAGCCCAATCGCCTCTGATGAGATTAAGATTGTTAATACCGAAGATGGTCAGGTCAAGGTTATTACCTCTACTGTACCAGGCGACTTTGTAGTATGTAACTTAGCCTCCTTATCTTTAGGCCGTATTCCAGTTAATGATGGTGCTTATTTAGATAGTTTAGTTGCTACTGCCGTACGTGCTTTAGATAACGTAATTGATCTTAACTTCTACCCAACCCCTTATGCAGAGATCACTAATAAGAAGTATCGCTCTATTGGTCTTGGTATGAGTGGCTATCACCACATGCTAGCTAAAAATGGCATTAAGTGGGAGTCAGAAGAGCACTTAAGCTTTGTTGATAAGGTCTTTGAGCGCATCAATATGGCTGCTATTCGTGCCAGCTCTGATATTGCTAACGAAAAGGGTGCTTACTCTTTATTTGAAGGCTCTGAGTGGCAAACAGGTCAGTACTTTGCCAAGAGAAAGTACACCTCTCCAAAGTGGGAAGAGTTACGTCAAATCGTTGCTAACCAAGGTATGCGTAATGCCTACTTATTAGCCATTGCCCCAACTTCCTCCACCTCTATTATTGCAGGTACTACAGCAGGTATTGACCCTGTAATGAACAAGTACTTCTTAGAGGAGAAGAAGGGCAGCATGTTACCTCGTGTAGCACCAGATCTTAACAATACTACCTGGTGGCTCTATAAGAATGCACACAATATTGACCAAAGCTGGTCAGTACGTGCCTGTGGTGTAAGACAGCGTCACATTGACCAAGCTCAGTCTATGAACTTATACATCACTAATGAGTTCACCATGCGCCAAGTATTAAACCTCTACTTGCAAGCTTATGAAAATGGCGTAAAGACCATTTACTACGTACGCTCCAAGGCTCTTGAGGTTGAAGACTGCGCCTCTTGCTCAGCTTAATCTTAACAAGCAATAGCCTCTGCTAATGCTTTTATAAATAGGCCCCTTTTTAGGGGCTTATTTATCGATAAATTATGAACACTTTAAGCCATATGCGCTTTATTAGTGATTCACTCTCCTTGCCTTTGTAGTTGAGTAATATGTCATAAGGGCAATCAACCACACTCAAGCACCAAATGGCGGGGATTAAGGCGGATTGAGCAAAGATAATTTATGAGGAGAGTAGTGGTGAGTTTAGATCTTGCCAATATCAACACTTTAGAAATTCGTAGCACTCAACATGAGCTCTACAGCAACTTTACTCATCTTTACGAGCAGAGCTTTCCAATTTTTGAACAAAGAACCCAAGCCCAACAAGAGTTTGCTTTTACTCAAGAACAATATCACCTCCAATGTTTTGTCAGTAATGGCTCATTACTGGGCTTTATTGCCTTCTGGGACTTAGATGCTTGTTGGTATATAGAGCACTTAGCTATTGCTAAAGAACTAAGAGGGCAAGGCTATGGGCAGGCCTTATTACGAAGTTTTATTAATAAGAGCCCTAAAAGCGTATTGCTGGAGATTGATCCCTTAGTTGACGATATTGCTCGAGCTCGTTTGCGTTTTTATCGGCATTGTGGCTTTGTGCAAAACAACTTTGAACACCGCCACCCACACTATCGCAAGGATTTTCAGGCACACAAATTGATTGTGCTAACAACCAAGGGAACTATTATTCAGACCCAATATCAGGCTTTTAATCATGATTTGTGCACTCTAGTCATGCAACATACCCCTCAATAAGGCCTGTAATTTAGCTTGAGAGCTAGCTTTGTTTGTTGTACAAAACAAACAATGGTTAGTTATAGCTTACTCTGGTATACTAGTTAGGTAGTTAGGTTTAATTTAGCGGTTTATTTTGTGGTCACAATCTTGTAAAATAAGGCCGCTATTTTTACGCTCTAATGTCAGATAACAGGTTCTGATAATAGAGTTTTGTTCTTTTATTACATTTTAGGATTAGGTTTAGTCGGGAACTATGGAACAGCTTACTAAGAAGAAGCTCTTTAATCCCCAAGGTGATACTGATGTTACCAATTGGCGATTAATAGGCGGTAATACCACCAACCTCAACGATTTCAATAACATGAAGTATCGCTGGGCTTCTGATTGGTATCGTCAAGCTATGAATAACTTCTGGATTCCAGAGGAAATTAACTTATCTCAGGATGTTAAAGACTATCCTCTGCTTACCCCAGCAGAGCGTGAGGCTTATGACAAAATCCTAAGTTTCTTAGTATTCCTTGACTCTATTCAGACTGCAAACCTTCCTCGTATTGCCGAGTTTATTACTGTTTCTGAAGTAAACTTATGCTTATCTATCCAAACTTTCCAAGAGTGTATCCACTCTCAAAGTTACAGCTACATGTTAGATAGTATTTGTTCTCCAGATCAGCGCAATCGCATCCTTTACCAATGGAAGAATGACGAGCACCTCTTAGCTCGTAATACCTTTATTGGCGATCTTTACAACCAATTCCAAGAGAATCAATCTCCAGAAAACTTAGTAAAGGTCTTAATGGCCAACTATATCTTAGAAGGTATTTACTTCTATTCTGGCTTCTCTTTCTTCTACAACTTAAGCCGTCAAGGCAAGATGCCAGGCTCAGCTCAGGAAATTCGTTACATTAACCGTGACGAGAATACTCACTTATGGTTATTTAGAAACATCATTCGTGAGCTCCAAAAAGAAAATCCAGAGCTCTTTAGCCCTGAGACTATTGATGAGCTTCGTGCCATGATTCAAGAGGGCGTACGCCAGGAAATTGCATGGGGTCATTATGTAATTGGTGACAATATCCCAGGCCTTAATAAGGAAATGATCACTGATTATATTTCCTACTTAGGTAACATTCGCTGGATGAGCTTGGGCTTCCCATCTTATGATCCACGCTATGAAAGTGAGCCAGAGTCCATGTCTTGGGTAAGCCAATACTCCAACGCCAACATGGTAAAGACTGACTTCTTTGAGGCTCGCTCCACAGCCTACGCTAAGTCTACTGCTTTAGTTGACGACTTATAAAAGGTACGCTCACAGCACCTCATCCATGTGAACATTTATCATGGACTTAAACTTAAAAGGGCTCAAACAGCATCAGCTATTTGAGCCTCTTTTTTGACTCATCCCAGCCCCTAGCCAAGGCCATGGCAAGGGCTATAACCATACTTCCTTAGAGCAATTACAGCCGCCACCTATACTCATACAATTTTTTACTTGCAAGTTCTCCTACTCAAGCACTCCCCTATTCAAACACCCTCTAACTATCTTGCATGCCCACCAGCAAGTAAGTGCGCCAGCTTGCCAGCATGTTAGCCAGTTTGGCTGCTAGCAAAATAGATAGCTTACACACTTGTACCTCCAAGCTAATTAACTACTAAGACCACTACTGATAGCCATATTTAGACTTTGGGAGGTCATGGGGAAAACTTACTTAGAGGAGTGGCTATTAATTTCTAAATTTAGGGGCTGTACCATGTAATTGGTAGGCCTTGCTAATAGTACTAATGCTTTTTTATTAGCTAGCTTGAAGGATGAAAGCCAGTCTTAAGCTACAAGCTTTGCTATCTCATGTGGTGGTAATGCAAAAAAGCCGTCCTTTCTTTAGGGCAGCTAAGAGCTTACTTTTAGCTTGGACTAAATTGAATTTCTTGTGGCTGTAGTTGATGAGTAGTTAAAGCATTTATTACCTAAAATTTACATATATTTAACAAATTCCCCCAAAATTAAGCAGTTTTTGAGCAAAAAACGCAACTTTTAAAGATTTTGGAACCTTTTACTAATAGTAATATCAAAGGCTATGAGCAAAGCAATTTTTCTGTTTGAGCTCAACTATCCATGTTTTATGTATTTTTAGGTGCTATTGGTCGGTTTTTTTCATAAAAACTAGTACTAATATTGAGCCTGATATTAGATGGTAATTTTGTTGTTTGCTTTTAAGCCTTAGCAAAGGCAGGCCTACTTTTCTAAGACTTAAATTATTTGTGTCTTCTTTAGTTTTTAGGTGCCATTGAGCACCTGATATGACATCAAAAGCCTCTTACTCCTTGGGGAGGCTTGGATTTTATTTTTATTATGAAAAATATGCTGTTCTTCTTTAAAAAGTTTAGATCACTTGCTAACCATTACTTAGTGATCACTGCTATCGTGGCAATTATTTTTGCTACTGTTTACAACCTGGCGTTCTGGGATCATGTAGCGCAAATTTATCACGATAATCCTGAAATTCCATGGCATTTTAAAGTGCTCACCCCTATAGCGATTAGCTTGTTAATGATGGTGATATTTATCCTTTTATTTTCCTATCGCTATATCTTAAAAGGAGCGCTTATTTTATTGTGCTTAATCACCTCAGTAGTAAGCTATATGGCAGTTAACTACAAGGTTATTTTTGACGTGGACATGATGGAAAACGTCATGCAAACCAACGTCCATGAGGCAACTTCATATTTTTCCTGGTCATTAGTTGTTTTTGTGGTAATTTTAGGCGTAATACCAGCAATTGCTGTTTATAAGCTTAAGATTAGCTATGCTACTAGCATGCTTAAGAGCAGCTTGCTGCGTTTGACCTCTGCTAGCTGTGCTTTCTTATTAGCTCTAGCCATTGTGGCTCCTAACTATCAGCTATATTCTTTTATTGGTCGTGAAAACCATACTTTAGCCAAAGAGATCTTACCTGTCTCTTATTTAATCGCTTCTTATAAGTACGCTCGCAATACCTACTTTCCAAAGCACTATCCTTATGTGTCCTTAGGAGATGATGCTCAATTAGCCTCTACTTCTGATAAGCCAAAAGTTTTATTTTTTGTCTTAGGTGAAACTGCACGAGCTCAAAACTTTGGTTCTTTAGGCTATGAACGCAATACCAATGAATTTACCCAACAAGAAAAACTTATAAACTTTAGTAAGGTAAGCTCATGCGCTACCGCTACAGCTCAGTCAGTTCCTTGTATGTTTTCTGATATGAAGCGCTCTAACTTCAACAAAGAGGCGGCTGATAAGAGAGATAATCTTATTGATATCTTGGCTAAAGCAAAATTAGATTTAGTATGGCTGGATAATGATGGCGGCTGTAAGGGTGTATGCAAGAATATTAAGACCATTAACATTGACCCTAAGACCAATAGCAAGCTTTGTAAAAATGGCACTTGCTTTGATGAAATTATGATTAATGAGGCCCGTGCTATTGCTGCTAATGCCACCAAAGATACTGTAGTTTTCTTACACTTAATTGGCTCTCATGGCCCAAAGTATTATGAGCGCTACCCTGAGAGCTTTAAGCTCTATAGCCCAGATTGTAATCGAGCTGATGTTGAGAATTGTACTTTAGAGGAGGTGCGCAATGCCTATGATAATACCATTGCTTATACCGACTATGTACTTTACTCCTTAGTTCACGATGTTTTAGAGCAAAACATGGACAAAATTAATCCTGCGCTCTTTTATATCTCTGATCATGGTGAGTCCTTAGGTGAAAATGGCCTGTTCTTACACGGAACTCCTTATCTGGTAGCCCCAGTTCATCAAACCCATGTGCCAATGCAATTATGGCTCCCAAGCGCCACTGCTCAAGCTATTGGTTTAGATAAGCAATGTCTTAGCGATAAGGCCACCATTCAAGAGTTGTCTCATGACAATGTATTCTCCACCATTTTAGGCTTTATGCAGGTACAGACTAAAGAATACCAAGCTCAAGATGATGCTTTTGCCCAATGTCGCAAACCTATAGCTAAAACCATTAGACCTATTGCGCTCTTAAACTATAAGTCCCATCAGAGCCAATCATAATAAATATGAATATAAGCTCATCACAGCGCAACGCTACACTAAGAAGCTAAGCCCAGCTCTAACTAGCGCCCCTAGCCCATAATAGTAAGCTCTCTATCATGGCTAAGGGCGCTGTAGCGCACCACTTTGCACCGCACCAGCAGAGCCGTGCCCAGCTGAGCTATATCCAGCAATGCTTTGCATCGCCCCTCTTTGCAGCATAGCTGCCAGGCAACGCAGCGCACTTAGGCATAGTACACTGTGGTGTGGCGCTGCCTGACTAAGTGCGGTGCAGTCAGGCGTTGCCAGCGAAGCCAAGCGCAGCGTGACGCAGCCAAGCGCAGCTCGACGCAGTGAGGTGAAGTCAGGAGCAGCGCTTATTGAAAAATTGAGCCTTAAGGCTTTTTAAGTTAGCAGTTACCAACTAAGCTGCTAACTTAATGTACCCCAGCATCTCACTTAACAACAAAGCTCTCCTTAGACTTATTGGTATACCTCACCTCTTATTAATTCAAGCCTCCCTAACTAACCTCCATAGGCATGCCCAATGGCTTTTACCACTATCTTTGTAGGGCATGAAGATTAACCTCATTTGTAATTGCGATTGCGATTGCGCTGTTGTGCCAATCAGCTTGATTATTAAAGAGCACCAACTTTTACTCTTTGCTTGGTAGGCTAAAAAAGTGGCTTGTTATCGCACCATATTGGTGGTCATTTTGGCCATTCCCTTCCATTTCCTTACTTTACTTTACTTTACTTTACTTTAGCTTACCTTGCCTTACGTTATTTCTGCTCTATAGAGTGTCTGATGGGACTGGGCTGCTACCTTGCTTATTGGTTTACTATCTACCTACATTTTTGTTTGTCTTAATGTTTAGGTTACGTTTTTTGCTCTTTACCTTACCTTATCTTACCTGCATTATGGCTTTTTGGCTTTTTGCAAGCGTCGCAATCGGTTGCGATGACATGGGAGTATAAACACTTTTTTAAGACTATGTTTTTGGCTTGCAAAGCTTTTATCTATCAGCGTTTCTAGATATAAATATTTTGATGGTTTTAAACCTATCGCATCATATCGTATGAATTTGCAAAACAAATTAGCGATTTAGATCACACTTTAGTGGCTTTGCTATGCCATTGACCAAATATTTTTTTAACTATTCCCTAAAACGCTTGCGATTTTTTGACATAGATCATGATATAAATTCGCAAAAATATGACACACCTCAAAGTATATAAGCTATTGGAGCCTATAAAATAAAACCAGTTTTATTGCAAACGGTTGTAAAGATAACTTTGGATGATAAAAAAGGAGTTATGTTTATGGGCGTTATGAACCGATCTGAAATCAACAAAATTGTTGATAACGTCATCGATTTCATCCATCAGCACCAAGTTGTTTTACCAAAGTTTGGTTACTTTACACTGCAAGACTGGAAAAAATTAGATCTAGCTCAATGGCAAGAAGTTTTTGATGTCGAGTTGGGTTGGGATGTTTCCGATTTTGGAGGCAATGATTTTTCAACCCGTGGATGTGTGCTATTTAACTTTAGAAATGGCTCAATCAAACCTGTACTCAAGGATCTCTACCCTAATCCATATGCTGAGAAAATGCTTTTTGTAGGTAAAGACCAAGAATTACCTATGCATTTCCATCACCATAAGATGGAGGACATCATCAATCGCGGTGGTGGCGATTTACTGATTGAACTTTACAACTCCACTAAAGAGGAAGAGCTAGACAAAGTAAATGACCTGCATCTTTCTATTGACGGACAAAAGCTATGTTTTAAACCTGGCTCTGTAGTCTGTCTAAAGCCAGGTTCATCTATTAGAGTTAACCCACGTGTCTATCACAGATTCTGGGCTGAAAAGGAATCAGTCATGGCTTGGGAGGTCTCAAAGACCAACGATGACCATGTCGACAACAGATTCTTAGACAATGGCGATCGCTTCTCACAAATTATTGAGGACGAACCTATCAAATACGTACTTTGCAACGAATATGAAAAGGTCTTAGCCGTTTCTAAGTCAAATGAAAAATAATTGAGGGATTATCTATGCGTCTTGGAAAATTATCAACTGCCTTATTAGCCGTAGGTTTAGCCGCTTTTGCTGTAAATGCTAATGCTGCCAAGGATCCAAAGGATATTAAGATTGGTTTCTCTGTACCACAGCTTGCTAACCCATGGTTCGTAGGTGTTAAGCTTGGTATGGAAAAAGCCTGTAATGAGCTTGGTATTAAGTGTGTAGCTATTGATGCTCAGTACCGTGTTGATAAGCAAGTATCTGATATCGAAAACATGATTAACGATAAGTACGATGCTATCTTCACTACTCCAATCGATTCTAACGCCTTATTCGCCACCTATGAGGACGCTAACAAGGCTGGTATTGCAACTGGTTCTATTGCTCAGTTAGTTTCTAACTCTGATGTTCTCTATGGCATGGAAGAGTTTGCTTATGGCTATACCATCGGTAGCCAAGCTGCAACTTGGGCTAAGGAAACCTTAAAGTGCAAGGGCAAGGTTGCTTTAATTACCCAAGACAACGTAGAAGCCACCAAGGTTCGTGGTGATGGTGTTGAGCAAGCAGTTCGTGATATCTGCCCAGACATGCAAATCGTTGCCCGTCAGGCTGGCGATAACCCAGAGCTTGGCATGCGTATTACCGAGTCTATCTTACAGCAGCACCCAGACTTAAACTTAATTGTTGGTGCTAATGACTCTGGTGCTATCGGTGGCTACCAGGCCATGGTTGCTAACGACGCTGTAGGCCCAGATCGTGCTGTATTCTCTGGCGACGCTACTAAAGAGTGTTTAGCTCTAATGCAAGAGCCTGATAGCATCTACCGTGGTACTGTTGACCTCTATCCATTCAAGGGCGGCTACGAGATGGTTAAGTACCTCTACGATATCGTACAAAAAGGCAAGCCATCTAAGGCTGTAGAGGACAACCTCCCATACGTACCTGTACCACAGGCTGACCTTTTATCTGGCAAGTACAAGCCAGCTTACTAGTACTTAACTTAAGTTCTAGCAAACGACATTAAGGCAGGTGAGCTCATCACCCCTTTAAAACTCATAGCAAGTACCTTTAGAGTAGCTTGTACTGACTTAGATTTATAACTCTTAAAAGTAATGGGCCAAGGATATATCACCTTGGCTCTAGGTACCTTTTACTCATTATCTTACTTGCTAGGGAGTTTGCTCTACAACTTGGCCTTTAACAATGACTGCCAATTAGGCCAAGTTTATAAAGAAATCTATCCTTTACTACTCCCTTACGAGTTTTAAGCATTTCCCTTTTGTTTGTCCTTAATGTCTACTGTTTTTGGTGGCACAAACAAACAAAGGAACATCATGCCAATAGCAAAGCAGTATTATTGCTTGCTTATGCCACGTTAGGATGCGTCTATGACCAATAACAATGAAGATTTGATCCTATCTGTAAGAGGGCTATCCAAGTATTACGCTAAAGTACGAGCCTTATCCGATATTACTTTAGATATTCGTCGTGGCGAAGTTCTCGCATTATGTGGTGAGAACGGAGCTGGTAAGTCCACTTTTATTAAGATGCTTACAGGCGCTGAAACACCATCCAGCGGCCAAATCATTTTTGATGGTAAAACCTATGATACCTTAGATCCTGTTTTATCCATGGAATTAGGCATCGCAGCTGTATACCAAGAATTCTCCTTAATTCCTTATCTTTCTATTGCTGAAAACATCTTCTATGGCCGTGAAATTTTAAAGGGCAAAGGTCTTTTAGACTTAAAAGAGATGTACCGCCGTGCTCAGGCCTTATTTGATGAGATGGGAATGGATATCGATGTTCGTAAAAGAGTATGCGATATCGGTGTTGCTTATCAGCAGATCGTAGAAATTTTAAAGGCTGTTTCTCGTGATCCACGCTTCATCATTTTAGATGAGCCAACTGCTCCTTTAACTTTAAAGGAAACAGCTATCTTCTTTAACATTGTTAAGAAGCTACGTGAAAAGAACACCACTATTATCTTTATTTCTCACCGTCTAGAAGAAATTTTCCAGATGTGCGACCGTGCCGCTATCTTTATGGATGGCCGTTTCGTTACCACTGAGGATGTAAAAGATCTCACCATGAGACGCTTAATTTCTTTGATGGTTGGTCGTGAAATTTCTGGTGAGTTCCCAGAGCCTACTAAGACCTCTGATGAAGTGGTTTTAGAGTGTAAGAATCTTTGCAATTCTCATATTAATGACGTTAGCTTTAAGCTCCACAAGGGCGAAATTATTGGCTTTGGCGGCTTAGTAGGCGCAGGCCGTACCGAAGTTGCCCGTGCTCTGTTTGGTGCTGACCCATTAGAGAGTGGTCAAATTACTTATAAAGGCAAAAATTATACTCCTAAATCTCCTCGCCATGCCCTTAAGGTAGGTATTGGTCTTATCCCTGAGGATAGAAAGGGCCAAGGCGTACTCTTAGGCTTAGTAGTAAGAGAGAATACTGTGTTCTCCTCCCTACCTAAGTACTTACAATATGGCTTTGTTATTGATGGCAAGAAGGAGCGTGATGCTACCTTAGGCTACATCAAAGATCTCAATATTAAAACTCCTCACATGAACCAGTTGGTTAAGAACCTCTCAGGTGGTAACCAACAAAAGGTAGTACTCTCTCGTATTTTATCTACCGAGTGTGACGTTTTGATTTTTGACGAGCCAACTCGTGGTATTGACGTGGGCGCTAAGCAAGAAATCTACAACTTGATGTGCAAGCTTGCTGATGCTGGCAAGTCCATCATTATGATTTCCTCTGAAATGCCTGAGCTTATCGGCATGTCACAACGAATTTACGTAATGTCTGAAGGAACAATCACTGCCGAATTTAAGAAGGGTGAGTTTGACCAAACAAACATCTTAGAAAAGGCTTCTTTAGGCAGAAAGAATAGACAATTACATCTCAAGTTCATGGAGCAGTAAAAATGGCTGACAAGAAAAATAAGACCCTCTACTTGTGGTTGCTCGATTACGGTATTGTTTTGATTTTGCTATTACTTATTTTAATTTTCTCCATAGCATCTTCAAACTTCTTCTCTTTTGGTACTTTAACCTCAATTTTAAGACAGGTTTCCATCATCGGCATTATCTCGGTAGGTGCAGCCTTCGTAATTTTAACTGCAGGTATTGATCTATCTGTAGGCTCGGTAGCATGTATTTCCTCGCTCACTGCGGCCTTGCTACTAAAAGCAGGCTTTAGCATACCTATTGCTATCATTGTTACCCTAATGATTGCCGTTTGCTATGGTATTTTCAGTGGCTGCTTAGTGTCATTCTTTAAGATGTCTCCACTTATTGCCACCTTAGGTATGATGACTGCGTTGCGTGGTGCTGGCTACTTAATTACTGATGGTTTACCAGTTTACGGCTTCGGTCCAGGCTTATCTCCATTTGGCCGTGGCTACTTATTAGGCATCCCATATCCAGTAATCTTAATGTTAGCAGTGTTTGCTATTGGTATCTTTGTTCTTAGCAAGACTCCTATTGGCCGTCATATTTATGGTGTTGGTGGTAACGAAGAAGCCTCCCGTTTATCTGGCGTAAACGTAAATGCTGTAAAGATCTTCACCTATGCTTTCTGCTCCTTCTTATCTGGTGTTGCTGGTCTTGTATTATTATCCCGTACCAACTCTGGTCAGCCAGCAGCTGGTGTAGGCTTCGAAATGGATAGTATTACTGCTGTAGTATTAGGTGGCGTAAGCTTAATGGGTGGTCAAGGTAGATTATCCTTAGTAATCATCGGTGTGCTCATCATGGGTGTACTATCCACTGGTATGTTGATGTGCAATATTAATGATTACGTACAGCAAGTTGTTAAGGGCATGGTATTAATCGCCGCTGTAGCATTATCCTATGTATCCTTAAAGATGCGTGATCGCATCATTGCTCAAGGCTAATCAAGCCCCAAACAGGATTCTCCTCCAAAAGACATTATTTCATAAAGTGTTTGTAGTTGGGGCGGCTTTCTAAAGTCGCCCCTTTTTTGCTTGCGCTCAAGCTTACGCTTGCGCTCAAGCTCAAGCTACCCTCATGCCCTACTACACTTTGCCGTGCAAAGCTCCCAACCAAGGCATAGGCCCACTTAGTAAGCAAAGCTACTGAGTACTAATTATTACAGCCTTGCAACACTAAGAGCAGTGCGCCAAGGTACCAGCCACCCTGCCTGTCTATAAACACTCCTGATTACCTGCTCACCATCCCAACTGCCACTCTTGCTTTCAGTCCATCAAAATTTAGCAATAAAAACTAGTCATATTTTGCTTTTTTGGTACCTGACTTTAGGTCTTGGTAATATTTTCGTATTTTGTTATATATTGATATAAAACTATATAACCTATTTTTTTACGCCCGCCCCAACACCTTAACCAGAGCAAGAGCTATAACCAAAGCAAGCGACCACAACTGTACCTTACTGGCACAACCATGGAGCTTAATGAGCGCCTGCACCTAAATTTGACTTTCTAAAACATAGCTTTGGAGGCTCTAAGCTCTAGTGTATTTCCTTGATAAGCATCTTATTTCCTACAATATTTCCTATTTTTTTATATCCGTAATAGCTCAATAAGTCTAAACTATAGAGCTATGTTTTATCACTTTTAGCTTTCACTATTTGGGGAGCAGTATGTCTCTAGAGAATGTTCATATTTGGGAAGATGGTAAAGGATATGTGCCCATTAGTGTTGAAGAGGCATGTGAACGCTACTCCCATACTGTGTCCTATCATAGTGAAATCTTTATTTGTAAACTCTGTGGTAATTACGTGACATTGACTGAGTCAAAGTCAGGTAAGAAAGAGCGTCATTTTCGCCACTCACCACTAGACTATGATCAAAAAATCAATGCTGACCAGCTTTGTGAAGATCGTAGTAAGTTTACAGCGCAAATCTATCAGGATGCATCTCCTTTGGCTTTACATGTAATGCCAATGAGAATGATGGTTAATCCTAATGGTTTTAGTTTAGAAATTGGTTTTTATTGCCCAACTAGTGTTAGTGATCTCAAAGACGGCTCTATTTCTATCTACAATCCTTTTTCTGCATTTAGTCGTCACTTTTATGTTGATAGAATCGTTCCAGGAGAAACTACCTATCTAAGTGTTGGTTCAACTATCTTAGATGAATACCTACTCTCTTATGTAAATATTCCTCATCAATTAGCCCAATTTTGGCCAAATAAGGTTGAAGGTTTCTTTGATCATGGCGGAGTGTTTTATGCCAGTTCTGGAAAGCGAATTTACCGTGGGGCTAAGGTCACACTCAATCATGATTTCTTATTCTTATTCTCCCATAAACACCTTAATTGGTTCTTAGCTAATACCAGTGCCAAAGAGGTAATTAGAAAAGAACTTTATGAGTTTAAAACTGTAAAAGAGTCATGGCTTGTCTATAAAGTTAGACTTGCTCACATCAATAAGAACTCAACCGATTTATTCTTAAAGTACGGTATTGAGTTAGCTGAGCAAGCACCCGATTGCTATCAGTTCTGGCCTCCTAAAATTTATAGCTCCAATCAAATTATTAACTGTGCTCGTGAGCTTTATTTTTATTTAAATGGCCCTGCTGATAAAGTACAGCTCTACCCTAAACATACTAAGCATCATGGCAGCGATAGCTTGCTTAGTGTGCCTACTGAGCATGGCACCATCTTTAGAGTCATACCTAATCAAAAGGCTCAGCTCTTAATTTTAGGTGAGCATGGAGCCATAGGTTTTATTTATCTTAATCAGGATAGTAGCAGTCTCTCTAATAATGCTCCTCAACTAAGTATTACCAGCAGCTTAATAGGAGCATTAGAGCAGGATCGTTTTAACAATGTAGATGATTTGGGCGATTTGACTATTATTAGTGAGGTAGATGGCAAACTAAAAATTTATGAACAAGACAAGCTTATTAACATCTTACGTTTAAAGTCAGGCCCAGAGCATAAACTTATCTTAAGTAAAGGAGAGCTATCTTTAGGCAGGCGCTATGATTTTTATCATGGCTGTAGTTTAGTGCGCTCTTTAGAATTATTAGCACCATCCATACATCCTAAGCCAAATAATGATCAAGCTAATCAAGACCTTGTAAGCTCCCTACAAACTCCTCAATCGTCATTAAGTAACGAGTTTGATCTAGCTTTAAGGCAGAGACTCCAGCTTTGTTTATTAGCTTCTTTAAATAATAAAACTCAAACTAACCAAAGCTGTACTAAAGCGCCAATCATTATGCTAAAAGAGTTAAAAAACTCTCTAAGCTCACTATATGAAGCTTATGGGGCTATCAAAGAGACCTCTAAAGAGTTTGTCTCTCATGAGCACCGCTATACAGCTCCCAAGTTGGTGTCTTTGCCCGACAATAAAGTAACAGCTACAGTTACATCAATAAAAACAACAGCCTCAATTGCAGCAAGCTCAGATTCAGAGGTAGAGATTACTAATAAGTCCCCTGATTATACTTTTAGCAGCAAACCTAATCATAATTGCACTCCGAAGCTTACTCAGGAAACATTAGCTATACCACAAGCAATTGAGGAAGAATTTATTAAAAAACTACATGCTATTTGTCAGCCCTTAGATGTAGGATCGTTTAACAACAATGAGCAAACCATTAGGAAACTAGCTCTCTTAGCAAAGAAACGTTATGCCTATTCTAGAACTGAGCCTTTTAACTGGCGCTTAGTAAACTTTGCGCTTGATAAACTTTATGGCTATCCTTTGACTTTACAATGGTTAAAGCTACATGCAAAGCAAGGCACGCTTAACCAAAAGGTAATGCGTGAACTTATGGCCTATGTGAAAACAGAATAAGAGAAAATACTATGGAAACTATCAATAAGTATGAGTCAGTATTCTTAGAAAGCCCTAGAGATGAGTCAGGCATTCTACTAAATCGCTGTTTTGACATTGTCAATAATAAGCTCGTTCCCTTTGCAGTTAACCCTAACCATATTGATGCTTTTCATACCCTATCTGAAATCCATGCTCAGGATCCTAAAAACTTTCCTAATGAATTACACTCATGGGCTTGGAGTGTCAGCGCTACTGATGAGTGGGTTGAACAGAGCTCTAACGTCATAAGTGCAGAGCGCACTAATAGCAGTATTATCCAATTTATTGATGTTTCCAAATCGGTAAAACAAGCTAACACTCTTTTTGGACAATTGCTTGATGGCTTGTATTTAGGCTGCCCTTTAGTAGGAGATCAAGTACTGTTTTCTTTTACCCAAGACAAACACAACTTGGGTATCCTTTGTCGTAAAAATATTTTAGATATTGCCTCAGGCACCATAAAAATTAACAATCAGCAATATAGTATTCCTGTTTACCAATACTCTCCTAATCGTGCTTTAAGCATTAATTATCCTAAATGCATGTTAGTAGATACTGTCGATTTAGGCATACCTGCTACCTATGTTTTACGACCTGAAAAGAACATACTAAATGCCTTATACATAGCTATTTATATGGCTTTTGCTTGTCATAAGTATCAAAAAACTGATATTTACCAAGCTTATGATAATTGGCCAGAGTTAGAAAGCACTTTTAATGAAGCTATAGCGAAACAATACAAAACCAATGTATTGTTTAATCTTAAGCGCATTATTAACTGCTCTACAGCCAAAACTAAACAGCTGTTAGACTTGTTTATTAATTTCGTACAGCCCTTCTTTCCAGAGCCTTTAACTCCAGAAATGATCACAAGCCCTGATGTCTATAATCAATTGCTCTCAAGCCTTAAAGACATTTATAGTTCATCAGAAAAGCTCAATAAGTTCTTACACGGTATTTTGCTTATCAATAGCAATATCATTAATGATCTTACTCAAGACGAGTCTCTAATTAGCTCTAGCACTAGCCAAAGCACTAGCACTAGCACTAGCCCAAATTCTGGCATTAGCTCCAGCTCTAGCTCTAGCTATGGTTCTGGCCATGGCTCTACCTCTAGTTCTGGCTCTTATAGTAATACTTATGCCAATGCTGCCAGTGATGATCTTGCTGCCACTTATCAAAAAGATAGAACTCTCTACTCGTACAACAACTCTAGCGAGGATAAGAGCACTACTACCCAATCAAGCTCTGTTAACTCAGCCACTAATGGCTACGCAGAGCCATATCAGCATGAGAACAATGGTCAAGCAGCAGCTGTTGAATCAAGTACCTCTAATCAAGAACCATTTAATGAAGATAGCATCACCCAAGATGAAGCCTCTATCGATAATAGCCAAGCTTCAGGCCATGATGATATTAGGGAGTCTACAGCAGCTACAGAGCAAAGCTCTGATAATAAGCCTACAGACACAAACAGCTCTTTAGATTCAGCAGTGCTAACCAATAGCAATAGTGATGTTAATGCGCCCGCTCAGAAGGGGAGCACTATCCAAAATAGCACCCCTACAGCTAACAATAGCTTGAGCAGTATCCCTAATGATGGTGCAAGCATTGAGAAAGTACCAAGCCGTGATGCACAATTGAGCAATCAGGAGGAAATCTCAACTCAAGAGCCAACAGCAAGTTCGCCTAATAGTACTAGCTTGAGTGCAAGCAAGAATACGATTGAGAGCGCAAGCAAGAGCGAGAACGAGAGTAAGGGCGAGATCCAGAGCGAAAGCTTGAGTGCAAGCGTGAGCGAGAGCGAGAACGATAGCTTAGATGACACTAAGATTGTTAAGAGCAAGGCTCGTACTATTTTGCGTTTACGTCCTAAAGAAGGCAAAGAAAGCAAAGAAAGTGATACTGAAAAAACAGCTTATCAGTCATTAGCTCTTAACTACGTTTCTCATGAGATTAATAGGACAGCTGAACATAGCTTAAGAGCTGTGTGTGCTAATCTCAATGGCTCTTTTGCTAGTGAAAATATCATCAGCCCACTGTTAAGTCAGATGCTTACTTGCTACTTAACGGTAATGCATCATTATCGCATTCCTGTATTACTTTTAGGGCCTTATAAAGACCATATCGTGTCATCTTTTACTTATGGAGCTTATCAGCAAGGCTATAATCAAATTCTCTTGTCAGATAGCTTTAAGAGCATGGAGTTTGAACACGCACTTAAAAACTGTCGCCGATTTGCTATGGTAGATAATCTCTTTTCTCCTGGCTATAGTGATAATGTAATGCCTTTATCTAAAGAGCACTCAGAGCTTGGTATCTACCTTTCATACCCTTTTTATAGTGATATTCAACTCCAACCTAAAAGCATATTTGCTTATGCCATGCCTCTTATTAGTGAGTTCTTTATTGTTAATGATCTTGTGACAAGGTACCCAAGCTATCAGGGCAGCACCATGTACTTTAGTACTAAAGACTTGGTATCTTCGGCTACTTTAAATGATGCTTGTATGGCTGATTATTCCAAGCTGGGACTTAGCCAATTAGTATTAAATCGTACTAAATACATCTTGGGAGCTACCACAGAGTTAATGCATTACTCTTTAAACAACAATGTCTTTGAACCAACTGATACTGAGTATACTTATGATTCCCTGATGGCCAATATATCTCTCTTATTTGGCTTGGCTCCTCTATCATTGTGCTTAGGCAGGAGTGAGCTTTTAAATGAGGCTTTAGAAAATGATTTAATTTTTACTGAGATTCGAGAAAATCTTAAGCCTTTTTGCTCTTAGTTAATGAGGATTAAACCTAAATGATTGCTCAACTATTTAAGCAATTAGCAGATACGCTCAATATTGGTAAAGATCTTACAGAGCAAAAGAGCCAATATCTATTTCGTCTTATTTATAGTGCTGCTGGCCAAGCGGCACTAGCCTCTTTGTATGATCAAGAAAAATTAGAGCAACAATCTGTAGCTCAAGGCAAGCAAACTACAGATACACCCAGCGTTTCTATTGAGCACTTTAAAAAAAGTGCTCAGCAATGCTTATCGGCCATGATTGAAGCTCAGGGCGATATCAGCAAAATAGTGCTCCAAGACATGATAGAGTCTATATCTAACGACATACTAAAGCTATATTTAGCTACTGGCTATTGCTTATCCAAGCCTAATCGTGTGCTTCCTTGTGCCTATAGATCTCTAGCTTTTGGCCCCCTTAATATTGTTAAAGGACTGCCATCCCTTGAGGTACGTCCTATGAGTGGCTTGTGCTTATTTAACAATACGATAAGCGAGCTTAATGAGTTTAAGCAAAACCTGCAAAAGTACCCCTCTATTCTAGAAGCATGCGAAAAATACCCTCTGCTAGCCAACAAGCTAGACAAACAAATAGAGCAATTGAACGAACTCTTTGAGCTTAACTTAGGGCTAAAACCATTTTATGAGCAATATATTGCCGCTCATCAAGGCTCTTTTGCAAAATTGACCAATGATAGTCAATATGAGTTTTTACAAGCCCATAAAATTGACTTTAAAACTCGTTGGACTTGTGAGGCTGATAAAAGCACAAGCATAAATAACTTTGGCTTAGGCCGCTTTACTAATATCACTCCCTATTCATACTTCCTTTATTACTGGCATGAAAATGAATGCTTATATTCCAACATTCCCAATTTTTTGCTAGAAAACTTTAATAATCCTCAGACCAATAGCGAAAATCATAAGCTGTTTGCTAATGCTATTTGGCATCACCATCATAATCTTGGCAGTATTAAGGTAAGTACCAGTAATGAGCTTATTACTGTCTCTTTGCCTTGTCCGCTACCAGCAGCTGAGAGCAATTTACTGGAACTTTTTAGTTGGCCACTACTAGTAGAGCCTAATGACATTAGCACTACCAATAGACACACTATGAGTATTTGCGCCTTTTACTGCCTTTATCATGTCTTAAAAAGTAAAGGCTACAGCTTTACAGAAGTGTCCTAACCACCATTATGAATGCTACAGATAGCTGTAGTATAAAGAAGCAACACCGTTCAAACCTTTCTCTTAAACAGGCTAACCATAAGCATATGACGGGCATTAGTGCGGGCGCAAACAGCCGCATCAGCCACACTCACCTTAACACTAACCTCCCATCTCACCAGCGCCAGCAATCTTGCATTGCCTACGGCATTGCCCGCTAATGTGACTACTGCTGTTAAGACCGCTGGGCTGTGGCTACGGCTAAGACAGCTGCAAAGCAAAAGCGGCATGGCTGCGAATATGCCTCGGCTGCGGTGTATGGCAATGCAATGCAGTGCGGCGGTGGTGGGGTTTGGACTCTTGTTTTTTTGTGCCAGCTTACTGCTCTTAACTTTAACTATCTATTGACTATACAGTGGCTGCACAGTTTAGTATGCACGCATGCGAAATATTAGTAGAGCGCTATTAATCTTGGATGACAAAAGCCTTGGATTTAGCTAATATTCTGCGCGTGTTTTTGTAGTTGTATGTTTTTTGTTTCTAGGTATTGTTTTGCATGAGCGATTCACGTTTTAAATGGGTCATTCCTTCTTGCTTCTTATTCTATTTCTTTATTGGTGTGGCTTATAGCCAAGTTACTTCTCGCATGCCAGCTTTAAAAGAGCTTGCTCATGTTGATGAGGCTGGTTTAGGTTTGGCCCTATCTTCCTTAGGTGCTGGCTCTTTATTAGGTTTTGCTACTATTCCATTTTTGCTAAAGCACATTTCATCTCGCACCATGTTGCGTAGTGCTACTGTGGCTAACGTAGCCTTACTATTTGGTATTCCTTTAGTATTTAATCTTGAGTCTTTGTGTGTCACTTTTGCTTTCTTAGGCTTAGCCTTTGCCTATTTTGAAGTTGCCATGAACACCCAAATTATTAATTTGGAACTTAAATCTGGCGGTCAATATATGCTGCGCATGCATGCTGGCTTCAATGTGGGTGCACTTACAGGCTCTTTATCTGGCTCTGCATTTGCCTTTTACTCTATTGGTGTGGGCTCTAACTTATTAGCTGTTGGTCTATTTTTCTGTATTCCGCTCATTCTTGGTTCTTTATTCTTACTTGAGGACGTAACTCCTGAGGGTATGGATAAGAAAAAAGGAATGGGCAAAATTCCTTTGGCGGTAATTTTCTGTGGTATTTTTGCTCTCTGTGCTTATACCATTGAAGGTGCAGTAGCCGAATGGGGCAGTTTAGTAATGATTCAAGAAAAGAATGCCTCTGAGAGCTTAGCTGCATTAGTGTATGGCTCATTCTCTTTTGTTACCGCCCTAACTAGATTTGGCGCAGATAAATTACGCTCTATGATTGGCGATTTTAGACTTATTCTCTTTGGAGCTCTTACTGCTTTCTTAGGTATGTCTATTGTGATCTTTACTAGCTCGCCATACCTTACACTCTTTGCCTATGGTTTATGTGGTGTAGGCTTGGCTCCTGTAGTTCCTGTAATCTTAAGTAAGGTAGGTCATCGTAATGATATTCACCCAGCAGCAGCCACTACTGTAGTATCACTCTTTGGCTATTCTGGAGTGTTAGTAGTACCACCATCATTAGGATTGCTTGCTAACCAGTATGGCCTTATCAATGCCATGTTCTTGCCTTTAGGCTTAATCTTTGTGGTGGTAATGTCCAGTTTTGTCATTCGTAAGATGAAGGGCTAAAGCTAATACTAGCTTGCAAAAGTTTCGCCCCCTGTTTTAAAGCAGCAAAACTTCGAATTTACTAGCTTTAAGTAGCATTTAAGGGGGTGACGAACTTTTGATATCCAGTACTAGCAATCCCAAGCTTACTTTAATGGTTTTCCTCAAGGGCAATATCAATTTGGGTAATGTACTGGTCAATTGAATCAACAAAATCCTCATTGATACCACGTTCATAGGAGTAATCTGTTAGCTTAAGATTATGCTCTTGGGCATAGCCAAGTATGTCACGATAGCGATCTGACAACTTTTCCCATGAGCCTTGATGGTAGGCACGCAAATAGCGTCCTGCCTTCTTCTTATGCAAACTTACATGAGAGCTATCTTGGGGCTTAGCTCCGATAAAAACATAGCGGTAGCTGTCAAAATCATCATTCTTGAGACTATCTACCGCAATAATGGCTCCTAATTGGCAATCTAAAGTATCAATATTCTCTTGAGTTTTGACCTTAAGAGCATCCTCAATTAAGTCCTCCATAGTCGCATCACAGCCAACATCCAACAAGGTCATATCTTCATCATGGTCAATATTGACTACCTCAATAGCTTTAAGATCAATGCTTAAGAGCTCTTCAATAGCATTTAACTCCTTATTAAGGTGAGTTTTAATGCTGTTAAGACGCTCTATTTTCTGATCCACATCAGACAGGGTTAAAGCATAGACCTTAGATAATCCTTGTGGAGTGCGATTTTGTAAAAATTCCTTAATCTTAGGAATGGACACCTCTAACTCACGCAGCATCAAGATATTTTCCAACATAAAACTTTGTGCGCAGGTGTAATAGCGATAGCCATTGGCCTTAACCAAAGCAGGTTTTAGCAACCCCACTTCGTCGTACCACATTAAAGTTTTCTTATTAATTCCATGCATTTTGGCAAGAGTGCCTATGGAAAAAAGCTTATTGGTTTTAAAAAACATACAACAACCTATTGACTATACAGTTACTGTACGGTTTATGATGACCGCAACGTAAGCAACCAGTAGAGGTCTTTATGCAAACAGAGCAACCAAATTATGCTCTAAGACCATATTGTGAAGAGGACTACCAAGCAATTGCAAAGTTGATTGCTCAGACTTGGGAATTTGATACATTTTGTACTCCCCAAGTAGCTAAGCTATTAAGCTATGTTTATTTAGACGAATGCTTAGTAGAACAAAACTTTGCTCAAGTAGCTATCTGCAATAATCAAATAGCAGGCATTATTATGGGAAATAGCTTTTGTGATCATTGTGCGCTTAAGCAAGATCAGTTAAGACTAGCCCACAACCAAGAGGCTTTAAATTCTACTGTAGAAGGCCGTGAAGTTAGTAGCTTCTTTGAGCAAATTTACAAAGTTGACGATACGCTGTTAACTAATACAGGCCATCAATATCAAGGCAAAGTTGAGCTCTTTATTGTCAATAGCGCTTTTCAGGGTCTCGGTTTAGGCAAGAAACTGTTTGCCTCCTGTTTAGACTTTTTTAAGCTCAAGAAGGTTAACGATTTTTATATATTTACTGATTCATCATGTAATTTTGGTTTTTACGACCACATGGGCATGAAATGCCAAGGGCATGAAAAATTGTTCTACCAAGAAAATGGTGAGCAACAATGCTTAGATATGTTTATCTACGACAACAGCCCCAACCATCACCAAGGTTGCCCAGAACACAATATTTTAAGCAATAGCCACGGCAGCTTTTTAAAGGCTGTCTAACAGTTGTTTAAATACTGGCAACTACAGTTTTTACCTATAAGGGATTAGCTCTTTGGGGCTAATTCCTTAGGGACATTTGTTTTTTTATAAAGTCCCAATGCTTGTGGTACGCCATCACTCTTAGATAAGCTTAGATAGATGTACCTAAGATTGTGCTGTACAGCTTATTTAAGAGCTGCGCACTTCTTCATACCGATTACCATCTAATGGCCGAGCGCCCCTTCTTTAATTAAAGAAGTGGGCGCTTTCTTGTCTGAAATAAGGCTTTATATCAGCTATTTTTGTCTTTTAGCTCACAAACCAAGCAAGTATTTGCCATAATTTCGGGCCTATATCCTATAATTAGATGCCATTAGGATGCCGTTCTATTGCTAAGCAATAGACCAACCTGCTCTATAAGCTTTATCTTATAGGGCTAATAGCCTTAAACAATATAAGCATCGGTTTAGTTTTTACCAACAAATACAACCTAAGTCATTTTTGGTAGTAGATAGTATTGTTTTGCCTTCTTAAAAAACCTCTGTTAACTAGCACTGTATCAGTGATAGTAAGAGCATTGTGTCTGCTATTTTCTCTCCGATCTGCTTATCTTAATATCATGGCTTATTAACTCTGAAAGCACAATTTACTGTACTGTGTTAGTTGTTGTTAGGTATACGCTGTTAATATAATGCGTTTAAAATCAAACAGGGTATGGATTATGTCCTTATTTAACTTTAAAGAGTCAATGGTTAATCGTATGTTTGCGATTAGCATTGTGCCATCAATAATAGTGATTCTTCTTATTACTGCTATTTTCTACTGCAAAAGTGCTAACTTGGTAGAATCTGAAATCATGTTAAAGCAGTTGCCAGCTCAACTAGGCTCGGTCACTCAAACTATTAAAAGCGAAGTACAGCCTTATATTACCCAATCTAAAATGATGGCTATCTCTGTCTATACCAGAAAATGGATGGCAGATGGTCTTCAAGATGAAGGTGCAGCTACCTACCAAAAATCTGTTAATCGCCAAATCAAAGATTTAAATTTAAGCTCTATCTTCTTTGCTGATTTGGTTAATAATCAAATAGTTATAAATGGCCAAAAGATGGGCCCTATACAAAAAGACACTCGTGACATTTGGGTAACTTCAACTATTAATCATAAAAAAGATTACCTCCTAATGAGTGATTACCAATCCATTTCTAATGTTTTGGCTGTCTATATTAATTACAAAATGTACGACGACAACAATAAGCTTATTGCTATTGCTGGTGCCGCTGCTGATGTTCAGTCATTAAAAACCATGATTCAAGAACAACATTTAGGCACTACTGGCGTGTACATTTGTATTGATGATAATGGCACCATCCAATTACACCCTCAGACCGAATACATTGTCAAAAAGACTATTAATGATATTGAGCCAGGATTAATGCCTGTAGTGCAAAACATCCTAGCCAAAGAAGAACAGTACGAATTTTACACCTCTCCTAAAGATGGCACTGAATATATTATTTTAGCTACCAGAGATGAAACTTTAGGCTGGACTGTGGTAGGTATGGTGCCTAAGGCTGAAATTATGGAGCCATTAGACGGCATGCTTACTTTAGCAGCTAGTTTAATTGCTGGTGCTTTTATTCTTTTTATCCTCTTAAACACTTATATTTCTCGTTTATTAAAGCATCGTTTAGGCTTATTAGAGCTGAACTTAAATCTCTTTGCTAACTACTTTGAGCGCAAAAGCGACCGTCCTGAATTAAAGCGCACTCGTACCATGGATGAGATTGGCCGTGTGATTACCAAACTTTGCGATATGAGTGAGCGCATTGAAGAAGGCTTAAAAGACAATGATAAGGCTCTTCAAGCCATTAAGCATACCTTAAATGACCTCAACGCAGGTAAGCTCGATGGTCAAGTTACAAAAAGTTAGGCGCCAAGCCACTAGGCTTGCCTAGTGGTATAGCGCCATG
>Briea_p1__coassemble_514_pt1 | contig 93812 bp, 66 predicted proteins | sample Briea_p1__metabat2_low_PE_001 | metagenome-assembled genome bin Briea_p1 | reverse complement strand
TCCAACTTTATAGTAACTTACAGCATTAAGACTTTGAATAATAGAAGTTCCCTAAAGGCGAACCTTTCATTAGTCTCTATCTTGTATTACCTAGTTAAATAAGAATTTTAATATGTTGAATGGACAAGATTTCAAGCATCTGATCTGTGCAAGATAATATCGTTTTTATAAGTTTAAAACCTGAAAAATAAAATGTTTTGTAATGTTAATTTTGTGATCATGGTTAAACCTCTCCAAGAATTTTCTCTTTAGAATATCAGTCATCAGTTGACTAACAAGTTATATAAGATCAGTTATTTGTGCTCTTTGCTGTCCTATAACTTGTTAGTCAACTTATAACTAACAAATTCGGAGATCTGCATGAGCATTACTATTCGTGATATTGAGGTGTTTAATACCGCCCCTGAAGGTATTAACCTTACTGTGGTAAAGATTTTAACTTCAGAGCCTGATTTATATGGATTAGGATGCGCTACATTTGCCTATCGTCATTTGGCTGTTGAGTATGTAATTAATAATTATTTAAAGCCATTATTAATTGGTCGTGATGTACAAGCTATTGAGGAAAACTGGCTTTTAATGCATCACAATGCTTATTGGCGTAATGGTGGTATTGAAAATAATGCCATTGCAGGAATTGATCTAGCTTTATGGGATATCAAAGGCAAAATTGCTAACTTGCCACTTTATCAGCTTTTTGGAGGAGCTGTACGTAAAGGTGTGCCTGTATATCGTCATGTTGATGGTAGTGATGTTAATGAAATTGCTGAGCAAATTGATTATTACAAGAGCTTAGGCGTAAGACATCTTAGAGTACAAGCTGGTGGCTATGGTGGTGGATTGGACTTAGAAGTGCCTCAATCAGCACCAGAAAACTCAATTCCTGGTATTTATTTAAACTCTCGTGAGTATATCCGTAAAACTGTAGACCTTTTTGATAAGTTACGCGCCAAAATTGGCTTTGATATTGATCTTGTTCATGATGTCCATGAGCGTATTGCTCCAAGTGAGGCTATGGAGCTTGCTAAGGCTTTAGAGCCTTTCCGCTTATTCTTCTTAGAAGATCCTTTACCTGTAGATCAGCTTGAGTGGTTTGAAAAGCTTCGTGCTCACACTGTAACTCCTTTAGCTGAGGGCGAGCTGTTTAATAACTCCTATGAGTACAAATGGCTTATTACTAACCGACTTATTGATTTTATTCGTGTCCACATTACTCAATTGGGCGGTATTACTCCTTCACGTAAATTAGCAATTTTCTCAGGAGAATTTGGTGTACGTACTGCATGGCACGGCCCTGGCGATATGTCTCCATTAGCACATGCTGCAAATATTCACCTTGACTTATCTTTGACTAATTTTGGCGTGCAAGAGTGGTCTGGAATTAACCCACCTAATTTTGTAATTCAAGAACTTTCACAAAAGCAAGGTGCACTGCTTGATGTATTTGATGGCTTGCCTGAGTTTAAAGGTGGCTATGTTTATCCAAATGATCGTCCAGGTTTGGGTATCGTATTTAATGAAAAAGCAGCTGCTAAGTTCCCTTGTAAGAACGAAGTTACTACCTGGACTCAAACACGTAGACGTGATGGTTCTTTAGTTCAACCATAAAGTGAATGTAATGCTGTTTAGTGAGGATTGTTTATGAAAAAGAAAATGGGCCTGATAGGAGTTTTACTAGCTAGTTTAGCCATTGTTTCAGGCTGTGGTGATAACTCAAAAGAGGGAGTTATTACTTTACGAATGGCTCAAGCATCAGCTGCAGATGGTGCCATTGGTATATCAATGGATAAATTTGCTAAGGATCTATCTGAGCGCTCAAATGGACGTATTCATTTGTTAACTTTTCATAATGCTCAACTGGGCTCAGAGAGAGAAAATATTGAAAGTGTTCAGATGGGTAATCTAGATATAGCTGTAGTGAATCAGTCTGTTCTTGGAAATTTTTTACCAGAATTAGCTGTATTTGATCTTCCATATACCATTCAGTCTTTTGAGCATGCTGATCGTGTCTTTTTAGGGGATATAGGTAATGGATTCCTTCAGGATCTCTCTAAAGTACGTCTTAAAGGTATTGCCTTCTGGGAATCAGGTTTTCGTAATCTGACCAACTCTAAACGAGATGTAACTAATGCTAATGATGTAGCTGGCTTGCGTATTCGTGTGATGGAAAACAAAATTCATCAGGACTTATGGGCAAGTTTAGGAGCAGATCCAGTGCCTATGTCTTGGTCAGATGCTTATACAGGAATGCAGCAGGGTGCTATTGATGGTCAAGAAAATCCTGCAACTGTAATTGATAAAAACAATGTAGTGGAAGTTAATAAGCATATGGCTATGACTGAGCATTGTTATTCTACTGTTGTGCTCGTGATGTCCCAAAGTACTTATGATGCTTTTTCACCAGAAGATAGAAAAATATTTGATGAATGTATTGCTAAAGCCTCAATTGATGAACGCGCCTTAAGCCGCAAAATGGATAAAGAGGCTATCGTGAATCTGGAAAGTAAGGGCATGACTGTTATTTATCCAGATAAAACTGAGTTTATCAGTAAAACACAATTAGTACGAGATAAGTACGGTTATCGTTATGCAAAATTGGCTAGTGACATAGCTGCGCTTGCAAACTAAGGGGAAGATTATGGATACATTTCGTTTTTTCTTTAATAAGTTACAAGTCATAGCCTGTAACATTATTGCCCTATGCATGATGATTATGATGACTGTGATTTTTGTGCAAACCGCCACCCGTTATGTTGTTTTTTACTCTATCCCTTGGTCAGAAGAGTTGTCTAGATATCTGTATGTAACTTTGACCTTATTAGGACTTAATTTAGCAATTACCTGTAAACAATTAGTGCGCATCGATATTATTGATGGCTTTTTAGCAGGTCGTGTTTCTGGCAAAGTTCTCAATATTGTACGTCAAATATTGGCTCTTCTTATTTGCATAATCTTCTTCTATAGCTCATTTGGCATGATTGACGTGTCTCAATACCAAACTTCGCCAGCTATGGGTATATCAATGCAAATTATGTATGTAATTTTAGGTATTGGTTTTTTAATGTCTGCTATAGCTGCATTTTTTGAGTTAGTTGATGCTATTCAGGCACCTATTATTAAACGAAAGGAGAACGAATAATGGATGTAGCAGCTATATTTATGTTACTTGTCCTTATTGCCATGATGGTAATTGGCATGCCTATTACCTGGGCTTTAGGTGGCGCAGTAATTACAGCATTAATGATTGACCCTGATTTGTCCTTAGCCTTAATTACACAAAAAATCTTCTCTGGCTGTGACAATTTCTCTATGTTAGCTCTGCCAGCTTTCTTTTTGGCAGGTGATTTAATGGCAAAAGGAGGTCTATCCAAACGCTTAGTAAGTTTTGCTGATACTTTAGTAGGATGGATCTCTGGTGGTATTTCCTTAGTTTCTATTGTTGCTTGTACCTTCTTTGCTGCAATTTCTGGCTCCTCTGTAGCAACTACTGCTGCTATTGGTGGTCTTATGTATCCAGAAATGGTTAAGCGTAAATATCCAAAAGATTACTCAGCTGCTGTGCAAGCTATTGGCGGTACTTTGGGTATTGTGATTCCACCTTCAACTGTATTTGTTATTTACGGCAATATTACCAATACCTCAGTAGCAAAGTTGTTAATGGCTGGTATTGTTCCAGGAATTATTTGTGGTGTTGGCTTATGTCTTTGGGCCTATGTTAAAGCTCGTAAAGATAATTATCCTAAGGATGAGCAAGGATTCTCTTTTATTAGATTCTTAAAATCATTTAAAAGTGCTGTATGGGCTTTATTAATGCCAGTAGTGATCTTAGGTGGTATTTATGCAGGTATTTTTACCCCTACAGAGTCAGCTGTGGTAGCAGTATTTTATGGCTTGCTCGTATGTGTATGTATTTATCGTGAGCTTACTGGTAAAGGAACATGGGAAATTATTCAGCAGTCTTCTATTACTACTGCAAATATCATGTTCTTAGTGGTAACAGCCCAAATGTTTGGTTACTTGCTCACTTACTATCGTATTCCAGTATATGTTACAGAAGCATTCATGGCTGTAGCTTCATCACCTGCTGTATTCATGATGTTGATTGTTCTACTTTTGACATTATGCGGTATGTTTCTTGAAGTTGGCGCAACTAATTTAATTCTAGGCCCAATCTTAGCTCCAATTGCTTTGCAATTTGGTATTGACCCAGTTCATTTTGGCTTAGTCTTCGTATTCCTTTTAGCTATGGGACAGTCTACCCCTCCTTTTGGTACCACTTTGTTTGTAGCGTGCGGAATTAGTGGTCAGCCTGTAGCAAGAGTTTCTCGTATGGTTCTGCCTTTTGTATTAGTAGAGTTAGCCTGTGCAATTTTATTTGCATTCGTTCCTGTGCTTTCAACTGGAATTGCAGACTTAGTTGGTTAAACAAACGCTTTTTTAGATATACAAATTTAATAACATTTTTAAGGTGTAATTATGCATAAGTTATTTGATATTGAAGGCCGTAAAGCAATTGTAACTGGTGGCACCCGTGGTTTGGGATACGGAATGGCCGAAGGCCTTATGGAAGCAGGATGTGAAGTAGTAATTGTTGGCACTTCTGATAAGGTATTTACTGTATCTCAAGAGTTTTGCTCTCGTGGTTTTAAGTGTCATGGTGTTAAGGCCGATTTAAGCCAACGTAGTCAAGTATTTGAGTGCTTTGATAATTGCTTAAAAGAATTAGGTGGTGATTTAGATATTTTAGTTACCGCTCATGGCATTCAACGTCGTCATAGCGCTGAGGTATTCCCTGAAAATGAGTGGGATGAGGTTATCAATGTTAATCTCAATTCCGTATTTTTCCTTTGCCAAAAAGCAGCTCAGGTAATGCTTAAAAAGGGCTATGGCAAAATTATTACTATTGCCTCAATGGTATCTTGGTTTGGCGGACAAACAGTACCTGCTTATACAGCTGCTAAAGGTGGTGTAACCCAACTTACCAAGGAGCTTTCTAATGACTGGATTGCTCGTGGCATTAATGTAAACTCCATTGCCCCAGGCTATATGGCAACCGAAATGAATGCAGCCTTGTTAGATAAAAACAATCCTCGTTACCAGCAAATTACTGATCGTATTCCAGCTAATCGTTGGGGCACTGGCGATGATATGAAGGGCGCTGTAATTTTCTTAGCTTCTCATGCCTCTGATTATCTTGGTGGTGCAATTATTCCTGTTGATGGCGGCTATTTAGTTAAATAAGGTTAATGACAAGGAAGTGTTAAATGAAAGCTGTAGTTTTACATAAAAAGGGCGATATCCGCTATGAGGATATTCCAGAGCCAAAAATTTGCGATCCTAAAGAGGTGATTGTCCGCATTGCTGCTGGCGGCATTTGCGGCTCTGATCAGCATTACTACTCTGAAGGTGGTATTGGCTCTGCTATTGTAGTTCGTGAGCCTATTGTGCTTGGTCACGAGGGTTGCGGTTATGTTGAATCTGTAGGTAGTGAAGTTACTGACTGTAAGGTAGGCGATATGGTAACTATTCGTCCTGCTCGCCCTTGCTTAAAGCCTGATTGCTATTATTGCCAACATCACATGTATAGCTATTGTGAAAACATGCGTCATTTAGGTTCTGCCTCAACCTATCCTCATGTACAAGGCTTATTTGCTGAAAAGGTTGTTGTACATGAAATGCAATGTCGAGTTGTGAAAAACATTTCTCCTGAAAAGGCTGCTTTTGCAGAGCCTCTAGGTGTTGCCTTTAATGGTGTACATAGTTTAGGTGATGTAATTGGTAAAAATGTTTTGGTAATGGGTGCAGGCCCAATTGGTATTCTTTGTGCAGCTTCTGCCAAGGCATTAGGTGCTGATAGAGTAACTGTAGTTGATATTCGTCAGGATCCTTTAGAGATTGCTTTAAAACTTGGTGCAGATGAGGTTTGCAACTCTAAGGAAGATCCAGAAAAGATCAAGCAATGGTGTGAGCATAAGGGTTATTTTGATTGTGCTTTAGAAGCCACTGGTAATGGTTTTGCAGCTCAACAAACTATGGCTATGGTTCGTCCTGAGGGTACAGTAGCTCAAGTAGGTATGTTTGGTACTGGTCATCAGCCTACAGATTTGGGGGCTTTCTGCTGCAAAGGCATAAAATGGCATGGTGTTTTCCGCTTCTATCAGGAGTTTGGCCCTGCAGTTAATGCCTTAGAAAGTGGAACCATTGATCCATTGCCTTTACTTTCTGCATCTTACCATGCTAAAGATTGTCAGGAGGCTATGGAAATGGCACTTTCACCTAAGAGCTGTAAAGTTCAGGTTCATTTCTAATTTTTAAAAAGAAGTAGTTATTTAAGCTAGGCCCACATCCAACTGGGCCTTTTTTGTTTTAAAATTGCGTTTGAACAAGCAAGCAAGAAATTTTTATAAAAAGTAGCTAGATTGTGTCTTTATTTTCTCAATACTAAAATAAATATTATTTTCTTAGAAAGCCTGGTAACAGGTCATGCTTATAGCTGCATATGTTAGGTAATTAGTCTAGAGCAAAATATATAGAATTTTATGGATATAATGTTTTATCTGCCAGAAACTTTTGATGAAGTTTATCCTATTAAGTTAAAGTAATTATTCTTTATAAAGAGTTGTAATAAAGAAATAATATAACAAACTACTTGGCTAATGAACGACAGTTACCTGATATATGGGATTATTGGTTTTAAGCCTATAGTTTAATTAAAATTAATTAAGATAATCGATACAAATGAAAATCAATAAAACCTCAGTTAGCGCACAGGTTTCAGATTATATAAGCGCAGAAATAAGATCTGGGCACTGGCAAGTTGGCAATAAGATCCCTTCTGAAAACTCCATGTGTCAAGATCTTGGTATCTCTCGCGCTACATTGCGTGCGGTGATCTCACAATTTGCTGCTTTAGGAATACTGCGCTCTGTTCAAGGAAAAGGAACTTTTTTGGTAACTGATGATTTAGATACTAGAATGGGTAGTCTAAACTCAGTACCTCAAGAAGAGTTTTTAGATATTGCCTCAGTATTAGAATTTAGGTTGTTAATTGAGCCTCAAGCGATATTGTGGACAAAGCGATGTAGTGAAGAGAAGTATGATACCTTGGTGGAAAAACTTAAAAGTTTGCATCAAATCATGGTAGAGCAAATTGGTCATCCTGATGAATTTATCAGTACTGACCTGCAGTTTCATGCCACCATTGCTAAATATTGTGGTAATGAAGTACTAAATAGTGCACTGAATTTTATTTTTGATAGGACTCGAGAGAGACACCTACAAATGAATGAGCTCTTTGGCTTTTCTCATGGCCTTAAATATCATGAGAAAATTATTGCAGCATTAAGTAAAAAAGATCATAAGAAAGCTGCGCAGCTGATGCATGATCATTTGCAAGTTGCAATAGATAAGTTAAAAGAAAAGGCCGAGTAATCTTTAGAAAAAAATCTTTGCTGATCTTTAAAGGTGCATATTTAAACCTGAATTGATGAGATTATGACTAAAGATTATATTGGGTAGGATTAATTAATAGCAAAACGCCAGAGAGTACTTATTAAAAATTAGTGCTCTCTGGCGTTGTGGTTTTATTAGTGTGTTGAGCTCTCAATTACTCGTTAGATGGAAGATTTCTAACTGGCAGATTAGGATCGTTTAATAAGTCAGCATCCTCATCTACATTGATATCATTACCAGCTACGGTACGTTCTTCATTAGCCCAGGCTCCTAAGTCGAGCATTTTGCAACGCTCAGAACAAAATGGCCTAAAAGGATTGTCAGTTGAGTAGACAATTTGCTTATGGCAATAAGGGCAAGAGACTAATAAAGGCCCTTGGCCTTTTGGGCTTTGGGGTGCACTGCTAGCATTGTCATGAGCCTCTTGCTTAATCTCATCGTAAGTGCCAGGAGGTAAAAGGTCTTTTAAACTCAATTGATACCACCTCTAACATAAGCCAACTCAAAAGTAATATCGCCTACAGGAGCGCCCTTTACATAAGGGAAGAAGCGTACATTAATATTAGATTGGAAGCCACTTACTACAGGGTAGCCACGAACATGTTTTGGGTATTTGATTTCAATTAGCTCGCAAGGTTCAGAGGTTTCTTGCATAAAGCCATTAATAGCCACTCGTGATTGGTAATCAGAAAAGAGTCGCCACAAGTTTAAGATGCAAGTAATAGGAATACGAATGCAATCTAATTCTTTGAGCCACACAGAGGCTGTCTCAATCTTTTCTTCACGATCAAGATTAGACCAAAAAATAAATAAAGGAGTATCAAAGCAATTGATACCTGATGGTGTCAAAAACCTAGTCTTAATACTCTCGATAATAGGATCGTTCTGCAAAACAGTACGCTGGCGAGTGAAGTTATTTAAAGCTTTGTGTGATTCGTTAATTTGCTCAAGCAGCTCGCTAATTAAACCCTGATCTGCCTCTGGGTTGTTTTGCCAATTCTTTAATTTGTTAGAAAGCTTATCGAGATCCTTGCCTAGTTCAATTTTCAAGGTTCCTGAACCGTCAAGCAAATCAATAAAGTCAATTAGCCCTCTTAACAAGCTAAGCGTTTCGGCATTGGTATTTAAGTCCGCACTTTCTTGCAGGCGATTGAAAATAGCTTCAAACTTTAAGTAAGTTCGGGCTTTTGGACTTAATGGAAAATCGTAAACAAACATAAGTTGATTCTTTTTGTTTAGCTTGGGCTATCAAAAGAACTTAAGCACTAACTTAAGTCCATAAAAATTCGTGCTTAGCAGTTAAAATGCTGCTAAAGCTATGGTTTTGTTAAATAATTCAGTGCTGGGCTTATAATAAAACCCTAACAATTTTAAAAATCTTGTGAACTGGCAAGATATTTAATATGTAAGTTTAGCACGTGTTGACGCTTTTCATCTATGCTTAAAATATCTGTTTGAATGATGTCATCAGCATGGTTTAGCTTATAATCGCGACTTAACTGTTTATCAATGATGTTTTGAGCAACCTCTTTGGTGCAGTGATCACGATTAATAATTCTAAAAATTTGCGTTTCAATAGCAGCATCGACCACTAAAATAGTGTCGACCATATGCTCTAAGTGGTTTTCAAATAATAAAGGTATATCAAGAATAATGTAAGGAGGTCGTTGCTCGGGAGCAATCACATATTTAGGATCTAAAGGCTCGCACAGCGCAATCTTTCCCTCATCACTAGCAACATCGCTAAATTGATTGCTATTTTGAGATTTAAGAGCCTCTTGTTGGCGACAAAAGTTAATATAGTTAGGATCTAAAGGTTGCCCTTGAGCACATTGATTGCAAAGCTCAAGAGTACGCTGATGAATAGCAGGATGAATGATCTCATTAAGCTTAGCTAGCTTATTTTTATCAGCAAAGACCATGGCTCTTAATTGAGCTCTATTTAAAGAGCCGTCTGGTAGTAAAATTTCTTTGCCAAAGAACTCAACTATTTTATTTAAGGTAGGTGAATTAGGTAACACAACTTCACGGGCGATCATATCGCTGTCGATAATCCTAACTCCGTAGAGACTAAAGAGCTTACCTATAAAACTTTTACCACAGGCAATATTACCTGTTAAGCCAACCTTTAACATTGAGAGCTCCTTGATATTTTCATTGCAAAGATAGTTAATAATAAGAGATTAAGAGCAGCGATGTAAGAGCTAATTGAGATTTAGTGGATTAAAATAAGCAAAGGCTTATATAAATTTGTAATATTACTTACTGTTTCGTTTTAATTTCATTTGACCTGATATGATTAAGTTGCAAGGGATGGTGTAAATTGAAAAATTTAAAAATTAAAGCTTGGTGGTTGGGCATCCCATTTTTAGCTATAGCTCTAAGTGCTTGTCAAAGCTCTGATGAGGTCAAAGATGATCCTAAGGTGGCTACTGTTGCCCCTCAAACTGAGGTCTCTCAAGTCGAGGCTGATGCTTTAGATCATCCTATTTTTAAGGGCAAAGCTATTTATTTGCGTGGTGAAATGAATGACTACGGTGTTCAAAGAGCTTATCGATTAAGAAAAATTAGTGATAATGAGTATTGCGCTTTAGCACCATTACGCTCTGACTGGTCACCATATAAGTTTAAGTTTGCTGATGCTAGCTGGACTAATGGCACTAACTTTGGCTTTGCCGTGCCTCCTGGGGTATTAAGAGCAGGCTCTGCTAAGTTACTCTTAAATCCAAAGTCACGTTTTGAAGAAATTCGTTATGAAGCTGATAGCGATGGTATCTATCGTTTTTGCATTATGTTAGACCATGATGTGCCTTATGTTTCGGTAAATCAATTAGAAGATGGCAAACTTACTACTACCGAAGAACTGATTAAAGCCGAGATCGAGCGTGAGTTTAGCGTTCCTAAAAACTAAAATTGCTAACATTAAATAAGAGGGCTAAGTTTTGAGCGATAAGATAAGTGATGAGCTAGCCAAGTGGCTCATTGCTTTTGTAGATTATCTAGCTTTGGAAAAGGGACTATCTGAAAATTCTCAATTTTCCTATTGCAGTGATGTCAAAGGATTCTTGTGTTACTTAGCTGAACACGATATTTCCTTAACCTTATTTAATAGCGATGATGTACGAGAGTATTTTGAGTATCGCATTAATGAGGGTACTAGCAGTATCACTATTAGGCACTTCTATACTTCTATCAATAATTTTGTAAAGTTCTTACGTTTAGAGGGTGTTCGTGAGGATAACCCTATGAACTTTATTGAGCTTTCCAAAAGAAGTCTGGCTCTGCCTAAAGTAATGAGTGAGAACTTGGTCTCTTCTTTTTTAAGTGCCCCTGATTTATCAACTTATATTGGCTTGCGTGATCGAGCTATGTTTGAGCTTTTGTACGCCTGTGGCTTGCGTGTTAGTGAGTTATGCCAATTAAAGTTTGAGGACATGCATCTTACAGATCAGTATTTGATTATCTCAGGTAAAGGTAACAAGCAACGTATGATTCCTATGACTGATGCTGCTTGTTATTGGGTTGATACTTATATTAAAAGCGGTCGTACCATCAAGGATCCTGATAATAGCTCCCCTTATGTCTTTATCTCTAATAAGGTCAATGATGCTAATGTTCCTCATCCTATGACCAGAATTGCCTTTTGGTATCGAGTAAAAGTTTATGCCAAACAAATAGGTATGGAGAATGCGCCATCCCCTCACTCTTTTAGACATGCTTTTGCTACCCATTTATTAAATCATGATGCTGATTTAAGAGCCTTGCAAATGTTATTAGGTCACTCAAGGTTATCTACCACTCAAATCTATACTCATGTGGCTTTAGCTCGTATGCACCAAGTTTACGAAAAAGCACATCCTAAAGCCTAAGTACAAAAAAAGCGCCTATGCGCTCGCAGCGCAGCGCTGCGCCTGCGCTTTAAAAAGCCGCTCCTTAGTAGCAATACTAGGGGCGGCTTTTTTTTATGGCCGTGGTGAGGACAAAAAAATTGAGAGTGTCAGCGTCTTTTGCTTGGCAGCTTAGCCACTTGGCCGCTTGTCCTTAGGCCAAGCATGGCCAAGCGGCTGAGAAAGTTAGCAGCACCTAAGCAAGGCGCTTTAGCTGATAGCGCCATGAGTGGGAGTGGGAGTAGGCGCTTGGGTAGTGGTATTCGTGATTATCTTTAGGTCAAAATAACGTACTAAAATGATTATCTAGGTAGTTAAATTTGCTTGCATGGGTAAATTAGAATAAGTTAATAGTTTGCCAATGTAGTTTAAAAAAGCTCCAAGCGCTTATTACCGACAAGATTATCTTTGGTGGTAGCTTGAGAGCTCTAATTATAGGAGTGTGTTAAATGGCTTTTAAAAACGGCTTTTTGTGGGGTGGCGCTGTTGCTGCAAATCAGTTAGAGGGTGCCTATAACGTTGATGGTAAGGGCTTATCCATTGCTGATGTGCTTAGAGGTGGTAATGTTAATACCCCTCGTGTGATTGATGAAAATGGCCCTATTGAGGGTATGAATTACCCATCTTGGGAAGCTATTGATTTTTATCACCGTTTTGAGGGTGATATTGAGCTCTTTGCTCAAATGGGCTTTAAGTGCTTCCGTACTTCTATTGCCTGGTCCCGTATTTTCCCTCAAGGCGATGAGAGCGAGCCTAATGAGGCAGGTCTTGCTTTTTACGATCGTTTATTTGATTGCATGCTCAAGCACAATATTGAGCCTGTAATTACCTTATCTCACTTTGAAATGCCTTTAGGTTTAGTTACCAAATATGGTGGCTGGACTAATAGAAAGTGCATTGATTTCTTTGTACGCTTTGCCAAAGTTTGCTTTGAGCGCTATCAAAATAAGGTCAAGTATTGGATGACCTTTAATGAGATCAACAATCAGTCCGATGTTTTCTTCCCATTTGTAGTATGGACTGACTCTGGCATTAAGTTTAAAGATAGCGATGATTTTGCAACCCGCCGTCGCATCATGTTACAAGCTGCTCACCACGAATTTGTAGCCTCTGCTCGTGCCGTAGCCATTGGTCGTTCAATCAATAAGGACTTCCGCATTGGTTGTATGATTGGCTTTGTTCCTGTTTATCCAAAGACCTCAGATCCTGATGATATTTTAGCTGCACAACGTGCTATGGAAGAGCGCTGGTACTTTACCGATGTTCATGTTAATGGTGAGTACGGTAGCTATGCTAAGCGTATTTGGGATGAGGCTGGTGGTGCACCTCAAATGGCTCCATCTGATATTGCCGAGCTTAAGATGGGTACTGTTGACTATGTTGGCTTCTCTTATTACATGAGCCGTTGTGTTAGCGCCCAAGCTGTTAATAGCACTCCAATTAACTTCTTAGGTGATACTAAGAACGATTATGTAAAAGAGTCTGATTGGGGCTGGGCTATTGATCCTAAGGGCTTACGCTATGTGCTTAGATCCATTGATGGCCGCTACAATGGTATTGATCAATTCATTGTGGAAAATGGTCTTGGTGCTTACGATAAGCTTGATGATAACGGTATGGTGCAGGATACCTATCGTATTGATTACTTACGTGCCCATATTGAGCAAATGAAGCTAGCTGTTGATGTAGATGGCGTTAACTTATTAGGTTATACCCCATGGGGCTGCATTGACTTAGTATCTGCTGGTACTGGCGAGATGGAAAAGCGTTATGGCTTTATTTATGTCGACAAGGACAATCAAGGTAATGGCACTTTAAATCGTTCTAAGAAGCTTTCTTTTGACTGGTATAAGAAGGTTATTGCCTCTAATGGTGAGGATCTTAGCTAATTATGGCTTATAACATTCTCACTTTTGATGTGGGAGGATCTGCTATCAAATATGCTCTTTGTAGTGACGATGCTCAATTATCATATAAAGGGCAAGTGCCAACTCCTCAAGAGGTAGATAGTACTATTGAGGACTTTATTGGACAAATTTCTTCAGTAGTAGATTCTTTTAAAGAACGTAATATTGCCTTTGATGGTATAGCTATCTCTATGCCTGGCTGTATTGAGGATAATGGCACCATGAGAACAGGTGGTGCTCTTGTCTATAATTTTGGCCAAAACATAGCTGATCTAGTAGAAAAGGCCACTAGTTACCGTCCTGCCATTATTAATGATGCTAAGGCAGCAGCAGCTGCTGAGCTTGGTATTGGCTCTTTGCAAAATGTCTCTATGGGTGCAGTACTGATTTTAGGTACTGGTCTTGGAGGTGGCATTATTGTTAATGGTCAAGTGCTAAACGGCCCACAAGGCTCAGCAGGCGAGTTATCTGCTTTTGTCATGAATTGTCGTGATTTTGAGCAAGATAGAGCGTGTTGTGCTCAAATTATTTCTGCTACAGGATTGGTATTACGTGTTTGTGAAGCTTTGGATTTAGATTATGTCTTTAGTCCTCATGCTTATGAGCGACAATTTCCTTTAGATGGTAAAAAGATTTTTGAGCTTTACCATCAGGGTAATGAAAAGGTCATTGCTGCTGTTGAGGACTTTGGATATGAAACTGGTAAGTTAATTTACAACCTATCAGTGGTATTAAATCTAGAAAAAGTCGCTATTGGTGGCGGTATTTCAGCTCAAGACTGCCTGATTGAGGCTATTGTGCGTGGTACTAAAAAAGCTTGGCAAAGCAACCCATTGCGCTCACTAGATCCTCCTTTAGTGGTAATGCCAGAGGTATGTGTATGTCAGTTCCATAATGATGCTAACATCATTGGTGCAATGTACCACTACCTTAAGGTAAACAAGCTCAAATAAGCAACAGACAGCCAAGCCAAGCTTGCAAAGCCAAGCAAGCTAAGCTTGCTTAGCTTTGCTAAGCGAAGCGTAACTGCAGTGCAGCGCAGCAGCGCTATGCAGCGCTGCTACGCTGAGCTGATAAAAGAAAAGCCCGTACTCCTATGTGATTGGGAGTACGGGCTTTTTCTTAAGTAACATACAACACGCCATCAATCAGAGTAAGATTTTTTTAGGTTGAGGGTGTTGTTTAAAACTTATGATTACTCTTTTGGTACTTCGATTTGACGGCAAGCTACAGCGGTGAAGACCACATCGGAGGAGCTGTTTAAGGCAGTTTCAGTAGAGTCCTGAATAACGCCAATAATAAAGCCAATACCAACTACCTGCATAGCGATATCATTACCAATACCGAAAATAGAGCAAGCAAGAGGAATTAACATTAAAGAACCGCCAGCAATACCTGAGGTGCCACAGGCGCAAAGTACAGAGGCAATACACATTAATAAAGCAGAGGCAAAATCAACCTCAATGCCTAAAGTACGTACTGCGGCCATGGTCATGATAACAATGGTAACAGCAGCACCAGACATGTTAATAGTGCAGCCTAAAGGAATAGAGATAGCGTAGGTCTCTTTAGGTAAGTTAAGACGCTCGCAAAGGGCTAAGTTTACTGGGATATTAGCAGCAGAAGAGCGGGTAAAGAAAGCAGTAACCGCACTTTGAGTAATACTAGTAAAGATAAGAGGATAAGGGTTCTTACGGCAAACAATAAAAGCTAATAAAGGATTAAGTACAAAAGCAATTAAGAGCATGGTAGCAACCAATACTAATACTACTTGTACATAATTTAAGAGATTAGCAAAACCGCCCTCTTGGGTACAGGAGCTGTATACCAAGCCCATAACACCTAAAGGAGCAAAGCGAATTACAATACGTACTACGCCAGCTACGGTTTGAGCTAAATCGTCTAATACTAATTTGGTAGGCTCATGAGCAACACGGAACATGAGACCAAAGGCAATACCCCAAACTAAGATAGCAACATAGTTACCCTTAATTAAAGCATTAACTGGATTATCAACAGCCTGCATAATGAAGTTTAATAAAACTTCTGAGATGCCTTGAGGTGGAGAAACTTCGCTAGCTGCATCGGCTAGAGCTGGGAAGGTAACAGGAAAAGCATAGCTCATGCTTAAAGCTAAGATAGAAGCAAAAATCATGGAGAAAAAATATACCAAGATTACAGGCTTCATATTGGTCTTAGTACCTTTGTTATGTCCTGCAATAGCTGAGGATACTAAAACAAAAACTAAGATAGGGGCCATAGCTTTTAAAGCTGAAACGAATAAACTACCAAAAGCTGGTAAGACTGTTTTATCGCCAGGAATGATCATGGCTAAGATCACACCTAAGATAAGTCCAATCACTACTTGCATAATGAATGGAATAGCATTAAAGAACTTGGCTATAGGATTATTTGGGCTAACTGGCTCAAGCATTTTTATCGGCTTCCCTGTTGGTTCCAAAAAAGAGCACAAGCTAAACGAGCTTATGATTAGTAAAGCTACATTTAGCCAATAAATTGACCAGTACTAGCAGCAAATATCAGCCCTGTTAAGGTTGTTAGCTAATAAGCGCGTTCCCTTAAACTAACAAAGAAACGGCAGTTAATAAGCTTGAGTAAACTTGTTAACTGAAACAACAGCAAAAAAGAGCTTGGGATATTTAAATTTAACAGCATGCTAGACTAGAAAAAGTGTCGCCATTATACAGCCTAAAAGTGAAAAAAATTTACAAAAAGTTAGTAAAAATGGCTTTTTTATAATAAACGCAGTTTAATTAAAGAGCGGGCGACTAGTAATAATCTAAGAAAGATAGCAGGATAGATAATTTAAAATTATGACAATTAATTTTGGCCTAATGTGTGCTTTATGCTAATTTAGGAAAGATACTTGCTTTTAGCTTGAGTATAATTATGCTAGTTTAGTATTTTGGGTCTTGGTACAAAATTGCTTTAAAGTTGGAGTAAGCAGCGTGCAATTAGGTTATCGTTCTGTTTCATTTGATTTGCATGGCAATGAATATGTGGCCTTGCAAGGTGCGAATGATAAGTTTTTAGCTTTACAAGGATCTGTAAAGTATAACAAGTCACGTATTACTCGCCAGTTTAAGAGCACTCAGATTTTTCATGATTTAGCTCCTAATAACATTCTTGAGGGTATTTCATTACAGTCCAACAATGAATTTACCTCAGCTGTGTTTGCTTATCAGAATGTAGGTGAGTTTAAAAACTTTCTATCAGTAGTTGATCCTCATGTCCAATACTCTAATGGTAAAAAGTTAGGTAGAGCTATTGCTTTATTACACCAAGACACCTTAACAGGACCGCAAAAAGATAAAGCTGAGCAAAGACGTGATGTCATTCATAGCAAGCTTACTAATTATCTAACTAAAGGCCCTCGCTTCAATCATGAGGCTCCAATTCTTACTGCCATTATTGATCGTATTGATGGATTGGGGGACTACAAGCTCACTCGTCGCTATGGTGGCTTACGTTTAGACAATGTCTTTTTAACCAATACTGGTAATGTAGTTTTAAAACCAAGTGCCTCTTATGGCTTTGGTGATGCTATTGAAGATTTAGTACTCTTTGAGTGTGAAGATGCAGGTCAAATGCCATGTGTAGTCGCTGGCGTGATTGATGGCTATTTTGGTGGTGTAACTGTACCTGCTAACTTCTGGGTAGGTTTTGCTATTTATAGTGCTATTTATGCCCTAACTCGCTGTTCAGAGCATGCTCGTAAGTCTAAAAACGAACAAGAGCGCATGGTGGCTCAATCTCGTCGTATTTTGCAAGATTTTGATAACTTTACCCGTCCTATTCCACGCTGGTATCGTTCTAATATAGTTAAGAAGGCTAAGGCCGAGGTCAAGCGCCTAGGTATTTAGCTAAAACAAAAAAGGGGGCTTGCCACAGCAAGCCCCCCTTTTTTTCGTTGTTAGGTATTAGTAATTATGCTAAGCCGCTAATTAACATACGTACAGACACGATAAACATAGCCACAGCAAAAATGCGCTTTAAGGTAGCAGGAGATACGTTCTTGCCAACTTTTACACCAAAAGGTGCAGCCACAATAGAGAGCGGAATTACACAAGCTACTGCTAGCAAGCTTACATAGCCCACGGTGAAGATAGGGGCGTTTTCAGGGGTAACACCAGTAATAAAGAGCACAATAGCACCTGGAATACCTACGAATAAGGAAACGGCTGATGAGGTGCCTACAGAGCGGTGTGGCTTTTCGCTACAGGCATTTAAAATAGGGATAGTTAAGGTACCACCACCTACACCTAACATTACGGATAAGAAGGCAATACAAAAGGCAATTAGTCGTTGCCACATCTTAGATGGTAAGGAGGAGAACATTGGTTTAGCTTTAGCTCTAAAGAAAGTATTTAAGCTATTAAGTAACATCATAGAGCCAAAGAGGATGACCAGCCATTTGCCACCATAGAATGAAGAAATAAATGAGCCTACTAACACACCAACAATCATGCCTGGAGCCCAGGTCTTAATGGTTTCTAAATTAGTATTACCATTACGATATTGAGCCAAAGCTGCGGTAATGGAAGTTGGAATCATACAAGCTAAAGAGGTACCAGTAGCTAACATCATGGCAACAGATGGGTCAACATGGAAAGCTGAGGTAAATACATAGTAGAAAACTGGTACGAAAATAATACCGCCGCCAATTCCAAGTAGACCTGCAAAGAATCCACCTGCCAAACCACAGGTTCCGAGCACGGCCACTGTGAAAATAAGATCACTCCACTCTAATCCGAACATAAAACACCTTTTGTTCTTATTTTTGACTTAAAAGCTAGGGCTAAATTTAGCTACTTTGCATTTCTTGCTGTGCTGTAAACCCTGTAATATATGAGGTTATAGGCAATTTTAAAATATTTATACAAAAATTGCTTAATAAGCTTGATCATTTAGCAAAATGATTGCTAATGATACAGGTTTTGAGCATTTTAAGAGCATGGGCAAAGTAAAGTTAGAAAATTTTAAAAAAAGTTTTGTTAAAGTGTTGACAAGAATATGTGAGATCGATATTATATGCACCCGTTGAGACAACACAACAAAACAAAAAGTTGTGTGTCGCCTGCAGGGCGTCCTTAGCTCAGTTGGATAGAGCAACAGCCTTCTAAGCTGTGGGGCGAAGGTTCGACTCCTTCAGGACGCGCCAAGCGTCAACATTGATTAATATAATCTTTCTGGTGGCTGTAGCTCAGTTGGTAGAGTCCCGGATTGTGATTCCGGTTGTCGTGGGTTCGAGCCCCATCAGCCACCCCAATTAAGATTATGTTGATCCCACTCTGCGGGAGTGGCGAAATTGGTAGACGCACAAGATTTAGGTTCTTGCGCCTTCGGTGTAAGGGTTCGAGTCCCTTCTCCCGCACCATCTCTTAAAAACGAATAGGCAACCACATGGTTGCTTTTTTTGTCTCTGCACTTTTTACATACACCACTGTATGTAAAACCACTCTCAAATGTCTCTTCCTTTACTAACTAAAAGTTTGTTCAAACAACAAGATAGAACAACAGATAGATCACTGTTTGTTGCACTTATGTAGTCTAAAATATATTATAGTGGCTTAAGTACTAAGTTAACTATTATTCGGTAGGCAGTTTGGAGATCATGACATGAGTGAGATAGCAAATAGTGAAATTAATGCCCAAGAGCCAATAGAAGTTGAAAAGGACAATATGCAGTCCTTTTACGAATTGCTCTCAAGTATTGAGCAAAGCTCTAGTGATGAGAGGGATAAAGGTACTCGTTTTGAAAATCTGGTCTTAGATTTTTTACAAAACGATCCTACTTATAATAATGATTTCACTAAGATTCAAACCTATGCCGACTGGGCACAAGAGCATACAGACCTTGTGCCTAATAAAAAAGACATTGGTATTGACTTGGTAGCTACTAACTTATGCTTAGATAATGAGCCTCAGACTTACACTGCTATTCAATGTAAGTTTTATGCTCAGGATGCTAGCGTTCCTAAGAAGGAAATAGACTCATTCCTTGCTGCTTCTGATACAGACTTTTTTACTGGTCGCATGATGATTGCTACCAATAGCAATTGGTCTGACAATGCTTTGGCGACCTTAGCTAATAAGAGCGTACCTTGTATTGTGCTCGATCGTGAAAAACTAGCCCAATCCTCCATTGACTGGTCTCAATATCTTAAGACTGGACAAGTTAATGTAACTAAACGCTCTTTACGCTCCTATCAGCAAACAGCATTGCAAAACGTCATCTCAGGCTTTAAAACTCATGACAGAGGCAAGCTTATTATGGCTTGCGGTACAGGTAAGACCTATACCTCTTTAAAGATTGCTGAGGCTCAAACCAATAATAATGGTTTCGTGCTCTTCTTAGTGCCATCCTTAGCCCTCTTAAGTCAGACTTTATCTGATTGGAAACAACAAAGTGAATTTCCAATTAGAGCTTTTGCTGTATGCTCTGATACCACTGTGGGCAAAAAGACTAAGAGCGGCTCTATCGATGAATTATTAACTCCTAATGAGCTTAACTACCCAGCCACTACCAATGAGCAAGATTTAGCCAAGCATGTACAAAATGCCTTTAAGTATAAAGAGCAGAACCAAGAACAAGGTATGGTAGTCATTTTCTCTACCTATCAGTCCATTGAAGTTATTGCCCTTGCTCAAAACAATTTAGGCATGCGTCCTTTTGATTTGGTAATTTGCGATGAGGCCCACCGCACCGCAGGTGGCTACCTTATCAACCCAGACCTTACTAAACAGGAAATCCTTGCTCAAAGTGGCATCCTAAAGGACACCGATCTTAGTGCCCTCAATGCAGAGGAATCCCAAGCCCCAACCCAAGCAACTACAGAGGCTGAGCCTAATCCTGCGCAAGATAAAGATGCCAAGGCCAAAACCAAGTCACGTAAGTCAAAACTAGACTTTATTGATGAGGAAGAGGCCGTCTTTACTCGTGTTCATAATGACCAGTATATACATGCTAAAAAGCGCTTGTATATGACTGCCACACCAAAGATCTATGGTGATGCTGCTAAAGATCAGAAGAAGAACGATGAAGTAGTTCTTTATTCTATGGATGATACTGATGTCTTTGGACCAGTATTCCATAGTTTAAATTTTGATGAGGCCGTGCAATTAGGTTGTCTGGTCGACTACAAAGTTATTATTCTGGCCTCAGACTCTCGCTTTGTGCGAGATGATAGTACTCTCATTGAGAAAATTAATGAGGATCATGCTGCTCGTATTATTGGTAGCTGGAAGGCTCTCAACAAGTATGGCACCTCTGAGGACTTACACGATGATGCTCAGCCAATGAAAAGAGCGGTAGGTTTTGCTCAAGTAATTAATAGAGATGCTAAGAACATTAAACTGGCTTCTAAGCTCTTCACTCAAGAGTTTGATAATGTCATTAATGTTTATCGCTCCAAAGTTTTAGAGCTTGCTAATAAAGAGCGTGATGCTTTTGAGGAGCAAGAGTACGAATATGTTGCTAATCACCAATTAACCTGTGATTGTAAGCATATTGATGGCTCTATGAATGCTAATGAAAAAGGAGCCCTTCTCCAATGGCTTCGTGAAGAGCCAGAGCAGGATCACTGCAAAGTGCTCTTTAACGTGCGCTGTCTTAGCGAAGGTGTTGACGTACCTGCGCTTGATGCTGTTATTTTCTTATCGCCACGCAAGTCCCAAGTTGAGGTAGTGCAGACAGTGGGTCGTGTTATGCGTCGTGCCCCAGGTAAAAAGCGTGGCTATGTCATTTTGCCATTGGTTGTAGACAACTTAGGTGATATTGATAATGCTCTAAGCCGCTCTGATAAGTTTGCCTGTATTTGGCAGGTTCTCAAGGCCTTAAAAGCAATTAACCCTAACGATGTCATTGTTGACGGTGCCTTAGAAAAGCTAAGCTCCCGTATCGAAGTAGTGTGCGTTAACAAGAACACTATCGATCGTAAAAGAACCACAGGTGGTGGCGGTGGCCCTCGTATTCCTGAACCTGTACCTGATCCAGATCCTAAGCAAATTCCTCTTATTGATGAGAAGTTTGAGTTTAAGGTAGAAAGTACCATCAAGTCTGCCATTATCAAGAAGCTTGGTAATCGCCGTGAGTGGGAAGAATGGGCTGAGGATGTAGCTGAAATCTGTAAGAATCAGGTTACTTTCATCAAAGACAAGCTCAATAACACTGAAAACAAAGAGCTGCGCTATGCCTTTAATGACTTTAAGGATCAGCTATCCTGTTCCATTAATGGTCATAAGTCTAACCAAGATGCTAGCCAAAATGCTAACGAAGCTCTATTTGGTGGTAACTCCCTTAGCGATGACGAAGTAATTGAGATGCTATCTCAACATATCGTAATTAAGCCTGTGCTTGATGCTCTCTTTAAGGGCTATGCTTTTACTGAGAACAATCCAATCGCCCGCGCTCTTACTGATATGTTGGAGAAATTTGACAACAATGGGCTGCATAAGGCTAACAAGGAACTGGAGTATTTCTACAGATCTGTTGGCATTCGTATGCAAAACGTAAAGACCATTGCCGAGCGTCAATCAGTAATTGTCGACTTATTCGATCGCTTCTTTAAAGTGGCTTTCCCTAAGCAACAGGAAAAGCTGGGTATTGTATATACCCCATTAGAAGTAGTGGACTTTATTAACCACTCTGTAAACGACATCTTAAAGCAAGAGTTTGGTCAGACCTTTGCTGATGCTGGTGTACATGTCCTCGATCCATTTACTGGAACAGGTACCTTTATTACCAGATTAATGCAGTCTGAGGACTTAATCCCACGTGATGCCTTACCTTATAAGTACTTTAATGAGCTTCACGCCTTTGAGCTTATGCCTCTTGCTTACTATGTAGCATCCATCAACATGGAAGCTGTATATCAAGAGTTTTTCCCAAACACTCCATATGCTCCAAACAACATTACAGTCCTAACCGACACCTTTGCCTTGCACGACGAGGAAGTAGCCCCAATATTTAAGGACTCCATTGGCAAAAACACCTCCCGCCGCAAGCAAGTCGACAGCCTCGACCTGCGTGTCATTATCGGCAATCCTCCTTACTCAGTGGGCCAGGATAGCGCCAATGATGACAACCAAAATGATCGTTACTTAGGAGATAACGGTGTAGATACACGTGTTCAGGATACATATGTTAAAGAGGCAAAAGGACTTAACCTAAAAGGAAAGCTCTATGATAGTTATATCAAAGCTTTTAGATGGGCATCTGATAAGCTAGGCGATCAAGGTGTTATTGCATTTGTTACTAATGCTGGCTGGCTTGATACTGCATCTGCTAACGGCATGCGTAAATGTATGTCAGAAGAGTTTAGCTCGATTTATATTTACCATTTGAAAGGCAATGCTAGAACCTCAGGTGAACAAAGACGTCGAGAAAAAGACAATGTTTTTGGAGTTGGAAGCCGTGCTCCTATTGCCATTACTTTCTTGGTAAAGAACCCAAATGCCAAAGAAAAAGGCAAGATTTACTTTGGTTGTGTTGATGACTATATGACCAGGGAGGAGAAGCTCGGTCAGCTTGCACAACTTGGTTCTATTAAGTGTGCGCAGCTATCTAAAATTGTCCCTGATGAGCACAATGACTGGCTCAATCAGAGACGAACTGACTTCGCTAAATTTATTACCATTGATGGTAAAAAGAGTGATGGCTTAGCTTTATTTGATAATATTAGTGTAGGTGTTGCTACTAATAGAGATGTCTGGGTATACAACTCCTATAAAGCTCTTTTAATTAAAAGCCTAAATACATGTAGTAATTATTTCAATCAGATGGTCTCTGATGTTTCTGATACAAATAGTTTAGACGTTGGAAAGTCATTACCTAATTGTATTAAATGGACAAGATCCCTAAAAAATCAAGCATTAAAGCGTGTCAAGGCCCCAGAGGTTAGTGATCACTTCATAGTTAATGCTATGTACAGACCATTTTTTAAGCAAAACTTATATTACAACAAGTTTTGGATTGAATCGCCAAGTATATTTGATAAGCTCTTCCCTTATAGTGGAGCTGAAAACCTAACCATTGATATTTGTGGTGTGGGATCAAAAGAGTTTAGTTGTTTAATGACTAACTGTATTAGTGATCTGCAGATAAACTTTAATGGTCAATGCCTCCCTCGCTACGTGTACACCGAAGCTCCTAAAGGTGGGATGATTGGTGAGTTTAAGTCTGTTCAGCCTGATGAGCATGGGTATGTGCGCAGCGATGGCATTAATGAAGAGGCGGTTCAGCACTTTAAGGATGTTTATCCTGAGAATGCTGATAAGGTCGATGTGGATGCTATTTTCTACTATATTTATGGCGTGTTGCATAGCCCTGAGTATCGTAGTACTTATGCTAACAACCTGCAAAAGGAGCTGGCTCGTATTCCACGTGTAGCTACTTATGAGGAATTTGCCGCATTTGAGAAGGCTGGTCGTGCTTTAGCCGAGCTTCATGTTAACTATGAGGCTGTAAAGCCTTATGAGGGCTGTATTATTGATGCTGCTGAGTCGCCTTCATATAGGGTAGAAAAGCTTGCCTATGGCAAGATTGCTGGGCAAAAGGGAGATGCATCCAAGGATCGCTCAACCATTATCTACAACAATAGCATTACCATTAGGAATATTCCTTTGGAGGCTCAAGAGTACGTTGTTAACAAGAAGTCTGCCCTTGATTGGATTGTAGAGCGTTGCTGTGTGTCTACTGATAAGGATAGCGGCATTGTTAATGACTTTAACGACTACGCTAAAGAAATGGGCGACGAGAAGTATATCTTTAACCTGATTTTAAGAGTGATTACTGTTTCTCTTGAAACTATGAAGATAGTTAAGGCTCTACCAAAGCTTAATATCCACCCATTAGATAAGTAAGTAGGGTGCGAACAGCTAATAGCTTAAGTCGATTAAGCTCTTAATATGAAAAGCTCTTAGGCAGCAATGCTTAAGAGCTTTTCTTTAATTACCAAATACCTAAGTTTGGCATACGAAACAGTAAATTGATAGGGCCTATAAATCTATTTAAAGTGGTAATGTAGTAAGTGCTATTAGTTAGTGTTCTTATCTTTTAACTTGTTGGAAAGCAAAGTAATAGCATTGATTGCATCGCTCTTATTATCACCAGAATCCTGACCTAAAGATAGCTTACAACTATTAGACCAAGCAATTACTGTATTAATGATTTCCACGCTTATTTTGGTGGCACCATGATTGGGTTTTTTATCAAACTTAATAAGTTTGGCATCGAAGCTATCACCAATCAGATATTGGGTAAAAGCAATAAAGGCCCTTTCAAAGTCTTCCTCTGGCAGGATACTAAAGAAGCGGTTGTAAGTATCATGTGAGGGAACGCCATTATTAAAGGGTAAAAACTCTTTGAAAATAGGTAAATTATCTTTAGTAAACTTAGATATTTCGTACGAAGATCTAGCTCATGACCAGATAGCAACGAAAGTAGTGAATACAATTTCACTTAGAGAAAATTTTTTAGTGCGATTGATTCTAGGGTCTTTAATATCATTAAAAATAGTGATTTCCACATTAACATCCTAATTTAAGTTAGAAAGTTAGGCTTAGTTTTTGCGTAAAGTACCTCGTCTAAGGTAGACGCATCTATTTTATATTAAATTAGCACTTTTAAGCTATTTAGCTTAAAATAGCAGCTTGGTCAGTTTAGGTTAGTGCTGATATCAAAATGCATCTCTTTTAAGTTTTTGGTGCCTAATGCATCAGATACTATCTATTATTGTCAGCAATATTAATATCTTTATATTTTTAGACGGCAAAGTCTGGACTTTATTCAATGGCAAGAAATAAATATGGAACCACCTGGTGGGGTCAAAAGTGGCTTGATTCCCTAACAGGTATTGATAACGCTAATCGTATTCCTCGTGGTCTTACCTATGCACGTAATGACTCAGTATTTGGTTTAAAGATCAATACTGATGAGGGTACTATTAATGCCCATGTAGTTGGAAAGTATTGCCCTTACTACAAGGTTTCACTTAAGTTTAATCGCTTAAGTAAAAAGCAGTGTCAGCAGTTTATTGAAGCTGCCTCTAAAGACTTAGCTGTGATCTCTGGTTTAGCAAATCGCCAATTAGCTCCTCGTTTATTTGATATTGCTAATGAACTTGGCATTAAGCTCTTTCCTACCTCATGGCATGATATTGGGATGAAGTGTAGCTGTCCTGATATAGCTGTTCCATGTAAGCATATTGCTGCTGTTATTTACGTAGTTAGTGAGTTTATTGATACTAACCCTATCATGTATTTCAAACTCTTAGGTATCGACATTATGTCAGCCTTTGAGAGCATGAATATTTTCTCTGATACCGAAGATAAGCTAGAAACTCCTAATATTGCTACTTTATTTAGAGAGTCTTTATTACTTCCTAATGATATTGTAATTAAAGCTCGTGAAAACAATTTTGAGCTTAATTTAAATCCTATTTCTCACAATGATGCTCAGGTATTATTCTTAGCTGATGGCTTAATCAACTATGAAGAAGACCAGGGCATGCTTGATCATAGTGTGCGCAAGCATCTTAATAAGATTAAGTCCCTTGAGGCCCAGTGTGAGTCTTTAGAAGAGTCAGTACAAGAGCAAAAGGCGTTTGCTACTCAGTGTGCGGCTACTGCTCAAACCAAGTTTGAAGAGTATGAAGAGCTTAAGTCTAGTTGTGGTGATGTTCCTAATCGTGGCCGCCAATCAGCTAGAACTAGAGCTATTTTGCAGCTTTTAACTGATACTGAATCAGAGTATCAAGAGAATAAAGCTAAGGCTGATGAGGCTAATAACAAGTTACAGCAGCTTAAAAAAGACTTGGCTTCATACAAGAGCAAATTATCTAAAGAGCAAAAGCTTTATGATAAGGCTTTAGCCTCTTTCAATAACAAAACTGCTCAAGTATTAAAGTTAGGCTATGATCCTGAGCTTTTAGAGCAGGAGCAAGTGGTTGAGGCTAAGATTCGTAATGCTGATGGTTCAGAATATAACCCAGCATTAGATGACTTATCTCAGATTGATGACTATTCAGACGAAAATGTCATTGATGCTAAGATCGTCGAAGAAGATGATGCTGAGTCTGATGAAATTGATGTACGCCGTTACCAGGGTACTTTAGTAGACTTAGAAAAAGCTACTTATCAGCAAATCAATGATATGGGTAGCTCTATTCTTTCCTTGTATGCTGATACCCCACCAGGCTTTACTCACGGCTCTTTAAAAGCATTAATGGATCGTACTATTAGTGCCGCTTCTCATATGGCCAGCGCTCAATTAAAAGATGTAGTTGAGCGTGAGATTCATATTTTTAATAAAGATATACTCTCGAAAAAGGGCCAAAAGATCTTTGCTGATTTTAATGAATTACAGCAAGTTGAAGCTGACAACTTCTCTAAAGAGCCTTTTAGTGATCACGGCTTCTTTGCTCGTCAGCCAATCTTCTTTATGAGTACTAAGGGCATTTTAGAGTTAACCTTGCCTTTTAATGTGTTACTCAAAGCTCGTAGCGGTACTACTTTAAGCAATTTAACCATTTTCCCTCCAGAGGGTGATGAGCTTTCTTTAATGAACAATTTGTTAAAGGAAGTGTTAAAAGAGAAAGAGTTAGTCAACCGCCATGTTGAGGAATACAACTTAGAAGGTTTATATAACATGTTCTCTGGTTATATTAAAAATACCAACATGTTATCTAACTCTAATGCCGAGACTAATATTCTCTACTGCTTATGGTTTATTGCTACTAACTTAGTAAAGAATAGAGCCATTGCTCCTCGTTTAGTCGTAAATTACGAGGGTAATTTACAGGTATATTGGTATCCTGCTACTTGTTCTGATGAGATTAGTACCTTAGTTACTAATATTGGCTTATCACTACAGGGTTTTGAGCACTTTTTATTCAATCGCTTAGACCGCCAATATTATTTGGAGCCTAAGTTCTTGGGTGAAATGGTATTAGTGCCTTTCATTCAATCTTATCTTGCATGGGCTTTTGCTAAAGAGACTCGTACTAATCAATCTTTGCCTGAGCTTCAGGTTATTTTCAATGGTCGTCATATCGATACTAATGATAATAACCTTGAGGAAAAGAGCTTAAGATATCGCTTAGAGAATTATTTAGCTACCTCAACCATTCATTACAATAACTTTACTCCTGTATTACGCTTTACCGATTTAAGCGACCCTATGGAGTACAGTGGTACTGTCTTTAGTCATCTTAAAGACCAAATTATTGAGCAAGCTTTAGCAAGTAAACAAGAGCAAATGGATCAAATGCTCGCTTATGCTAAAGATACTAAGGATAAAGAGTTATTATCCATGCTCATGGGTGAAGGTACTCAAAGCAATGATGATGTTGAGTACTATGAGGACGAGGAATTTGGCTACGAGCATATCTTTGAAGATTGCTCTGGTGTAGGCATGGAATTTGGCCTCATGGACATTCCTGCTGGTGTGCGAGCCGAATTAATTGAAAATGGCGATGAAGACATTATTGATGCCACTGGCTTTATCTCGCTTTGCAATGTGGTAGATAACAAGGCATTTAATGAGGTGCGCCGTGAGTGTCTACGTTTATTAAGTCGCTTATCAGCTAAAGCATCCTGCCTTGAGGAACTGTACTCAAGCAAGTTTAATGTCTCTATTTTGCCTTTAAATAAGCTCTATAAGACTCTACAAGATGCTAATAACACCTTGCGTCTAATGGGTGTACGTGTAGTACTGCCTAAGTCCTTGACCAAATTAGCTACTCCATATTCTTCTGTGAAAATGGATGTCAATGATGATGATATAGACACTAGTTGGTGGGATCAGGATAGCTTCTTCTCACTTGCTGACATGATTAATTTCGATTGGTCGGTTGCTATTGGTAATCATGCTTTATCTAGGCAAGAATTTAATATTCTATTAGCTAATGCAGGTAATGTAGTACGTTTTAAAGATCAGTTTATTTATGCAGATCCTGATTTATTAGAGCAGCTTAAGAAACGCTATGATAGGCAACAAAAGCGCACCTTAACTAAGGATCAAGTATTAAGTGCCTTATTAACAGGTGACCATGAGGATTGTGAGGTTATCTACTCTGATCGTCTAAGAAAGTCTATTGATAAGCTCTTGAGTGATGACAACTGTCAGTTACCAGAGGGACTTAATGCTACCTTACGTCCATATCAGGTGCGTGGCTATGAGTGGTTAATACGTAATACTCGTATTAGCGTGGGCTCTATCTTGGCTGATGATATGGGTCTGGGTAAGACCATTCAGGTTATTGCGGTAATCTTAAAGCTCAAGCAAATGGGTAAGATTACTCCAGAAAAACCTGCTTTAGTAGTTGTTCCTACTTCCTTGCTCACTAACTGGACTCGTGAAGTGGCACAATTTGCTCCAGATTTAACTATTGGTACTTACTATGGTGGTGCTAAAGAGTTAGCTATTGGCAACAGCGATATTATCTTAACTTCCTATGGTACAGCCAGAAGCCGTATTAAGAAGTTAAAAGAGCATAAGTACAGCTTATTAGTAGTGGATGAGGCTCAGGCTATTAAGAGTTTAACTACTGCTATTAGCAAGAACTTACGTGAACTTGAGGCTGATCAATTTATTGCTATGTCAGGTACTCCTGTAGAGAACAGATTGCTTGAGTACTTCTCTATTTTAGACTTTGTAAACCGTGGTTTATTTGGCACCGTTGGTACTTTCAAGGATCGTTTTGCTACTCCTATTGAGCGTAACCATGATATGGATGCTGTTGAGCGCTTTAAGAAGCTTACTGCTCCATTTATTATGCGTAGATTGAAAACTGATAAGAATATCTTACCTGATTTACCAGATAAGATTGTGTCAGATCAATTCTGCGAGTTAACTCCTAGTCAGGCAAGCTTATATCAAGCTATTGTTAATAAGAAGATGAAGGAGTTAGAGATGGATGAGAATCAAACCGAGTTTAAGCGTCGTAGTGTAATTATTACTATGATTCAAAATCTCAAGGCTATTTGTAACTCTCCAGCTCAGTTCATGCCAGATCAAAACTATGATCCAGCCGACTCTGGTAAGGTAACTCGTCTGTTAGAGTTGCTCGATGAAATTATTGAGGCTAAGGGTAAAGTATTGGTATTTACCCAATCAGTAGTTATGGGCAAGCTCTTACAAGACCTGATTGAGCAAAAGTTTGGCCGTCGTCCTAACTTTATTTATGGTGGATTAAGCCGTAATGAGAGATCTGATATGGTCGATACTTTCCAAAACGACCCATCAGATAGAATTATGCTCTTATCCTTACGTGCCGCTGGTACTGGTTTGAACTTAACTGCAGCTAATTACGTAATTCACTATGATTTATGGTGGAATCCTGCTGTAGAAAATCAGGCTACTGACCGTGCTTATCGTATTGGCCAGAAAAAGAACGTTCAAGTGTATCGCTTTATCTGTTCTAATACTTTCGAGGAGCGTATTAATGACATGCTCAACTCTAAGAAAGATCTAGCTGATGTTGCTGTGGCTACAGGCGAAAGCTGGATTGGCAATATGTCAGATGGTGAGCTTGATAATCTCTTCTCCTTACATAAGTAAGAGTAGTTAGCTTAAGTTAAACAAAAAAGCCTTGGCATTGCTGCCAAGGCTTTTTTCGTAAGTAAAAACTTATATTCTTACTGGTGATAGGTTTTTAAGAAATGCTCTAAGCGATTGCAAGCATCATCAATAATGTCTACATCAGGTAAAAATACAACACGGAAATGGTCTGGAGCAATCCAGTTAAAGCCAGTGCCCTGTACCACTAAGAGCTTTTCTTGACGTAATAAGTCTAAGACAAATTTTTGGTCATCCTTGATATTAAAGCGCTTAATATCAATCTTAGGGAACATGTATAAAGCACCATGAGGCTTTTTAACACTAATGCCTGGAATAGCATTGAGCCTATCAAACATAGCCTGGCGTTGGCGGTGTAAGCGGCCACCTGGCACAATTAGCTCATTAATACTTTGATAGCCACCTAAAGAGGTTTGAATAGCATGCTGGAGCGGCACATTAGCGCACAAGCGCATAGCCATCATCATGCGGATACCCTCAATATAGCCCTTCATCTTAGCCTTAGGGCCAGTTAATATCATCCAACCTTGTCTAAAGCCGCAAGCACGATAGGTTTTGGATAAGCCATTATAGGTAACAATAGGGATATCATCGCACAGAGTACAAATACTACGATGAGCGTAATCATCATAAAGAATCTTATCGTAGATTTCGTCGGCAAAAATCATGAGCTCGTGTTGACGGCACAGCTCAATTAAATCTTGTAAGAATTCTGTGGAGTAAACAGCACCTGTAGGGTTGTTAGGGTTAATAATTACAATACCACGAGTGCGAGGGGTAATTTTCTTTTTGATGTCTTCTAAATCAGGGAACCAATCTGACTCTTCATCACATATATAGTGAACAGCATGGCCACCAGCTAAAGTAACAGCAGCAGTCCATAGTGGGTAGTCTGGAGCTGGCACCAAGATCTCATCGCCATTGTTAAGTAAGGCGTTCATAGAAGTGGTAATAAGCTCAGATACGCCATTACCAATATATACATCCTCAACATCAGCGTTTTTTAAGCCTTTTTGCTGATAGTATTGAGCGATAGCCTTACGGGCGGAGAAAATACCATTAGATTCGCAATAGCCTTGTGAAATAGGTAGGTTACGTACTACATCACGAACTACTTCTTCTGGAGCCTCAAAACCAAAAGTAGCTAAATTGCCAATATTGAGTTTGAGAATACGAACACCTTCTTCCTCCATGCGGCAGGCTTCTTGGTGAATGCGACCACGAATGTCATAGCAAACATGATCTAGTTTGTGTGATTTTTCGATTGGCTTCATAATAAAAAACACTTGGGTTTTGCCATTAATTTAGTCTTGGACATGCAAATCAAGTCTTTAGCCCCTTTTCCCATCTGACTATTAACTGTGATCTCATTATTCCAATCTAAGTTTAATGTTAAACGCTCAAGCCTCCTTTAATAAGAGAAAAACACAAAGCTAAAAGTATTTTTGTAAAGGCGCAAGGTACGCTACCCAAGCTACCTAAAATGCCGTATTGCATCACTTTCAGCAATACTAACAACCTCTCCTTATCATCCCTCTAAGTCTTCTTAGTCTTCTAAGCTTTAGTTAGCTTAGCTACCAAAAAACTGGAGACGCAATGAAAAAGAGCGCAAAAATAGACTTTTAAGCCTCAGTCGTAAAAGATTGTAGCACGTCAACTAGACTATGGCGCTTAGCTAAAGGTAAGACCTAACTTACTAAAATCGAGCAATATGAGCTAAAGTTAGGAGAATTTAGAAAATTTAGAACCAAAGTGCAGAAAAAAGCCGAAAAATAGCAACAAAACAGCCAAAAAATGCCCTTTTAAATAAGCATTTAAATGCTCTATTGCAGTGCACCACAGCAGGTACCACAGTGCATAAAAAGCTTCAAATAGAATAATGGAAGAGATGAAAAATACATTAGGTTAACTTTTTAATAAGCTTTAAAGAATGCTAACAAAAGTCAGGACATTTGTATGAGGGTTAATGTTGGTAAGAATGTGGGGAGACACATGAATAATATTAATACAAAAGGAAATCCCTCCCCACATGACCAACGTCATATTACAAAAGACGCATCCTTAGATCAATTGCTTTTAGACTTACAAGAGAGCAAGAGTTTGAATCTTATAAGTTAAATCATGAGCAGTTAACCTAATTTTACCTAAGAACAATTTAGGTAAGTTGTCAGAGCCTGTCAGTCCCTAATACTGACCATGCGCCACTAGAGATTGGAGATAAACTTACTAAACTGCGCCTTACCAAGGTAGCAGTGCTACTGGGCCTCATGGCCGTACTGGTCATACTAGCCAGCATGGCCAGCTTGGACAGCTTGTCTGTAGAGGCATTGGGGTTATGGAGTGGAGTGGAATGGTATGGAATGAGAAGGTATGGGAGGAAAGGGAATGATAAAAGAGCTTGCCCTTTGAGGGGCAAGCTCTTTGGGGGAATTATTTGAAGTCGCGGCCCATGGCTTTTTCTTCGTAGATGTTTTCGATAATGTAACGCTCGTAAGAGTAATGAGGGGATGGGCTACGACGATACTTTACTAGATCACGGGTGCGCTCTGAATAGGTAATAGAGTTAGTAAACATAACAAAAGGTACTCGATTACCATTTTTAGTAATGACAAAGCCTGCTAAGTTGGAGACATTTTGTAAAGTACCTGTTTTGGCCATAACATGCTCTTTTAATGGCTCGTTAAAGGTAGAGGCACGCCATTGTAGTGTTCCTGATTTACCAGATACAGGTAACAGCTCAATAATGCCTAAAGTATCATTGTGCTGATTAATATAGTCTAGGATTTCTAGCATAGTGTCAGGACTCATTAAGTTATGAGGTGACAAGCCAGAACCGTCAACAATATAAGAGCTACCTAAATCAATTTTGGCATATTGGCTCAAGATAGAGCGCATCGCTCTATTGGCTCGATAGTAGGTGGCTGGTAAATTAAAGTATTCAGCAGCAATGTTTTTAGCAATGGCATCAGCATAAAGGTTATTGGACTTTTGGAGCATGTACTCAACTAAATCACGCATCTTTGGGGAGGTGCGCTGAGCAATGGTCACAGTGTCTGACTCTGGAGTATGGCTGATCTTTACCTCGCCTGAAACAGAGATATTAAGACGCTTTAAGAGCATATTAGTCCAATCAAGACCCCATCTTTGAGCATCGGAAATAGCTAAAGATAAAGGCCATGGCTTATTATTCTTGCTATTAGAGCTTGCTGGAATACAGCCAGTTAAATGATATTTGTTATCGATAAAGAGATTAGCCTCTAAGATACAGTCGCCACCATAATCACTCTCTTCAACGGCAATAACATCAGAGTACAGTTCAATTGGCACGCCAGCTGGTACTAAAGGAGCTGCATGAGTACCAGGGCCATCTGACTTTAACTGGGCAAAGGTGCAGTTACGATTGAGAATGATAGGAGCTGATGGAGCAGTAAAGCAAGATGGTAAATCATCCCATGACCAGCCATTAGCACGGCTAGGGCCGCCAAAACGGCTGACATCTAAAATGACATTACCATTAATACGACGGACTCCATGCTTTTGGAGCACAGCTAATAAGCTTTGGTAATGATCTACTCTTAAGGTTGGATCGCCAGTAAATTTAACAATGACATCAGAGTGTAAAGTGCCTGAGGAATCAACGTTTAATTTGTTATTCTTGGCAATAGCTTTACCTTGAACCTCAAGCTTAGTAACCAATTCATAATCACCGCCTAAATAAAGCATCGCAGCTAAAGCAGTAACCATCTTTTGAGTTGATGCTGGATGGAAAAACAAGCTATTGTTTTTTCCGTAAGTTTTAGTGCTATTTGGCAGTTTATAAGCAATGCCCACCTGAGCACCCTCAAGAGGGGTAGAAGTGGCTGGGATGGCCTGTGCCGATAGCGAAGTAGTTAATAGTGCTGTAGCACATATAAATGAGGTTAAAAGCTTGCGCACCATAATAATTCCCAAAAGATCAGCCCCGAGGGGCTGAAATAAAGATATAAATATAGCAAGTCCTGATCTTGTAACAACTTCTTACAAGCATCCCTCAATTTTGACTAAATTAACATAGGCTTGAGATAGGGATAATTAACTTTTGACTAGCTTATTTGCAAAAATTGTCCTACAACAGGCTCATTATTATAGCGATTATCAGCTCCTTAATACTATGGTTAGTTTGATACAGAACTAAATTAATCATTACCTCAAGCTATAATTAGTTGCACTTATACCAGCCAGACTTAACTACCCATTCTTTTCCTTTTTCATCTTCAGAAATAAGACCTTGCTTAGGCACTGTATCACCTTTAAGGTCAATAAAAGTATGGCCACCTTTTTTCCAGCTAATATGAAGATATTTGCTATCTTGATTTACATATGGCTCATAGCCATCTTTTATCAGAGGAAGAATTTGAGCGCCTGTTTTAATATCAGCGGTTAGTTTGTAGCCATGAGAGTAGGTATTGTCTTTTTTCTTATAAGCGGCGCAAATTTTTATCTCATCACCATAGCTAGGTAAAACAAGCGCAACAGACATTGTAAGAGCCAAAACTTTAAGTAAATACTTCATAGTGGTGTCCAAATGTTTACATTGACTAAATTACTACTCAACTAATATGCCGATAAATAAATCTAGCTTATTTATTTGCGGGGCTTAAAAGCTTAAAAGCCTGAAAGCTTAAAAACTTAAAAGCTTGGTTTTAGTAGTTGAGCACAGAGATATATCCTCGATAGAGGCTGGAGCTTAGTTGAAAGCTACCTGTAGGTGATCCAAAGCCATTGTTCTGGGCTTATCTGGTAGTTTTACATTATATCTTGTTAAGTATTTTGTGTGGCTTGATAGGGCGATTTAATTTTGCGTCTTACCATATCCTAGGCAATGATTCTTTTTTGATTTTTGATAGATTTTTAATTAACAGTGCTAAGCTTTAATGCCTTGTTTTATTAGCTTATAATTATCTTGCATGGATGCAAAGATTTCATATGTCAGGATTGGTCAATGACAAAGTCAAAGGCCATCATTTATGATTAAGAAAGTTTCCTTGATGATTATAATCAAGGGGCTTTGAATTGTCTTAGATTTAAATTTAGCAAAATATTGACCTTCTTTTTAGCTTTAAGCCAAGTTTGGTTAGTTAACGTGGTGCCTAGTGTCTATATAGTAGGTCTTGCAAGATAGCTTTGAGGTTTTTATGGTTATTGAGCCAAAAGTTCGTGGTTTTATTTGTGTAACAACTCATCCTGCTGGCTGTGAGGCAAATGTTAAGCAACAAATCGACTATGTAAAGTCTCAACAAAAATTAGATAATGGCCCTAAGAAAGTTTTAGTGATCGGCGCATCAACTGGTTATGGCTTAGCTTCTCGTATTAATGCTGCCTTTGGTTCTGGTGCAGCTACTTTAGGTGTTTTCTTTGAAAAGCCAGGTACTGAAAAGCGTCCAGGTAGCGCAGGTTGGTACAACACCGCAGCTTTTACCAAGTTTGCTAAGGCCGAGGGTCTTTATGCACGTAACATCAATGGCGATGCTTTCTCTGATGAGTGCCGTGCTAAGGCTATTGAGATTATTAAAGAAGATCTAGGTGAGATTGATTTAGTTGTTTATTCTTTAGCTTCTCCTGTACGTAAAGTTCCTTCTACTGGTGAAGTAGTTCGTTCTTGCTTAAAGCCAATTGGCAAGCCATATGTATCTACTGCTATTGATACTAATAAGGACACTATTATTGAGGCTACTGTTGAGCCAGCAACCGAAGAAGAAGTTCAAAATACTGTAACCGTAATGGGCGGTCAGGATTGGGAACTTTGGATGAAGGCCTTATCTGAGGCTGGTGTATTAGCTAAGGGCTGCAAGACTGTAGCTTATAGCTATATTGGTACTGAAATTACTTGGCCTATTTACTGGCACGGTGCACTTGGTAAGGCTAAGGAAGACTTAGATCGTGCCGCCTGTGCTATTCGTACTTCATTAGCTAATCTTGATGGTGATGCTCGTGTAGCTGTATTGAAGTCTGTTGTTACCCAGGCCTCTGCTGCTATTCCTGTAATGCCTTTATACATTGCTTTATGTTTCAGAGTAATGCGTGAGCAAGGTATCCATGAGAGCGTAATTGAGCACATTACCCGTATGTTTAACAGTGCTCTTTACGGCATGAAGGCTCCAGAGCTTGATGCTGAGGGTCGTATCCGTATGGATAGCTGGGAGTTGCGTGATAGCGTTCAGCTCAAGTGCAAGGACTTATGGGCTAAGGTTACTACTGAGAATCTTAAGGAAATTACTGATTACGAAGAGTACAAGCACGAGTTCTTACAGTTATTCGGCTTTGAGGTAGATGGTGTTGATTACCAAGCTGATGTTAACCCTGTAGCTGATTTTGACTGTGTTAATCTTTGCTAGTAATTTAGCTTAGTTAAATATTTAGATAAGGGCAAGTTTTAGCTAAAACTTGCCCTTGCTTTTTTGGGGCAATTAATACTTAAGACTTAAATGCCTTATAATATGGTTTTTTCTAACATGTAGAGCTTAAGAGTTAAACTCTATTATGTTTGTTGTTTGTTAGTAGAATTGGTTGTGTCCTTATATAGGAGAACTTTTTAACATGTCAGCACAAATTATTGATGGCAAGTCTGTAGCAAAGCAATTACGTTTATCTTTAAAAGAGCAAGTAGATGCCAAGATTGCACAAGGCTTGCGTGCTCCTGGTTTAGCAGTAATTTTAGTTGGTGCTGATCCTGCCTCTGAGGTTTATGTTCGTAACAAGCGTAAGGCTTGTGAAGAGGTGGGCATTAAGAGCTTTTCTTATGATTTACCAGCTACTACTAGCCAAGAAGAGCTTGAGAACTTAATTGAAGAGTGTAACAACAATCCAGAAATCGACGGCATTTTAGTGCAATTCCCTTTACCAAAGGGCTTAGATGAGCGTCGTGTGATTGAGAAAATTGCCTCTTCTAAAGATGTTGATGGTTTCCACCCATACAATGTTGGCCGCTTAGCTCAGCGTATTCCTGTGCTACGTGCTTGTACTCCAAAGGGTGTTATGACCTTATTAAAGAGTATTAATGCTGACTTATTAGGTATTAATGCTGTTATTGTCGGTGCCTCTAATCTCGTTGGTCGTCCTATGGCCTTAGAGTTATTACTTGAGGGTGCTACTGTAACTGTAACTCACCGCTTTACCAAGGATTTAGAGCATTTTGTTCGCCAGGCTGATTTATTAATTGTTGCCTGTGGTAAGCCAAAGTTAGTTCCAGGTGAGTGGGTAAAGGATGGAGCTATCGTAATTGATGTGGGTATTAACCGCTTAGAAGATGGTTCTTTATGCGGTGATGTAGGCTATGAAGAAGCTTGCAAGCACGCCTCTTTCATTACCCCTGTTCCAGGTGGTGTAGGCCCTATGACCGTAGCTACTTTAATGGAAAACACCATTCAAGCCTATGAAAGCCACCTTAAGGCCTAATTTTTAAGCTTTTAACTAAGCGCAAGTGCCTGCGCAATGGGTAGGCACTGGCAAGGCCAGTGCTTGCCCCAGCGCTAGCGCTGCTGCGCAAGCAGCTGCGGAGCTGCTCTAAGAAAAAACTGCCATATATGTTTAGGTATATGGCAGTTTTTTTGTATAAAGAAAGATGTTCTAATGCTTAGATGAAGGAGATATTGGCAAAAATATTTTCACTAAGTTAGCAAAATAGCAGTTAAACATGATTTTTTAGTACTTTCTAATGATATGCTAAGAGCCATACATTATTATCTACTAAAATAAGATGCTCAATATTAATCCATAAATTTGGGAATCTTACATTATAATAGTTGCAATTTTGCTCCTGATTTTTAGGAGTAGCTATCATAGCAATTTTAGTTAATTAACTTTGGGCTTGTTTTCAACTTGACTCTAGATTTAATTTCAAAAAAATCCTTTCTTTTAGCTGATTGCAAAGAACAAGAAGGTTGATAAATGATCTTACTATTCCTTAGTGTATGGGCAATTGTGATTGCTCTTAATGAGGTGTTATTTGCAGCTCAGCCTTTCTCTATGACCAGCATAGCCGCTGCTATGCCTCATACCTTAATGTTTTCAGTAGTGCTCTCAGCTGCTGTTTATATTGCTAAAAAGCGTATCATTGATGCTGTTCATAAGGGACGACCTATTGATAAGCGCTTTGTAGCCGAGCTTACCCCTGAGGTGGGGCATCAGTTAAATACTATGCGTCGTAAGCTTGAGGCTATGGATGGTGATAGCACTCCAGGTAATAAAGTTAAAGGAAAGCAAAAGGGACGACATTTTCCTAGCGATAGTGAGTTAGCTAAGGCTAACAAAGATAAAAGCCGTCGCAATAAGGAAAAGTTTGATCGCTTGCATGAGAATGCTCAAGCCTCACTAAGAAGTGAACAGTTACGTAAACAAAAAAAAGAGGCTACAGCTCAGGCTCGCTCTAAAGCGGTAAAACAAGCTACTAGAGAAGATTTGTTTGAGCAAAAAAATCATAGTGCTACAGCAGAAAAACAAAATGATCGCTCTTTAGTAGTGGGTGATCCTAATGACTTTGTAAAAGAAGCCCATGCTCAAATGATGGAGCAGGCTCAGTCACGTATTGAAGCGGCCCAACGTAAACGCAAAGAACATGAATTAGAAGTACAAAGACAAAATGCTCCAAGCCTAGATGAAAATCGTGCCCGCTTAGCTAAAGAAAAAGAATTACAAAAAGAACGCCGTGAGGCTCAAATTAAGGCTTTAGGTGCTTTATCTCAAGAGGACAAAGCCGCAGAAGATGCTCGTCGTGCTTATGAAGCTCAAATGAGAGCTCAAGAGCAAGAAAAAGCAGCAGCTGCTGCTCGAGCTGAGGCTTTAGCCCGTGCCGAGGCTGCTGCTCGTGCTGAGGCCGAGGCCAAGGCCAAAGCTAGAGAAATGGCTAAAGCTCGTGCCGAAGCTGAGGCTAGAGATAAGTTGGAAGCTGAGCAGCGTGCTATGGCTAAAGTGCGTGAACTGGCCGCAGCTAAAGCTCGTGCTAGTGCTGCTGCTAAGGCCCGTGAGCACGAAATGCGTATGAAGATTGAGCAAGAGGCTAAGCTTAAAGCGGCCCAAGAGGAAAAAGCTCGTAAGGCAGCTATTGCTCGTTCTCAGCAAAAACTTCAAGAAGAGTCCCTTAAAAAGGCTAGCAAAGTGGAAGTTGCTGCTTCTAATAAAGCCTCACATCAAATGGACTTTGAAATTGCTAATGAGCAGAGCAAAAAGAAGCATAGTGTTGAGTTAGCAGTGGCTGAGAAAAAAGCAGAAGCTGGCGGTTTAGAGTATGTTGATCAACTCGAGATCCCTAAAGGTGGTTTAGATACCTCTTCTTTAAAGCCTTATCAAATGCCAAAGCGTGGAGCAGGCTTAGATACTTCAGCTTTAAAGAAAGCCCAACTTAGTCGTGGTGATAAGGCTAAGGGTGCTGTTACTCCTGCCATTAGTAAGCTTGCAAGTAGTAGAGCTACTTTAAGTAATGCTACTTTAACTAAGAGTGGTATGACTAACAAAACTAATGTAAGTCATCAAACTCAAACTAAGGCTATGTCAGCAGTTTTAAATAATGATACCAATCTTGATCGTGGCGATGTACAAACTTTAGAGTTATCTAATTATCAGGCTAATGCTAGAGCTCGTGCTTTATCTCGTGCTCAAAGTAACAAGGCCAGTGCTCAATCTATGGCTCAAGCTAATGCTAATAATAAGGCCCATGCTCAAAATACCGCAGATAATGAGCTTACTAAGCATAATGGCAATGCCTCAGGCCCTGTCAATCGCCGCTCAGCAGGCGCTCAGGCCCCATCTCATGGCCAGAGCCAAGGAATGGGCGCAGCCCATGGCGCTGCAAAGGCTATGGGTCAGGCCCAAGCTATGGGTCAGGCTCAGGCTAATGCTAAAAATGCTTTAGGCGCTAAAGGCCCTATAGGTATTGGTACTACTGTAGCTGGTATGCCACATAACTATATAGGTTCACAAAATGCACCTGTGCGTCAGGTGGTAACTACCTCTAATAAGGTACAAGCTCGCCCTCAGGGAGATAATTTACCTAAAACTGCACCATCTAACCCATTATCTAATATTCAAACAGCTCCTATTATCAAGGCCCGTGGTAGTGTAGCTGCGCAAAATAGAGATAAATTATTTGCAGGTTCCGTAAATGATCCTAGTGGAGCTCCTGTAGGCACTACTATGAATGCTCCAATGGCTCAGGTGGTAAACACCCCTATGGATATACCAGAGGGAGATAGTAGCTCTGCTCCAAGTAAAACAGATTTAATTCATGCTCAGGCTAATGCTAATGCTTATATGAAGATGCAGACTCAAACTGCACCACTGACAAGAAAGAATAAGCATAATCGTACTAGACCAAGCCAAATGCTGCAATCTAACGAAGTGGTTTAGCCCTATAGCCAGCCCTCGTGCAGCTTGTAGTGCTCATAGCTGCCTTATGGCAGCTATAGCAGACTATGGCAGCTGATAGCTGCTAATAGCTGCTAATAGCTGCTAATAGCTGCTGTGCGGCGTGGATTGGGTTTGAGCTGAGTTTGCCTTTGAGCTAATGGGTTAGCTAAGGGGGCAGCATTTTGGGGGTTGGTTAGTAGGTATAAAAAAAGCGCCACGAGGGCGCTTTTTTTTAAATATTATGTAAATATTTTAAGCCTTTTTGCGAGTGGTCTTTTTAGTCTCACTCTTGGCTGGGGCCTTGGTTTCAGTAGCCTCTGGTGCAGGAGCTGCTACAGTTGGCTGCTTACCCTCAAGCTTCTCTTCAAGATAGTGAATGGATACACCGCCCTTAATTTCGTTTTCGTCATTTAAGAGATCTTTGTGAAGAGGAATATTGGTTCTAATACCCTCAATGATCATCTCATCTAAAGCTTGGCGAGCACGAGCCATAGCTAATTCACGAGTATCATCATGAACAATTAACTTACCTATTAGTGAGTCATAGTGAGGTGGCACGCTATAAGACTCGTAAATATGAGAGTCCCAACGAACACCTGGACCACCAGGAATATGTAGACGCTTGATTAAGCCTGGGCTTGGAATAAAGGTCTTAGGATCTTCGGCGTTGATACGGCACTCAAAAGCATGGCCACGGAGCTTAATATCCTTTTGCTCAAAAGATAATTGCTCGCCAGCACATACTGAAATCATTTCACGTACTAAATCAATACCAGTGATCATTTCAGTAATTGGGTGCTCTACCTGAATACGGGTATTAACCTCAATGAAGAAGAATTGGCCATTTTCATATAAGAACTCGAAAGTACCAGCACCACGATAGCCGATATCAATACAAGCCTTAACGCAAGACATACCAATAGTCTCACGTTCTTTTTGAGTAATAAAAGGAGCAGGGGCTTCTTCTAAAACCTTTTGGTTACGACGCTGCATGGAGCAGTCACGCTCACCTAAGTAGCAGGCATGGCCACGGCCATCGGAAATAACTTGGAACTCAATATGACGAGGGTTTTCCAAGAACTTTTCCATGTAAACAGCTGGATTGTTGAAGAACATATCAGCTTCACGACGGGTAAGGCTAATAGCTTCGCCAAGCTCTTTTTCGCTACGAACAACACGCATGCCACGGCCACCGCCGCCGCCTGCTGCTTTAATAATAATTGGGTAACCAATCTTCTTAGCGATTTTCTTGTTTTCTTCAAGATTATCGCCTAAAGCGCCCTCAGAGCCTGGTACGCAAGGTACGCCTGCTTTGATCATGGCACGCTTGGCTGAAACCTTATCACCTAAAAGGCGAATAGTGTCAGCATTAGGGCCAATGAATATAAAGCCTGACTTCTCAACCATCTCGGCAAAGTCAGCGTTCTCTGATAAGAATCCATAACCTGGGTGGATTGCAGAGGCCCCAGTTGCCTCGGCAGCAGCAATGATGCGTGGGATGTTAAGGTAGGAGTCCTTGGCTGATGCAGGGCCGATACAAATGGACTCATCAGCGAGTTTTACGTGCATAAGATCGCGGTCTGCACTGGAGTGTACAGCTACTGTCTTAAGGCCAAGCTGGCGGCATGCACGAAGTACACGTAAAGCAATTTCGCCACGGTTGGCAATTAGCACCTTTTCAATTTGCATACTAACTTATTTTCCCAGAAAAAAATGATTACCAAACCTGCTATAAAGCAAAAGAGCCTAAATTTATTTCAGTAAAAGAGATAGGCAAATAAAAGATGAGAGGTTTGGTCGGGGAACTTACTCAATTTAATTTTACAGAGCCTAAATAAACTGTTATTTAGGCTCTTGATGCAGATGAGCAAGTTGATTAAGTTTTAGATCTAAATCTTATTCAAACTCGAAGATTGGCTGATCAAACTCAACAGTAGTACCATTTTCAACTAAGATCTTCTTAATAGTACCAGAGCGGTCAGCGGTGATTTGATTCATCATCTTCATAGCTTCAACTATGCACAAGGTATCGCCTTGGTTTACAGTAGAGCCAACTTCAACAAATGGGGCGCTAGTTGGGCTTGCAGAGCGATAGAAAGTACCGACCATAGTAGAACGCATGATCTTGGAATCATCAACAGCAGGGGCGGCAGCTGGGGTAGCCTCGGCTGGGGCTGCTTGGGCTACATGGGCGGCGGCTACTGGAGCGGCGGCCATTGGAGCTACAGGAGCAGGGGCAGCAACTACGGTTTGAACAGCTGGTGCAACCACAGTAGACTGGCGAGAAATACGTAGTTCTTCCTCACCTTGCTTTAAATTGATTTCAGCGACATCTGAGTTAGAGACGAGGTCAATCAATTTAGCGATCTTGTGAATGTCAATTTGCATTTAGATTCCCGAATAAAACACGCAAGGATATATACTTCTATCTAAGTAGCTTTACAAAGCTTATTAGCTTATACAACCTAGAGCGATATAGCTTGCATTTAAGAAGTAGTCACTAAGAGCAACCAAAGTGTTCTTTAGTATTATGAAAATACAAAGAACATTAAAACTAGATTTAACCTAAATGCATTAAGCTTAAAGCTAGCAGGGCTATGGGCTTAATGCCGAAGCTAAATTGATTTAGCTTGGTTTAAACATATAAAGGGTTAAATTTAACTTTAATTGATAATTTTGTATAAAAGCAAAGCATTGCATTTTAAAACTTAATTGCTTAAATACAAGATCAATCTTACTTAAAAAGAGCAAAAAAAGCCTACTTTGCTAAAACAAAGTTGCAAATTGCTTTTTTAGGTAAGTAAAGATTGCTACTAGTTTCTAAGTTAAAGCTGCTAAACAGCAAACAAGAGCAGGGCTTTATTGTTAAATATGCTAAAACCTATTAAATCAATAAAGATGCCTTGCATAATTATGCTTGTTGAGACTGTAAGTATTTAACAGCCTTCTGTAAAGCAAAGTAATAACCATCAAGTCCAAATCCTACAATCACTCCCATGGCTTTAGCGGATAGATAAGAGTGATGGCGGAAAGACTCACGTGCATGCACATTAGAAATATGAATCTCAATAAATGGAATTGAGACTGAGCCTAAAGCGTCTAAAATAGCAACGCTAGTATGAGTATATGCGCCTGCATTAATTAAAATGAAATCTGTATTGCCATAAGCTTGCTGAATCTTATCTACAATGGCACCTTCACTATTAGATTGAAAATGCTCTAAAGAAACACCAAGCTCAGCGCTTTGCTTTTGGAGGTTGCAAACCAAGGACTCAAGATTGTCACTACCATAGACCTTAGGCTCACGTATACCTAAAAAGTTGAGATTAGGGCCATTAATGACCAATACTTTAAAAGTAGCCAAAGTTTTTTCTCCAATAGTCAAAATTGCACTGATTTTACCAACAAATGCCGCTTTTGTTTTAAATTTTCTGGATTTTTTAGCTTTTTTCCATGAAAAATGAAAGAAAAATCACAATCACATAATCTTATGCAGCCACGATACCTATCAAAGTACTGACAGGCTGTTGGTAAATAGTTTGATTATTAAACTTGGATTTAAAACCAAGGTGTTAGCAAGTTTGACCTAATTTATAAGAAAAAGTGCACTTACTCATTGTTAAGATGTGATGTATATCACAATATTCTGGCAATACTAGATAGCTATTATGGATAGATCACATATTAGTCAGCTAAGGCTTGCACTTATGAAAAAGATAATTTTATTAAGTGCAAATTTGGTGCTTTTTCGGCTATTCTTGCTTGTATTATGCTAGAATGGTGACCCGAATTTGTTAGTAATTTTCCTTTCTAATAGTACTCACTTCTTCGGTACCTAGCGCCTGCTTAATTTTAGGTAGTTTTATAAGATTTTTTAGTCCGTTTAGCAACTTGCGGACTTTAAAGGCCTAAAGAGTGTTTTCGCTCTTGGGCAAATTGTAGATCATATATGATGCTACAAGCTTGTGTCTTATAGTTTATCTTCTATAAGAGCAGGTAGTTGGAAAACTCGTCAGTATTCAATTAATTGTTATGGGCTTGCCCGTAGCGTGCACTTCAGGAGATGCCAAGGTTAGTAATTGGTTAACACCACTTTACTAGTCGAGGCAAACATTACTTATTATGATGATTAATACTTCCAAGTCTATTGCTCAGTACGATCCAGAACTTTTCAGCGCCATGTCTGCTGAGAACAACCGTCAAGAAGATCATATCGAGCTCATCGCTTCTGAGAACTACGCCAGCCGCTGTGTCATGGAGGCACAAGGCTCTCAATTAACCAACAAGTACGCTGAGGGTTACCCAGGCAAGCGTTACTATGGTGGTTGTGAGTACGTTGATGAGGTTGAGCGTTTAGCTATTGATCGTGCTTGCAAGCTCTTCCACTGTGACTATGCAAACGTACAGCCACACGCAGGTTCTCAAGCTAACTGCGCTGCTTACATGGCTTTATGTAACCCAGGTGACACCATTTTAGGCTTATCTTTAGCTGCTGGTGGTCACTTAACTCACGGTGCTTCTGTAAGCTTCTCTGGTAAGGTTTATAACGCTGTTCAATACGGTGTTAACGAGGCTGGCGAGCTTGATTATGAGGATATCCGTGCTAAGGCTTTAGAGGTTAAGCCAAAGGTTTTAGTAGCTGGCTTCTCTGCTTACTCTGGCATCGTTGATTGGAAGAAGATGCGTGAGATTGCCGATGAGGTTGGTGCTTACTTAATGGTTGATATGGCTCACGTTGCAGGCTTAATCGCTGCTGGCGTATACCCAAGCCCAATTGACTATGCTCACGTAGTTACCTCTACCACCCACAAGTCCTTAGGTGGCCCACGTTCTGGCTTTATCTTATCTAACTGCCACGACGAAGCTTTATACAAGAAGTTAAATTCTGCTATCTTCCCAGGCTCTCAGGGCGGCCCATTAATGCACGTTATCGCTGCTAAGGCTGTAGTATTCAAGGAGGCTATGGAGCCTTGGTTCGTTGATTACCAAAAGCAAGTAGTTGCTAATGCTAAGGTAATGTGCGATGTAGTTATGGAGCGTGGTTACAAGGTAGTATCTGGCGGTACCCACAATCACTTATTCTTATTAGACTTCATCGGTTTAGAGATGACTGGTAAGGATGCTGAGGCTGCTTTAGGCAAGGCTAACATCACTGTTAACAAGAACTCTGTTCCTGGCGACCCACGTAGCCCATTCATCACCTCTGGCTTACGTTTAGGCACTCCAGCTTGCACCCGTCGTGGTTTCAAGGAGAACGAGGTTCGTGAGCTTGCTAACATCATTTGTGATGTACTTGATAACTACCAAGATGAGGAAGTTATTGCTCAGGCTCGTGCTAAGGTACAAGCTTTATGCGCTAAGTTCCCTGTATATAAAGACTAATAATATAGTTTTGCTTGCTTAATTTATCTTTAAGCCTTTAAATAATGAGCTACGTCAAAAGCTTTAAAGCAATTTGAGGTAGCTCATTATTTTTTGGCTAAGATAGACATTTATGGCCATAGATTAGGAACTCTGTAATTAGCTTGCTAAGCATATAATAAGTATTGCTAGTAAGTTAATCAGGGCTCTTAACTGGCCAATTAATGGTTGTTTTAAGAGCAAGGGCTAACAATTAGATGATGTAGCCAGTTCTTTTATGGCTGCGTAAACAGTCGCAAACAAAGGGCACGTCGAGCCCCGTCAGGCGGGAACGTCGAGCACGTCAGGCGAGCAGGTCAGACGAGCACGTCGAGTGCGTCGCTCTGGCTGGCAGGTCGGTCACGCTAGGCTCGTTAGGCACAATGGGCACAGAGGTCAACATGAACAAAGAAAAGCATAGTGATTCATACTATTTAAAGATGGCTTTAGCTGAGGCTAAGAAAGGCCGCTATACCACCTCACCAAATCCAGCCGTGGGCTGCGTTATTGTGCGCAATAATAAGATCTTAGGCATGGGCTTCCATCATTGTGCAGGTCAGCCTCATGCTGAGGTTATGGCTTTAAGAGCTGCCAATTACGAGGTTGAAGGTGCAACATGCTATGTCACTTTAGAGCCTTGTTCTCATTATGGTCGTACTCCTCCTTGTGCTCAGGCTTTAATCGATGCCAAAGTAAAAAAGGTAGTTATTGGCTCTACTGATCCTAATCCTAAGGTAGCAGGTAAAGGCATTAAAATGCTACTGGATGCCCATATTGATGTGGTTAAGGCAACAGGCAAGCTCAATAAAGAGTGCCTCAAACTCAATCGTGCTTTCTTTAAATCTATTACCACTAATCGTCCTTTTACCATTTTAAAATATGGTATGAGCTTGGATGGCAAAGTTGCTTTATCAAGCAATGAGTCTAAATGGATTACTAACGATCAATGTCGTGCTGATGTCCAGCGTTTAAGATTATGGTCAGATGCCGTGATCACCTCTTATAAGACAGTATTAAGTGATAATCCAAAACTTAATGTACGTCTTGAGGATTTACCAATTAAGCTCTTAACTGGCCTTGATACCACTTTAATTAAGCAGCCTATCAAGGTAATTTTAGACTCCAAGGCTACACTCTTGCCTAATAAGCAATTGAGTGATCTTGATCCTTTTGCTATTTTCACCACAGGTGAAAACTACATTGTAGTAGGCTCCAATGACGTAGCTAAGAGCAATGATGGAGCTAAAGCTGAAAAAGCCCCAACTTCCAAAAAGAAGAAAAAGGCAAAGTCAGAGGACGCTTGCTCTTGTTGCTCTAAGGCCCAACTTGATGAGGTGGCTCCTGCTGAGCCTAAAAAAGCTAGCGCTAGCACCAGCTCCAAGAGCACAAGTTCAAAGAGCGTAAGCTCTGGTGGCAAGAAGTCAGCTAAGAGCTCAGCTGTTACTCAAGAGGCTAGTGCTAGCACTAGCACAGGTGCTAAGACCAGGGCACGCAAGAGCACCAGCAAGAGCACTAGTGCTATCTCCAAGAGCGCAAGCTCTGGTGCTAGCGCAGGGGCCAAGGCTAAGGTAAAGGTGGCTGATAAGAAGGCTAAAGAGTTAGTGTTGGACACTAAAAAGAGCCTATCTTGTGGCGTGGAAGATGAGGTCTATGCTCAGCCAAGCTGGAAAATTGATGAGAGCAAGGTGGTGGCTAGAGGTGTGGACTTTGTAGTCGAAAAATGGTCAGATAGAGTCTTTATCGTGGTAGTACCATTTGCTCTAGGCTCCGATCATAAGCCTCATGCTTCTATTAGTGCTGCTCTGGACTTTTTAGGCTCTAAAGATATTCGTGTGGCTATGGTAGAGGCAGGATCAAGCTTAGGCTCTGCTTTCTTAGAGCAAGGCTTAATTGATGAGTGCTATTGCTATATGAGCCCTATGATTTTAGGTCTTGAGGCTAAGAGTGCTTTTGCTATCCATGAGCCTGCTAAATTATGTAATGCCTTGAAGTTTAAAAAGTGCAAGGTAAAGACCTTTAAGTCCAATTTTGGCTTGATTTTAAGCGACCCTATTAGAGGGGAGCAAAGTCTTAAGCGCTAATGGGCTTAGATAATGGCAGCTTAGTGTGGATTTTGTTTATTATTAGGATGTTTGATGTTTACTGGTATTGTTGAGTCCAAAGGTGTAATTGAAAGCATTGAGCGCAATGGTAAGGGCGCTCATGTAGTGATCAGAACTGATAGTGCCTTTTTAAAGGACAGAGTAAGATTAGGTGATTCTATTGCTACTAATGGTGTATGTTTAACTGCTACAGCATTACGTGAGGATGCCTACGAGGCTGATCTCTCTTTTGAAAGTGTAAATTTAACTTGCTTTGGCTTTTATAGTCCAGGAACTGAGGTTAACTTAGAGTTGGCTTGTACCCCTCACACTCGTTTAGGTGGTCATATTATGCAAGGTCACGTAGATGGTGTAGGTACAGTACTAGAAAACTATCGTGTAGATGATGCCATTAATATTTGGATTCAAGCACCACAAAACCTTAAGCACTATATTGCTATGAAAGGTTCTATTGCGGTAGATGGCATTTCATTGACTGTAAATGAGGTAAGGGATTGTGATTTTAGATTAACTTTAATCCCTCATACTCAACAAGAGGTGGCAACTTCATTTAGACCAGGCTCTAAGGTCAATCTTGAGGTCGATGTCTTAGCTCGTTATTTAGAGCGCTTATTACAAGCCAATAGTTCTTCAAGTAATAATCAAAGCAATTCTCAAGTAACTTTAGAAAGCTTACAAAAAAACGGCTTCTTTTAAGTCTTTAAACGGCTCTATTTAGCCTATTATTGTTGTATGCTATACTAACACATTGATAAAATGGCGACTGTATGCGCTTTGTGCATATACTAGCCATAGTTAGAATTAATTACGAACGCTTGTGCGTTCATGGTGATAGTAGTAACTCATAAGTAGTATTTTCGTAATTAAAAGATACTTATGAGAGTGTGGAGTCTTTGTAATGTCTGTGAATTTCATTGATGGCATTAAGCCTTGCCAAGATGCCAAGGTTGGCATTGTGGTTTCACGTTTCAATAGCTTTATTTGTGAAAGATTATTGGATGGTGCTCTTGATACTTTAAAGAGAGAAGGCCAAGTTTGCGATGAGAACATCACTGTAGTTCGTGTTCCTGGTGCCATTGAGATTCCATTAGCTCTAGAGGCAATGGCTAAGAGCGGCAAGTATGATGCTTTAATTGCTTTAGGTTGCGTAATTCGTGGTGCTACTTATCACTTTGAAGTAGTAGCTAATGAGTGTGCTAAAGGTATTACTCAGGTTACCTTATCTAATCGAATGATCGTTTCTAATGGTGTTTTAACTACTAACACTTTAGACGAGGCTGTACAACGCGCTGGCTCCAAGGCTGGTAACAAGGGTAGCGAAGCTGCCTCAGCTGCTTTAGAAATGATCAATGTAATGCGTCAGTTAAAGAACTAATTACAATTTAATTAATTTTAAGGTCAGGCTCTAGGCTCAAGTTAAACTATGGTTTTTTGATCCTAGAGCTAGCATTTAACAGGTATTTGCCATAAGTTAACCTTCGCCATTACAGGCTACAACAGGCCATTACAGTCCAGGTAATGGCCGTAAAGGCCATGATAGGGCCTTAAGGGCCGTGAAAGTTATCTTATGGCAACTACTTTATAGTAGATATTTACAGTAAGAGGTCGCATCATAACAATTCATCGCCGTTGAGGCGAAGATATGATGAAATGATACTTACTACTATCTTGCATTAATCTTATTTTGAGGTTTATATGGATCAAACTGAGGGTGCAGCAACCCCAGCAATGCGCCACAAAGCTCGTCACTTTGCGCTTCAGGCCATTTATCAGTGGCAATTAACTAACCAATCAGCCACCACCATTGAACAGCAGTTTTTAGAAGATCAACCAGTACAGGGTGCTGATCTTGATTACATGCACGATTTAATTCAAGGTGTAATTGCCAACTGTGAATATTTAGATGCAGTGTTTGAGCCTTTCTTATCCCGTCCATTAAAGGACTTGGATCAAGTGGATAAGGCTATTTTACGCTTAGGTACTTTTGAGCTTAAGTACCGCCAAGAGGTTCCATTCAAGGTAGTAATTAATGAGGCTATCATGTTAGCTAAGTCTTTTGCTGAGCAAGATAGTCACAAGTTTGTGAATGGTGTGCTTGATAAGGTGGTTAAGGCTTTAAACTTAAAGTAAGCTCAGACATTAATTTATTAACAGATTAGGCCCATTTTGTGGGTCTAATTTTTTAAAGGCTAAAACCAAGATCTTCTTATTTATGCTCTTGAGTGGTTCTTGGTTTTAGTATTTATAAGAACTTTTTACTAGGGTAGGGTGGAGTAGGATAATGCCAACAGATGAGTTTTCTTTTATTGAACAATACTTTTCTCAGCTAAATCCTGACTTAGAGCATCATGCAACAGGCAAGGGACTAGTGCTCGGTATTGGAGATGATGCAGCTCTGGTAAACATGAATGGCACTTATGCTATTACCACTGATACCTTAATAGAAAACGTCCACTTTTTTACTAATTTCAATCCTTTTTTATTAGGCAATCGCACTCTGGATGTTAATTTTTCAGATCTTTATGCCATGGGTGCGCAACCTCAATATGTGACCTTATCCTTAGATATCCCTGATCGCTATATTGATTTTGATGAGTTTTGGGAGCCTTTTGCTCGTGGCTTACAAGCAACCTTAGCTGATCATAACTGCTTATTAATTGGCGGTAATATCACTCATGTGAGTCATAAATCAGCTCCTTTAGCTATTAGTGTTACTGCCTTTGGTAAGTCCTATATTGAGGGCAAAAGTCTACGCCGTAATCAAGCTAAGGTAGGAGACTTAATTGTAGTAACAGGAAATCTTGGTGCTAATGGTTTATATGTAAAATCTATGTATAACAATGCCATTAGAAATCTTGATTCTGATGCTAAAAAGAGCTTTGAAGAGCATGCTTTTAACTATGATGTGCGTATGGGCAAATTTGTCAGCTTATTAGTTAAGTATTCTCAATGCGCTATTGATGTGTCCGATGGTTTGCTTGGCGATATTAGTCATATCTTGATTCAGTCTAAGGTTAGAGCCTTATTAAATTATGAAAGCTTGCCTTTAGATCCAATTAGTAAGTCTCTTTTAAGTGAATTTAAGATGTCACAAAAAGCTTTATTAAAGTTAGCTTTAAGCTCAGGTGGCGATTACAACTTGGTCTTTACTATTAGTAAGGAAAATCTTGCTTCATTAGAAAGTGAGCTCAAAGCCCAAGATGAGCTGCGTGGTTTTAGAATTACTACTATTGGTGAGATCACTGAGGCTAAAGATTACGATAACTTTAATAGTTCTTTGTCTACCGATGGCGGTTTAATTACTATTGTAAATAACAAGTGCCAAGAGGTGACCTTGCGCTTAGGAACAGGATCTTATAATCATTTCATTGCTAATTATTAGTAAGTAGTAAGAGCACTTATCAAAGCGCTGGTTCTTTAGTTGATGATTAAAGGATGAGCGCTTTTTAGTTTCAATCCTAAGCTTATACTAAGAACTAAATGCTAAGATGCAACAGTTGCTATAATACCAGCGCCCAGCGCTTGCGCTTGAGATTAAAACTCTCTACTAAGCAGTAGAGATTTTAGTTGTTTTGTTTAACTTACACTTGAGCTTCTATTCCTAGCTAAAGCAAGCTAGCTAGGAATAGGAAGCTTGAGTAGGAAAATTTTATTATGAAGAAGAATTATTTAGCTTTATCTTTATTAGCTGCCGCTACTTTAATGGTAACTGCTTGCGGTGGAGATGATAACAAGGGTGCAGTTGCTACTGCTCAAGCTGCTACCACCAACTCTGCTGCTACCATTTCTGAGCAAAGCTCCTTTGAGGACAAGTCCTCTTATGCTGTTGGTGCTAGCGTTGGTACTTATATTGCCCAGATCGAAAGCGATCAGCAAGATGTATTAGGTAAGTTCAACCACGATTTAGTAGTTAAGGGCTTCTTAGACGCTTTAGAGGATAAAGTTGCTCTTGATGACAAGGTAATGCAGGAGACCTTATTAGCTCTTGATACCAAGTTACGTGAAGGCATTGAGCAGAAGCAAAAGGCAGTAGCTGAAAAGACCTTAAAAGAGGGCAATGATTTCTTAGCTGAAAATGCTAAAAAGGATGGCGTAAAGACTACTGGTTCTGGTCTTCAATACAAGGTGTTAGCCGAGGGTAAGGGCAAAACCCCAGCTATTAGCGATACTGTAATGGTACGTTATAAGGGCACTACCATTGATGGTGAAGTTTTCGATGAGCAAAAAGAGCCAATCGCTTTACCTTTAGCTAATATTATTCCAGGCTGGACTGAGGGATTACAGTTAATGAAAGAAGGCGGCAAGATGATGCTTTATATTCCTTCTGACTTAGCTTATGGCGAGATGGGTGCTGGTGATAAGATTAAGCCTAACTCTGCTTTAGTATTTGAAATTGAGTTAGTTGAAGTTGTTTCTCCAAAAGAAGAGCAGAAGAAATAATTTCAATTAAACCCTAAGGTTAAAAAAAGGCTCTTAAAGCTTAGCTTTAAGAGCCTTTTTTTGTTAGATAAAATCGTCAGCGTTAAGTGGAAGCGGTGCGATTAAATCTTGTTTTGCATTTTTGTTTAAAACACTATTGAGCTTAGCTGGTTCTAGACCCATAGCTGGACGAATAATTTTGACGTGCTCGTTAGTTAAAGCTTCGCCCTTTTTAATATCTTTTACTAAATATACTGAGCGGCGCATAGCACGCTTTTTGATATCAAGATCATTTAAACGTACGCCTTTAATACCTAAAGATTTAGCTACGGTGACAGTGTGATCTTTGAGCTCACGTAACTCAGCAGGGGTCATAGAGAAAGCTGCATCAATACCACTTTCTCTGTCTTTAGCAAAATGCTTTTCAATCATGTCAGCACCTAATACGGTGGCAGCAATATCTAAAGTATCACCAATAGCATGATTGGATAAGCCTGCTTTACACTGATAGCGCTCTTTAAAGAAAGGAATGGAGTTTAAGTTAAAAGTAGAAGGATCAGCAGGATAATGGCTTTCACAATGTAAGATGGTTAAATCTTTACAGCCATTGGCCACAGCTACCTCTACAGCAGCATCGATTTCTTCTAAAGTAGCTAAACCTGTAGACATCACCATTGGTTTGCCTGTTTGAGCACAATAGGCAATGAGTTGAGGGTAGTTAAGCTCAAAGGAGGCTATTTTATAAATAGGACATTGGGCTTGTTCTAATACGTCTACATCCTCAAGACTAAAAGGGGAGCTAAATAAAATAATATTGTGCTCACGAGCATGGTCAAAAAGAGGCTTCATCCACTCACGAGGAGTCTTGGCTTCTTTATAAAGTTCGTAATAGTTATAGCCCTTCCATAGACCATCTTTTAATAAAAACTCATCTCGAGTAGATGGAATAGTTAAAGAGTCTTCGGTATAAGTTTGAATCTTTACCATATCAGCGCCGTTTTGGGCGGCAAGCTCAATCATTTCCATAGCCTGTTCAAGTCGGCCTTGGTGATTGCCTGAAATTTCTGCCACAATAAGTGGGCTCTTAACTTGAGTATCTGACATAAACCCCCCTCAATAATCTGATACTATGGTTCTTGGTTGCTAAGCTTGCGCATTTTGTCTAAAGCCTCATAAACGGTCTTAGTAGAGGCTAAGCCTAAGCGAGATTGTATTATTTGGCCTTCATCATCTAAGGTGATAAAGAAAGGTACACCAATTACCTGATACTTATTAATGATTTCTTGGATATTAGGATCATTAGTATCGGTAATATTAACCAAGATCTTTCTAAACTCCATACTTGAGTTAACAAAATGCTCAGTAGAGTAAATTTCTTTTTCCATTATCTTACAGTTAGCGCACCACTGAGCAGTAAAGACTACAAAAGAGTAGTTGTCAGCACTGAGACGATTGAAAGTATTAAGATCCTGAGCACTATAAAAGGCTTCATAGGTATGCTGTTGTTGTGATTGGTCAAAGTAGCCTAAAGATAAGTAGGTAGGCACTAAAGAGGCAATCAAAATAACAGTAGCAGTAATCATTGGCAGAGCACGTCTTCTAATAAAGAAGACAATGCTAATTAAGGTGTAAACACTAATAATGTAGGTAGTTAAAGCTCCGATAAAGATCTCGGCTCGTCCTAAATTATGGCGTACGATAATATATGCAGTACCAATTAATACCACTACCATCAAGCGCTTAATAATATCGCCTACTATGCCTGACTTTAATAAGAATTTAGAGCCAAACATGCCTATGATAAAAAGCGGGGTGGCCATACCAAGACCAATAGTGAAAAACACTAAGGTGCCCATCAAGATATCGCCATTTTTCATGACATAAAGCAAAGCACCTGCTAAAGGGGCTGAGGTGCAAGGGCTAGCGATAATAGCGGCGCTAGCTCCTAGAATAAAGGCTCCTGGAAATTTTGAGGTATTGACCTTAGAGGTGCGACTTTGCAAGCGATTGGTAATAAAGCTTGGCATTTTTAAGACAAACACATCGGCACAAGCTAGAGCACAAATAATCATTAAAATAGCTAAGACAAAGTTCAAAGCAGCACTTTGTAAAATGCTATGTAATTGTGCGCCTGCCATAGAGAAGAGCAGACCTAGTAAGGTATAGGTAAGGGCTAAGCCTAAAGCAAAACCTAAATTTTGCATGAAGACAAAATTAAAGCGGCGTACCTTGGAGTTGTCTTTTTTATCATTGTTCTCAATGCTACTTTCTAAAACATCTACTGTTTTAACAGAGGTCTTTTTAGAGCCAATAATCATAGCAGAGAAAATAGGGAGCATAGGCAGCACGCAAGGAGTGAGATCCAAGCCAATACCTAAGAGGAAACAAATAAGTAGGCCAATTAGTAGATTATCACTTAGTAGTTGTGAAATAGCATCACTGTTTTCGCTTTGTCCATCTTTAAAAAAGCTAAACAAACCAGTGCTGTTGGTTGCCTGCTCTTGATTAGCTTGTGATAAGTAAGAGACGGTATCATGAGCAGCCTTACCATGCTCGCCCTGCGCTGGAGCGGGCGCTCCCTCCTTGGCAGATGTAACAGCTTGCGCAGTGGCTATATTAGCCTCGGCATTGCCAATGCCCTTGGCATTGGCATCGGCCTTTGATGCTTGGGCTTGGCTTGATTGGTCTTGGGTGGCGATATTGCGGTCAAGCTGGGTGTAGCCGTCATTACGGGTGGCAGCTTGATGGGTATCAATATCATAAGGAATGGAGATGACAAAGCTTTGTGGTGGATAGCAAATACCTGATTCATCGCATCCTTGGTAATGGAGAATGAGAATAGCGCCAGCTCTAGCTTTGATCACAGGAATAGAGAACTTTATCTCATTAAAATAGACAAAGGAGTCGCCCAGCGCATCGCTATGTGGGGTTGCTGGAGGTAATTGTGGCTCTTGATATTGAGTAAGCTCAGGATCTATTACTAAGGTTAAAGATGGGCGATAAATATAGGAATTACCGCTAATAGTAATTTTGATATTAACTATATTCTTGTCAAAAGTAACCTCAGGAGAAAAAGGTAAGATTGATTTAGAGGTATGCTTGTGATCTAAAGGATGAGACTTTTCTTGTTCATTATTCTTAAAGAAATCATCAAAAAATTGAGAGTTAATATTGCCTTCAATAGGGGCATTAACCTCAGGATAACTAGCCTCTGGCTGATTCAAATCTACTTTTAAAGAATTTAAGTACTCATAAGTACTTTGTATTTGAGTAGGCTCTTCTTGAGCATAGCTATAGGATGCCCCAGATAATATAGTCAAGGACAAAAATAAAAACACACCAAAAGAACAAACTCTTTGACTAAATAGCGATTTATCAAACATACTAAGCTATCCACAAATCATGTGCCCAGGAATTTAAATTCTGATCTTATTATAATTAAGTGGTAATGAAATTTACTGCTAATTTTATCATTGTAGGGTAAAGGCTAATTTAAGAGCATTAGTTTTGGTATACTTTTAGCTAGTTTATAAGCTGTTTGGGTTAGTTCATAAGTGTAAAGCAAAGCGCATAAGTATACCTGTTAAAGAGCTGCTGTTTACTTTGTGAGGATTGAATGGGTCGTATATTATTATTTTTCTTTTTATGGATTGCTCTTGAGATTTATACCTTTGTAGTGGTAGGTCAAGCAATTGGCTTTTTACTTACTATTTTCTTATTGTTCTTAGTAAGTTACTTAGGCCTTATGGTCACTAAAAAATTATTGGCTCGAGATTTAGGTCAATTGCAACGTGTGGCTATGCTTGCCATGAGTGAAGGCGTAGTTGATTTACAAGATGAACAAGCTAATAAGGAGCGTGAAAAGCTGGAAAAAATGACTAATGAAGAGCGTGCTGCTTACATGATGTCATTAAAAAAGCGCACCTTATTCGATCAAGTTATGATGTTGATGTTCATTATTCCAGGTTTTTTAACTGATGTTATTGCTATTATCTTGTTATTAATTAATATCAAAGCTAGCCTCTTTGATAAAAGTATTTTTGATAATCCTATTTTTGAGAAGGCTAACGTCTTTGGTAAGCGTGACTCTAAATACCAAGAGTATATGAATAAAAACTACGGCAAGAGCACTAGAGACTTAGAGAAGGAAGCAGAGGCTCGAGCCAAGGAAGAGCAAGGCTCTGTTCCTAGGGAGAATCCTAATGCAGGCCAGGCTACCATTGAAGAAATGAAGGCTAAATTCCAGGCTCAAAAAGAAGTCAAAGATGCCAAATTTGAGGAATTACCTGACGATGATAATAGTGGCTCTTCCATGAAATTCTAAATTAGCTCCTATAGCTAATTGATTTTATCTTATTTTTAAAGGCGCTTTGCCCCTAAAGCAAAGCGTCTTTTTCAATATTTTGGCAATGAATAAGGGGGTATAAGCTGGTTTTTTTGATCTTAATGAGATCAAAAAATACATTTCATGATCAAGTGCAAAATAAGGCTATACCAAAAGCTCTCTTAGATAGGCTGCAAACTAAGTAGGGCAAATTAATAACTACGCTCAATTAAGAGCGCAGGCCAAAGCGTAGCTGCGCCGATGCAGATGCGTACTAGTGCTAACTATGAAATTTGTATAGTGGAACAAAGTCTTACAATCGGGCTTTGGTGGTTATTAATTTTTTTCTATGGTATGGACTGTTCAAACTATCAAGTGAATTTATCTTACTTTGATGGTGTGTGTGGTAAAGCTGTCTTTATCATTTCTTATTTGTCTTGCGAATGCTGCTTTGCAAGTGAGTTCTTAACTTTATAGCAAAACAATTTAATCGTTGAGGTTTTTTATGTCCCAAGCTAAGTATTACCTTTTGTTATTACTAGTATGCTTGATTTGGGGTGCTACTCCTGCTAGCGGTAAATTTACTGTAGAAGCATTCTCTCCTTTAATGATCACTGGTTCTCGCTTTGCGTGTATTGCCTTAGTGTTGTTTATTTGTATGGTGATCTTAAAAGACTATAAAGGTCTTAAGCCTTCTAAGGATGTGCTTAAGATTGCTTTTGCTTTAGGCTTTATGGGCGTATTGGTACATAACGGTCTATTGTTTTATGGTCTGCAATTAACTACAGCTACTAATACAGCTTTAATTGAAAGTATTGGCCCTACAGCTACTACAATATTAGCTTTCTTTTTCTTAGGCGAGCGTTTAAATCGTTACGGCTGGATGGGTATTGCCATTTCCTGTTTGGGAGCTGTTTGTATTATTTCCAAAGGCTCTTTAGACGTATTGCTCAATCTGTCCTTTAATATTGGTGATATTTACATCATTATTTGTGAGATCGCCTGGTCGGCTTATTCTGTAATTTCACGCAACATTAATGGTAAATGTAGCACTATTGCTATTACAGCTTGGTCTGGCTTATTTGGCTCAATCTTGTGCTATGCCACTGGCTTTGCTACTGACAGCTTACACATTTATAAGATTACCTCTGAGGCGCTCTGGGGCTTTTCCTATTTAGTTATCTTCTCAGGTATTTTTGCTTTTGTGGCCTGGAACTTTGCTGTGCAAAAGGTGGGCGCATCAAAAGCTGGTGTGTTTATTTATTTAGTACCTCTAACTGGCGGTATCGTAGGTGTTACCTTATTAGGTGAAGAGATTTTACCAGCTCAAATTATTGGTGCTCTGTTCATTATCGGTGGCGTGATCATTACCATTAAGTCTAAGGTAGTAATGCGTCAACAAAGCAAGACTCCAGAACAACTAGAGCTTGAAAAAGAGGTTAACCTCTTAAAGAGATTCCCAGAATTAGCTCATAAGCACAACACTAAGCTGATTGAAAAAGGTGTCATTACTCCAGAGCAAAATACTTTTGATCTCAATAAAAACGCCTCTGACTCAACAGAAGCTACCTTAGATAAACAAAACGAGCTAGAACCTCAAAAGGACCAAGAGCACCAAAAGGGGCAAGAGTCCCACAAGGCTCAAGAGCCCACCAAGGAGGTAGAGCCTGCCAAGGCCCAAGAGCCCCAAAAGGAGCAAATGCTCACTGCAAGCAGTGGCTTGATGGGGGCAGGTGAGAGTATAGAACACGAGCATAATCCAAGCTTTGTTCCTGGAAAGGAACAAGTTACTAAGTAAAAATTTAGGGCTGCTTAGCATAAGGTTAAGCAGCCTTATTTATTTGTAAGATGATAAAAAGTTGCAACTAAATTTACATGGTGGCTGGGTGTGGTGGTATTTGGCATATATATGCTGATTTGATTTTTTATGTTCTTTGGGTAAATTAAAAAATAATGGTTTGTTTAGGGGATAAATAAGCCATTTTTAATAAATTTATAAAAAATTTCTTAAAGCTACCCTTGAAATGTTTTTTAGCTGGCCCCATTTAGGTAAATGTTCAGAGAATCATTGAGATTGATTTGCTTGAGGGGCTGTTTGATCCTTTAAGTAAAAATCTAAGGCGACCATGCTTTTAAGATATTAGGATGTGAATTGATCCTCACAAGTCAGTCTATGATTTTTGCTAGTGTTAAACTAGTTCTTCAGATTTTTTAAGCTAAACACTTATGTGGTTTAAGTGTTTTTCTTGCGTTAATTTGGGTAATAAAGATGAAGTTAGTTCCTTTATACGACCGTGTAATCGTAAAGCCATTTGAGGTTGAGACCAAGTCTGAGGGTGGCATTTTATTAGGTTCTGCTGCTCAAAAGTCAACTCGCGGTAAGGTACTTGCTGTTGGTAAGGGCCGTATCTTAGAGAATGGCCAAACCGCTCCATTAAGCGTACAAGTTGGTGATGTTGTTATCTACAACGAAGGCTATGGCACCAAGAAAGAGCGCTTAGATGGCGAAGAGGTATTCATCCTCTCCGAGAGCGATATTTTAGCTATTGTTAACGAATAATATTAATTGCAAGTAGGATTTTAGAAAAATGGCTGCTAAAGACGTATTTTTTGGCAATGAAGCTCGTACCCAAATGTTAGAGGGTGTAAACACCTTAGCCAACGCTGTTAAGGTAACTTTAGGTCCAAAGGGCCGTAACGTTGTATTAGATAAGGCCTATGGTGCTCCTTTAATCACCAAGGACGGCGTTACTGTTGCCAAGGAAATCGAATTAGAAGGCAAGTTCCAGAACATGGGCGCTCAAATGGTTAAGGAAGTTGCTTCCAAGGCCAATGACGCTGCTGGTGATGGTACCACTACTGCAACCGTATTAGCTCAGGCAATCGTTACTGAGGGCTTAAAGGCTGTTGCTGCTGGCATGAATCCAATGGATTTAAAGCGTGGTATTGACAAGGCTGTTGCTGCTGCTGTTGAAGAGTTAAAGACCTTAGCTACCGAGTGTAAGGACAGCAAGTCTATTGCTCAGGTAGGTACCATTTCTGCTAACTCCGATACCACTGTTGGTAACTTAATTGCTGAGGCAATGGAGAAGGTAGGTCGTGATGGTGTTATCACTGTTGAAGACGGCCAGGGCTTAGAGGATCAATTAGACCTCGTAGAGGGTATGCAATTTGATCGTGGCTACCTCTCCCCATACTTCATCAACAAGGCTGATACCGCTACTGTTGAGCTTGAGAACCCATACATTCTTCTTTGCGACAAGAAGATTGCCAACATCCGTGACATTCTCCCAATCTTAGAGGGTGTTGCTAAGGCTGGTAAGTCCTTATTAATCATCGCTGAGGACGTAGAGTCTGAGGCTTTAGCTACCTTAGTTGTTAACAACATGCGTGGCATCGTAAAGGTTGCTGCTGTTAAGTCCCCAGGCTTTGGCGATCGTCGTAAGGCTATGTTACAAGATATCGCTATTTTAACTGGCGGTACCGTAATTTCTGCTGACTTAGGCATGGAGCTTGAGAAGGCTACCTTAAATGATTTAGGTGTTGCAAAGCGTATCGTTATTTCCAAGGACGACACCACCATTATTGATGGTTCTGGTAAGGCTGAGGACATTTCTGATCGTGTTGAGCAAATCCGTAAGCAAATCGCTGAGAGCACCTCTGATTACGATCGTGAGAAGTTACAAGAGCGTGTAGCTAAGCTTGCTGGCGGTGTTGCCGTAATCAAGGTTGGCGCTGCTACCGAAGTTGAGATGAAGGAGAAGAAGGCTCGCGTTGAGGACGCAATGCACGCAACTCGCGCTGCTGTTGAGGAAGGCGTTGTTCCTGGCGGTGGTGTAGCCTTAGTTCGTGTTGCCGCTTCTTTAGCTGATAAGGTTTGCGGTGACAACGAGGATCAGAAGGTTGGTATCAAGGTAGCTTTACGTGCTATGGAAGCCCCTCTCCGTCAGATCGTTGCTAACGCAGGTGAGGAGCCATCCGTTGTAGCTAACAATGTACGTACTGGTTCTGGCAACTACGGCTACAATGCTGCTACTGATTCTTATGGCGACATGATCGAGATGGGTATTTTAGACCCAGCTAAGGTAACTCGTTCTGCCTTACAGTACGCTGCTTCTATCGCTGGCTTAATGATCACCACCGAGTGCATGATTGCTGATTCTCCTAAGAAGGATGACGCTCCTATGGCTCCAGGCATGGGCGGCATGGGTGGTATGGGCGGCATGGGCGGCATGATGTAATTTGCCCCTAAACCTCATATTACTAAATAGTTAAAAAGGCCAAGGCTCTTAGTTTTCTAAGGGCCTTGGCTTTTTTTATGGCTGCAAATATTTTTTTGTAAAATTTGTGCTTTTTTAGTGCTCTTTAGCTATTATGAGGCAATTTCACTTTAGTTGAGCATTAAAAGGGTTTATAGAATGGCTATTATTAGCTGGTATACCTTAATAGGATTGTTTGCTCAGGCAGCTTTTGCTGGTCGCATGTTAGTTCAATGGATCATGTCAGAAAGAGCAAAGAAAGTAGTAAATCCTGCATTATTTTGGTGGTTATCTTTGGTAGGTTCTTTAGCAATGAGCTTTTATGGCTTTTTGCGTGAAGACTTTGCCATTATGCTTGCTCAATTAGTATCTTTCTATATCTACATCTATAATCTTAAGCTTAAACAAGAGTTATATCGTTTTGGTAAACTAATTGCTTTATTGATTATTGTGGTGCCTATCCTACTGCTTTGTTTACAGTTAAAAGATTTTTCAAGCTTTTTTGATAGCTTTTTAGATGGACATAATGTTCCTTATGGCTGGATGGTATTTGGCTTAGTAGGCCAGTCTTTATTTTCTATCCGCTTTGTCTACCAGATGGTAGTGTCGCATCGTAGACAACAATCAGTATTGCCTGATGCTTTTTGGTATATCAGCCTGATAGCTGCTCTTATGGTACAGATCTATGGTGTTTATCGTTTAGATATAGTTCTTATCATTGGTCAGGTAGGTGGCATGGTAACCTATGTGCGCAATATTATGTTGATGCACAAGAATAATAAACAAGCTCAAGATTAAGACAAGAGCCAGGAAAATATCAAAATATTTTAAATGGGCAAACACTATGATAGTTTGCCTTCATTGAGCATAATCTTATGAACTCCAATCGTATTTATCTATATGTTTTATTAAGTATCTTTGCAGCATTTATTCCTGCATTGCTCTTAAGAGACTTTAATGCTCTAAATGAACTTAACTATCTTGGTATAGCTCAGGAGGCCTTAGAGCGTGGCAGCTGGTTTGCCTTTTATGAAAATGGAGTTCCATATGCTGATAAGCCTCCTGTATATTTATGGATTTGCATGCTAGCTGTAGCCATAGCTGGTGTTCATGCTATGCCTTTGGTATTGCTAGCCTCGGTACTACCTTTTATTGCTTTAATTTCCTTATTAGATCGCTATTTAGCTTATGAGTTTAGACATCAAGAGCGCTTGTTAATTATGCTTGGCATGGGCTCCATGCTGGTAATGGATGTTTTAGCTTTAGTAGGTCGCATGGATATGCTCTTTTCCATGGTCATGCTACTTGCCTATTTAAAGCTTATGAAGCGCTATATCATGCTAAAAGAATTAGACCATCAAGAGGGCAACCATCGTCCTAAGTACGGTAATTTGTCTATTCCTTTTTTATTATTTTTAGCAGTTTTTATTAAAGGCCCTTACGGTATTTTATTCCCGCTACTAGCTATCTTGGTGCTTATGGCTTTAAACCATGACTATAAGCGTTATTTTGCGATAGTAAGACCTCACTATTTTGTCATCGTCTTATTGCTAGTGTCTTTATGGGGCTTATGTGTTTATCTTGAGGGTGGTGCTGATTATTTTAATAATTTGTTCTTTGAACAAAGTGCCAAGCGCTTAGGTGCTATTGAGGGCGTGCGTATTGTTCACCAAGAGCCATTTTATTTCTTCTTTAAAATCTTTTTAGTCATGACTTTGCCTGTTGGCTTATGTGCTCTTTATTTTATAGCTCGCCAACTTTATTTGCGTGAAAGTTTAGATATCAAGATTCAAGCTTGTTTAAGTTTTGTGTTAGTGGCCTTAGTGGTCTTATCTATTCCTAAAAGTAAGCTTGAGATTTACTTATTGCCAGCATTACCAATGGTTTTTTACTATGTAATGCTCTCTTATCGTGCTATGCAGCTTGAGCGTAGCAAACCTTTATTTGAAGCCTTAGAAAGACAATTAGATCTAGCCAATCAAAAAGAACAAGCTCTTTTAAATAAGAAGGCCAATCAAGAGCAAGTATTAGCTAATGATGAACAAAACGAAGCTCATGAAATTCAGGTTCAACTAAAAGCTGCCCAGGCTGAGCGTGACCTCAAATCAGAAACCTTGGCTATACAAGTATTAGAAGATAACGACTCTACCACCCATGGTAGGGCCAGCTTTTCTATTGCCCCAAGTACCGAGGAAACCCCTCAAAGCCAAGCTGAGCTTGACTCCCCACAGTCCACCCCAGCTACCGAGCCAAGCGATGCTAGCGCCAGCGCTGCCAGTGCCAGCGCAGCTAGCACCAGTGCTAGTGATGCAGTTAGCTCAGGTAAGGATAGTGCCTCAGGTAACAAGCAAAATGATGCTGATAGTGGTGAGAGTATTAGTCCTGTAAAGCTACGCTTGCAGTCTATTTTACAGATGGATCATCAAAATGATGAGCAGACTAATGAGCAAAGCTTACTTAGCGAGCATAGTGCTGATACTCAGGATGATAGTGAGAGCGCAGCCAAGCAAGATGAGACTGCTACTAAAGATGGTGCTGCTGACTTGGAGTCAAAAGACTCAGTACAGGGCGATGCTGTAGCAGTAAATAAAGATGAGGCTACCATAGATCAAAAAACTAAAAAGATGGTCGTATTCAATGAGCCTCATAAGGTAGAAATTGATGCTAGCGCTACTAAAAGTGTAAAGAGTGCTAAGGTCTTTAATGCCAAGGCAAATATAAGTCCTACCCTAGTGGAGTTATCTGAGCGTCAAGGCGTAAAGCCTTGGGATTTGGTAGGTGCTAATGAACCTCAGCATCACAATAATACCCAAGAGACCACTGAGCAGAGTGTGGGCGCAGAGGACACTGCCAGCGCAGCTGGCACTGCTAGCGCTACTGGCGCAGTAGGCTTAGAGGGCTCTGAGAGTGTAGCAAGCGGAGTTAGTGCTGCTGGCAATGCTAGCGCAGCTAGCGCTACTGGCGCTGTGGGGGCGGGGGCTGTTGGCTCTGATAAGGCTATTAGGGAGCAAGATGCTGGTGAGAGCAAAGATAGCGATAGCGACTATGAGTTAGAGTATGGTCATGATAAATCTATATTTAAATACCATAGATCTGGGCATCAAGGTGTGGAAATTATAGGTCAGGGCTATTTTCTCTCGGGCATTAATACTGTAGGTGAGCGTACTAAATTACCTAAGCTGTTAAGCTTGGCTTTTGCGCTTCCTTTAGTGGTTTATATAGCTTTATTTGGGGCTTACTTTTTCTTTTATGAGAAGGTGCCTGCATTACAAAACTCCATTATTGGTATTAGTTTTGGTGTTTTATCTTTTGCCAGCGTCATTGCTTTATTCTTTTTATTAAGCCGCTTATTCATTTTCTCTTTAGCAGCCTTGGGAGTAGGTACTTTAAGCTTTATCTTTATTTTGGGCTTTGCAATACCTCATCTCAATCCTTTCTTAGGTATGGGAGAGTATGCCCAAGTAGCCACTCAAGCTATTGATACAGGAGCCTCTAATAAGCTTTGTATGGTTCGCTATCGTAATGGCTTAGATATGAAGTTTTATGATAAGCGTATTGAGGTTATCCAAGATCCTCAGCTTCTTGATAAATGCTTAGAGGACAATGCCACTATAGTGCTCAATCGTAAAGGCATTAAAGAGCATGCTCAAATAGCCGAGCAAATGAGAGCTCGTGGAGCTTATACTATAGGTGAAAGTTTAGTATTACCTGCTAAGAGTCCTGAGGCTAAGCTACCTTTTAACTTTAGTAATGGTCAGGTAGACGGCTTACCAGTAGAGTTGAAGCTTAAATCTGGTTCATAAGCTTTAGTAGGTGTTAATGGGCAAAATAATAATATGAAGATCCTTGTTACTGGAGCAGCAGGCTTTATTGGCATGCACTTATGTAAAGCTTTGGTTGCTCTTAATCATCAAGTAGTGGGTATAGATAATCTTAGCTCTATTACCTATGATAGTTCGTTGAAAATATCAAGACTGAGAAATTTAGGTCTTAATATTGATAGTCACATAGCACAGAGCTTAAGTAGCGATCAGGCTTTAACTTGCAATAACTTTACTTTCTATCGCATGGATTTAACTGACGATGTAAGGCTCGGGCAGTTAATTGAAAATGGCGAGTTTGAGGTTATTGTTAACTTAGCCGCCTTAGCTGGAGTGCGCTTATCAACTGCCATTCCTGAGCAATATTTAGCCTCTAATGTTAATGGCTTTTTCAATGTCCTTAATGCCATTAAGAACCTTTATGTAAACAATAATAAGATTAAGCCTCGCTTGCTATTTGCTAGCTCTTCCTCTGTTTATGGTGATTGCACTAAGGTTCCTTTTAGTGAGGATAATACCGATCTCAACCAAGTATCAGTTTACGCTGCTACTAAAAAAATGGATGAGACCTTGGCTTATACTTATGCCTCCTTATTTAAAATTGATACCATTGGCTTGCGCTTCTTTACTGTTTATGGCCCTTATGGTCGCCCTGATATGGCTCCTTTTATCTTTACTAAGCGTATCATTGAGGGTAAAGAGCTCCATATTTTTAATGAGGGCAAACAGCGCCGTGACTACACTTATGTAGACGATATTATTAAAGGTATTTTAAGCATTATTAATAGCCCATCGATTCACGATCATGCTGCTGTGCCTTTTGATGTCTTTAATATAGGTAATAGCGATCCTGTCGAGTTATTCGATTTTGTTAAAGCTATTGAAAAGGTCACTAACATTAAGGCCAATATTGTGTTAGAGCCTAAGCAGCTGGGCGATGTTGATCAAACTTATGCCGATGTCTCTAAGTTGCAAAAGTATTTTAACTTTAAGCCAGAAACTAAATTAGAAGATGGTTTAAAAGAATTTTATAAGTGGTATCAAGACTACTACCGCAACTAACGAACGGCCCAGCCAAGGGCAGGGCAATGCCCTGCCTTTGGCAGGTGGCTGGTCCTTAGTTTTAGGTGGTTTTGACAGCTTCTAGCCTTCAGCAGGCCAGACCTGACCAGGTCTAGCCAAGCCAAGTCTGGCTTAGCCAAGCCTGGCTTGGCTAGAGCTTATGGCGAAAGGGAAATTGGCCGAGGTGCGCATTGGTTTTCGGCCAGAGTGGGCTTTTAGTGCTCGTGGTTGTTCTTTTTTAGGCTCTTAATCAAGATAACACTCATTATGGTGACGAATAACACGCCTAAAGCCTGTACCAAATAGGTGTAAGGTAAGGTAATGGCGTGAGCTAAGAAGCCAATTAGAGCAGGGCCCACTAAAATACCTGTAAAGCCAATGGTATTTACAATTGTTACCGAAATATGGGTAGGAACCTCTTTAATACGTGCTGTGATGGATACTAATTGAGGAACTACGTTACTGGCTCCCACGCCAATTAAAGCAAAGCCTGCAAATGCTGCTAAGTAGTGAGGAATTACCACCGCCACTACAAAGCCCAGCACAATACATAAAGTGCCTAAAACAATAATACGGCCACGTCCAAAAGCACTTACTATCTTATCTCCAGTTAAGCGGAAAATAGTCATAGTAATGGCAAAGGCAGCATAGCCATAACCTGCATGCTCAAGACTGATACCGTGCTCAGTACGTAAAAACACGCCTGACCAGTCAAGCATAGAGCCCTCAGTCATAAACATAATAAAACACATCAGGCCAATCAAAATAACAGTAGGATTGGTGTAGTAGCTCCACTTGCTTTGAGCTTGAGTTGGCTCTTTTGTAGCACTATCATGGTCATTCTCTTTTGGTAAGTGCACAGTGTTAAACAGATTACTGCCGCCTAATACTAAGCAGGCAATAAGGATTACTGCTGCATAAATGCCACTGTAAATAAAAGGAAAGTTTGCGCTCAATAAGAAGGTGACACTTAATGAGCCTAAAAAGCCTCCTACGCTATACAAGCCATGCAAGCCTGACATAATGTTGAGCTTAGTATATTGCTCAACCAAAGCACCATTAATATTAGACACCACGTCGATTAATACCGCATTGATGCCCATTAAGAACAGCACTAGCGCCATTAAATAGAGATTATTAATAAAAGGAATAGCAATGAGGCAGAGCGATATTAAGATGGTGGCACCATAAATAGGAATCTTACAGCCAAAGCGAGAGCTAAAATATCCAGATGTTGGCATGGATACAAAAGAGCCGATACCAACACAAAGCAATAATAAGCCCAAGGAATGTTCATCAAGAGCAAAACGCTCTTTGACAAAAGGAATCATTGGAGCCCATGCAGCAATTGCAAAGCCAGCAATTAAAAAGGCGATACGATTAGAGAGAATGAGCTTTTTATGCACTGGATTGATAGACATAAATACAACCTAAAAGCAAACACCAAACAAAAAAGGTTAGTAAAAATTCTATCATAGGGTGCTAGCCACTTTTGTGGTACTTTCAGCCATAAAATTACACTTTTATAGCTTTTTTAGGCATAAAGAGCAGCGCTATTAATACCAAAATGTCAGTAAGTAATATCAACCATCATGGAAGATGACCTGCTAAGCGCTGGTCTGGCCTGTCTAAGGGGCCAATGGCCGATAGCCATGGCCCATGGCCAAGCCCAAGGGCGGGAGCCTTGGGCTTGGGCTTGGGCTTGGGCTTGGGGCTAGTCGATGTGGTGGGATTGAGGGAGGTTGAGGTTGTTTTGGCCTATTGTTGGTCTTATGTAGCGCTTGCGCATCCAGATAAAGGCAATGAGGTCAAAGGCCCCTGAAAAGGCTCGATTAAAGAAATTAAATTTGGAGGTACCTTGTTTGCGCTCTTGGTGGCGAACAGGGATGGCAACTACTTTTCTACCATAGAGTAGGGTTAAAGCTGGTAAAAAGCGATGCATGCCAGAAAAGAGCGGTAGGGCTTGAGCTAGATCGGTTTTAATAATTTTAAGAGGGCAGTTGGTATCAGTAAAACCATCGTGAGTGATGGCATTACGAATTTTGTTGGCTAATTTTGACTGAATTTTCTTTGACCAAGTGTCTTGGCGCTTGGCTCTAATACCACAGATCAAATCACCTTGGTCTTTTTTCTCTAATAAGAGATTAAAGTCCTCAGGAAAGGTCTGTAAATCAGCATCAATATATCCTGTCCAGGTGGTGCTAGAGCTGTGAAAGCCAGCTTTTAAGGCTCCAGTTAGTCCGCAACGAGCTTGCAAAGATAGATAGTAAAAGCCCTCATGATTAGAACAGTAGTCTTTAATTAGGTTTAAAGAGTTATCTGATGAGCCATCATTAACAAACAAATAGCAGACCTTAACTAGGCTCTTGCTTTGATAATCAAGTAGGGCCGCACACAGACGTTCTAGGCTTTCTTCCTCATTAAAAACAGGGATTACTACTGTTAGGTCATATTGTTCTTTAAGATCTAGATTGTTCATGTTAGTTGACCTTGTGAGCTTCTTGAGGAGGCTTCTTGTCTAAAAATAAGAAAGGCTCCCCTAAAAGGAGAGCCTTGATATGTTTGAAGTATAAAAAAATTAGAAAATATCGCCTGAGTTTACATCAGAGCTATCAATACCTGTATTCTTAACGCTTTGTGCGCTAGAACCATCATCAATTACTATCATGCCTGGAATAGCAGGTTCAGTAATTTCACGATTAGTTGTCCAGCTTAAGCCACGTGGTCTTGGAATTTGAGCAGACTCTACGCCCTCTTGTGCTTTCTTAAAGAAAGACGAGAAAATAGGTAGGGCAGTTACGCCACCACTTTCAGAACCACGACCTCTGGTATAACCTAAATCACGATCATTGTCAAAACCAACCCAGGTGGTTACTACTAAATTGCCATTATAGCCAGAGAACCAAGCATCATGAACATTATTAGTAGTACCTGTCTTAGCGTGGAGATCATCACGTCCAGTCAAGGCCGCAGCCTTAGCACCAGTACCCCAATAACGACCGTTTAAGCCCTCACCACCATAAACATTAGAATGCATTAATGATGAAATTAAGTAAGCATGAGTATGACTTAAGATCTGTGGTGGATGTGGGTAGTTACTATTAGGACTTGCTAAGCTATCCAAATCAGACAGAGCTGCCATAGAGAGTTTGGCACTTGATGGTAAGGCTATATTCTCTAAATGATCCTTAACAGGACGCTTAGGCATATCATCACCAATGGTAATGTTAGTCTCATCATAAGAGTCCAAATTGAGGTTTGGATAGTTAGTCTCATTCTTATTATTTACAAAGCGTGCTAAGGTGCGATCACGAGCATCTGGCTTATAGTTGCCTGCATATCGTAAATCAATAGCGTTAGCAATATTATCAGGCAAGGAGTGATCAGCTATCTTAGGATGAGCTTGGTATAGAACTTCACCATTCTCCATTTCAATTTTCTCAATCAAATATGGAGTGATCTTATAACCGCCATTGGCAAAAGCTGAATAAGCAGTAGCCAACTGGAGAGGTGTTACCTCAACAGAGCCTAGGGCCATAGCTTCACTTTGCTGGAATTTTGGTACTAAGATATTAAACTTACGTAAGTGTTCAACTGCGTTTTCTACACCCACATGGCGAATGGTACGAATAGCAATAGAGTTCTTAGACTTAGCTAAGCCCTCACGAAGAGTCATTAAGCCATCGAATCGATTTGGTGAGTTACGAGGTTGCCACCAGGTTCTAGAACCCACGTCCCAAGTTTTGATTGGCTCATCAGGAATAACTGAATTGAGCGCAATGCCATAAGCAATAGCTGATGAGTAGATAAAAGGCTTAAAGCTGGAGCCTGTTTGACGTAATAGCTGAGTAGTACGGTTGAATTTGCTCTTTTCAAAGTCAAAACCGCCAGCCATAGCACGAACAGCACCAGACTTTGGATCTAATGAGATCAAGGCACTTTCTACATCAGGAATTTGGGTTAGGGTTAGCACCTCAGTTACTTGAGGTTCATTATTTTTAGCTTTCTTCTTTGGCTCTACTTGTTTTACATAAGTAAAGATTAAGTCGCCAGCTTGTAAGAACTCGCTAGGATATTTTGGATCATTACCTTGACTACGATCAGTCTTAAAGGCACGTGCCCAAGACATACCATCCCAAGTAAGAGCTTTTTGCTCACCATTAGGAAGTAAGACAATAGCTTGCTTGTTCTCATCGTCAACACTAACTACTAAGGCAGGATCAATGCTTTGGTACTTATTCTCTTTTCTAATGAGATCTAAGGCCTTTTCATTATTAAAATCTTGCTCTACTTTAGCAATTTGGGCGGCTAATAAGTTTAGCTTATCTACCTCTGATACCAAGGTTTGGTAGTCATATTTAATACCTTGAGCTTCGTATTGCTCAGCAAGCTCAGCCCTCTTAGCCATAATCACACCATTGTTGGCGTTAGCATGGGCACCATTTTTCTCGGTAGCAAGCTTAGCTGATCCTCTTAGGCCACGGGTACTATCAAAAATATTAAGTAGAGGGCCGCGATAGCCGTGACGTACGTCGTAGGCAGTAAGATTCTCAAAGATAGCATCATGAGCGTATTGTTGGTACTGAGAGTCTACTGTGGTAAAGACCTTTAAGCCCTTGATATAAGCATCTTCGCCATATTTAGCAATTACAGCCTGACGTGCCTCTTCAGCTACGTAAGGGGCATAAGCCTCAAGCGGTGCAGAGTGGAAAAAAGCACGAGAAGGGGCACTATCAGCCAGATCAAACTCCTCAGGAGTGATATATCCTAAGGTCAACATACGCTGCAACACTAAGTGACGGCGATCTTTTGCTCTTTGAGGGCTGGTAATTGGGTTAAGTGTAGATGGAGCTTTTGGTAAACCAGCAATAGTAGCAATTTCAGCTAAACTTAGTTCTTCTAAAGTTTTGCCATAATAGGTTTGAGCAGCGGCTACTACACCATAGGAGCGATGGCCAAGAGCGATTTTATTTAAGTACAATTCCAAAATTTCGTCTTTGGATAATACTTGTTCAATACGCCAGGCAATAAAAACTTCTTTAATCTTACGCTCTAAAGTCTTATCACGAGTTAAGAAGAAATTACGGGCTACCTGCTGGGTAATAGTAGATGCACCTTGAGAGGCACCACCTGAGGTGGCGGCTACTACCACAGCACGTAAAATGCCAATAGGATCAATGCCAGAGTGCTCATAAAAGCGTGAGTCTTCAATGGCTAAGAAAGCCTGTTGCATTCTTAAAGGAATATCTTCAATGCTTACAGGGATGCGCTTATGCTCACCAAATTCTCCGATCAACTTACCATCATTAGTATAGATCTTCATTGGTGTTTCAAAGCTTACATGCTTAAGCTCATCAACGTCTGGAAGCTCCTCTAAAGTAGAGTAATAAGCAGATGCAATTACACCACCTGAGGCGGCAGCGCAAAATATTCCTGCCCAAAACGCTAGCTTAGCCAGCTTCATAGCCTTAAATAACACTACTGTGCTCCTTGCAAAACTTTTTGTAAGCTTGTAATTTTAACAAAAATAAGCCATTAATGCCCAAACAACACTAAAGCAAATTACTTGCCTCAAAAATTATTAGTACTTTTAGCTGCTCTGTACTAGTGCAAAAATGTCTGTAGTTGAGCAAATGCTTGTGCTACAGCTAAAGTATTAAAGCATTACTTTCTTATCGCTTGCTTAGTAAGGCATGCTCTTGCGATGATATGGGGAGTAATGATCAAGCATTTTCTTAAAAGGTAGCTTTAAATTTAAAGATGAGTACTTTTACTAAACCGATTTTCTTAGTAGGCCCCATGGGAGCAGGAAAAACTACCATAGGCAAATTATTAGCTCAAAGCTTATCTGGTTCATTTTTAGATCATGATGACTATATTATTGAGCAGGCTAAAATGTCTATTCCTGATATTTTTGCCAAATATGGTGAGGCCCATTTTAGACAGCTAGAGCATGAGTGTTTAGCTAGCTTATTAAATCCTAATAGCTCCTATGAGCACATTAAAAAGCCAGACACCATGCCTTTAGTGATTGCTGGTGGTGGTGGCATAGCCCAAAGAGCTGATAATAGAGAACTTATCAAAGAGCATAGTCTGTGTTTATATTTGTATTTAGATGTTGAGCACCAATATGACAGAGTTAAGGACGATACTAATCGCCCTATGATTCATGTAAGTGATATTAAGACCAGACTTAGTGATTTATTTTCCGTGCGTGATCCTCAATTTAGAGAAATTGCTTTATCCATTATTGATACTAATAATGATAAAGAAAGTATTGTTAATCAGGCACTAGAGGTCTTAGCGCCTTTTAAGAAAAATTAGAATTAGACTTTTATTAGGAGCTTATTAGTATGGACAAGGTTCATATTGCTTTGGGTGACAATTCTTATGACATTTTAATTGGTAATAATTTGCCTATAGCTGAGCTAATGAAAGAGGCATTACCTAAAACTAAGGACTTACTCATAGTTAGCAATGAAACTATTGCTCCTTTATACCTTGAGCCTTTAATGGCATCTTTAACTAATCAAGGTTTTAAAGTAAAAAGCTGTATTTTAAAAGACGGCGAGTGCTATAAGACTGTTGAGAGCTATATGCAAATCATGACTGCCTTGCTAGAGGATGGTTTTGGTCGTGATTGTTGCTTAGTAGCTTTAGGTGGTGGTGTAGTAGGTGATATTACTGGTTTTGCAGCTAGCTCTTATCAAAGAGGCGTGGCTTTTGTGCAAATTCCTACTACCTTATTAGCTATGGTCGATTCATCTGTAGGTGGTAAAACTGCTATCAATCACCCAATGGGTAAAAATATGATTGGTGCTTTCTATCAACCAAAGATCGTAATAGCTGATTTAGATTTTTTAAAGACTTTGCCAGAGCGTGAAATTGCAGCAGGCATGGCAGAAGTTATTAAATATGGCGTGATCTTAGATGAGGAGTTCTTTACCTACTTAGAGCAAGCCCAAGGCACAGCCAAGCTTGATTTAGCTTATGTAGTTAAGCGTTGCTGCGAGTGGAAAGCTTATGTGGTCTCTCAAGATGAAAAAGAAAAGGGCATGAGAGCACTGCTCAATTATGGCCATACTTTTGGTCATGCTATTGAGGTAGGAATGGGCTTTGGTGTTTATTTACATGGTGAAGCTGTAGCTGTTGGTATGGTGGTGGCAGCTTATGTAGCAGCTAAGACCAATAAAGGCCTAAGTTTAGAGCAATATAATAGAATCAAGAACATTCTTCCTTACTATAACTTACCTTATGCTATTCCTAAAGAGTTAACTGGAGCTGATTTTATTAGTCATATGCGCCATGATAAGAAGGTTAAGCTCGGTAAGATTAATTATGTATTGCCAGAGAGTATTGGTAAAAGCGCAGTATTTAATGATTGTAGCGATCAAGATATTAGCAATCTCATTGACGAGCTTAAAAATACACAAGATTAAATGTTGTTATCTTTAATCTTAAGAGCTCATTTTGGCAACAAAATGGGCTTTTTTAATTAAAAGAAACTTAACTTTAATAAAAGGCCTTATTAGGCTAAAATTGCTCATGAATTTTACTTAGCATAATTTCTAAATGTTGTGCAGGATTAGACTTTAGCCTGTTAAGATGGATTAAAGGAGGATACTGCAATTAAGCAACATGCTTTGTCAATATTAGCTTAAGGCAGGTTGATTATGGACATAGAAGCATTAGCCTCTTTAGAAAGCCAAAAACGTTTTTGTCACGAGATAGTGCAAAATGTTATTGATCACGAGAGCTTTATTCTTTTATCAGGCGATAGTGGCTCAGGTCGTACTGTAATTTGCGAGCAGATCGTTAACGAAACTGACTCTAAGATGAGAGCCATCTTTATTCCATGTCATAAAGACATGCAATTACAAAGATTAAGAGAGCTTTTTTTACAACAGCTTATCCCTAATAGTTCTTTTGATACTGATTTAAATTTACCTGACGCTTTATTAAAAGCTCACATTCCTTACAACCACAAAATTCTCGTGGTAGTAGATGATGTTGATAGCGTAGTTAGCGCTTTTTACAATGAGCTTGTGGCCTTGCATGAGCAATTTTTAGGGCAAGCTCGCTTTGCTTTTGTCTTAGTGTGCCATCCTTTATGGGCTGAGGAAAAGTTAAGTCACTATACAGGTAAGGCTGATATTAGTGCTATGCAAATGCCTGCTTTAACTATTAAAGAGGCTATGGTGTTATCTCGCCATATGTTTGCTTTGCAAAACACTATGCGTATTTACAATGCCATTTCTAACAAATTACCAGAAGCTTTAGCTTCAGCTAAAGGTAATATTAGCCAAATTATTGCAATTACGGAGAAACTTATGAAGGATCCTACCGCACCTCAAGTTAGCAATGAAAAGGTGCGTAAAAACGGCAAAGTCTCTATGCCAAAGTCAGGCAAAAAGAGCGGTTCTGTGGGTATTTTTGTAACCATAGTATGTATTATTATCGTACTAGCCTGCTTGATCCCTATTTTCTTAGGTAGTAGTTTCTTCTCCTCAGAGGATACCAACAAAACTAGCTCTGTGCAGTCTCAGGTAGCCAATGAAGATGCTTTAGTTTTTGACAAGGGTTCTCAGGACTTTAATAAAGACTTTGCTATGGATGAGGGTTTATTACCTCAAAACGTTCCTAATGGCATTGACGCTCAAACTAGTGCTCCACAAACTGAGCACTCTGTAACCTTATCTGGCAAAGAGCTTGAGAAAATAGAAGGCGGAGCCAATGGCTCTGCTTATCCCAGGGGAATGGGAGGATCTCTAAACGCTAATCAGCAGCAAATTCCTGTATTGCGTCGTGGTGATAATTTTAACCATGTAAATAAGAACAACAATCAAGCCACCACTGCTATTGATGTTCCTACTGAGCATACTTTAATTGCTGCTCCAGCGGTGCCTCCTGTAGATCAAAACCAGGTGTTAGCCAACAAGCTAAAGGAAAGTGCCAACGAGCTAGATAAGCTGGCCCAAGCTCAGGCCCTGGCTCAGAGCCATTCCAAGGCACCAGCCCCTGCCCCTCAGGTAAGCGCCAAAGATCGTACTGCTTTAGAGCAAGCTGCAATTAATAAGATAAATCAAGATCGTGAGCAAGCTCGTAAGAATGCTTTACAATCTGAACAAAATGCCAAGCAAACTGCTGCTAATAAGCAAGACAAAGCTCCTGTAAAGAAGGAGGAGGCTGTTAAAGCGCCCGCTGTAGCCCCAACTCCTGCTCGCCAGCCTTTAAAGGCAGGACAGGTAATTAGTCTTGCCGAAGAGCAAAGACAAGCCAAGGCTGCCGCCGCAGCTGCTGCCCAGGCCCAAACCCAGGCCCAGGCTCAGCCTCAGGCAGCCGGTAATGGCTTTGAAGCTGATATTGCACAGTTAAAGGCTTTAAGTAACGATCGTTTTACTATTCAGATTGTTTCTGGATCCAATCGTGCTAATGTGTCTGCTGCTGCCCGTGGTTTAACTGGACGCTATTGGATTGTTCCTAGTGTCCGTAATGGTAAGCCTTGGTATATTCTCATGGCTGGTGATTATGCCTCCCGTGAAGAAGCTAGCGCTGCTGCTCGTAATATTCCACGCTCAGTGTCTCAAGGAGCTACTCCTTTTGCCAAGCGTGTTGCTGACGCTAAGGCTGAAATTAGACAATAAGTCTTAATTGCTTTAGACGAGAAAAAATCAAAGCCCTGCATCAAACTTAAGGAATTTAATTTAAATTTGGTGTAGGGCTTTGTTTATATTAGGCATACTATCCTATTTATGCTCCTAATATTGGGTTCAAAAATAGTATAGTGTGCTCAACAAATTTAATTCTCTGTAAAGAGAATTAGGGTATTTCCCCTGTATCTAACATGATTAAGAGCTGATACGTTCTTATTCTGTTTTTTTCTATCCGCCCAACCCATATTAATGTGGTTAAAAGACAATTTTCTTTATTATGGATAACAAGCACTTATTTGCAGGCTCTATTTTAGCCGCTGACCTTTTAGATTTAGGTAACGATATTCAAAAGGCCTTAGATGCCAAAGTAGATATTATTCACTTTGATGTGATGGACTATCACTTTGTACAAAATCTAACTTTTGGACCAGATCTTTTAAAAGCTATTCGTGGTCGTTTCCCTGAGGCTATTTTAGATGTGCACCTCATGGTCGATCCAATTAATGAAAAGATCTTAAGTGATTATGCAAAAGCTGGCGCTTCTATGATTTCTTTCCACCCTGAGGCAACCCCTCACGTGGATAGATATTTGTCCTATATTCGTGAGTTAGGTGCAAAAGCAGGCTTGGTATTAAATCCTGGCACTGATATTGGCTGCCTTAAGTACTTATGGGATCGCTTAGATTTCGTTCTCATTATGACTGTAAACCCTGGTTTTGGCGGTCAAAAGCTCATTCCTGCTATGATGCAAAAGATTGCTGATGTTAAGGCCTTAGCTAAAGAGTGTGGCAAAGAGATCACTATTGAAGTTGATGGCGGTGTAGCTCCTAACACAGTACGTGCTTGTGCTGATGCAGGCGCTGAAATCTTTGTAGTAGGCTCAGCTCTCTTTAATAAGCCAGACTATAAAGTGGCTTTAGATGAGCTCCATGCTGCTCTTAAGTAATTAATTATTTTTAGTTTAATCACCAAGGCTCAGTATTCACTGGGCCTTTTTTCTATCAGCGCCTCAGCTTACCAAAGCGCAAAGCACATAGCGCAGTGCGCAGTGCGTAAGGCGCACAGCGTGCAGCGCATGCCGCCTACGCACAGCTCCCAAAGCGCCCTGTGCGCTATGCGCATAGTGGGCTGCGCTATGGGCTAAAAGAGCTGAGTAATAAAAACTTGGAGAGGTGGTATTAACTTAGTACTTGCTAGGATGATATGTGATAATCTTTAGATTAGAAAATCTTGCCTTTGAGGAGCAGTGAAGATGTCTTTATTAACTAAGCCAAAAGCCATATTGTTTGATCTTGATGGTACTTTAGCTCATACCTTACCTCAACTTAGCATTGCTGCTAGTGAGGTGGCTAAAGAAATGGGTATTGAGCCTCCTTCATTAGAGAGCATGAGTAATTATGTTGGTAATGGTGTTGCCATGCTATTAGGCCGTGTCATTCTGGGGCGTCACGATATTAGCCTAAATGACATTAAGCCTGAGCAGTTAACTAAGGCTCGTGAATTATTTGCCAAGTACTATACTCAAGGTTTAGATAAAAACTTTGAAGTGTACCCAGGTGTTAAAGAGGGTATTGAGTCTTTTTATAATCAGGGCATTAAATTAGCGGTAGTAACCAATAAACCTCATGTTTTTGCTGTGCCTTTATTAGCTCACATGGGCCTTGATAAGTATATGGGCTGTATTTTAGGTGGTGAGGTCTTAGATAAGAGAAAGCCTGATCCTGCTCCTTTATTACATGTCTGTGAGCAACTTGGTGTAGCACCAGAGCAAGCTTTAATGGTAGGTGATTCTATTAATGATGTTAAGGCAGGTCAAAATGCCCATATGCCAACTGTAGTATTCACCTATGGCTATGACGGTGGTTATGATGTTCGCACCTGCTGTAAGGCCGATTATTTGTTTGATAGCTTTGGTGAGCTAACTGAGCTGATTAACTCTTTGCCAAATAATGAATAGATAAGCGTAGTTTGCTTGCCCAAATTAGAGTTGCCTTACAAATTTATCAGCTAAAACTCATGAATAATGATAGGATATCTTGTTCTACTAACTTTGACTTTAAGGCATTAGTCCTGTGTCTGTGATCTAGTAGAGAAACAACACCATTATTTAAGTGAGCCCTCCTTGATTATGCTTGATAAAGCAAACAGGAGAGTCATAGGAACCTTCAATGGCTAAAGATATTATTTTTTCAGGCATTCAGCCTTCAGGAGAACTTTCAATTGGAAACTACATTGGCTCCTTACGTAATTGGGTGCCAATGCAAGATGAAGCTGAGTGTCTTTACTGTGTAGTAGATCAGCACGCTATTACTGTACGTCAAGATCCAAAGACTTTACGTGACAATACTTTAAACACCTTAGCTATTTTCTTAGCTTGTGGTATTGATCCTAATAAGTCCACTATTTTCTTACAGTCTCATGTACCTGCTCACTGCGAATTAGGTTGGGTATTAAACTGCTATACCCAGGTAGGTGAGCTTAATCGCATGACTCAATATAAAGATAAAGCTCAGCGTTATGCTAGCAATATTACTGCTGGCCTATTTAACTATCCTGTATTAATGGCTGCTGATATTCTCTTATATCAAGCTAACAAGGTTCCAGTAGGTGACGACCAGCGTCAGCATATTGAGTTATGCCGTGACGTAGCTGAGCGCTTTAATAATATTTATGGCCCAACCTTTACCATGCCAACTGGTATTATTCCAAAGGCTGGTGGTCGCGTTATGTCATTGCAAGAGCCTACTAAGAAAATGTCTAAGTCTGATGATAATCCAAAGAATGTCATTAGAATTTTAGAAGAGCCAAAGTCTATCTTAAAGAAAATTAAGAGCGCTGTTACTGATAGTGATGATCCACCAGTAGTAGCTTATGACTGGGATAAAAAGCCAGGCGTATCTAACCTCTTAGAGTTAATGTCAGCTGCTACTCACAGAGAAATTCCTGAATTAGTAGAGCACTTTAGAGGCTCTATGTATGGCAACTTCAAGAGTGAAGTTGGTGAGGCTGTAGTGGCTATGTTAGAGCCTATTCAGCAGCGCTATAAGGAAATTCGCTCTGATGAGGCCTTTATTAAGGAAGTATTCAATAAGGGCGCAGAGCGAGCCAAAGAGCGTGCTCAAAAGACCTTAGATGATGTTTACAAGAAGATTGGCTACGTAGTTTACTAAGCTTTAATAGTCAAACTTTTCACCAAAAAAAGCTCTAGCAATTAATTTTGCTAGAGCTTTTTTTTTATGGCTTAGCTTAGCCATGGCTAGGCCTGGCCTGGCTCTGGCCAAGGGGGCAGGGCCTTGCCCTGGCCCTGGCCTTGGCCATGGCCAGAGCCCTGGCCAGGGGCCTGGGGCTATGGGTTGAAGCGTAGGGCCATGGCGTTGCCGCTATCGGAGCATAGCTTGCTATCAGCTAACACTAGGTTGCCTGAGGCAATAGTGTGGGTTACCTTACAGCTAAAGGATTGATTGAGCATTGGTGACCACTTACATAAAGAGGCAATATCATCTTGATGTACAGTGTAGCGCTCACGTGGATCAATAATAGCGATGTCAGCAAAGTAACCTTCTTTGATAAGGCCACGCTTTTCAATACCAAAACGCTCAGCAACATTAATAGTAGCTGCTTTGATACCTTCTTCAAGGCTGAGCTCTTTACGTTTAAAGAGTTCAAAAATAACATTTAAACTAAATTGCACAGAAGGTAAGCCAGAGGCTACATTCAAGTAATTATCGCTCTGCTTTACTGCGAGCTCATGAGGGGCATGGTCGGTGCCAATAGTAGTAATTATGCCTTTGCGTAGACCTTGGATTAAGGCACGACGATCACGTTCAAACTTAACGGCAGGATTACACTTTAAAAAGCCCTTTAATCGTGGATAGTCAGTGTCATTAAAGAACAGATGAGGAATACAAACCTCAGCTGAGATTTGACGATTGTGAATGTCACCTTGAGCATATTGACTAAGTAACTCAACTTCCTCTTGTGAGCTTAGGTGCATAATATGTAGGCGCTTATTAGTGGCTTTAGCAGCCTCAATGGCTAATAAAGAGGACTTAACACAGCAGTCACGATTACGAATAATGTGGTGCATTTCAAAAGGAATCTTATCGCCATACATTTCTTTAGCTAATGCTGTATTGGCGTTAATAATGCCGTTATCCTCACAGTGAGTAGCCACTAAAGTTGGGGCAGCTTCAAACATCTTAAAGAGGGCATTGTCATCATCTAAGAGCAAGTTGCCAGTAGTAGAGCCCATATAAATCTTAATACCAGCAATTTCATGAGGATCTACTCTTTTAACCTCCTCAAGATTATGCTCACTAGCACCTAAATAAAAGCCATAGTTAACATAGCTATCGTTGCTAGCAAGAGCTTGCTTATTGTGTAAGGCCTCAATAGTGGTAGTAGCAGGGGAGGTGTTTGGCATGTCCATAAAGGAGGTAACACCACCTAAGGCCGCAGCTGCTGATTCGGTCTTGATAGTGGCTTTGTGCTCCATGCCAGGCTGTCTAAAGTGAACGTGGGCATCGATAAGACCAGGTAAAACTAATTTGCCGCTACAATCAATTTCAACTTGAGCACTATCATTGATATTAGGATCTATTTTGGCAATATAAGGGCCATCAATTAGTACTTGAGTTTGTTTAAAGCCGCTATCAGTCATTACTGTTGCGTTTTTTAAAACAATTTTGGACATAATAAAAAAATCTCCTTAATGGACTTTTTAGCCTATACAGCACTGTTAAACTGACCTGGGATATTTGTCCTATGTCTTGTTGTGCACCAAACTAATTCAGATGGCAATTACGCCTCCTTAGAGGCTATTATTGTAGCATTACCAAGAATACATAAGAGATTGTAGTTTTAGGCGTAGAAAAATTAAAGATTAGTGATAGTTGTGGCAATTATGACCTAAATAAGCAAAAGCTATTAAATTTAGCTAGCTAAATAGTTAATTATTGATCATACTGAATAGTTAGCTCATGATGCTTGTATTTAGCTTGGAAATATTCTTGGTCTAAGTATAAGTTGATGAAAGATATCCATGCTTATTAACTATTCTTTAGCTATAGCTCTTGATAATGAGCTGGGCTTATCTATACTAGATATAGCAAGATATTGTTTTTCTTTATGGTATTAGTGTCTTTTAGGATGTTCCATGGATAGATATGAAGAATTGATTGCACCACGTTTTACTATTAGAGATGTGGTTATTCACGAGAAAAATCGCTTATTTGAAAAGCACTTTGCTGTAGATCTCTATCGAGTTTCTTATAAAAAATTTAATGGCAATACTACTCGTATTTTAGATCGTGAGATTTTTGAGCGTAGTACTGATGCTGTGGCTATTTTGCCTTTTGACCCTGTAAGCGAAGAAGTAGTATTAATCGAGCAATTTCGTCCTGGAGCGTTAAAAGACCCTGTTTCTCCATGGTTGGTAGAAGTAGTTGCAGGTATGATTGATGTAGACGAGAGTGAGCTTGAGGCTGCCGTTCGTGAGCTACAAGAAGAGTCAGGTATTGTTATTAAGCCTGAGGATCTTCACTATATCAATGCTGTATATCCAAGCCCAGGTGGTTGTTCCGAGCGTGTCTCTTTATACATTGGTAAGATCAGGGCTGACCATATTCTAAGTCATGGTGGTTTAGAGGCCGAAGAAGAGGATATTCGTATCTTTAAGATGCCAGCTAAAGTAGCTTTTGAATATTGTCGCAATGGTCGTATTTGTAATGCTGCTGCTTTAATGACCTTACAGCACTTACAAATTTATTATGACGAGATCCGTAATTCATTTTTAAAGCAAAATAGCTAATTTTTAACGAGCTATTTTTAAAAAAAGCTAAGGCTTAGCAGTCTTAGCTTTTTTTATGCAAATGTTACAAACACTTGATGGCTAGCCATTTAGAGCCGCTAAAATTAGTTTTACAGATAGGTTGTGTGCTAGTATATTAGTATGCTTGGAGCTAAAGCATTAGCAAAATTCATTACTGCGTATGTTAATTTGTGACCAATTGCAAATTTAAAACAAAAAATACTAGTCTTATTTGCAATCTGTTAACAATGTAGCTTTTCTTTATCTAAATCTTAAGTAAGATAGGCTGACTTTATTGCGTACAGGCAATAGTAGACTCTCTTTATTTTGTACTTAATCATGTTCAATCGGTATTAGGTACCGTTTTTTAATGGTGTTTTTTTAATGACTACGTTTAATTTGCAGTTAACAAGTGATGAGGAGCAGATAAGTGTTTTGCAGCTTACTGACTCTCACTTATTTGCTGAGGAGTCAGGAACATTATTAGGGGTACGTACAGCAGATTCATTTACCGCTGTGTTAGAGTCTATTATCAATCAAGATATCCATTTTGATTTTGTAGTAGTAACAGGCGATATCAGCCAGGATTACTCTGTAAGCTCCTATCAACGTTTTGCTCAATATATTGCTACTTTGCAAAAACCAGTATTCTTTGTTCCAGGCAATCATGATGATGGCCCTTTGATGTACCGCATTTTAGGTGATTTTGGGGTACATACCGAGCGTTCATTAGTTTGTGGCAATTGGCACTTTGTTTTTTTAAACTCAGAAGTTTATAGCGTTCCTCATGGATGGGTGGAGCGTGATCAATTAGCTTTTTTAAAGAAGCAATGCGAACTCTATCCTCACTTAAACACAGTAGTGCTAGTGCACCATTTACCTCAATTGGTAAATAGTAGTTGGCTTGATACCCAAACCATGCATAATAGCGATGAGTTCAATAGCTTTATTAGCAACTTTTCCAATATCAAACTCGTGTTAAGCGGCCATGTTCACCAAGAATATGATCAGTTTTTCAATGGAGTACGATATATTGCTACCCCATCTACATCCATACAGTTTGAGCCTTTTTCTCATGACTTTGCTCTTGATATGCAAGGCCCTGGGTGGCGCTATTTAAGATTTGATCGCTCAGGTGGCATTGATACTCAAGTGTTCCGTCTGCCATCGGGTAGATTTATTCCTGATACTGGAGTAGGTGGTTATTAAAAGTTATTTAAAAAAAGCTCTACTAAATTTAGTAGGGCTTTTTTTATAAGTGGACGTAATTGGCGCATAATAAGATGTGATGTTTCAGGTCTCACAATGGGGGAGTAATCATGCACATTTTTTACATCCATGGTTTTTTGTCTGGCCCTAATGCTATGAAAGCTACTTTGCTTGATCAATATATTAAGGGCTTATCTGATGAGCATTTGGTGTTTGAAGCCTTGTCATTTAGTGATATTCCACAAATTGGTTTTGGCCAAATTATCTCTAAGATAGATGACTTTGTAAGTAAGAACCCTCAAGAGAGTATTGCTTTAATTGGTAGTTCCTTAGGTGGCTTTTATGTAAGCTTATTGTGTGCTCGTTATCGTTGTAAAAGCGTGTTGTTGAACCCTTGTGTTCATCCTCAAGATTATTTTGTGCACCTGTCAGGTCCTCAATATAACTCTAATACTGATTGCCATTTTGAAGTTGATCAAAAGATGCTTGATTTTATGACTGAGCAAGATCACAACATGGTAGTAAGAGACGAATTTATGCAAGTTTATTTAGGCACTCAAGATGAGGTCTTAGATTACCGTAAATCATTAGTCTTTTATGCCAATTGTGACATTTTGGTCGTACCAGGTGAGGATCATGCTTTTAGTCATAACTTTAAGGCATTAATCCCAAGTATTATGGATTTCATTACTCAGCCTCTTTAGAATATGCTGTTTGCTTAATAGTAGTTCTAAGGTTTAGCTAAGCTATTCATGATACAAATTAGATATTGATTCTTTCTAAGCTGATCAAGGAAAAATAGACATGCGTATATTATTAGTTGAAGACGATGAAATGATTGGACAGTCAGTAGCTGATAATTTAGCTGACGCAGCTTATGCTGTTGACTGGGTAAAAAATGGCCAAGATGCTTTAGATGCTCCTTTCTCTACCGAGTATGACTGCTGCTTATTGGATTTGGGTTTACCTAAGGTTGACGGTATTAAGGTCTTAGAGCATTGGCGTAGAAGCCAGCTTAGAAAGCCTGTGATTATTCTAACTGCTCGTGATGACTTGGGAGATCGTGTCCTAGGTTTGGATAAGGGCGCTGATGATTATGTGGTTAAGCCTTTTGAAATGGCAGAGTTATTAGCCCGTATTCGTGCTGTTACTAGAAGACGTGAAAGTGCAGCTGCTGATGGCTCTATCACCTATGGCGATTTATGCTTAAATCCAATTAACCATGAAGTACGCATTAAAGACGCACAAGGTCAAGAAAATGTGGTGGTCTTAACTGGTCGTGAGTTTGCTTTATTTGAGGCTTTAATGGCCCGTCCAGGAGCAGTGTTATCACGTGATGCTTTAGAGCGCCGTATTTATGGCTGGGATGATGATATTGACTCCAATGCCGTAGAGTACATTATTTACACCTTACGTCGTAAGATTGGCTCTGAGTACATTAAGAATATTCGTGGTGTAGGCTGGAAAGTTAATAAGGTTGACTCTGCTGCCGCCGCCGCTAACAGTGAGGATAAGACCTTAGAGTAATGATTTACTATTAAAGGTTAAATTAAGCTATGCAGCACTACTAGCTCTTAAATCACTTTCAAGAAGCCATGCTGCTTATTATTTTGTGCTTATAAGGTGATTGGTATATGGCTGATAGTAAGAATAGTTCCTCCCTTGATCACCAAGATCATAATACCAATGATCTTGCCCCTAATATGGTAGCTGACTTAAAGCAGCAAGATAAGCTACCTAATTCTAATGTTGCTAATCCTACTCAAGAGCCACAAGAGCAAGCGCCAGCGCAAGCGCAAGCGCAAGTGCCAGCTTCTGCTCAAGATAACCAAGCACCATCTAACCATCCTTATTCCCAAATGACTGAGGAGGAGATGGAGCGTGAGTTTGCCAAAAGATTTGAGCGTGAAAACCCAGAGGCTGCTAAAATCCAAGCTCCAGTCTCAGCCCCAGCTACAGCTAAAGCTACATCCCCATCCCAGGCTCCTACCAAAGCTCAAGATAGCACCCCAGATGCTACTTCTACCTCAGTTTCTAGATCCAGCGCTACTAGCGCCCGCTCTGAGTCAGATTCTAAGATAGAAGTAACTGCCAGCACGCTTAATCAAGATAGCACAGTGACAAAAGATAGTGCTTCGGCGGGCGCAGATACTTGCGCCAGTGCTAACGCTATCGCAGGCGCTAGCGCTTGTGCTAGTGCGGGCGCAGGATCTTTAGAGGCTAATAACTCTGATAGTGGCAAAGATGGTGGTAAGAGAAAGACGGACGGTCAAAGCTCTAGCGCTAAAACCAATAAATGCGAGGCTAAAGAGGACAGGGGCGCTAATGTGGTTGATGAATTAGCTCGCAAGGGTAAAAGTCGTTGGCGCTTATTTAAAAGGCGTAATCGCCGCCATGAGCTAATGAGATCACTACAATTTCGTATTGTTATGCTGTTCTTTATCGTAGGCTTGATCACTACTGCCTCTATGTGCGCTTTAACCTATGTAAAGATTTATAACACTACAAGAGAATTCGTAGATGAAGAGCTGTCTCAGATCTCTTTGGTGGCTATTAATTACAAAATGATTTTGCCTCGTCGCTGGGAAGCTCCAAGAAATAATCACGGCAGGATCTTTAGAGTACAAAGTATCAATGGCCGCTTAGTTTTAACCTATGGTTTTGAAAATGATAATGCTAGTAGTGAAGGAGCACTAGCAGGGCCAAGACCTGAACAACATATGGGGCCTGGACATGGCATGCGTAATGGCATTGGGCCTAGAGCTGGTACAGGCGCTAGCGCTGCTCAAAATCAAGATAATAGCAAAGAGGTAAGCGCCAATGGTCAGCCGCTAACTCCTTCTATTGTTGATATTCATAAGTTTAAGTACGACATTATTATTGCTCCTTTGTTTGGTCGTCCTGGTGATGCCTTATATATTCCACCTGGAGTAGCTGATGGCTTTTATACTGTAATGGTGGCAGATCAACGAGTAAGAGCCTTTGTGTCTACCAATACTAATGGTCAGCGCTTTGTGGTGGCTCGTCCTTTAAACTCTATTGACAGCATTACCCATCAGGCTTTTATTTCAGCAGTATGGCAATTTGTAGGCATTATATTGCTCTTTATTCCACTCTTAATGATTTCCGTAAGATGGATGTTTGCTAATTTAAATAAGATTGCTAAGTCCTTGTATAAGCGTAGTGAGGATGATTTAAGCCCTGTTATTCCTGAAAATCACGTAGGCTTTGTGCCATCAGAGCTTGACGGCTTTATTTTAGCGCTCAATAAATTATTCTCTAAAGTTGATGAGGGTATTCACTCCAAGCGCCGCTTTATTGCCTATGCTGCCCACGAGATGAGAACGCCACTTACAGCTTTATCTTTACAGGCTGAGTCTTTAGAAAAAGAAGAGCTATCAAGTTCAGCACGTTTAAAGGTTGAGCGCTTAAAAGATGGTATTTCTCGTGAGCGCCAATTAATGACCTCATTACTAACTTTAGCTCGTGAGCAAAATCGTAATGATATTATGTTAGAAAATATTGATATTTTCGACTTATATACCAAGCTTATTGATGAGCAAGGAGTATTAGCAGATCGTAAGGATATCGACTTAGGTGTAGAGGGTAATGTTCGCTTTAATATAGTCTCAGACAGAATGAGATTACTAAGAATTATGTCTAACCTCTTATCCAATGCTATTAAGTACACCCCTGATGGCGGTCGCATTGATTTAATGGCTAAGATGTTGGATGACGGTCGCTTACAGTTGATTGTGCAAGATGATGGCCCTGGCATTCCAGAGGAATGCCTCAAGCACATTTTAGAGCCATTCTATCGTGTAGGTGGTGATCGTAGTGAGATTCAAGGAACGGGCTTAGGCTTAGCTATTGTTAAAGCTAGCTGTGAAAGTATTAATGCTAATCTTGAGTTTAGTAATGCCTCTCCGCATGGATTAATAGCTTGCGTTACTATGACTTCGTTAGATAAGCAAAATACAGTAGCGACTACTAATCGCTTATTATCTTAAAAAAAATAGGAGCTCTTAGGCTCCTATTTTTTTTGTAAATTACATATTATTTATTGCAGCAGTGAGGTACTTCCTTGATAGCCTCAGCAAAGCTCTTGGTTGGCTCATCTAAAGTGGTCTCGTACTTCCAGTCCTCAATACCACCCATGTTCATAATATGAGTATAGCCATCTCTAACCATAGCCTTCATAAAGAAAGTAGCACGCTTACCTGCATGGCAATATACCAATACTGGGGTGTTCTTTTCTTTTAATAATTTGAGTAATTCATGTTCAGCTAAATTTTGCTTAGCCAATTGATCTAAAGTGAAGCTGATTAAATAGGCATCCTTAAGATGGCCTTTAGCGTACTCTTCTGGACTACGAACGTCGATAACAACAGCGCCATGGTTCTGAATTAATTTACGAGCTGTTTCTTGGTCAATTTTAGTGCCGCCTTCACAATACTTGAAGTTCTCAAGTGAATTGTCGGTAGCAGTGGCAGCAGATGCGTTAAAAGAAGTAAATAAAACGGCAGCACCTAAGGCAAAGCCAGAGATTAAGCTCTTAGAAGAGCCTTTCAGTAAAGTAGAAAACATAATGATTACAACACCTACAATAGAACTAGACCTTAATGTCTATTTGTTTTAAAACATCTTGAACATGTGAAATGAAGATGTTTGCATCTAATTTAATTGCGAAAGTCATAGATATAAAGTAATAAAAATTTTAACTTAAATTGAAAGAAATTGCATCTTTTTCTCACAAATAATTGAAAAAAGTCTAGACAATTATCACAAAATTGTATTGCAACCATAAAATGATAATAATTTCTTTATATAGATTTAATTCAATAAAAGCCTAAATATCTTGGCTATATAGGGTAACTAGATATTACGAACAGAAACTCAATGTAATATTTGTAAAAAGGTTGAGTTGAAAAAATTACCAAAATCATACAATGATAAATATCAATGTATTAGAGAAAATGGTTGGTAATATACAAAAAAATAGGAGCCTAAAGGCTCCTATTTTTTAGTTAAAGCTTAACTATCATTAATTAGCGCTTTGATAAGGAGTTACAGCCTTAACTGCCTCTGCAAAGCTCTTCTTTGGTAATTCAGTTGTTAGACCATATTCCCAAGTAATAACACCGCCCATATTCATTACATTTTTAAAACCAGCTTTTGCCATAGCATTCATAACAATACCAGAGCGACGACCTGAACGGCAGTATAAAAGTACTGGAGTGTCTTTTTCTTTTAAGAGCTTAAGATCCTTGTGTTGAGCAATGGTGCTTTCATTAAGCTCATCTAATGGAACTAAATAGGCATTTTCAATATGGCCAGCGTCATACTCTTCTTTGGTACGAACGTCGATCACAATAGCGCCATTTGCTTCCATCAAAGCTTGAGCTAAATTCTGTTTGATGTTGGTAGGCTCTGCACTGTATTTAAAATCGTCCAATAATTGATCAGCAGCCAGTGCAGTGAAAGAAGGAAACATGAAAGCAACTCCTAAAACTAAACCATTAATTAGAGTTCGAGCAGAATTTTTTAAGAAATTAAAAAACATCATACTAATCACCTACAAGAAAACTTAGCTATGAAAATAGGGCTTGTATTAATTAGCTTGAATGACACTAAGATTATGCAAAAATAAACTAATGATCTGACAAACTCTATTCTTAATGCAATTAAGAAAGCCTATGCTAACTTGCGCTAAATTGTAAACCTAAAATCAATTAATTGCAGCTAAGTGAAAGAAATAGCCATGTTGATTACCAATGGCTGCATTATACAAAGCCTTTATCACCAAAGACTAAACAAAAGAGCTCTCGTTGCTTGTATAAAGCACTGACTAAAGCTAAGCCATAGCCCCATAGCTAATAGCTAACTTGGCCTATATAGCCCCTATAGTTTTATCGTATGAATTTTGGCCAAAGAGTTGTCCTTGAATGGGTAAAAGATATCACCAGAACGAAGCCATAGCGCCACAGCGCTATAGCAACTATAGCTGCTATAGCCATTTGCCATAGCCTCCATGGTAGGAGGCTAGGCCAAAGAGCTGGCCATAATGCGGTAAAGTGTTAGTTGTGGGTAGTAGGTGTTTGGTTAATTTTAGAGAAGGCCTCGGACGATAAAATGCGGCTTTCGATATTCTCAAGGGAAATTTTGCCTGGGTTTGGTAAATATAAGTAGCAAAAATAAAGCACTAGTAAAGATACTAAGCCTCCAAAAGTTAGCAAGCCAGTAAAGCCATATAGATGAAGAATAGGGGCATAAAAGTTAATGGATACCAATACTCCTAGGCCGTGAGATAAAAAGATTGCGGCAATACCAAATTCACGACCACGAATAGGCATAAGTTCAATGCTAATAACAGTTATAAAGACAACAAAAGCGCCAAAAGTAAAAATGATAAAGAGTAATAAAGACACTAAAAGAGCAAACTGGAAGATGGCGCTTGACTCAAACATTGAAACTAAAGCAGCAATAAACAAAAACACAATGCCTAGACTATAGCTATATAAAACTACTAAGCGTCTTTTGTTATGCTCACTGGCTAAGGCATGAAGTAATACAGCGATAAAAGCTACGCCAAAGGTTATGTAAACTACATTGTTATTCAAGGTAAAGTAGCAGTTTTGGGCACTTTCACATACCATTTTTAAAGCAATATTGTCCATTAAAATATAAGGGATGATAGTTACTCCGCCTATATTGAAAAGGAAAGTAGTAATACATAAAAAGGCTAAAAGACGGCGATAAATAGTGTTTTGTAAGAAAAACTCAAAACCACGACTTTCGCCTCGACAGCACTCATTAATCTCAGCTAGTTCTCGTGCTGCCATACCCATATCATGACGTAATTTAAATAGTACTGAAAGAGCTGCGTCTGATGATCCTATTAGTGCTAAGTAGCGTGGTGATTCATGTAGCTTTACTGTGGCAATTGATACTAAAACTACGTTGATCAAGAAAAATACGATAAAGACCATGAAGGGATTAGTGTAAAGATCATAATCACTAATAAAAGAGAATAATGTGCCTATCAAAATACTAATAGGGATCATCATTAAGCTCAGTCCTCGTTTATTAGGCAACATAATTTCACAGTTGTATAACAAGGCTGAGATTAAATAGAGGCCAAAAGAGAATCCAATAACAAGCTCTGAGCACAATAAGATAGAGTAATCTGGCGCTACTAGTGAGGCAAAAATAGCTAAAGAACCTACAGTAATGCTGGAAATAATAGAAATCTTTCTACCAGATCCGTAGGTAACATAGCCTGCGATAAAAACACCAAAGATAAAGCCAAGAATATAGGTGCCAGTAACAATATCAGATCTGCTATCAGCAATTAGGTAAAAGTCAGAGACTACATTATGGTTAATAAATACGGCACCTAGGTCAAAACCAAAAATCATACCCATAGCCGACACAATAGCAATATGTGGCAGAGGCCATAGGGCGATATCCTTAAATGGGCTTGGTTGTTGAGGCATTTTGAATCTCTTGGTAAAAGGGAGTTATGAAATACTACTTGGCTTTGCAGAGTGGGCGAGTTGGTCGCATTATGAACAATTGTTGCCTTTATTTTAAAGCAAAAATTTATCTCATCAAATAATAATTGAAGTTTAGCCGCTGAAAATAGCACTTAGTTTAAAGGCATTACTATGTAATAGTGCAGGTATTAAGCATGGTGCTCTAAGATAGGGGGGCTTTAGTTAAATTGGGTAAAAGCTATGGCTATGGCTAAAAATATTATGGAGTACGGTCTTTAGTGTCGTGGCTAGCTACAGGGCCATGGCCATGGTCCAGAGCCATGGCTATGGCTATGGCTATGGCTATGGCTATGGCCTTAGCTATGTGGGACAGTCTTGGTAGGGGCATGGCTGGTGCTTGGGACATGGGGGAGTGCGGGAGCTTTTTGGTAAAAAATTCAGATCGCTTAAGCGTAATAATAAAATTTTGCTATCATGGCTTAGTTAATCTTAATGATACATTCTCACGGGTTATTTTGTTTTTTAGGAGAGAGTGATGGAAGTTATAAGACTCCCTAATTTTAAAGGTCGCGTAACTGTTGTTGGAGATGTTATGTTGGATCGCTATTGGTATGGATCTTCTAACCGCATCTCGCCTGAAGCTCCCGTGCCTGTAGTAAATGTAGATCGTTATGAAAACCGTGCAGGTGGTGCTGCTAACGTAGCTTTAAACTTGGCCTCTTTAGGTATTGAGTGCGATCTAGTAGGTATTGTAGGTCAAGATGAAGCTGGCCAAACTTTAGAGCAATTGCTTAAAGATAAAAACATTGATCCTCGCTTTATTGTTAGTGAGGAGTTGCCTACCATTACCAAATTAAGAATTTTAAGCCGTCACCAACAATTATTAAGAGTCGACTTTGAAAAAGGCTATGACAAGGTAGATCAGGGCAGTTTATTATCAACTTTAAGAAAGTGCATGCGTGATACCAAAGTAGTTATTTGCTCTGACTACGGTAAGGGTGCCTTGTCTTCGGTACAGACTATGATTCAAGAGTGCCGTTCTAAAAATATCAAGGTCTTAGTTGATCCTAAGGGCACTGATTTTTCTCGTTACAGTGGCGCTACTTTATTAACTCCTAATATGTCTGAATTTGAAGCTGTAGTAGGTAAAGTTCAGGATAACGATGATTTAGAGAAAAAAGCTTTAAATCTGATTAAGGAGTTTTCACTTGAGGCTTTATTAGTTACTCGCTCTGAAGATGGTATGTCTTTAATTGTCCCAGGTAAGGACGCACTACACATTCCAACTTATGCACGTGAAGTTTACGATGTAACTGGTGCGGGCGATACTGTTATTGCAACTTTAGCCGCTAGCTTAGCCAGTGGTTGTGACTTACCTTTAGCTTGCGCTATTGCTAATAGAGCGGGCGGTATAGTAGTTGGTAAGCTTGGTACTTCAACTGTAACTCCAAGAGAGTTAGATGAGGTTATTAATGGTCGTGGTCACTCTTGCAAGCATATGGGCGTAATGAGTGAGGATGAAGTAGTTGAGGAAGTGGCTTTCTTAAAGCAAAAAGGTAAGAAAGTTGTTATGACTAATGGCTGCTTTGATATTCTCCATAAAGGTCACGTCGACTACTTGCAAAAGGCTCGTGCCTTAGGTGATGTACTCATTGTAGCAGTTAACTCAGATGAATCAGTACAAACCTTAAAGGGCCCTACTAGACCAATTGTTCCTTTAGAGAACCGTATGGATGTATTAGCCGCTTTAGGTTGTGTTGATATGGTAGTGCCTTTCTCTGAGGAAACTCCACAGCGCTTAATCGCTCGTATTTTGCCTGATATTTTAGTTAAGGGCGGTGATTATAAAGTAGAGCAAATTGCAGGTCACAAAGAAGTACTAGCCAACGGTGGCAGTGTTAAGATTTTAAATTTTGTCGACAATTGCTCAACTTCTAATATTGTTAAAAAGATTCAAAGCCAAGCTTAGTTAAGCTCAAGCGCTGATTAAAAAAGGCCTCTTAGTCTTGTTGCTAAGAGGCCTTTTTAGCTTGAAAGCTTAGTGATTACAAGCTTATAGCTATTGAGCGTTCATGTGGCTAGCCTTAGGCATATTAGTAGCTTGGCGCTCTAAACCACGGTTGATAGCATCAATGTCATCAATAGTTAAATTACCCTCGGTATAGAGTAATTGTAGGCGTGACATCACATAGTTAAAGCGAGCAGCTGATAAAGACTGCTTGGCAGAGTAAAGCTGCTGAGTAGCATTGAGTACGTCAGAAATAGTACGTGTACCAACTTCATAACCTGCTTGGGTAGCCTCTAAAGCACTTTGAGCTGAGCGCTCAGTCTGGGCATAAGCATTAACAGATGAAATAGCTGCTTGAACGTTGTTATAGTTGTTGTTGGTGTTTGAAACCATAGTACGGTGAGCTAATTCTAAAGCCTCAGAGGCGGCTACATAAGCATGTTCTGCCTGTTGTACTTGAGAGCTAACTGCACCACCTGAGTAAAGAGGCATATTAAAGTTAACGCCAATAGTGCTTTGATTGCTGGTGCCTTCTTGAGCTGACATAGCATCGATAGAATACTTGTTATTAGCAACACCTACTGAGCCTACTATGTCGATAGTTGGCTCGTGACCAGTTTGAGCTAATAAGATTTGGTCTTTGGCAATATCACGACTTACTATGCTTGCTTGTAAGGACAAGTTGTTTTGCTCAGCAGAGTTAACAATTTGGCTAATAGTGCGTGTTACAGGAAATGGGGTGAAGCGCTTGGCATCCAAAGCATTTAAGGAAGTAACCTGACGGCCAATTAACTTACGAATTTCTTCATAGGAGTTAATTAAGATATTCTCAGCATTAATAACTTGAGCTGATGCTAAGTCGTAGGCTGCCTGAGCTTCTAACTGGTCAGTTTCTGCAATTAAACCTACATGGAAACGACGAGTAGCCTCATCAAGCTGTCTTTTTAAAGCAGCCTGATTAGCTTTAGCGAAAGTTACGCTATCTACGGCATTTAATACAGAGAAGTAAGCTTGGGAGACACGTAAGATTAACTGCTGCATAGCATCAGCATAAACAAGCTCCTGTTGAGCTGCGGCTTTAGTGGCAATATCTCTATTGACCCAAGAGCTATGTCTCCAAATAGCTTGAGATAAATCAACGCTGCCTTTAGCAGTAGAGCTATTGTAGGACGAAGCCTTACCTGCTGGGTTTACACGGGAGGCGCTAAGGCCTGCAGTTAATTTAATTTGTGGTAATAAAGCGGCAGTAGCCTCATCAATGGCTGCAACTGCCTTATCTCTATTAGCCTTAGCCTGTAAAACTACAGGATCTCTTTGGTAGGCTTCATTATAAATATCTAATAGATCTTCTGCTTGGACAGTAGAGATGCTGGAGCTCATAAGACCAGCGACAGCCAAGGCTAACATTCCGACTTTTAAACGCATTGAGCAACCTCAATTAATCAAGTACTTAAAAACGACTCAGGCAAATTAGGCCACACACTATGTATTAATGACGCTTTTAAGCAATAAATAAATGGATTCGACAAGGACTTGTAATAAAAAGGGGGCATTTAAAAGTCCTTATTGACAAGCAATTAGAATGATACCTTAATTTTAGCATCAAGTCTTTGTGCTATTTTTAGTCTATTATACGTACATGCATGTATGTATGTAAGTAAATTTTTTTAGAAAATACTGAAAAAAATCTCTCTTGCAAACACTTATTTGTAAGTTGCATGTAAAAGATATTAAGACAGGAAAATTAGGCAAAACTTGGTAGTTTTGATAGATACAACAGAATGAGATAAAAAAAGACCATTTACGGTCTTGGAATGGTGGAGGTATACGGGATCGAACCGTAGACCCTCTGCTTGCAAAGCAGATGCTCTCCCAACTGAGCTATACCCCCACAAGAGTAGTGCTAATTATACAGTGGATAAAACTACTGTCAATTAGTTAGGATAAAAAAAGACCAACTAAGGCCTTAAATGGTGGAGGTATACGGGATCGAACCGTAGACCCTCTGCTTGCAAAGCAGATGC
>Briea_p1__coassemble_507_pt1 | contig 170512 bp, 123 predicted proteins | sample Briea_p1__metabat2_low_PE_001 | metagenome-assembled genome bin Briea_p1 | reverse complement strand
AACTCGCGACCCTAACCATGGCAAGGTTATGCTCTACCAACTGAGCTATTCCCGCTCTCCATGCCGCAGCATTATAAGGAAATTTTTTGACCATGCAAGCACTTTTTTAAAAAATTTTTAATTTTTTTTAAAATTTCCTCGCAAAACCTTTCTAAAAGCTCATATTTATCTAATTTAATTTTAAAAAAATTTTTTCACCCAAAAGTGCCCAATATAGTAATAAAGCCATCACTAGAGCCACTTCTCTAAGCAAAAGCTGCCAAAAAAATATGAAATTTTTTTTACTGCCCTCACATGATGAGCACTAAAATTGAACTAAACGCAAAATTAAAGTATCAACTACCATGCTTCATTTTAGTAAAACACCTTTAAAGCAACCTACGACTTCTACTATTAACCAACATTAAGTAATAAGCTCAGTGCTTAGAATTAGTAAAGACTTGTTCACATTTTGCGCTCAAAGCAAAAAACTTTTGCTCTATTGAATTGAATTAGTAGCCGCTTCAATCAACACCATCAACACAGACAAGAAGTACGACTATACTAAAGCTAGGCTTAGCCAAGCTTAGCTAAGCTTTATATTGCTGCAATTATTAACAAGGTTGGTATTCCCACTTTAGTTTGGTACTAACTTATACCTATCTTTTGTATGAGAAACTACAAACTAACATTGCAATGACATAAGGAATCTAAGACAATTAAGCGCAATAATAGGAGATTACGCTAATGTTCGGGCTCATTTTAAAAACTTTTGAATACCTTACCCCTCTTTCAACTTTAACCTATTTATCATCCAAACTAACTGATGCCCCTATGGGTGGCTTTACTCAGTGGTTAATTCGTAGATTTATTTCTACTTATAAGATCAATGTCGAAGAGTGTGAAAACACTGATCTTAAGAGCTATAAAACTTTTAATGACTTCTTTATTCGTAAGTTAAAACCAGAGGCACGCCCTATTGCTGACAGCTCTACTTGTATTGCTGTATCTCCAGTAGACGGCACTGTAGGTCAAGCTGAGGATATTAAAGCAGGACGTTTAATCCAAGCTAAAGGCATTGACTATAGCCTTAATGCTTTAGTTGGTGGCCGCAAAGAAGACGCTGATCTTTTTGATAATGGTCGCTTTGCTTGCATTTATTTGTCTCCAGCTAACTATCACCGTATTCATATGCCAATGAATGGTAAATTACTTCGTACCATTCATATCCCAGGCCGTCACTTCCCTGTAGGAAAGCGCAATGTTTCTCATATGGATGACTTATTTACTAAAAATGAACGCTTAGTTTGCATTTTCCAAACTGAACGTGGCCCAATGGCTGTCATCATGGTAGGCGCTGCTTTAGTAGGTTCTATTGGTACTGTATGGGATGGTACTGTAGTAAGACGCTCTGGTATTGAAGTCAAAGACTATTCTCAAAAGAATTTAATGTTTGAGCGTGGTGCTGAAATTGGCCACTTTAAATTTGGCTCTACTGTAATTACTCTTTGGCCTAAGTCTTTAGGCGACTTAGAGCTTTATATGAAGAACGGCGCTAAAGTTCAAATGGGCCAAAGCATGATTGGTAATGCCAAGCTTGCTGATGCTAATTTCAAAGATTAATAGGCCATTGTAAGATTCTAAAAGAGCCCATTTACAAAAATGCCTGCTATCAAAGCAGGCATTTTTATGTCCTAGTAATTGTTGGACAAGTTCATTAAATCTTTATCAAAAGCTGATTTGAAAAACTAGATATACTTTTTTACAAAAACTTGTTAATAAAGTGATCAATAGCACTGTGTCCAGTTTTGTGTTGTGATAAAGTGTGTTCTTTTAATTATATATGGCAAAATAGTGATTATTTAATTAACCACCTTAGCTAATTTAGCTAAGTTTTTTGCTGTGTGAGTTCGCATTTTTGATGATTTTCAAGCTACTTAAAGCTAAATTCAAGCTAAAATATACCTTATGTCTTATGCTCTTTATAGTTATAACTTTAGGTAGTTGGTCATCAAAATATTAGAGTGAACTTTGTAGATAATAAGTTTTTCTTATAAGCGAATTTCTAAACAGATTTTGGCTTAAATGCCCTACCCATGGAGCGTGGGAATGTAACGCCTGTGAAATGCCCTATTGTGGATAGACAATTTCGTGTCTTATACAACAATTCTAGGCACAAACAGGAATAGGTAGAGGTTTCCAGCCTCCACCGCTTACGCATTGAGCGTGAGTAGTTCGCCTTAATATGGTATATTAGACACGATTTTTTGCTGTTTGCCATGAGTGGGTTTTAATTCACTCAAGGTTTAGGAGATACACGTGGAAAAAATTCAAGCTGACGTTGCAATCGTCGGTGCTGGTGGTACAGGCTTACGTGCAGCTATTGCTGTTGCACAGGCTGATCCAAAGCTTCGCGTTGCGCTAATTTCTAAGGTTTACCCAATGCGTAGCCACACTGTGGCTGCTGAAGGCGGTGCTGCTGGTGTTGTTCGTGATGATGACTCTTACCAAAAGCACTTCGAAGATACTGTTGCTGGCGGTGATTGGCTTTGCGAGCAGGACGTAGTTGAGTACTTCGTTCGTCATACCTCCGAAGAGCTCTTCCAATTAGAGCACTGGGGCTGCCCATGGAGCCGTAAGCCTGATGGCGACGTAAACGTACGTCGTTTCGGTGGTATGAAAGTACCACGTACCTGGTTCGCTGCTGATAAGTCTGGTTTCCACATGCTCCACACCTTATTCCAGACCTCAGTACAGTTCCCATCAATTCAACGTTTTGATGAGCACTTTGTATTAGACCTCTTAGTTGAGGATGGTGTTTGCCGCGGCGTTGTAACTTTTGACTTACAAAATGGCGTATTCCGTCAGATCAATGCTAAGTCCGTTATCATTGCTACTGGTGGTGCAGGCCGTGCCTACATCTTTAACACCGACGGTGGTATCGTAACTGGTGACGGTATTTCTCTTGCCTACCGTCATGGCGTACCTATCCGTGATATGGAATTCGTACAGTACCACCCAACTGGCCTCTTAGGCTGCGGTATCTTAATGACCGAAGGCTGCCGTGGTGAAGGCGGTGTTCTGTACAACAAGGATGGCTACCGTTACTTACAAGACTACGGTCTAGGCCCTGAGACCCCAGTTGGTCATCCAAAGAACAAGTACATGGAATTAGGCCCACGTGATCGTGTATCTCAAGCTTTCTGGCAAGAGTCACGTAAGGGTCGTACCATTAAGTACCCACTAGGTGAGGCTGTTCACTTAGACCTTACCCACTTAGGTGAGAAGTACTTACACGAGCGTTTACCATTAATCTGTGAATTAGCTCAGACCTACTCTGGTGTTGATCCAGTTAAGCAGCCAGTTCCAGTACGCCCAGTAGTTCACTACACCATGGGTGGTATTGAGACCGATGGCAAGACCGCTACCCGTATGCCTGGCTTATATGCCGCTGGTGAGTGTGCCTCCGTAGGTATCCACGGTGCTAACCGCTTAGGTTCTAACTCCTTAGTTGAGACCGTTGTATTCGGTAAGCTCTCTGGTGATGAGGCTGCAAACCGTGCTCACGAGCTCAAGGACTACGATTCTAAGGAATTAGATCGTCAAGCTGAGGCTGCAATGGCACGTGCCTTCTCCTTATTCGATGTTACTGGCAATGAGTCACAGTACAAGATCCGTACTGAGATGGGCGAGAGCATGGAAAAGGGTGTTGGTATTTATCGTGAAGAAGAGACCATGCAAGAGACTATCAATGTCTTGAAGGATCTCCGTCAACGTATCAAGAACGTTCCATTAACTGATCGTGGTCGTGTATTCAACACCGAGTGGATGAACTTAATTGAGTTAGGCTACACCTTAGACTGTGCCGAGACCATGGTTCACTCTGCTATCAACCGTAAGGAATCTCGTGGTTCTCACCAACGTCTTGACGGTCCAGATGGTGCATACAAGGAGCGTGATGACAAGAACTTCTTGAAGCACACTCTCGCTATTTACAATGCCGAGACTGGTTTACCAGACATTTCCTATAGCGACGTTAAGATTACTACCTTCCAGCCTGCTAAGCGTGTATACGGCGCTGAAGCTGAGGCTGCAGAAGCCGCCAAGAAAGAGGAGGCTAAGAAATAATGGCACAACAGCAAAAAACAATGAAGATTACTGTCGTCCGCTACCGTCCAGAGCAGGACGAGAAGCCATGGGAGCAAACCTTCGACGTTCCTTATATTCATGAGACTTCAGTTTTAGAGGCTCTCTTCTATATTAAGGATCACTTCGAGCCAAGCCTCTCCTTCCGTTGGTCCTGCCGTATGGCCGTTTGTGGTTCTTGCGGTATGATGGTTAATGGCGTTCCTCACCTTGCATGTAAGACCTTCTTACGTGATTACGAAGGCAAGGACATGAAGATCGCCCCACTCGATAATTTCCCTATCGAGCGTGACTTAGTTGTTGATATCTCCGATCTCATTGAGAAGATTGAGCGTATCAAGCCATACATCATTCCTGCTGAGAAGGATAAGAATAAGCCATTAACTGAGGCTTATAAGCAGACTCCACAGCAGATGGAAGCATATCGTCAGTTCTCACAGTGTATCAACTGTGGTTGCTGCTACGCTGCTTGCCCTCAATATAAGATCAACCCAGAGTTCATCGGCCCTGCCGCATTAACCTTGTTGTATCGTTACAATATTGATAACCGTGATGGTGGTAAGGCATATCGCTTACCTTATCTCAATGCTGAGGAAGGCGTTTGGGGTTGTACTTTCGTAGGCTACTGCTCTGAGGTTTGTCCTAAGCACGTAGACCCAAGCTCTGCAATTCAGCTTGGTAAGAAGATGAGTGCCACCGACTACGTCATCAGAATGTTTAAGCCGGAGTAAAACAATGAGTGATGTAAAGAACTTCCGTAAGCCTTACAATCCTCGCTTTGAGGCAACCTGGTGGACAAAGAACCCATTCTATTTCCGCTACATGCTTCGTGAGGGTACCGCCGCTTGCGCTCTATTCGTAGCTTTAGAGCTCTTACTTGGCGTTTTCATGTTTGTATTGAGTGACTTTAGTGGTGATGTTGCCACTGCTAAGAGTGCTGCACCTTACCTCTGGTGGGTACAGGACTTCTTAGGCAACCCATTAGTATTACTCATCAACTTAGCCTCTTTAGGCGGTGTTGTTTTCCACGCAGTAACTTGGTTTGCTTTAATGCCAAAGGCTGTTCGTGTATTCATGAATAAGACCACTACCGACCTCGTACCAGAGATGTTCGTAATGGGCAGTCTCTATGCAGCTGCTGCTGGTGCAACTGTAGTGATCTTAATTGCTGCCTTTGCCAGCATGTAATTAGGAGAAAAAACATGCAAAACAAGCCTGTTCGTTCCGATGAGCCAATCTTCTGGTTATTATTCGGCGCTGGCGGTATGGCCGTAGCTATGGCTTTACCTGCCATTCTTATTATCTTATTAGCAGCTGGCGTAAGTGGCCCTGACTTAACCTCTGGTTTATTAAACTTTGAGCAAGCCAAGGCAATTTTCGGCAACTGGTTCGCTAACTTAGTATTATTCACCATTTTAGGTGGCGTGTTCTTCCACTCATTCCACCGTTTATACCACGCCTTACACGATGTTGGTATTCACACCACTAAGTTACACCACTACGTATTCTACGGTGCTGCTTGTGCCTGCACTTTCGGTGCTTTAGCTTTACAATTAGCCGCTTACTTCAAGGCTTGGTAATTCCAAATCTTAAATAAGCACTAATTGCAAAAGGAAAAGCTGGCTTTTTAGCCAGCTTTTTCTTTTTGTACCTCTCCCCTATCCCCTATCTCCACTCCTACTAATATAGTAGTCAACACTCTCACCTCAAGCCTCCTAACATATATAGAAGTAATAAGAGCAAAAGTCACCCTTATCCTTATACACTTTTAATAAGTGTCATCACTGCCAAGGATAAATAGCCATTTTGTTTGGCAACTGTGCCTTGATTGTGCTTTGTGCTTTAGCATTAAGTAATAACAAATGGCTTATATATAAGCTTTTAGCAAATATATAATGAATTTTATTAAGCTGCTACCTGCCTTAATTTAGCTAAAATTTAAGTTTTTTATACTTAAGTACTTATTTAATTTAATTAATTATTAAAAATACTGCATTCCAGCCTTGATGCTTAGCCATATATTTATTGCTAATTGATAGTTATCGATATCGCAATATGTGCACTTTTAGTATGTTTTTTAATGTGCTTTTAACTAAAATTTGCGGGCGATTTCACGCTTTTGCTAAGACGGCGGCATTTTTGATAAATTTCAGGATTTTTTTATCATTTAGCGCTTGATTTAAACTCATTTTCCATTTCCTTTTGATATAATTTGCGGGCTAAAAATAGTAACAAGTAATAACCGTCACGAGGTAGTTTAAGTGCTTAAGAAAACTAAAATGGTATGTACCATTGGTCCAAAGTCTGAGAAGCGTGAAGTCATGGAAACCTTATTAAACGCTGGCATGAATGTTATGCGTTTAAACTTTTCACATGGTGATTTCGAGGAACATGGTGGCCGTATTACCAATTTAGAAGCTATCATGAAAGAGACTGGCAAAATCTTTGCTGTTCTTCTTGATACTCGTGGCCCAGAAATTCGTACTTGCTCTTTAGAGAATGGTCAGGATATCCAATTAGTAACTGGTCAAAAGATCACCATTACTACTGATAGCTCTGTAGTAGGCAACCGCTCTATTATCAGCGTTACCTATCCTGATTTAGCCCGTGACCTTAATGAAGGCGACATCGTTCTTTTAGACGATGGCTTGCTTGCTTTAAAGGTCTTAAGCACCACCGATACTGAAGTATCTTGCGAAGTATTAAACAATGGCACTTTAGGTGAGAAGAAGGGCGTTAACCTTCCTAACACTCACATCTCTATGCCATTCTTATCTGAGCACGATAAGAACGATATTCTTTTTGGTATCAAGCGTGATGTTGACTTCATTGCTGCTTCATTTACTCGTAACCGCCAAGACGTTCAAGACATCCGTGATTTCTTAAATGCTAATGGTGGCGAGTCCATTAAGATTATCGCTAAGATCGAGAACCAAGAGGGTATCGATAACTTTGAGGACATCTTAGAGTTAGCTGACGGTATCATGGTTGCTCGTGGTGACTTAGGTGTAGAAATCCCTGCTCAAGAAGTTATCTTCCACCAGAAGAACATTATCAACCGCTGCAACGAAGTTGGTAAGCCAGTAATTACTGCTACTCAAATGTTAGATTCTATGATTAAGAATCCACGTCCAACTCGTGCTGAGGCTGGTGACGTAGCAAATGCTATCTTAGATGGCACTGATGCTGTTATGCTTTCTGGCGAGTCTGCTAAGGGTAAATATCCTTTAGAGGCTGTTTCTACTATGGCTACCATCTGCCGTCGTGCTGATCGTGAGGTTAAGGCTTTAACCAACGATGCAAGCTTAAAGAGCAGCAACCCAACCGTAACCGAGGCTGTTAGCTTAGCCGCTGTAGAGGCTGCTGAGACTTTAGGTACTCAGTTAATCGTAGTTGCTACTGAGAACGGCAACGCTCCAAGAGCCTTACGTAAGTACTTCCCAACTTCTCACATCTTAGCTTTAACCCCTAACAGCAAGACTGCTCGTCAGCTCTGCTTAGTTCGTGGTGTTATCCCAACCATCGTAGATCGTATTAACTCTACCGATGAGTTCTTTGAGCTTGGTAAGAAGATTGCTCTTGAGACTGGCCTTGCTAAGGCAGGCGACAAGATTTGTATGGTATCTGGTGCATTAGTACCTTCTGGAACCACTAATACTTTCTCTGTTCACTGCATCTAATATGTAAGTAAACAGAATAACTGTATTTTAAAAGGCCGAACTTTTGTTCGGCTTTTTTTATGTACTCCACAATAAAAAAGGCAACCATATGGTTGCCTTTTTTGCTTGAAGTAAGAGAAAAGAATTAGCTATAAGCATAGCCTTTACGATTGCGCTCACGCTGAGCAGCATCAATTTCTTCATACTTCTTGGTAATAGCAATATTTTGCTCTTCTCTGATATCCTCAGGAATTTGATCCCAAGCCTCTTTAATTGGAGTAATTAAACGAATTACCTCATCAATAGGCTCAATGGTATTGGAGGCATTAGCATCGTTTAAGCGATCTTTCATATACTCATAAAGACCAATAATACGAGCACCTAATTCCTCATCATAGCTAGGATCAACGGCACCTTGAAGGCCATTTAAGATACCCATAGCTTTACTAATATAATCAGCTTTTTTGGCAAAATCGTTTAACTCAATATAGCCCTTAGCTTGGTTTAAGCGCTCAATTAAGCCCTCAAATAACATTTGAGTAATACGATAAGGGCTAGCTACGAGAATCTCCGCTTCCAGCTTGGTACGATTGTAAGCTTTAAGATTACGTCCGTACGCCATGTGTTTCTCCTTCAAAATGTCCGCAAGCTATAAACATAGAGAATTGTAAGCACACGTTTATAGCAAATCTTTTTTCACTAAATATGAGGCAGCTTAACAGATTATTAAAATCTTTTAGTTGCTGTAAAAAACTCAGTAACAATCTAAACAATATAGCACACAAAGCATCTAACTTATAATGATTATCAGCTATTTTGAGGCTGTATTTAAAATATCTTGCTTAACTTCTTATGCCAAAATTAACGGCATTGAGTTATGAAAATTTGGTACTGACAATAAAAATAAAGCCTTATTAAGATTTTGTCTTAATAAGGCCTTATCAAAAGATAACAGCATGAATAGCTTACGCCATAGCGTCTAGTACAGCACCACGTAAACTCTCATTTACGCCAGTAGGATCTACTCCTTTTGCTTTAAGAGCAGGATCACCTACCATATCGTCATGGGCTAAACGTTGCTCGTAATTTCTAATTGACTCAGAGATTCGTAAGAATTCTTCTGATGGGATCTGTCTAATGACTTCGTTAGACTTAGCATCCACTACATTAATAATTCTGGCATCATTATAGTCATCAGAGGTATCAAAACGTAAAGCTAACTGCTTTTGGTTTAAGCTACTAATGACTTCTTTAGCCTTATTATGAGCTTCCTCAAGACGACGCTCTTTTTCGTCCTCTCTAATTTGCTCACGCTCTTTGCGTAAGCTCTCTAAATACTCGTTCTCTTCCTGCTCAATAAACGAATTTTTAATGGATGCCTGAGAAACAAAAGTCTCTGGCTCCCAAATATTTTTATTAACAAGCTTGTTTTGAGCAACGGTATGCTTATCTGGATTAGCTGCATTCAACTTGGCATTTTCGGCATCAACTGCAGTAGATGAAGCTGATGAACCAGAATAGTTGCGTAAGCCTTTATCAAGTTCAGCTTTATTGGTAGCCTTACTAACAACCAGATCTCTGTCTGCCTTTACTACACTTGAAAAATCCATGTTCGAGTCCTCTTACCCAATCAGGGAAATATGCACTTTAATCGCTACTTTTAGTGAAATACTTAAAACGCAAGCCTATACCCCAATTACCTAGCTTAATACGCCTATAAGAACCAACAGATATTACAGTTAGTTCGTTAGGTATTTACAGCACTCAATGGTAATCAGCTAATTTCAATAACAAAAAACTAGCGTTTTTGAGCACATCCTACCCTGACTAATGGGGAACCTAACCTAACAAAATGTTAAGCCTTATGGAATAAACTGCAGATAGCAATTAAAAATGCCAACTTCAGTTCACAGCCATTAAAACACTATAAAACAGCCTATTGATGCACAAGGTTGATGGAGTTATCAATTTTATGATCAGCCATGCTTCTACGAACTTAGGAAATAGAAGCTGACCTTACTATAAGGAGAAACGATCTTACAAAAGTTTAAATTAAGTAATAAAAAGACTTTTGTCAGTGACATGTATAGCATTTTCAGCTATTTTTCCCCTTATCTATTCATATTTAACGGCCTATTTACGGTTTTTTTGAAATTAACTTTGTGATATATCTATAAGATCGTACTTTGATCACAAATTTAAATGGGGTAAAAAAATTAAGTCCCGCCAAGAACCCTTATAAACAACTGTTTTAGTTGGAAATTTGTTACAAAACAAATGTAATTATCACTGCAATTTATTGCACCAAAAAGATAAAAAGCATTACTAAATTAATATCTATTTATCTTAACTACACAAATTTAAAGATTTGTACAATAGTTCCAACATAAGTAGCTGGCAAATGGTAATGGTAATTTAACCAACTCTCTTTAAAAACAACGAAGGCGAACCATTATGGCTCGCCTTCTATTTGTTTTGACTAAAGATAAAATCTTATCTCATAAAGTCAAATAAACTGGTTGAATGCACAATGTTGTAAGATTGCTGTGCCACTTGAAGAGCATTCTGAGTAACTAATAAATTAGATACAGCCTCAAAAGCATCAATCTCAGATACATTAGCATTAGCCTCTTTCTTAATGTCATGAAGAGACTCATTAGACTTAATAATGTCCTCAATGTTGGCACCACGAGCACCAACTAAACCACGATAAGTGTCAACCTGCTTCTTTGAAATGTTAAGATTTTCCTGCATCTTAACAATGTCGCGAGTCAACTGAGCACGTAAAGCAGTTACGTCAGCAGGGTTAGCAGTATCAATTGGCTTATTTAAAGCATCAATGATGTGAGTTAACTGGTTTAAGATATTGTCAGACTTTGGCTCTTGAAGTTTGATGCTAATTGTATCGCCGTCAGCAGGAGTACCACCTGGAAACTCAAACTCCATACCCTGAACGATAATCTTACCATCCTTTACTTCACCAGAATCGATAGTTTTACCGTTAGCATCCTGAAGCTCAAAAGTTTTACCTGCGCCACCTACTTTAATAGTTAAAGTATTTGCTGCTGCTGCTGCTTGTTGACCATTTACACCTTGATTGAAATACTTGGAATAAAGGGCATTAAACTGATCATAGTCACTAATAGAGCTTTGATAAGTCTTTGCACCACCATTCTGATCTGTAGCAGTTGCAGTAAAGTCGGCAGCTAAATGTACGTTCTCAAAGATGTTTAAACCACTGTCAGTAGTTTGAACAGTTAAGTTTGGTGATACATTTACATTCTTTGAAGAACCATCAGCCTGACAAACGTATTTACCATCAGAGGTTAATGTGAATGTAGGTTTTGAGCTTTGAGCGCCAGAGAAAATATACTCACCCTCGGCGTTCTTAGTATTCATAGTATTGTATAGCTGAGCTTGGGCTTGCTTGATATCCTCAGCTAATGCAGCACGAGAACCATCATCCAAAGTACCATTAACTGCTTGAATTAAGCGAGTTTGGATGCTAGACATGGTCTCATAAATTTGACCTAAAGCAGTTTCTTCTTGAGATAAAGCGTCGGCAACAATCTTTGCATTTAGACCATATTGCTTGTAAGAAGCAATATCAGATTCATACTTCATGCTAGCTGACATGCCGCCAGGATTTTCACCAGCAGTTTGGAAAAGCTTGCCAGTGTTATATTGCATAGAAGCTTGATCAACACGAGAGTTTGCAGTCTGTAAATAGCTCAAATGATTGCGATACTGCATTGAGGTTGAAATACGCATAGTTTTCTCCTAATTAGATTGCACCCATAAGAGCGTCGAAAATAGTCTGAGATGCATTAATAATGCGAGCACAGGCGCTATAAGCTTGCTGGTAACGAATTAAGTTTGCAGCCTCTTCATCGAGGTTTACACCAGCAGTTGAGTTGAATAAGTTTTGGCTTTGCTCACACTTAGCCTCAGCTGCACGTAAATCGGTGCTGGCTGACATTACAGCAGAACCAACAGCAGCAGTTAAATCAGCATAGTCTTCGGTTAAGGAAACCTTGATGCCATCAGCAGCGTGAACTAAGTTCTCCTGCTTGAGACCTGCTAACAAGTTGCCGTTGGAGTTATCGTTGTAGCCATTGGTATTGAGTTCAATGGTGAAGCTAGAGCCATTAACTACAGTACCAGTGAAGTTAACTTCATAGTTTGGATAGCCTGAGTCTTTCTTAGCTTGGTTATCTGTAACCCAAGTTGTGTTGGCAAAAATGTTCTGACCATTACAATCACCAGGTGCAGCGCCTAATTTGGTGCCACCTTTTTTATCATAAACTACATACTGACCAACACCCTGTGCATTAACTTCATACTGAATATAGGTTGGAGCATTATTGGTAAATGCAGGCTTGCCAGTATTCTGATCAATATAAATACCAAAATTAGTATCAGTTGCAGCAGTACCAGTTTGGGTAACACCAACCATCTCTGGAGTTGCATTACCACCATGCTTATCGCCATTTACACGAATTGCGGAGGCAAAAGCGAAATCTTCTGGCTTAGAAATGTTGCACTTGATATCAAAAGCTGCATTAATGGTTGGCTGAATGTGGAACTGAGCATCAGCAGCAGCCATATTGGCTAAAGTCTCACCATCACCAAAGGTTAAAGTTACACCATGACCTTTAATATTGATTGTAAGTGGATCATCAGCCTTGTTATATTTAAGATCTGTTTCAGGAATCTGAACTTCATTGCCGTTGGCATCTACGGTGTAGACAACTGGAACTGGGTTTTGAGGGTCGGTAGTGTCAAAACGGACGAAGTAGTCGGTATTGCGAACATCAGAGCCCTCACCAGGGTTGAAAGAAAGGGTTAAATTAAAGTTACCCTTAGTGCAAATACCCTTTACATCAGGAATGGTGATTAAGTCCTTACCAGCTACGTTACCAAGAGTAATACCACCCTTGTTTTGTACGTTCATTGCGTCAGCAAAAGCAATGGCGCTTTGACCAAGCTCACGCATGGATTGACGCATTTCATCGGAGGCTGCTAATAAACCACCAAGCTTGCCACCCCAGCCTTCGTGACCAATTTGAATCTCAGTCTGGCTAGGAGTGCTGAAAACTAAGCTGATTTCACGACGGGTCTGATCACCAGTCTTCTCGTTAACCTTTAAAGTACCATAGGTATCGGCATTTACTAATAATTGGCCATTACCTAAGTATAAGCTCCATGAACCATCATCTTCGGTGGTTACATTAATATCAACATATGAGGAAAGCTCATTAACTAACTGATCACGCTTATCTAAAAGCTGTAAACCAATATCAGTCTTGGTGATGTTAGCACCAAGATTACGTACATGGCGGTTTACTTCGTATAAGCCTTGAACAAGATCGTTAATAGTTGAAGCAGTATCACTGATCTTGTTGTTGATGTCATTTAACTCATTCTTAATGTTGTAATTAAGAGTGTTATAACGATCAGTAATAGTTTGGAATTGTGCAAGGAGCTCACGGCGATTAGCAATAGAAGTGCTGTTTTGTACAGCCTCTTCCATTGAGGAGAACAGGGCGTTTAGCTTTTCGCTAATAGAAGTATCTTTGCTGGATAAGAGCTTATCTACAGTAGATAAACCAGAGGCATAGGACTCATAGAAGCCTACGTTACCCTGATCGCGGAACATTTCACGCTGAACATACTTATCGTAAAGACGACGAGTTACAGTACTGCCAACACCCCAGTCAATAGCACTGGTATAGACAATTGTTTCCTGACGGGTATAACCATCAGTATTAACATTGGTAATATTGTTGGAGGTGGTGTTTAAAAGTTTCTGTTGGGTAAGAACACCATACTTACCAGTCTGTAACAAATCGAGCATAACCTTACTTCCTTCAACTTAGCGCCTGTTCAATGCCGCTAAAAAATTCTGTTATCTTTCTTAATGCTATTTGTATGCCATAAATGCAATTTGGCGTGTAATATTTTTAAGTTTGGCTGAGTACTGCGGGTCAGTAGCATATCCAGCATTCTGAATTTCATCAAAATAGCTATCTGGATCAAAGCTCTTGCCTGCCGCTTTGGAATAGCGCTCATTGCCAGTTATTAAAGAAACATAATCTTTCATGCTCTCTAATACAGATGGATAAGCTCTAAAGCGAGAGTTTCTGGTAACCATGGAGCCATTTTCAAATTCTGGAGAATCTAAGTCCTGGGTCATGCCATTCCAAGATTTGCCAGCTTTAATACCATAGTAGTTATTTCCAGATGGTACATGTTTGCCCCAACCAGTTTCCAAAGCTGCCTGAGCAACTAAAACTAGTGGGTTCATACCAACACCCTCAACAGCCTTAACTGCGTATGGCATCATCTTCTCCACAAAGTCCTCAGGAGAAGTAAAGTTACGCATTTCCTTGGCATCAGGTAAGGAGGCATAAAGCTCATTAAGATTAGAAATCGTTGCATTGCCATTCTTAGTAGCATCATCATAGAGCTTAGAAGGGCGTTGTCTTTGCAGCACAGCAACAATATTGTCGTTCTTGGACAACTCGTAGAATTTGCTACTCTCTTTATTTAAAGAAGTCACATCACTTACAGCGCTTGGGTCTTTTGCCTCATATGGTCGACCTTCTAATTCGGCCATTAGAGCTTTACCCTCATCACCTAAAGTGCGAGCAAATTGCTTGGTAATTAAATAAGAAATGGAGCTCTTATTAATTGAGCCTGTTCCTGTACCATTTCCATTTACCATGGCTCCAACTTGCTGTTGGGAGAGCATGTCGTCAAAGAAGCCAGAGTATTTGCTTTTTAATGGAGAGTCAGGATTAAGCTCGTCATTAGTAGCACGCATGCCGTCTACCCAATACTGCATGAGTAAAGACTCAAACTGTTGGGCAGCCATGTACAAGGCCTGAGCTTTTTCCTTATTAGTGCCATTACCCATAGCACGTAGTTTGTCTAAACCACGTGTATCAGCAAGCAAGCCCAGATCGGCTTGTGCTTTTTGTATACTAGGTGAGCTAAAATCCATACCTACATCCAAAAAACTAGTCGAAAATACCGAAATTTTGATGACTATATAAAGGAGAAGCCATCAAACCATTTAGGTAGTTGCTATGAATTAAAAGCTGCCTAATGCAGTTTTTAATTGATAACAGCCACCTTTAAATCAAACAAAATAGCTTTGCCAAATTAGTGACAAAAATTTTTGACTTTTTTGTACGTGCTGCAAGCTATATGCCACGCCCCAAAACACCCTTCAAAGCCTTTATTTATCAGCTTACAAAAGATCGACAATACCTCTTTTAGTAGTTAAGGCTTAACTTTGAATAGATATCAAATGTGACAAAAGTTAAGCAACACTTTCATAAGCATCAATAACATTAAATCTGCTTTTTTGGTGGTAAGGATTATGTAAATTGTTTTGGTCAGAAGTGACTAGTAATTAAATGCATGATGGTAGGCTTATTTAATTTTGTGATTTACACAAAATTAAACATCCATGTGATCCAGATCAGGAATCTTGCACAATTTTGTGAAAAATTTAGAAATTTTTTTTCTCACTTATAAGCCATTTGCCTAGATATAAGCAACTGACAGATTGTTTGTTTAAAATTTGCTTTATTTATCGTAGTTTTATGTATTTATAAGGACTTAAGCAAGTGTGTTTTTTACTAAAAAACCAATAAAACAAGCATATATTAGGTATTTTATTTTTTGACAGGCCGTCAAAATCTTGCCAAATTTACCACAAAAAAGCGTATCATTAGCATGTTGGAAAATCAGTCTATTATTTCATTTTCCTTCTTATATTGCTTATTAAGTCCAAGCAAACAATTACTAACCAGATGTAAACACTCATGGGAGAGAACTGTTTAGAATTGTGGTTGTTAGTAGCAATATATGAGTTAATTTCACCTTGGTATTTTAATCTAGTTACTTTAGGCCCTAAGTCTAATTTAACTAATCAAATGCGCATAATGGCTAGGTTTCGTCCCTTAGGCTTAGCTTAAATGGTCATAGCTTGTTATGAACCATATTAATAAGGCGGGAATATGCAGTTTTCTGGAAATGTTCTGATTATTGAGCACGATCAAGATAAACGCCAAGCTCTAGAAACTATTTTTACTTTCTTAGGAGCAGCTACTCAAACTGGCGAAGTTGAAGATTGTCTCTCTTATTTAGATTCCTCTTCTGATCAAATTGATGCATGTATTTTAGGCGATCTCGATCATAAGGATACTATTGCTAAAGTTTTACCAAAGTATCCTCGTACTGCCTTTATTATCTGTGATGATGAATTTATTCCATCAGGTAAAGAAGATGCCAACTACATAGGCCGTCTATCTAAAGAGCCTAGTTATGATGAATTAGTGCAGCTATTACACTACAGCCAGTCATTTAAAACCATGAGTCGTCTCTCTGGACGTACTGATGGCAAGCGAGGAGCTTTAATCAAGCGCCTAGTAGGCCGTGGTGATGCTATTTGTTTGGTACGCCGTTTAATTGAGCAAGTTGCCCCTACTGATGCCAATGTATTGATTCTAGGTGAATCAGGTACTGGTAAAGAAGTAGTAGCTCGTGCTATTCATGATTTATCTAATCGCTCCAAGAGACCTTTTGTACCTGTAAACTGTGGTGCTATTCCAGGAGAGCTCCTTGAGTCTGAGCTCTTTGGTCATGAAAAAGGCGCATTTACTGGAGCATTTGCCTCTCGTGAAGGTCGTTTTGAGCTTGCCGAGGGCGGCACTCTCTTTTTAGATGAAATTGGCGATATGCCATTTCAAATGCAAGTAAAGTTGCTCCGTGTGCTACAAGAGCGTACTTTTACCCGTGTTGGCTCTAATAAGATTATTAATGCCAATGTACGTGTAATTGCTGCTACCCACCAAAATCTTGAAACCATGGTAGCTGAGAATAAGTTCCGTGAGGACTTGTTCTATCGCTTAAATGTATTCCCAATTGAGACACCACCACTTAGAGAGCGTATTGATGATATTCCAATCTTAATTCAAGAATTGGTTAACCGTCATGGCAAAGAGCAACATACCACCATTCGCTTTACCCAAAGAGCAATGCTTACCTTAATGCAAAATGAATGGAAGGGTAATGTACGTGAACTCTCTAACCTAGTAGAGCGTCTCTTAATTTTGCATCCTAATGAGGTAGTTGACACCTCAGATTTACCAGCTAAGTATCGTGGTGATGCCGTAGATAATGATCCAATTGCTGAGCGTGAGGCATTACTTGAGGCCTTTACCTGCACTGAGGACTTTGATACTGTCGACGATAACTTTGATATGGATCTTGATGAGACCTTAACCTCAGGCGATCCATCAGCTTTTGGTGTTCCAAATAAGCCTAAGCGCAAGGAATTACCAGATCTGCCAGTTATCCGTGATGAAGATGAAATGTCTCAAGCTTTCGTTCCACGCTTAAGCCCTGAGGGCATTAATCTCAAGAGCATGATCACTGATATTGAGATTTCCATGATCAAACAAGCTTTAGAGCAAACTAATAGTGTTGTTGCTAAAGCTGCTGAAACTTTAGGACTAAGACGTACTACTCTCATCGAAAAGATGAAAAAGTATGGTCTATCCTCCCAGCAATAGCCAATAACTTGCTAGGTTGAGGCATAATATTTTTATCTAAAGCTAAAGGCTTTAAAAATTAAGACGTTTAAAACATAAAGGACAAAGCTCTATTGTCCTTTATGTTTTAAATTGGCCTAGCTCTTCTTTTATTAGCAGGCACCAAGCATTAAATACCAAATAGTTATATAGAGGAGAGCATTAAACTTTGGATAAAGATCTATAGCTCTCTTCATATTAATAATTAGTGTTAAGTGCTGAAAGTTTAATTTACTTGCACTAATGTGCATCGTTTTTTTGGTAGGACGTAAGATGTCAGATATTGAATCCAAAATTACTGAATTTTTAAAAGACAAGACTATTTTAGTAACAGGCGGTACTGGTTCTTTTGGTAAGAAGTTTATCCGTACTGTATTAGAACGTTATCCTGTTAAAAAAGTCATTGTTTACTCTCGTGATGAGCTCAAGCAATTTGAAATGCAGCAAATGTTCAAAAACGAGAGCCGCTTACGTTTCTTCATTGGCGATGTACGCGACAAAGAGCGTCTTTATTTAGCATTCCGTGGTGTAGATATTGTTATTCACGCTGCTGCTATTAAGCAAGTTCCAGCTGCTGAATACAACCCAATGGAGTGTATTAAAACCAATATTAATGGCGCTGAGAATATTATTGAGGCCTCTTTATACACTAATGTTCAGCGTGTAATTGCCCTTTCTACTGATAAGGCCGCTAACCCAATCAATCTTTATGGCGCTACCAAGTTATGCTCCGATAAGATTTTCGTAGCTGGTAACAACTTAGTTGGCGATCGTAACTTACGTTTCTCTGTAGTACGTTATGGCAACGTAGCTGGTTCTCGTGGTTCTGTAGTTCCTTTCTTTAGAAACCTCATTAACAACGGTGCTACTGAATTACCAATCACCGACGAGAATATGACCCGTTTCTGGATCACTTTAGAGCAGGGCGTACAATTCGTATTAAACAACTTAGTACGTATGCATGGCGGTGAAGTATTTGTTCCTAAGATCCCATCCATTCGTATTGTGGACTTAGCTACCGCTATGGCACCAAATGCTAAGCAGAACATTATTGGTATTCGTCCTGGCGAGAAGATTCACGAGGTAATGTGCCCACGTGATGATTTCCAACATACTATTGAGTTTGATAACTTCTTTATTCTCAAGCCTTCTATTGTGTTCTCTAATATTGATGCTGACTTTACCACTACAGCTTTAGGCGAGAAAGGTAAGTTAGTAGAGCCAAACTTTGAATACAACTCTTTCAACAATCCTCACTACCTAACTGTAGAAGAGCTTGTTGAACTTAATAAGCACGTTTAATTTAAATTAAATTTCTGCGGGGGGCAGCAATCATTAAAGTATTGTTAGCCCCCTTTTTTCATGCAGATAAACATAAGATCCCTATTATTAAAACTCATAGCCCTGATTATAGGGAAGATTGTCATCAGCCTAGTATTAGTCAAACCCAATTACTAATACTTGGGCCCTACTAAAAGGATAAGCTTAATGATTCCTTATAGCACTCAATGCATTGAAGAAGATGATATTAAGGCAGTAGAGCAAGTTTTACGCTCTGACTTTTTAACTTGCGGGCCTAAAGTTGCTGAATTTGAAGAATGTCTTTGCGCCTATACTGACTCTAACTACGCTATTGCCACTTCAAACGCTACTGCCGCCTTACATTTATGTATGATGGCCATGGAAGTTGGCCCTCAAGATGAGGTATGGGTTAGCGCTATTAGCTTTGTAGCCTCAGCCAATTGTGCCCGTTATTGTGGTGCTACAGTACGTTTTATTGATGTTGATGCACATACTGGTAATTTAGATGTAGCAAAGCTAGCTACCATGCTAAAAGAAGCCAGAGACAATAACCTCCCGCTTCCAAAGGCTGTAGTAGCAGTTCATCTTTCTGGTCGCCCATGTGATTTAGCTGCTCTTAATAAGCTCAAAAAAGAATATGGCTTTTACCTAGTAGAAGATGCCTCTCATGCCTTAGGCGCTACTTATGAGGGTAATTTAATTGGTAAGACCATTTATTCTGATGTCGTAGTCTTTTCTTTCCACCCTGTTAAGATTATTACCACAGCAGAAGGTGGTGCTTGTCTTACTGATAATGAACAGCTAGCCTCAAAAATTAGGCTCTTACACGCTCATGGCATTACTCATGATACAGCACTGATGCAAAATAAAGATATGCCAGCCTACTATTATGAGCAAATTGCTTTGGGCTATAACTATCGTATGTCTGACCTTCAAGCAGCTTTAGGTGTATCCCAAATGGCTAAGCTTGATCGCTTTATTCAAAAGCGCCGTCAATTAGCTAAAGACTATGAGGACATCTTAGATAAGTCTCTTATGACTTTGCCTGTAGCTGATGTTGAAGGCTTTGAGAGCTCCTGGCACCTCTACCAAATTCAAGTAGAGCACCGTGATTATTTATATAACACCTTAAGACAAAAGGGTGTTGGTGCACAAATTCACTATATTCCTATTTATCGCCAGCCATACTATCAAAATCTCAAATACCCACAGCATCTTGAGGGTGCTGAGTATTTCTACGCTCATACTTTAACTATTCCACTCCACACTAAGATCAATCGTATTGATCAAAGTATGGTAGGAAGCATGATTGCCGCAGCCTTAGATAAGCTTGAGCAGCAAGCATAGTTTTAAACAATATTACTTTAACCCCATGGCTTTAGTGCTGTGGGGTTTATCTCTGGTAAAGAGTATTAAAATGAACAAACCTAAATTGCTAGCCGTTATCCCAGCTCGTGGTGGCTCCAAACGTATTTTGCATAAGAACATTAAAGACTTTTTAGGTAGACCACTAATTGCTTACTCCATTGAGAGTGCTCAAAAGGCAGGCATTTTTGAAGACATTATCGTATCTACTGATGACCCTGAAATTGCTAAGGTAGCTCAGGAATTAGGAGCTCAAGTTCCTTTTATGCGTGATGCTGTGCTCTCTAATGACTTTACAGGTACTGGAGCAGTAGCTTGCGATGCCTACCATAAAATGAAAGATCTAGGTCACGAGTACGATGGAACTTGTACTATTTATGCTACCGCCCCTCTTTTAACCCCTGAGCATTTGGTTAAAGCTTACGAGATGTTTGTTAAAGACCATGTAGATTACTTGTTCTCAGGTTGCGAACTACCTTTTCCTTTCCAGCGTAGCTTCTTTTTAGATGAGGCAAATAAGCCTACTCCTGTAATGCCAGAGTGCATCCCTATGCGCTCCCAGGACTTACCTAAAGCCTACCAAGATGCAGGACAATTCTACTTTAAGTCTATTGCCTACACTGAATTTGATGGCTTAAGCCCTGATGATCGCAAGCAAGTTGATGACAGTAAGTTTGTTACTCGTTTATATGAAATGCCTCGTCATCGAGTTATCGATATTGATACTCCAGAGGATTGGGAATATGCCTTAGTTTTAGCTAAAGCAGTCAATGAGCTTAAGCTAGACTAAATTAGTAAGTCTTACTTTGGTTGGAACTTAGTTATGAATAAATCTAATCTTATACAGATTGGCGTTATTTTAAGAGCAAATGAGCAAATTGGTACAGGCCATTTAATGCGCATTAAATCGCTCTTACCTAAACTAAAAGAGCATGCACACCTGACCCTTTACGTTTATAACTTTGCCCCTGTCTTAAAGCCTTTATGCTCTGATTATGATGATATTGTAACTTTTGAGACTAAAGAAGATATTTTAAGCCATCTTAAAGATAAGCTTGCTCAAGGGCAGTCTATAGCTGATCTCTTTATTATTGATGATTATGCTATTGATAAAAGTTTTGAGAGCGAGCTTTATCCTTATAGCAAAATTTTTGTTATTGATGATTTGGCTAATAGAGAACATCAATGCCACATGCTCTTAGACCAAACACTCTTTACTAAAGAGCAAGAATATCAAAAACTTTGCCCTCAAGATTGTGAGTTATTACTAGGCTCACAATACTCTTTAACTAAAGAGTGTTTTTATCCTCAATATTTTGACTTTGATCATCACAGCACTTGCTCTTGCCTCTGCCATCAGCTGCCTTTTAGCGCCCGCGCTATAGCTCTAGCTAACAAGGCTCAGCACAAAGATATCAAGCAAGCGCACAATCCTACATCATTAATATTACCTAAGGTTTTAGTTAACTTTGGTGGCGCAGACCCTGCTGGTGCTTGCTTGTTGACCTTTAAAGCTGTGGTTAGTGAGCAGCTTTACCAAAAGTATGACTTTTACTTTTTACTAGGTGCAGCCAATAAAGACTTTGACCTTATCAATAAGTTATTGTCAGACCTACCAGCAGATACACAAAAGCGTATTAAACTCATTAGCCATTGCAATGATGTTGCTGACCTGCTCTATCGTTTTGACCTGGCTATAGGTGCTTATGGAGGTATGTTCCGTGAGCGTATTGCAGCAGCTATTCCTACCATAGGAGTAGAGATTGCTGATAATCAAGCAGGAGCTCAGGAAATAGTAAAGCACCTGCAAATAGGACTAAGCTTAACTTTAGATGAGCTTCATAATGGTAAATGCGTTACTAAGGCTTTAACTACCCTCACCGAGCAGGCAGACACCTACACTAAAAACTGCCAAGCTATCTATGATGGCCAAGGCTTAAACCGCATTGTCGCTAAGATGCTCTCACTCTTAGCTTAATCATAAGAAGTTTTGCCTTTTTAAGAGGGCAAAACTTCCTATCTTGCTCCCTCAAAGCTAAGTTCCAATGCTTAAGGCTAAGGCTCAAGACCCAATGCTTTTTCCTTTGACCTTTAACCTTACGCCGTAAGGCTTACAGCTTACGGCTTAAGCCTTATGGATAACTAACAACACTTGGCAAGTTCCAATCAATTGGCGCTTTACCCATGGCCACTAAATATTCATTAGCTTTAGAGAAGTGACGGCAGCCCAAAAAGCCGTTATAGGCTGATAAAGGACTAGGATGTGCCGCTTCTAATACTAAGTTGTTAACTCTATCCACCATCTTACATTTAGCTTTGGCTTTAGAGCCCCACAACATATAAACCAAGTGTGAGCTATTGTTATTAATTTGCTCTATGACTTTAGTAGTAAATTCATCCCAGCCATTTTTACTATGAGATAGTGGCTTGCTATCTTGTACAGTCAAAATACTATTGAGCATTAGCACACCCTGCTCCGCCCAATGGGTTAAACAACCATGATTAGGAATCACAAAGCCAGGAATATCATTTTGTAACTCTTTATACATGTTTACTAATGATGGCGGGGTTTTAATACCTGGTTTTACAGAAAAAGCCAAGCCCATAGCCTGACCAGGCTGATGATAAGGATCCTGGCCAATAATTACTACTTTTAGATTTTTAAACTCAGTCAATCTAAAAGCATTAAAAATCTCATTACGTGGTGGATAGCAAGTAATACCAGCAGCTAAATCTTGATCGTAACGAGCCATGGCATTAATAAAATAAGGCTCACTTTTTAATGGCCCAAGCAAATCATGCCAATCTTTACATACTAAAGAATCCATGCCTCTACCCCTAATCATCAAAAAAGGAACTAACTAACACTAAAAAATTCTAGCATACCCCTACCCTATCCTCCATCTAAAAAGGAACCAGCCTCCTCCTACTCAAGGCTTATGCTTAACTATCAAATAGCAAAATAATGGCTCTTTACTCTCACTCTTGATGATTTACATAGATAGGCGACTTTGGCCATAGTATTAGCTATATGCCTTTGAAGTAGTGTTTAGGAGCTAGAACCTCGATAAAGCCTTATCCATCAAGGCTTTAAGGCTTATTATTTTTTTAAACTTGTGGGGGGTCACCCATATTATTGCCATAGTATTAGCTATATGCCTTTGAAGTTGTGTTTAGGAGTTGAAATCTCGATAAAGCCTTATCCATCAAGGGTTCAAGGCTTATTTATTTTTTTAACTTGTGGGGGGCAAATTATATTATTGAAAAGCTAGTTTTATTAGCTCATGCTGATCATAAGAGAGAGTCTTGTTGTCGTTGGAGTTGGAGTTGGGTATACCCCAATTTTTTCCTCCTCTTTAGTTACTAAAGTTGCCATTAGCCATTGGCCTTTAGTCAATTGCTCATGGCCCAGGGATATTGGCTTCAAGCTATGGGCTATGGGCTATGGGCAAAGCCCATAGCCCATAGTTTGAAGCGGGGCTGGTAAGAGCGGCAATTAAAAAGCCCTCATAATGAGGGCTTAAAAACTAATTAAACTAAACAGTAAGAATTTTGAAAATTACTTAGCCTTTGGGCGCTGACGGATATGGAAAGCAAAGCCGCCAATTTCTTCCTTCATGTAGGCAGTGACTAAATTGCCCTTAGCATCAAAGAAGCGGTTCTCCTCGTCGAACTCTACACCCTTGCGCTCTAACATAGCCATAGCACGCTTGAGGTCGCAAGTATCAACACAAATGTGGCCATGAGTACCAACAAATGGAACCTTCATTACCTCAACTAAATTGCCGCTAAAGAAAGCAATTGGAGTCTCACGCTTATCACTCTCAAAGAGCTCAGCAATACGATCAGTTACCTTAGTAGCATTGTCCGCAGTATTAGCATTAATACCTACGTGACCTACGGTGAAATCAAATACCTTGTTGTTAATTTCCTTACAGGTCTTAACAATGCCTTCCCAATCCTTTTCCTTTACCATCTTAGCAGGAGGAACAAAGCTACCGCCAACAGCAGCTACGTTAGGAAGATCTAAGTAATCACGAAGATTGTGTAAGCCAACACCACCAGTTGGAACAAACTTAATGCCGCTAAATGGAGCGGCTAAATTCTTAATAGTATTAACACCGCCATAAGCCTCAGCTGGGAAGAACTTTACGACCTTTAAACCGTAGTTCATTGCTTCTTCAATGTCTGAAGGAACTACAGTACCTGGGCAAACTGGAACATTGTTGTTTACGCACCACTCAACAACTTTAGCATTGAAGCCTGGGGTAATAACAAACTTACCGCCATTATCTACAGTCTCTTTGGCCTGGTCTACAGTATGTACGGTACCAGAACCTACGATAATTTCAGGTACTTCTTTAGCCATGCGCTTGATGGACTCACCACCAGCAGCGGTACGGAAGGTAACCTCAGCAATAGGAATACCACCCTCTACTAAAGCACGAGCTAATGGAACAGCATCATTTGGATCATCTAGAGTTACAAGAGGAACAATACCGTACTCGCCAATACGCTCAAAAATGTCAGACATAAGAAATCCTCTGAAAACTTAAACCTGTTAACCACACAGGCAAATTTTAAAATTTGTGCCTTTAAATGAAATTGGGCTAAACACACTCATTAGCACATTCTATGTTAACTCATACAACATGCTAAATATAGCACTAAAGGCATTTTAGGCTTGTGATACTGGTAACATTATCACAAAATCAAGAAAATTTGTGTTTTTCTTACACTTTTACAAAGCAACACGCTTATGGCTATCCATAAATTGCTTTAATAACTCTGGAGTTGGTAAACCCTCATTATCACCAGCAAAAGTACACTGAATAGCACCAATAGCACAAGCACGCTCAACAGCGCTTTGTAAAGGAAGATCTTCCATAAGACCAGTAATTACGCCACAAGCAAAGCCGTCGCCTGCACCTACAGTGTCAACTACCTTATCAATGATAAAGCCAGGAACGGTATACTCCTTATCACCATCACGTACTAAAGCACCATCAGGGCCTAACTTAGTAACTACCATCTTAGCGCCAAGATTCATGTAAAAATCATTAATCTTGCTTGGCTCTTCGGTGTTACATAAAATCTTACCCTCGCCACAGCCAGGTAAGACTAAGTCTGCATAAGTAGCATACTCATTAAGAGTCTTAACCATTACTTCCTGAGATGGCCATAATTGAGGACGTAAGTTAGGATCAAAGGAAATAAATAAACCCTGATCCTTAGCTTTTTTAATTAAAGCTAATACAGCGCTACGAGTATCGTCGGTTAAAGCTGGGAAAATACCTGTTAAGTGGATATGGCTGAACTTAGAGAAATCAATCTTTTCGATATCGTCTGCATTTAAAGTAGAAGCAGCAGAGCCCTTTCTAAAATAGAAAATTTCTGGATCGCCCTTGCTAACTTTGCTCTTGAGCATAAAGCCAGTAGTTTTTTCATCGCTATATAAGACGTTGTTATCATCAATCTTATTATTGCGTAAAGTACGGGCAATCAACTTACCAAAAGGATCGTTTCCTAACTTAGTAACATAAGAAACATAATGGCCTAAACGAGCTGCGCCTGTAGCAACATTAAACTCAGCACCAGCAACTGCTAAAGAATATCCAGACACACTATCTAATGAGCCTTCGCTTTGAGCGATCAACATACCCATTGGCTCGCCAACTAATAATAAGCCCTTTGCCATTTAATAACTCCTAAAATTACTTTTAATCTAAATTGCTAGCCTTCTAAAGCAATCGAGGTGCTCTTCTCTCAAAACTTTAACTTGTTAGCTTTAAGAGCTCTTACTCTTTAGAGCATAGCCCAGTCTTATTATGAGATCCTGATGAATGAATAGCACTACAGGAAATAAGCTTCAAAAGCTTAGTATAGCCAATAATTTAAGCTCTACTAACCTTATAATTTGCTCAAATAAATAGCATATTAATGCAGGTCTGGGAACTTGTAAACTAGTATGTAAGCTAAACTATACTTAGTTCACAAAATAGAAAATTATCTAAATTGCACATTATTTGCTCAAGGTGTAGCTATCTTTTCTCTCACCCTTGTCCTATTAAGAAAAACTTACTAACAAGATGGTATTAATAAATTAAATTAGCTAATCCATTCCTATGTTTGCAATGAGACAATAATTATCCCCCAATCACCATATTTTTCTTGTTTTTTGCTAAAATTGCCCAAGAATTACCAATTTTTTAAGGAGTTTTTTATGGCATCGTCAAATCCAGCAATGGGTGTACTTGATCGTGCTGCGTCTGGTGAGCTTAATTTTGGTGGCTTAGGTGAGGTTGCTACTTTATCTGGCGCTACTACCAAATCCATCTTATTAGTAGCTATCACTTTTGTGGTTGGTTACTTTAGCATGATGTATTGCTTTAACCAGATTTTCACAACTGGCAAGGTACCTACATTTTTACTCTATGGTTCAGTAATCGTATCTTTAATCGTTGCGGTTATTACCATTTTTAAACCACAAGCCTCACCTTTTACCGCTCCAGCTTATGCTGTTTGCGAAGGTGTAGCTTTAGGCTGTATCAGTGCTACTTTTGAGCTTAAGTACCCTGGTATTGTAGCTACTGCTGTTATCTCTACTTTCGTAGTAGTAATGAGCATGTTAGCTTTATGGAAGTTTAAGTTAATTGTTCCAACTGCTCGTTTCCGTAGCATTGTGGTAGGCGCAACTGCTGGTGTTGCTATCCTTTACCTTTTAAACTTTGTCTTCCATTTATTTGGTATTACTTTATTACCAAGCTCTGGTGCTCTTTCCATTGCTGTGTCTTTAATCGTATGTACTATTGCAGCTTTAAACTTAGTACTTGATTTTGACATGATTGAGCAATCAGTAAATGAAGGCTTACCAAAGTACTTTGAGTTCTATTGCGCCTTCTCATTATTAGTAACCATTTGCTGGTTATACATTGAGATCTTAAGATTATTATCCAAGCGTGAATAGGCCAAAAATGAGCATATTGCCTCAAATTTAGCCAAATTTGTGCTTTGATTGTTTTATTGATGTAAGTTTTTTATTATTAGAGCGATTTGGTATTTATTAACCAAATCGCTTTTTTTGTTTTTGGCCATCAAAAAAGGAGAGATCATGCGCGACTTGCTCGACTGCCGAGACGCAATTGATGATATTGACAACAAGATCATGCAATTATTACAGGCTCGCCAAGAAGTAGCCCGTGATGTAGCCATTTATAAGTTACATCATGATCAAGGTATTGTTGATAAAAGACGTGAGGCACAAAAGATTAGAACCCTCATGGACAAGGCTATTGCCAACGGCATTTCTCCTGCTATGGTTCGTGAGATCTATGAAAAGATCATGGCTCATACTGTTTCCTATGAGCAAAGCTATATTGTCGATAAAATTAATGGCAAAGAATTTAAGCGCTCAACATCAGTTGCTTATTTGGGAACCAAAGGAACTTACTCTCACTTAGCCACCCATCGTTATTTTGAGCACTATGAAGATCGTCTAAGTGAAACTTCATGCAGTTCTTTTGACGAAATTGTTGCTTGTGTTGAGGACGGCACCTGTGAGTATGGCGTTTTGCCTATTGAAAACTCTAATTCAGGCTCCATTAATGAAGCAGTAGATACCATGCAAAGCATGGATGCCTCAATAGTTGGTGAAATTTTCTACCCTATTGATCACTCTATCTTATCTACCATGCCTGCTCCTAATGCTGAAAATGAGTCTATTGATTTTAGTAAGATTAAGACCATTTACTCTCACCCTCAGCCAGTAGCCCAGTGCTCTAAGTTTATTAAAGAGTTCTTAGGCCATGCTCAGATTATCTATACCAACTCCTCATCTGAGGCTATGGATATAGTAACCAAGTTAAAAGACGATAGTGCTATTGCCCTAGGCTCTAAGCATGCTGCTCGTTACTATGACTTACACTCCTTAGTCAGTGATATTGCCAATAATAAAAACAACTTCACTCGTTTTATTGTTTTATCCAAGATCCCTGTTGATATTCCTAAGACTATGTCTGCTAAGACCTCTATTCTCTTTAGCACCAAGAAATATACTCCAGGCTCTTTAATCGCTGTACTAAACGAATTTAGTCAAAGCAAAATTAATGTTACCAAGCTCTACTCACGTCCTTTAGAGGCCAAGAATCGTGATGCCTGGGAAGAAATTTTCTTTGCTGATGTCGAGGCCAACCTAAATGACCCTCTCATGCAAGATATTCTCTTACGCATTAAAGAGCACACCACCAACCTTAAGATCTTAGGCTGCTACCTCTCCCAAGAGCACAACTTGTAGCCATAGTCCCAAGCATCCACCCATACCCTACCCAACCTCATGGCAAATACCTAACTGACAATAGCCATGAGGCTATACCAACTAAGCTACTAAGCCAGTTTTCCCCTAGCTTAGTAGCTTAGTTTAGCCGCACCTCCCCGAGAGCGATGACTTGCGCTAAAAGTAATGCGCCTTAAACACCACTAAGTAAGGCCAAGCCTCCCTTCTTTAAGCCAAAATAAGGCATAACTTGCCATACCTTGCCCTACTCTGCCCTCTCTATATTTACAAACAGCCCACTAAGGAGGGATCTGACTTTAACCTGTGTCTTTGTTTTAGCTATACCATCCCAGCATGAGCCTGTAGCAGAGGCTAAGGCTGAACTGAGACTAATAGCCTGAGCACTAGTAGCCAGCACCAGAGCCAGAGCGATAGCGCTAGCGCCAGTCCATTCGAGCTAAGACTGAGCTGGTGCTGAGCCATTGGGGCACTTTAAGGGCTTATAAAGATTAGTACACGGTGTGGATGCTTGCAGGGAGTACTGCTTTTTTTGTGCTTAAGGCTGGATAACTTTTTGACTAAAAGTTTGAGCTGACATTGACTGGGACGAATCTAATTTAGCCAATGGGAAATTGTCGGTTAAAGTCTTTTCAATACTAAAAGCTGATATTTATCTTGTTTAGTTGCTGGCCTTAGGTTAGGGGTATGCTAGAATTTTTGGGAATTGGCTATAAAAATTATATCAAATGTCTTGTGTTTGGTTGTGTTTGGTGATAAATATAATAATTATTATACGTTTATTTAATGCTATAGCTTATTTCTCATAAGTCTACTGGCAGGGAGGTCAATATGGATTACCAAGACAATAAAGAATCTACTTTCTTAGCCTGGATTGTAAGAATGTCTTTAATTAAGCGTTGGGCTTTAATGTATAGTTTTCGTGAGGAAAACGTCTCTGAACATAGCCATCAAACAGCAGTTATTGCTCATATGCTATGCATCATTAAGAATCGCCTCTTTAATGGCCATGTTGATGCTAACCAAGCAGCAGTCTTGGCTTTGTACCATGAGGTATCAGAAAGTAAACTTCAAGACCTTAACAGTAAGACCAAGTATCTTGATCCTGAGTTTACCCGCCAATATAAGTTAATAGAGCATCAGGCCGAAGTAGAATGCCTCAACACTTTACCTAAAGAACTGCAAGCTGATTTTGAGCACTTAGTAATACAAGATAATACCGATCCTGAGCTTAAAGATTTGGTTAAAGCTGCTGACTGTATTTCTGCCTATATCAAAGCTAATGATGAGTTACGCTTTTCTAATCAGGAGTTTACTCATGTCAAAGAAGGGCTGGATACCGTGTTAGATAAGTATTGTGAACGGCTACCAGAGGTTAAGTACTTTATGGAGGTATTTGTACCTTTATGCTGGACACCAGCAGACAAGCTTGCAGGCATTGATCGTGAGAACCATCAAGCCCATCAGTCTCAGCAGGGCCAGCATAGTAAGTAGAACCAGCTGGGCGGCTCGCTAGGCCAGCTAGAAAGCTGGGCCAGAAGGGTGACCAACGGTAGCTAGCAAGCAGTGATTAAGAGTTAACTTTGGTTGGCCCGATCATCTGGTGATGGGCAAGAAAAAAGCTCCTATTTTAGGAGCTTTTTCTTAGCTGTTAGCTAAGGTTACGCAAGTAATCATGAGCTGTTAAGTAAGTGTATAACTTCTTTAAAACGCTACAAGCACGCTTAGCATCTTCATCTACAATGGCGCTAATTAACTTGGTATGCAAGGTTAAAATAACCTGAGATGAAATAGTTGGCTGTAAGGCAGCAACAGAGGTTTGTAGTCTAGAAATAGCCTCTACTACTGAGTTTCTTACAAACTCATTCACAATAGAATTGAAAATCACAATATGAAATTCAAAACAAGATTGTAAGAAAGCAGCTTGATCGGTATAAGCTAAAGATCTTTGAGCCTCAACAGCATGATTAAGCTGACGCTCTAATCCTTTAAAACACTTATTAAACTTTTTAATCTCTAAGAAAATAGCTGTTGGTGCCACAATCTTTAAAAATTCTAAAATCTGCACAATCTCTTTTTTGACTGCCATATTCTTGCCAGTCTCTTCAAAGATAGCCTCATCATGGAGTGCAGAAATAACAAAAGTACCAATACCTTGTTTAGCCTTAAGCACATTCAAGGCAGCTAACTGCATAATAGCACTACGTAAAGAAGTACGTGAAACGTTAAGTCGAGTACGCAGCTGGTTTTCAGATGGTATTTTACTACCTACTGGCCACTTGCCAGAACTTATCATGCGTCTCATGTAAGTAACTATTTCGCTCGTTACTGCATCTTGTCGCAAGGATTCTGACATAAGCCCCCCGTTAATCAACATTCAAAGAAAATAACCTACCAACTAAGAACCTGCGCTCCTTATATTTAGCTCATCAGCCAAGCAAGCTCTCAATTAAATAATATGTAATTGGCACAACCAATTTTTTTAGCAAAAGCAACATTATAGCTATCTTTTGCCTAAACTTTAATAAAGGCCCAGCACAGCCCTTAAAAAGTTAAAACAACAATATATTAAATCTAACTTACTAAACTTAGTTAGGTAAGAGTATCCCTATTAATTTGTGAGCCTTTCATCATAAAGAAAAGTGTTTTAAGGGATAAATATTCTAGTAGCCTTTATTATCGCTAAAAATTTGCTTTCTCATCGACAATTAACTAATTTTCGCAATAAGCTTAGTAAGATTGCACATTTATGCGCCATATATTAATCATATCAACACATTTTTGTTAAACAATGAAGCACTGTAGCCAAAAGTGCGTTCTTAAGCGTCCAAGACAACAAAGTGTGATCAACCTCATAATTAGCGTTTGAGCCCTGTTTTTCATGATATAATTACCCATTGTTTTGGTTTTCCAAGCAACCTCCAGTCTTAGCCCAGCTCAACTAACAAATCTCAAGGCTTACAACCTAGTCATTTGCATCATGCGTTCACTAAAGCCCATTTTCTTTAGTTCATCAATAGCTATTAACTAGAGCTAGGTTAACAATTTTTGTTTTTAATAAGAATGCCCCTTAGTGCGTTCTTCTTTTTGTTTTAGTCAGGATTTTACGATTTACTATGCCATTTGATGCCAGTACTTCTAAGCGTGTAAAGCGCTCTTCATTTAGCGACAAGTCACGCGCCGCAAACTTTAACAAGTCTGAACGCCCAGCCAAAGGCCCTTTTAAAGGCGCTAAAGGCTCTAAAGCAGAGCCACGCAGCCGTGGGGTATTTCGTGACGGTCAGAAAGTTGGCAATGAAAGCCATCATGGTTTTGTTGATCATGACCAATCACATAGCAACGAGCACTCTCGTGATATGAATCGCTCTCGTGACCAAGAGCGTAACTCTCGCTTTTCTAAGCGTCGTGAGGGCCATAGCTCTGAGAGCAATGGTGCTCGTAATATGCGTGCAGGCATGCCTAAGCGTAAGGAAATTGTGCCAGAAAAGCCAAGAAATCAACCAGGATTTACCACTTTCCAATTGCGTCTAGTACAAAGCATCTTAACCTCTACCTTAGTGGACAAGAAGCCCTTGGATAAGTCTTATGCTCTTTGGTTTAGCAAGGTTAAGATCCCTGCTGTAGAGCAAGGCTTTATCATTCGCCACATCAATGCCATGTTCCGCCGCTTATCCTATTTTGCTCACGTAGCAGGATTAAAGCGTCCATCTGACTTTGAGCGTCATGTTAATCGCTTGATTCTTTCTTATTATGCCAATGAGCAATGGCCTCTACCTGAGCTCAATGCCGAGGGCTTTGATCGTACTGGTCTTAAAAAGCGTATTGCTGCTGCCCAAGAGCATCCTCTACTAAATGAAGGCTGCCCTTACTGGTTAGAAGAGTTGTGCTCTCGTGAGCTCAAAGAGCAATGGCCTGCTGAGCGTAAGGCTTTAGGTGAGGCAGCACCTCGATTTATTCGTGTTAACACCTTAAAGACCAACCGTGATGACTTGGCTAGCACCTTGTCTCAAGAGGGTGTTGTTACTAAGGCTGTTAAGGGCGTGAATACTGCTTTAGAGGTGACCTCTAATGCCGCTTTATTTCGTACTGTTGCTTTTAAGGATGGTTTATTTGAGCAGCAGGACGCTGGCTCACAATTGATTGCCCCATTCTTACAAGTAGAACCAGGTATGCGTGTAGTTGATGCTTGCGCTGGCTCTGGTGGTAAGACCTTACACTTAGCTGCTTTAATGCAAGGTAAAGGCACCTTAATTGCTATGGATATTGAGGCATGGAAGCTTGAGGATCTTAAGAAGAGAGCTAAAAGAGCTGGTGCTTTTAATATCGACACTCGTGCCATTGATTCTACCAAGGTCGTTAAGCGTCTCTATGGTGAGGCAGACCGTGTCTTAATCGATGCTCCTTGCTCTGGTTTAGGCGTACTACGCCGTACTGCTGACTCTAAGTGGTCTGATATGCAGCAAAGATTGGTCGAGTTAAAGCAAATTCAAGCTGATATCCTTGAGCGCTATAGCAAGATGGCTAAGGTTGGTGGTAAGGTGGTTTACTCAACTTGTTCTATCTTACCTAGTGAAAACCAAGAGCAGGTTAAAGCCTTCTTACAAAAGCATGGTGATTGCTTTGAGTTAGAAGAGGAGCAATCCATTATGCCATCTTCTGGTTTTGATGGCTTCTATATGGCTCGCCTCAAGCGCATTGCTTAAATAGGAAAAAATACCCAAAGATTATTCTTTGGGTATTTTTTTACTGATTATAAATCAGGATCTTCTCCAGAGAATCCCACCTTAGTGGTATCTAAAGAGTAAAGAGTGAGCATATCTTCGTTACTGATTGAAAAATCAAAGATATCTAAATTAGCGCTCATACGATCCATAGAAGCAGACTTAGGAATAGGAATAACTCCTAATTGACGAGCAAAGCGTAAGCAAATTTGCGCAGGGGTACGCTGATACTTTTTCGCCAAGTCATTAACTACATTGTTACTTAGCACAGTACCACGACCAAAAGGACTCCAGCCTTCGACTACTATATTGTTATCTTGGCAGAACTTAATGAGCTTGCGCTGTGAGTAGCCAGGGTGAATTTCAATTTGGTTTACCATTGGCTGTACTTGAGTCTCCATCAGAGCACCTAAATGCAACTCTTTAAAATTAGAAACACCAATAGTACGAATATATCCGTCTTGATAGAGCTTGATCATGGCTTGCCAAGTTTCTAAATTCAAGCGCTCCCAATTAGGATGCTTATAAGGACTAGCTGGCCAGTGAATTAAATAAAGATCTAAGTACTCTAAATTTAACTCACGCAGTGACTTCATAAAGGCATCAATAGTTTTTTGATAACCCAAACTATCAATCCACACTTTAGAAGTAATAAAGAGCTCTTCTCTTGGAACTCCTGATTGAGCTAAAGCCTGACCTACACTGATCTCATTGCCATAAAAGGCTGCACCATCGATTAAACGATAACCACTTTGTAGGGCACACTTAACTGCCTCTACAGTATCAGTACCAGGAGTTAATGCCCAGGTACCAAAACCAATAGCAGGAATATTATGACCAGAGGAAAGCTTAAAACCAGCCTTACAAATTTCTAAAGCTTTTGCTTTAGCCTCGGCTCTTATTTCAATAGTCATCCTTACAAAATCCTTAAATTCTTAGCAATAGCTAAACCTTATTCTGCAAGATTATATCTAGGATGGCCCAATAGAGATCACTACGATCAAAGAGCAAATCTTTAAAATCTAAGCGCTCTATTAATGCGCTTTATGCTGAAAAACCACACTATAGCCTAAAAAGAGGCTATTTAAATCTTACGCCACAATGACTAGTACTATTTTGCCCCCAAGCGTATTAAGCACCAAAACTAAACTTAGTACTTTCAATACAACTCTTGGCAAGAGAGCACCAGCTCTTTAATTATGAACTGAGAACTACAAGTTAATTGTAAGAATATGACAAGCACAACGTTTGCGCAATATAGTTTTTCAAAGCTGTGCGCTATGACTGATTTTTTCTGCAAAAAATGTTGTAAAGAGACCTCAAATGATATTTTTAATAAATTACCAGCGCCCGCCCCTTAATAATTACCACCTAAAACTAATTAAACAAATACTTTCTTAGATTAACCATGGGGTAAATTTTTTTGACCTGACCTTAGCACAACTAACCCAAAATTAGCGATAATGAGCACTGATGTGAGCGCCAGTATAGTTGCTAACGATTGCAACTAGCTTGGCTGTGTTTAATCGACTGGCAAATTACACAAGATTTACCAGTGGATACTAATTAATTCCTAAGCTCTGATTGTATTTTTGTTTTGCTTTGATAGCTGTTTTGCGATTGTAGTGAATACAAGCGCCTTGATCTGCGCCTGCTATTAACAGCTCAAGACCTTTTTATGTCTCGAGGTTTTTATGCAAACTCTTGGTGCCAATAAGAGAGGCAATACTGCAACCTATATTGCTATGTGTCTTTTAGTGTCGGCTGCAAGTTCTCTTTTTAACCCTGTTTTATCTCTCTTTTTTAATACCAAATTAAATTTCAGTCCTCTGCAAATTTCCATTTTCTTTATCTTGCTACCTATTGCCACTATTGTCATTGTGCAAACCGTAGCTAAGTTTTCTGATATGGGCTTGCAGCGACCTTCTATTATTTGTATTTCTGCTATCTTTGGTATTTTAAGCTCGATTATTCTCTATTCTTACCCAAGCTATATAGTGCTTTGTACTATTGGCTTAATTTGCTTAGGCTCTTATCCTGTATCGTTCCCACAGATCTTTGCCTCAGCTCGAGAGTACTCAGTTAAATACATGGGTGGCTCTATTATGTTTGCCACCTTCTTAAGATCTCTTGCCTCCCTCTCTTGGGTAGTAGGCCCTCCAATGGCTTATGCTCTTGCTATTGGTGTTAATTTTGAGACCTTATTTATTGTTACTGCCGCTATGTTTGCTCTAGTGTGCATTGTCTCATTTTTCTTTTTGCCAAATGTCTTAGATAAGAGTATTACCAATAAGGATAACCATATCCAATGGTGGAAAAATCGCTCAGTAATGATGTTGTGCTTTTCTAATGCCTTCTTATTTACTGCCTTTTCCGCTTATATCACTACCATGCCTTTATACGTATCCCAAGAGCTTCATATGAGTGAGGGCTTGCCAGGATACATTTTAGGTTTAGCTGCTTTTATTGAAATTCCTCTAATGTTTTTAGCTGCTCGTATGTCTAAGGCTATTGGCCTAAAACCAGTAGTTATTATTGGCGCTATTGGCATGCCTGTGTTCTTAATTGCTTTTCTTTATTCCTCTACTGCTGGTCAAATGCTCGCTAGCACATTCTTTGCAGCTTTATTTATTGCCTTTGTTGCCTCTATGGGTATGGTGTTCTTCCAAGAGCTACTACCAAGCATTCCAGGACAAGCAACCTCACTTTATATTAATTCCTCTACAGCAGGACAAATTGCTGGAGGTGGTCTGATTTCCTTAGCTGAAAGCGGCTCTTATGTCATCATTTATCAAGTAGGATTAGTAATTTCCGCCATTGGCGTGATTTTCTTATTCTTTGTTAAAAAGCCACCTCGCGTTAAATAGCAAAATACCAAGGGCAATACAACAAGTGCTCATACAATGAGCCAATACAAAGGGCTATTATCAACAAGATAATAGCCCTTTGTGCTTTGTAAGAGTTGCTTTTAGTGAAGCTTAGATCCCTAATCCCACCAGAAATACCATACTGTAGATTTGGTTAGAGCCTGAGCGTGAGATGAGATAGTAATACCATCACTCTCTTCAATTAAAGATGGACAAAATGCATATTGCTTAATAGCTAAGTCCTTAGCTTCACTTTCATCTACTGGACTCTCAAGCTGATACTCTAAAGAATCACCACTTACTACCGCAGGCACAGCTCCATATTTCTCTTCCCATAAGCGAGAAATAGCAATCAGAGCTTCATTACTTGGACAAGCATTCCAGCCGCCCATTGGTAAGTAGGCAAAAATCTCATAGGCATGCTCAACAGGAATCTTAGCTAAGATTAAGTGATGGGTCATATTGGTTTCATAGTCCCACCAAGTAAAGAGACGATCATGAGGCTCAACTGTACCACCTTGCTCGTTAATCATATCCTCAAAAACTCCAGGATCAGCTAAGACCTCTTGAGTAATATTGATTAAATCGCCCAAAGCTGTAGCACCATGAGAGCTATCAATCTCAATCATAGCCTTGCGATATTCATCGACACAGTCGCTATCAAAGTCATAGAACTCCCCTTCATTGCTCTCATCAGAGTTCATGACTAGAGTCTCAAGCAAAGTTTCAGAAGGGATAACAAAAACTGGAATAAAACCACCCAGATCCTTGCTCTCTTGCCATGCTTTTTGATAAGCCTCTACTAAAGGCTGATCATCAATCATAGGAGCAAAATAGGTACATGGGCAATTCAGAAAGTTTACTACTGAGCTTACTATAGCTGTGGTTGGTTCTGACATGTTTTCCCTCCTCATCTAAGACTGGGCTCTAAAATAAAAAATTACACTATTTAATCATATTAAATTTGAGCATAAAAAAGATGTGGCTAAAGTAGTAGATTGACTACAAATGGCATCACAATCAATACTTTTGCCTATTTTTTGCGAACAATCTCGCATTAAATTTTTACCAAAGAAAAAGCCCTATCTAAGCACACTTAGATAGAGCTCTATTTTTTTCTTCAATTGCCGCCAGTCCCAGCACAGCGCCACTGCGCTGCGCCCTCTGCACTGTACTATTGCGCTGCGCCATTGCGCTGTGCTGCGCTATGGCCATGCAGCTAAGACGCATGGCTCCTAGCGCCCACCATTCGTAAGCCAAGTCTAGTCTTGGCACTGATAAGACTTAGTTGACCTAAGTCCTATGGCACAATGGTGCAATAGCTAAAATAGCTTAAAAGCCTCTACGGGAGCTGCCTAAACGTGGACGTGGGCGTGAGGAGGAAGCACCACGGCGCTTAGGAGAGCGGGAATCAAAGCTTGGACGTGAATTAAAGCGCTCACGAGAGGAGCCACGGTAATTAACGCTATTACCATTAATATCACCCTTTTCATGGCGATACTCGCCCTCATCAGCAAAGCTATAATCTTCACGATGTGAAAAACGCTCACGACGGCGCTCGGCACGATTGCCACCACGCTCGCCACGCTCAGAGCGGAATGAGGAGCGCTCACCCTTATCAGAGCGGTCAAATCTATCAGAACGCTCACGACGTGATGGTGGGTCTTGAGTATAAACACGTAAATCTAAAGAACGGCCACAGACACGAGCACGGGCTAAAATTTCCATAGTTTCACCTGGCATACCATCAGGTAAGTCCACAGTAGAGAAACTATCATAAATAGAAATTTCACCAATATACTTGCTGTCTAAATTAGCCTCATTAGCAATAGCGCCTACAATTTGACCTGGCTTTACACTGTCACGACGACCTACGGCTAAGCGATAGCGAATCATAGAGATATCAGGGAAATCTCTTAAAGGCACAGCCTCGGCAGATGGGCCGCCATGACGACGCTCGGAACGCTCCTTGTCGTCAAAAGTACGCATTTTTGGCTCAGGCTCAGACTCATCTAACAGTAAGGAACCATCCTTTTGAGCCATCTTAGCTAAAGCAGCAGCTAATACTTCAACTTCAATAGTATCGTCAGAAAGAATATCTGAGATAACCTCTAAATAGTCGTCTAAGCCACCAGCTTCAATGGTTTCCATAATTTGATTACGGAAGTTTTCTAAACGGCGCTTATTAACATCAGCTACTGTTGGCATGCGCATTGGTTCAATACGCTGACGGGTAACACGCTCGATTTGGCGTAAAGCACGGCGCTCACGAGGGGAGACAAATAAAATAGCCTCGCCAGTGCGACCAGCACGGCCAGTACGACCAATACGGTGTACGTAAGACTCAGCATCATATGGAATATCGTAATTGAATACGTGAGTAATACGATCTACGTCTAAACCACGGGCAGCTACGTCAGTTGCGATAATAATATCTAAGGAGCCATTCTTTAAGCGCTCAATAATTTTCTCACGCTGACGCTGTGGAATATCACCATGTAAGGCAGCGCAGGCTAAACCACGACCAGCTAACTTGTTAGCAACGTCTTCGGCATCGGTCTTAGTGCGTACAAACACTAATACGGCCTCATAAGACTCTACCTCAAGCATACGAGTCATAGCATCAATCTTATGCACACCAGATACTACCCAATAACGTTGGCGCACTGTGGTAGCAGTAGTAGTGTGAGACTCAATACGTACCTCTTGTGGATTTACTAAGTGAGCCTTGGCAATACGCTTAATGACAGGAGGCATAGTAGCGGAGAATAAGGCAGTCTGATGGCCAGATGGAACTTGATCTAAGATCCAATCTACATCATCAATAAAGCCCATACGCAACATTTCGTCGGCCTCATCAATAACAATATGCTCTACCTCAGAAAAATCTAAACGGCCTTTTTCAATTAAATCAATTAAACGGCCAGGGGTAGCGACCACAACTTGAGCGCCATGACGTAAGCTACGAATTTGGCTCTCATAAGAAGCACCACCATAAATAGGAGCTACTCTAAAGTTATCAATGTACTTAGCAAAACGAGAGAATGACTCTGCAACTTGAATAGCAAGCTCACGAGTAGGCTCTAACACTAAAGCAAAAATATTCTTTTGGCGCTTTGGTAGTTTAGATAAGATAGGCAAAGCAAAGGCAGCAGTCTTACCAGTTCCAGTTTGAGCCTGACCAATCATGTCATGGCCTTCTAAGAAGGTAGGAATAGAGCGCAACTGAATAGGAGTTGGCTGCTCAAAGCCCTCATGCTTAATGGCCTTTAATACAGCATCACTTAAGCCTAAGCTATCAAAGGTAACTAAAGGCTCCTCATCTAAGTCATCGCCATCCACTAAAAGCTCGGACTCACACTCACCCTCGCTCTCGCTCTCACATGAGCCTTCGCTCTGACACTCGCACTCAGACTCGCTGTCGCTCTCAGCACTATCATTGGAATCAGCGCTAGCTTCTTGATTTAAGTTCCATGGGGAGCTTTCATTATTAGCTTGCTCACATGGGAAATCTTGATCTAAAGACTCGTCATCATCACCTTGTAATAAGAGGCTTTCTTGGGCACCTGTACTTTGAGCAACTGAGGCAGCATAGCAATTATTGGCCTGTACTTGCTTGGCTTCATTAACCAACAAATCTTGCTCTTGATTCAATTCAGACATTATTTTTCAACCGTAAAAATAGACTAATAAGCTTGATAGCTCTGTAACTAAAAGCCCCGTGCTTTTAAGCCTCAAGCGTGACTAATGCTCATAAAATGCCCCTACAGTGCCTCATTACCAAATTAACGAGCCCGTAAGCCCACTTTTTTCTGAGCTTTGTAATTATTTTTGTGAGCAAATTTAGGTGCGTTTCACCTATAAACTTACCTACCCATACATCCCCTAACATGTGTCTTATACGTACAAGGAGCTAGCTCTATGTTCAAACCTACAATAGACACAGACACAAATATCATTAACAACCAACATTTTTGGCAGGGCATGTTTAATACTTTTTTAGACATCCTAAATGCGCAATTAATATAGCCCGAATATGCACTACCCTAAAATTAGCTATTATTAGTGGTAGCAAATCACACCAAAGTACCACTATCTAGACAATGCAAACCATTGCATTTTGTTTTAAACAACAAGACAGGGTTAATCTTTTTTAAGATAAAAACGGGTTTTGCTTGTGAAAAAAGCATTTGCTCTTAAAGGCAGTCGAGCTGTGAAAATTTAACGCGTGCCTATTATACAGGCTAAATAGATTAATACAAAAACAAAAATTAATTAGATTCGATATTTAAGCCATGAGAGCTCCATTAATTGCTATCCAATCATGTATTTTTCAGACAAAACAGTTCTACTAAGCGCTCTACGCTTATAATGTTAAGAGACAAGTACGTAATCTACATAAGGGAGAACGCTCTTAGTTAAGGTCTCTTTTATGTTGGAAATTTTTTATACAGTATTTAGAGTTGTTAGTTTTTTAATTGAGAAAGGTTGACTATGAGCGATATTTTTCCACAAAATCCAAAGCTTTTTACCCTAACTAATGCTCAGGGCATGCAAGTAGTAGTTATGGACTGGGGCGCAACTATTCACTCCATCTTAGTTCCTGTAGGTGAAGGCAAACTTCGTGAAGTTATCGTAGCTCCAAAAGAGCCTACTGATTATCACAAGCAGTATTGCTATATGGGTGCTACCATTGGCCGTTATGCTAACCGTATTGATAAGGGCACTTTTGAGGCCAACAATAAGACCTACGTAGTAGGCGGTGGCAAAGATGTAGTACTACATGGCGGTGATGTAGGCTTTGATAAGTGCCGTTTTGAGGTTGTTGAATCAAGCTCCAATTCCTTAGTATTAAAGCACCACTCTCCAGATGACGATGAAGGCTTCCCAGGTAATTTTGATTTAACTGTAACCTATAAGCTTGAAGATGATGGCGCTTTAAATATTGATTACTATGCTACCTGTGATCAAGAGTGCCCAGCATGCATTACCAATCACTCATACTTCAACCTCAATGGCCACCACTCTAAAGTTTTAGGCCATATTGCTAAGTTTAACTCTAAGCAAATTTTAGTTATTGACTCTCGCTCTATTCCAACAGGCGAAGTTTACGACGTTACTAAGCGTACTGATAAGGTTGATAACTTTAACTTTACTAGTGAAAAGAAGCTTGCCAATAGCGTAGCTGACTTTGCTGACGATGAAAACATGAAATACACTGGCGGCTATGATCATGCCTTTATTATCAATGATTTTGGCAATGATAAGATCCCTTGTGTCACCATGTTAGGTGAAGTTGTTGAGGGCAAACAAGTTAAGATGGAGGTCTTTACCGACTATCCAGCTTTCCAATTCTACTCAGGCAATGCCATTAACCAAGGTACTCCTGATGTAGCCATTGCTCGTGATGACGGCCAGGTTTACGGCATTCATGACGGCTTTGCTATTGAGCCTGAGTTCTTCCCTGATGCTCCTCACTTAACTCAATTTGCTCAGTACAACCCAATCGTAACCCCTCAAAAGCCTTTAAAGCGCTTCATTACTTATAAGTTCACTGCTGTTTAATGCATTAAAGCTGGTAATTTACAGCTCACGAAAAAGGGCAACTCTTAGGATCTTAGGAGTTGCCCTTTTCATTTAGTATTAAAACTCTGCATCTTCACTTAATGTGGACTGAATGCCATCTCTACTATATCTTGAGTTTAAGATCGCCTCTGACTGGCAAGTTATGGCTACGCCTAAGACAAACTCACTTTTCCATAAAGGAATACGATTTTTGGTAGCAAGATTTTTAGTATAAAGCTTGAGACTATCGTAATACTTAGCCCACAAATCATTTAACTTTTTGAGCTCTCGAGCATCTTTACTAGAAACTTGTGCAATAGCCGCTATTGTCTTTCTTAAATCACTCGAATAGCTTTCATAATAGTTATTGGCCTCATAAGCGCAAATATCACTATCACGAGAGGAAATACATTTGTTTAATAAGAAGTAATCACCAAAGCCATAATTCTTATATAAAGACAATAAAGTTAAAGCCAAGCTTGAGCGCAAATGCTCTCCTACTGCATCTTGTCCATCAGTATGATAGAAGTTTGATTTAGTCCAAGCCTTGGCAAAAGCATCCCAACAGTCTAAAACTTGATAATAGTCATTATTAATTAATCCTAAATTACGTAAATCAGTGGCTATGCTTTTTACACAGTCATTGCTAGCAAAAAAGAATTGATCTCCATTAGAACCCTCAAAAATAGAACAGCGTGCCTCTAAAGGCTCACTAGTGGTAGGTTTACCATTGGTTCCTTGGACAAAGGCATATTTAGGACGTAAGTGAAGGGGCTCTGGGAAGCCTGCTAAACGCCAAATTCTCATGAGCATTTGACGATAGAGCACTGGACGGATAGCTTGAGCTTTGCTAATAGGAGGCAGAACTAAACTTAACTCTTGGTAAAACTGATGCCAAGCACTAATGGCCTCAGAGGCATTTTGACGGGGCGATAAAAATCCTGTTAAGCGCCGTGCTAAAACCGAGGCATATTTAACTGTCTCAAGTTCATAACGATTATCCATGGTATATAAGAAAGTCGAAGGATCTTCTTTAAGCTTAAGGATATCGTAATAACTTTGAGGATATTGAGAGATCTTGCTATCGCTAAACAAGGAAAATAGCGTCAGATAATAATCAAAATCGCTAAGTGGACTATCTACATACTTAAAGTCCATACGAGCAGTATCACTTAGCACATTGTTCCATAGCATCATATAGCGCTGGTAATTACCAGTAGGATCTTTAAATAACTCTGGCAAAAACGATAAGGACAATTTGCCTTGAGCTTCATAAATATCATCTAAAGCAGCTTTGCACTCTTTACTTGGATAAAAATAAGGCATGCTATCTTGGTCATGAATGGAACTAACTAGACCAGTGACCACCTTTTTATAAGGCTTACCATCCTCATTAGAGCGCAAACACAAGCTCTCAATATTGCGATATTTAGCTTCCCCCTCAAAAGCGCCAGCTCCTGCGCCAGCAGCGCCAGCTCCTGTGCTAGCGCCTGCGCCTACATTTTCCTTTGATAAGCTATTGAACCCCTGACGAGGCCAGAGAATGCCTGATAATAATTGCTCATTGCTTTTGAAGTTTTGCTGCTCATGCAAAATCACACAAGACTTAGCCACCTCAGATAACACCATATCAGAATTGCTCATGGAAAAAGATAAAACTGATGGTATTTTTAAATAAGAAGCATCCTCTTTGGAAAATTCCATTTCAAAGTTAGGACTATCAGGCAAAGTAATTAAAAAGGCTGTTCCAACCTGAAACTCTAAAGAATTGCCAGAAATCTCAGCATAAACATTAGTAACCTGACCATCGACATTAAGTCTAACAGGAATAATACCTGAGGCCTCATGCTTATGAGGCAATAACACACTCATACGAAAAGCATAAGGCTGATCTTTAGAGCATAAAACTATTTGCAGCTGGATCTGGTCTTTAGTGTTAACAAAGGCTGCCACCTCTGCTCCACCATAAGCATAATCTAAACGCCCTGCCTCCCAGACATCAATTCCCAGACCTAAAGCATAACTTTTAGCACCACCTAACATTATTAGGCACAAACAACCTAAACTCTTAATGGTTTTACCAAGACACAAAAATCCCCTTAGTAAAACAAGCATATTTACCAAGCTTAACAAAAGTGCTTTGCGCTTTATAACAAAGTTAGTAAAAACCACATACATAGCCATAGAGCTCTCGGCTAGAAAAAACTTTCTAATCTACAAGTAATGCCTTTGTATATCTTACTCGATTATGAATCTTACGCTGATTTAAAAAAGCTAATTTTTCATAAAAATAGCATTAAATCTCTTAGCCCCACCTCAAACGCAGTTACAGCCACAACCAAGCCAGCTAGAAAGATAGCTACTTTGCACCAAACAGGCGCTATCTTCGTTTATTAAGGTATTCATGCTTGCGTAAATAAGAGCTAATGTTGCTCTGCTAATAAAGACAGTCTTAATGGCTCAATGAAGCATGAAGTGCGAGGCAGGAATAAACAGGCAAGAACAGTACAGCGCAGACTTGACTGAACAGCGACAGGCTGGGCAGCACAGCATAGCATAGTGAAGGATGGACGGGCTTGTGCAGAGTTGAGCTGAGCCAGGCTGTGAAAAGGCAATATTTAGGTAAGGAGAGCAAAGCCAACCAATAATATAAGAAGGCTCTCTTATATTATTGGTTAAGTAAGAAAGACTAGATTTTTAGTGGAAGATTTCAAAATCTTTACTTAGAGCTTGTAGGGTAAGCTGCTTGGTCTTAGTTGCCTTGGTACGGTTGAAGGACACAACTAAAGTATACAAAAGCTCACAAATATGAATTTGGGCTGTTAAAGTAGCAGCACTATCACCTTGGAGTGCCCCCTCTTCATTGCCATTAAAAATTACGTAATCGGCAAGCTCAGTAAGTTTGCCTACAGGATTATTAGTAATAGCAACAGCTAAAGCACCTGTCTCTTTACCAATAGAAAAAGCTTTTAAAGTCTCATAACTGCCACCCTTTTGAGAGAGTGCAATTACTACATCGCTAGGGCCTAACATAGCTAAAGAGGTGTACATAAAGTGGCTCATAGGCTCAGAAAAAGCCTCAATACCAATACGACACAACTTATTTTTTAAGAATAAAGCACTTAAAGATGAGTTTCCCACACCAATAATAAATACTTTGCGAGCCTTATAAATAGCATCAGCTACAGGATAAAGAACACGCTCATCTAAATTATGGATATTCTCATTTAGTGAGTGCAAAATAGCAATTTTTAGCTTCTTGGCAATTACGTCATGTGTATCACCATCAGCAATATTAGAGTCTAAGATTTGCTCTTCTAATTGTTGAGACTTACCTGCAGTTTCTTTCACTAATTCAATTTGAAACTCTTTAAAGCCAGGAAACTTCAAAGTTTTGGCTAAACGAATTACAGTAGCTTCACCAACTCCAGCGGCATTAGCAATATCAGTGACGTTTTTAACAATCACTTCATCTGGACTTGAAATAATATAATGGGTCAGACGCTTTAATGCTGTAGGCAGATCACTTTCAATTGCTCTAAGTGTGCTTAATATTTTTCCACTAACATTGTTAGGGATATTTAACTTACCCATAGTTAAATCCTTAAAATCATCCCTTGTCATCACAGAGCAAAGAAAACACGAAAACACTTATCTTAGATAAGCGCAAAACTGTCATTATTAAAAATTAAACTTGTCTTAATTGGTCTTATGCTTGTTTAAATAAGACCCATACCAAAACTGTTTTCTATGCTCTAGTCCTTAAATTGAAGGGCTAACAAAACTAACAAAACTAATACAACAAGTATTCTCAACTTGTTAATAAGCGTTTCAATGGTGTTAATACATTAAGGCAGTACTTTTGTCTGCTCATACCAACCTAAGATTTAGTTAACACCTTCTAACTTAGGATCACACACCTACTTTCAGCAATATGTCAGGGGCGGCTCTTACTAATATTATGATGAGTAGTTTGTTATTGGCGAACTACATAGTAGATATAGGCCTGACCTTTACTTTAATATATCCTACTCTATTAGAGGGCATAATTTGAAATTTAGTTCTATTTTTTTGAATAAATTCTCTAAATCCAATTTATTGCTTAAGTGCTTTTACAAGGCATAAAAAAACGCTTTGAAGATCATAAAAATCTTCTGAAACTACTCTGAAATTACATTCCAAAAATATGAAATTTTAAAATAAATTTTTAAAAATTCATATCAAACAAGATATATAAGCCATTTGCATGTGAAATTCTTCATTTCATCATACTCCATATTTATTTGAAACTATACATAATTAACTACGTTCAGCTATTTTTCGCTCTGCCAAGTAATTTTGTGATCTAAAACTAGCTCACTAAAAAACTCAACTATTGGAATTTTGCTCCAAATCACAATATTGATTGCTAAACTTCCTCACAAAGCTAGATAGAATCGGGCTTGCGTATTTTTCTCAACTTTATCAAGCACAAACGGCATATAAATCACTATTTATCATTATCACGTGATATAGATCGCAAAATTTAAAAGCTTTAATTGTGAAAAATTTTTCTTTCATTATCATTAGACATGAAATTTAACTCCAACTTATCAACTTTAGACTTTGTTTAACTATCCACTATCCCAAATATCCCTCAGTTAAACAAAGAACGTAAGTCTGTGATAAGCAAGCAGCAACGTGCTTTGAACAGAAAAAATGCTTTTAAAGTTAAGCAATCTTGGAGTTTGCGTTTTTAGGAGTTTTTGTCTATGAAGATTAAGCATTTAGCTGCCGCCTTAGCCTTAGGCGCAATGGCCACCACATCCGCATTTGCCGCTGCTCTACCAGATGTTCCAGTTCCATTTAAGTCTGGCGCAGGTGCTATGAATGATGGCGTTATCTATATTGGTTTAGGTACCGCTGGTCAGGATTGGTACAAGTTAGATACTAAGGCAGAAAGCCCAAAGTGGGAAGCTATCGCTAAGTTCCCTGAGGCTGCCCGTGATCAGGCTCAAGCTGTTGCTTTAAACAACAAGATCTATGTTTTTGGTGGTGTAGGTAAGATTAACTCTGACATCCTCTCCGTTTCTAACGAGGTATTTGAGTACGATCCAGCTACTGACACCTGGACAAAACTTTTAACTCGCTCACCTATCGGCCTTACTGGTCACACCGTTGTAAGTGCTGATGGCAAGAACGCTATTGTAATCGGCTCCGTAAACAAGGAAATCTTTGATGGTTTCTTCAAGGATCTTGATTATGCAGCTAAGGCTGGTGACAAGGACTTATCTGCAAAGATCAATGCTGACTACATTAGCAAGCCTGTAAAAGACTATTTCTTCAATAAGGCTGTTTTACAGTACGATCCACAGACCAACCTCTGGTCCAACTTAGGTGATTTACCTTACTTTGGTACTGCAGGTTCTGCTGTGGCTGTTGACCCACAAGATCAGAGCGTCTTCGTAGTAAATGGCGAGCGTAAGCCAGGCTTAAGAACCAGCACTACTGTTGAGTTCACCGTTGAGAATGGTGCCGCCAAGTTTGTTCAAACCCCAGACCTCATTCCTGCAAAGGGTGAGAAGGTACAAGAGGGTGTAGCAGGTGCTTTCTCTGGCTACTCCAACGGTACTTTAGTTGTAATCGGTGGTGCTAACTTCCCAGGCTCAACCGTTGCTTATGCTAAGGGCAAGAACTTCGCTCACGAAGGCTGCACCAAGACCTGGCGTGATGAAATCTTCACCTACGCTAACGGCGCTTGGACTCACGCTGGTGATTTAGCTACTCCACTTGCTTATGGTGTAAGCATTCAAAACGGCGACGAGCTCATCTTAGTTGGTGGTGAAACTACTGGTGGCAAGGCTACAACCGATGTCATCACTGTTTCCGTACAAGACGGCAAGGTCGTTACTGAATAACAACCCGCTTTTTTTAGCTTTTCTTATTGAAATTAAAACTTACGTTTAGGATATAAAATGCGCTTATCTAAAATCGCTTTGGGATTAGGCTTAGCCGCCGTTACCGCTTTTACCGCTGCCAATGCAGCTAAGATCACCGTTGACTACCGTCACGAGTTACGTTCCGAGTACAGCCAGAACTTCGACCGTATCTGCTTTATCGGTGCTTTAGACAATGGTGTTGGCTTCTACGTTGATTCTTCTGTAAAGTCTGGCTCTATGGGCCCAACTGATCCAGAGTACAAGGACGGCCAATGGGGCGACTTCGCTGCTAACGCAGTTGAAATGAGCTTATGGTACGGCTACAAGATGGGTAACTTCACCATCACCCCAGGTATCATCACTGAGACTGCTGGTCAGACTGGTTACAAGCCATACATTCGTTTACAGTACAACACTGACTTTGGTTTATGGTTTGCTGTTCGTCCACGTTATGACTACTGGCGTGATGATGGTCCTAAGGGTGATGCCAAGAATGCCCGTATTGATGCATGGATTGGTTACACCTCTGGCAACTTCGGTATCAACTACAACTACACCCACATGTGGGCTCTTAACGATGTTGAGAAGGATGCAAACGGCAATGACATTAAGCGCGTAATGTGGGACAACAAGGACTACAACTACGAGCAGAACATCGCTGTTAACTACCGTATGGGCCAATGGAATCCATACTTTGAAATCGGTGATATGTCTGTATCTGGCAGCGACGACAAGCGTCAGTTACGTTTCCGTGCTGGTATCCAATACACCTTCTAATTTCAAAGCTTGTTAAGTTTTATATAAGCTAACTATGCTTTAAAGGGGTGGTTTGATTAAGCTTGCTTATGAGAGCCGCCCTTTAGACCAGCAACTTAGGTTGCTGGTTTTAGACAGTTGTTAAACATTTGTTCATCTGTTTTGGTGGCCAAATGTTTACCCGCTGTGTGTTTAAAACTATTTTAATAAGGCCTATATTAGTAGTTGTGCGGGTCACTTCTAGTAGCTAAAAATTGCTTGCCATCAAGCAAGTTTACTTGGAAATAGGTTAGTGTTCCCTTGTACCAAAAATTGCTGGTGCAGCAGTTTTTCCCATATTAAGAAGTAGCAATAAGATTTAGCTGAGGTTATATCATGCTTTTTGAACAGTTTAAGAATAAGTTAATCATCTCCTGCCAGGCTTTACCAAATGAGCCTTTACACAGCCCATTTATCATGGGTCGCATGGCTTTAGCTGCTAAGCAGGTTGGTGCTGTTGCTATTCGTTGCCAGTCTGTTGACGACATCGTAGAAATCAAGAAGGTTACTGGTCTTCCAGTAATTGGTCTCATTAAGCAAAATTATGATGATAGCGAAATCTACATCACTCCAACCAAGAAAGAAGTTCAAGCTTTAATTGATTGCGGCTGTGAAATCATTGCTTTAGATGCAACTTTACGTAAGCGTCCAAATGACGAGAAGTTAGAAGATCTCGTTGCCATGATTCGTGATGCAGGTCGTTTAAGCTTAGCTGATATTTCTAACGATGAAGAAGGCTTAAATGCCGAGAAGATTGGCTTTGATGCTATTTCTACAACTCTTTCAGGCTACACCCCTTACACTCCAAAATTACACGGTCCAGATTTAGGCTTAGTAGCTCGTTTAGCTGCTACCTGCAAGATCCCTGTATTTGCCGAAGGCCGTATCAATACTCCAGATGACTTACGTTTAGCTTATGAAGTTGGTGCATATGGTGCCATCGTAGGCTCAGCCATCACCCGTCCACAAGTAATTGGACAATGGTTTATTGATGCCTTACCAAAGGTTTAGTTTAAGTTTTATTTAGTTACAAGTTATTAAGTTTTAGCAAACTTACATTACAACAAGCTCAGATCCTCAAATCACATAAGAGCCTAAATTTGTTAGTTTGCATGCCTATTGATAATCAGTGGAGATTTAACCATGGCTTACAAGAAGATTGGCGGTATTTATTCAGCTCTTTTAACCTCTTTTGACAAAGATGGCAACATCAATGAGAAGGGCATCCGCGAGTTAGTTCGTTACAACATTGACCACAACAAGGTTGACGGTTTATACGTTGGTGGTTCAACTGGTGAGAACTTCTTATTAAGCCCAGAAGAGAAAGAGCAGATCTTCAAGATTGTTAAGGACGAGGCCAAGGACGGTTGCCAATTAATCGCTCAGGTTGGTTCCTTAAACATTAAGGAGTCTGTAAAGCTTGCTAAGTTAGTAACCGACTTAGGCTACGACTCTTTATCTGCTGTAACTCCTTTCTACTACAAGTTCTCCTTCAACGAGATCAAGGAATACTACAACACCATCTTAAAGGATGTTGACAATCAGATGGTTGTTTACTTCATTCCATTCTTAACTGGTGTAAACATCAGCGTTGATCAGTTCAAGGAGTTATTCGCTAACGAGAAGATCACTGGTGTTAAGTTCACCGCTGGCGACTTCTACTTATTAGAGCGTTTCCGCAAGGCTTTCCCAGATAAGGTATTATTCGCTGGCTTTGACGAGATGATGCTCCCAGCTACCGTTTTAGGTGTTGATGGCGCTATCGGCTCTACCTTCAACGTAAACGGCTTACGTGCTCGTGAGATCTTCGAGGCTGCTCAGAAGGGCGACATTAAGAAGGCTTTAGAGGTTCAACACGTAACCAACGACTTTATCTCTGACGTATTAGCTAACGGCTTATATGGCACCTTAAAGATCTGCTTACAAGAGGCTGGTGTTGATGCAGGCTTCTGCCGTCAACCAATGGGTGGCTACTCTGATGAAATGATCGCTAATGCTAAAAAGATCTTCCACAAGTACTTCTAATTTAGCTTTAATCTAAATTAAAAAAGTCCCCTTACTTTTTCCATTGCTCTAAGTTTGGGGACTTTATTAGGCTTTAAGCCCAGATTTCTATTTGGATAATGCAACTATCCAATAGCACGCAGTCTTAATTATCAAGACTGCAAACCAAACCACACACACTCTAGCCCCTTTATGGACCACTATCCTAAAGGGGGCTATTTTAGGTGGCAAACAATTTCGACTTATTAAAAGTCGGACAGAACGACGTGAGTCGTGAATTTTTTTCCCTTTGTTTGGGTCAGGATCGGCACCAGATCAGATGCTTATAGCTATGAGACCTTATCTGAAATACGATCCCTTAGTCTTCTTCAAGATGAGTTTTTGAGGTTTTGTTTATGACTGAAGAACTACACGGTTTTACTTGGATTGATACCACCGTGTTGGTCGTCTATATGATAGGCGTGCTTTTAGCTGGTATCTACTTCTCCAAGAAGGAAATGAAAGGTAAGGAATTCTTCAAAGGTGACGGTTCTGTGCCTTGGTGGGTAACCTGCGTATCCATTTTCGCAACCTTACTTTCCCCTATTTCATTCTTAGCCTTAGCAGGTAACTCCTATGGTGGTACCTGGATGCTTTGGTTTGCCCAGCTCGGTATGATCATTGCCATTCCATTAACCATCCGTTATTTCTTACCAGTTTACGCTAAGCTCGACATCGATACTGCTTACCACTACTTAGAGATCCGCTTCCAGTCCCCAGCATTACGTGTTTTGGGCGCTATTATGTTCGTTCTCTTCCAGCTTGGTCGTATGTCCATCGTTATGTACTTACCTTGCGTAGCTTTAGCAAGCTTAACTGACATTAACGTTGACGTATTAATCATCGCTATGGGTGCTATTGCTATTGTGTACTCATATACTGGTGGTTTAAAGGCTGTGCTCTGGACCGACTTCATCCAAGGCGTGATCTTAATCGGTGGTATTACCCTCACCTTATTCTATATCATCTACAAGTTAGATGGCGGTTTGTCTGATGTTACCTACTCCTTAACCACTGGTGGTCGTTTCTTAGCTGACACCGAGAAGTGGATGGATTGGACTAACTTATTAGGCACCTCCGTAATCGTAACCTTAGTTGGTGGTGGTTTATCAACCTTCTGTTCATACGTATCTTCTCAAGACGTGGTACAGCGTTTCACCACTACTACTGATGTTAAGCAGTTAAACAAGATGACTATCGGTAACGGTATTCTCTCTATCTTCTGCGCATCTGTATTCTACATGGTAGGTACCGCTTTATACCTCTACTACCAACAGAATCCTGAGTTAATTACTGAGACCTTCAAGCACTCACAAGATAAGGTATTCGCATACTTCTTAACTTATGAGCTCCCAGTTGGTATTACTGGTATCATCTTAGCCGCTTTATACGCTGCTTCCCAGTCTACCTTATCTACTGGTATTAACTCTGTAGCTACCTCTTGGGTTATGGACATCCAGACCAAGATTACTCCAAACATGGACTACACCCGTCAGACCAAGATTGCTCAGTACATCTCCTTAGCTATCGGTATCTTCGCTATCTTAGTTGCTATGTACTTAGCTCGCTTAGATGTTAAGTCCGCTTACGAGTTATTCAACTCCTTCTTAGGTCAGGCTTTAGGTGCATTAGCTGGTGTATTCGTATTAGGTGCTTTCACCCGTAAGACCACTGCTTTAGGCGCTTTTGCAGGCTTCGTATGCGCAACCTTAGTTGTGTTCTACTGCAAGTACAATGTACCAAGCATCTCCTTCTGGATGTACGCTTTCATCTCTATCGTTGTAACCTTAGTTGTTGGTATCGTAGTTTCTAAGATTCAGGCTGCTGCCACTGGCAAGACCTTTGAGGCCCCTGAAGGTTCTACCTACTTAACTGCTACTAAGTAATCTAACGATTTAAGTTTGCATAAGATGAAAAGCAAACAAACAAATCATAGAAAATAACCTAAAACAAGCAGGGCCCACGCCCTGCTTTTTTTATTTAAAATATTAAGTTTTTTTGGCCTAGTAAGACATTTACATGCTTACGTCAGCCCAATTTGGACAATCAAGGACGAAAAATGCAACAAGATTTATATGTTCTTATTGATATTGGCGGCACAGCAATTAAACACGGTGTTGCAACCATCGATGGTACTTTATTAGAGCGTGGCGAAATGCCAACTGAGGCCAAGGAAAAAGGCGGCCCAGGCATTGTACAAAAAGTAAAAGACATTACTAAAGCTGCTTTAGACAAGCATGGTGAGAGCATTAAGGGCGTAAGTATTTCAACTGCTGGTATGGTTGATCCTGAGCTTGGTAAGATTGTTTATTCCCTACCTGATGCTATTCCTGATTACACTGGCACTAATTACAAGGAAATTATTACTAAAGAATTTTCACTACCTTGTGAAGTGGAAAATGATGTTAACTGCGCTGCTTTAGGCGAGATGTGGTTAGGTGCAGGCAAAGGCTGCCATAGCGTTTTTTGTATGACCATTGGCACCTCTATTGGTGGTGCCATGATTTGCAATGGCAAGTTAATTAGCGGCGCTTCCAACTCAGCAGGCGAAATTGCCTATATGCGTGTTCCTGGTGGCATGCTTCATGAGCTGGCCTCTACTACTCATTTAGTTAAGTACTATGCTAAGTTACGTGGTGAAGATATTAGTAAAGTTAATGGCATTCGTATCTTTAACGAAGCAGAGCAAGGGGATGAGATTGCTATTAAAGCCATTGATGAGCTTATTGAACACTTAGCTGATGGCATTACCAATGTAGTATCAGTACAAAACCCACAGGCTGTTATTTTAGGCGGTGGCATTATGGCTCGTGATGAATACTTACGACCACGCATCGAAGCTGCCTTAAAGGAGCGTTTACGTGACATTGTCTTTAGAGCAACCCGCCTTGAATTTGCATCCTTACGTAATGATGCAGGCATGTTAGGTGGCTTCTACAACTTTAAACAGCGTCGTGGCTTAACAGCTTTAATGTAAAACCTAATCTTAAACGCAAAAAAAGAGGTACAACCTAAAAAGTTGTACCTCTTTTTTAACATTTCCACACACTTGAGCTCTTAATTAGTCCTATTTTCCATTGCTCTTAAGACTAATCAGAGCTACTCATAATTATTTAACTGCAACCTTAACTACAACCTTAACAACCTCAACGGCATTACCCTGATGAGCAATACGTGGCTGGTGGCCCTCCTCTGGAGGAACAATAGCAAACTCACCTGGCTTTAAGGTTACAGAGGTGTAAACCTCAGGAGTGCTTAAGTAAACCATATCGTTGGCTGGATCCTCTTCAGTTACTTGGCAATCCTTACGGAGGCAAACATTAAAAGTCTCAATACCTTGAGCTAAATACTGAATATCAAAATAGTCGTTGTGAGCCTCAAAGCGAATAGCCTCAAAAGGAACAGTGGTATAGCGCTGTACTAAAGCAAAAGCGCCCTCACAAATGTCATAACGACCATTCTCAAGCTTGGTAGCGTCGTTGTTCTTTAACCACTCAAAGCTCTTAGCAAACTTCTCTGCAAGATAATCATACTTAGTTGCAAGCTCAAGGGATGTAGCTAACATATAAATGTGCTCCTATTTAATTGTGTGGTGGAGAGCAACAATTACTCTCCAAAAGATACTAGTATTTTACCGCTATCAAGAGCCAATAAACATAGCTATTATCACGTTTTCTTTGATTTTTTTCACACACTAACTCTTTACTTTTCCACCCCTATTAGCACCTGCATTAATGCTATAAATAATACCCTCATACCCTTACTTTCATACACTACTAAACACCCTCCAAAGGCATTTCCTTTGTTTAATCTACCCAGCCAAGGACAGCAATGAATGTCAGATAGGCAATGGCTGCTAAGCAAGGCCTTAGTGGTAACTTCTGCCCCAATGCATCGTGCGATAGCGTAGGATAGCTTTAATGGGAATTGGCTTAGCCACATTCCAATACTTGGCTTAGTAGCGTTAGTCTTAGGGTCTTAGGCTCAAACAGCTTAGCAAGATAAATTAAGGCACATAATTGCAATGCAGGCCAGTTATGGCAAGGCAAGGCCAGACTAGGAGGTGATTGGTTTGCCAAGGCATGGCATGGCACGGTATGGCACGGCTTGAATTGACTAAGTTAGCTGAGCAAGGACAGGCATTGATTGAGGATAAAGGGAGTTGCAAGGAAGGGCTGGGATGGCAAAGCTGAGCTCAGCGCAGCTGGCGCAGCGTAGCTTGGCGCAGCGCAGCAAGAACAGCCGTAGGCTGGGCTTGTGTGGGCTGGTTTTGATAATTTTGCTAGGGATGAGGGCACAAAAAAAGCCCTGCTATAGAGCAGGGCCTTTTTTTAGGTAGTTATTACTACCTCATGTGATTTCTTGAGCTAAGATTAGCCGCCGAAGTTATCGAAGAGGATGTTCTCGTCTTCAACACCTAAGCTGTGGAGCATATCCACACAAGACTTGGTCATCATTGGAGGACCACACATGTAGAACTCGCAGTCTTCTGGATTCTTGTGGTTCTTTAAGTAGTTCTCATAAAGAACATTGTGAATGAAGCCAGTTGCGCCAGTCCAGTTATCCTCTGGAAGAGGCTCAGATAAAGCTAAGTGCCAAGTGAAGTTTGGATGATCCTTAGCTAACTGATTGAACTCATCAACGTAGAATGCTTCCTTCATGGAACGAGCACCGTACCAGAAAGAAATGCGACGCTTAGAGTTAAGACGCTTTAACTGATCGAAGATGTGAGAACGCATTGGGGCCATACCAGCGCCACCACCGATGAAGACCATCTCATTATCAGTCTCACGGGCGAAGAACTCACCGAATGGACCAGAGATAGTTACCTTATCACCAGGCTTTAAGCTCCAAATGTAGGAGGACATGATACCTGGCTTAATTTCCTTCAACTGACGAAGAGGTGGGGTAGCAATACGCACGTTAAGCATAATGAGGCCCTTCTCTTCTGGGTAGTTAGCCATGGAGTAAGCACGGATAGAAGGCTCATCAACCTTGGAAACCAAGTCAAATAAGCCAAAGTGCTCCCAATCAGCACGATACTGCTCTGGGATATCAAAATCCTTGTAGTAAACAGTATGAGCTGGAGCTTCGATCTGAATGTAACCACCAGCGCGGAATGGAACTTCCTCGCCCTCAGGTACCTTCAAACGTAACTCTTTAATAAAGGTTGCTACGTTATCGTTAGAGATAACTTCACATTCCCACTTCTTAACACCGAAAATTTCGGCTGGTAATTCGATCTCACAGTCACTCTTTAAAGTAACCTGGCAAGCTAAACGCCAGCCTTCACGAATTTGACGCTTGGTAAAGTGAGAGAACTCAATAGGTAAAACGTCACCGCCACCCTTGGTAACCTTAACTTTACACTGGCCACAAGCACCACGACCACCGCAAGCTGAAGAAACGAAGATACCCTTATCGGATAAGTCGTTTAAGAGCTTGGTACCAGCCTGGCACTTAAAGCCTAAGGATTCATCACCATTAACACCAATGGTAATGTCTCCTGAATTTACTAAGAAGCGCTTAGCAATGAGGATCAAAGCAACTAAAACAGCTACTAAGACCACAAACATCACAACGCCTGAAACGATTGTAAACATGCTTACCCCTTAGAGCTGAATGCCTGAGAAGGACATGAAGCCAATAGCCATCAAACCAGAGGTGATGAATACTAAGCTTAAGCCACGTACGCCTGCTGGAGCATCAGAGTACTTTAAGCGCTCACGAATAGCGGATAAAAGTACTAAGGCAATTGCCCAAGAGCTACCAGAACCAAATGCGTAAACTACAGACTCAGCGAAGTTGTACTCACGCTGAACCATGAAGGATACACCTGCGAAGATAACGCAGTTTACAGTGATTAATGGTAAGAAAATACCTAATGCACTATAAAGAGATGGTACAAACTTGTCTAAGAACATTTCTAAGACTTGTACTAAAGCTGCGATAACACCAATGTAGGTAATGAAGCTTAAGAAAGAAAGGTCAAGACCCTCTACTAAAGCATTTGGCTTTAATACATAGGCATTTACCAAGTTGTTAACTGGTACAGCCAACATTTGAACCATGATAACGGCTGCGCCTAAGCCTGCAGAGGTAGTAACCTTCTTGGAAACTGCCAAGAAAGTACACATACCTAAGAAGAAGGCTAAAGCCATGTTCTCAATAAAGATACTCTTAACGAGCAGAGAAAGATAATGTTCTAACATCTGTATTAATCCTCTCTGTGAGTCTCGTACTCAGGCTGCTCAACTAAGTCCTTACGGAAGGTCTTAACAACCCAGATTAAGAGACCTACTAAGAAGAAGCCGCATGGTGGCATTACGAGCAAGCCGCATGGCACGTACCAACCGCCGTTATTAACAGTCTCTAATAAGGTGATGCCGAACCAAGAGCCAGAACCGAAGATTTCACGGATAGTGGCGATGGTGCATAACACCAACATATAACCGAGACCATTACCAATACCGTCCATTAAAGAGGTCATTGGTGGATACTTAAGAGCAAAGCCCTCAGTACGTCCCATAACGATACAGTTAGTAATAATCAGACCAACGTATACGGATAATTGCTTGGATAGATCATAAGCAAAAGCCTTTAAGACCTGGTCAACCAAGATTACTAAAGAAGCAATAATGGTCATCTGAGCAATAATACGTACCGAGCTTGGAATGTAGTTACGAGTAAAAGATACTGCTAAGTTTGCAAGAGCACACACGCAAGTAACAGAAATACCCATAACGAAAGCTGTCTTCATAGAAGAAGTAACAGCTAGGGAAGAACAGATACCAAGAACCTGCACCATCACTGGGTTATTAGCGATGAGCGGATCTAAAAGTACCTCTTTCCAAGATGGAGTCTTAGCGTCACTCATTTAGAGCTCTCCCTTGCGAAGATTGTCTAAGAAGGCCTTGTAAGCAACGTTAAACCAGTAGTTAGCAGCGTTATCAACACCACGAGCGGTTAAAGTTGCACCAGTAAGACTATCTACGTCATAGTCCTTGCCTTCGCCATTGTGATCAGGAGTCTTAGTGATGTTGAAACCACGGCTGCCATCTTCACGAACAAGCTTCTTGTCTACCCATAAAGCCTGCCAGCGTGGGTTATCAATCTCACCACCTAAGCCTGGAGTCTCACCATGGCTGTAGAAGGTTACTGCCTTCATGGTATTGCCATCGGTATCAACGGCTAAATAGCCATATACGGTTGACCAAAGAGCCTGACCATAGAATGGAAGGATGTAGCGAACTACATTGCCGTTCTCATCCTTGGAGAGGTAGATTGGCATAACCTTGGTACGAGTACGAATACCAGCATAGTCTTCTTCAGCTGGGATAGCTACGTTGTAAGCTGGATCCTTAGCTAAAGATTGGAAATTGAAGCTATCAGCCTTGTTATCAGGATCGTCGATAAACTTACCAGTCTCAAGGTCTACAAGCTTAGCCTCAATGTGGGCTTTGTAAGTTGCAGCAACAGAGCCTTTAACATCAAAGCCAGAAACACGTAAGATGTTTACCTGACGGTCATTGGCAATAGCGGCCTGTTGGAATGGACCTAATGCAACTACAGCACTGGAAACTACTACCGAGCAAACTAAACAGAAGCCGATAATAATAACAAAAGTGCCAAATACGGAGTCTTTATTGAGCTTAAGCACGAGCAAGTCTCCTCTTGATGTTGCGGTTGGTTGCTAAGTAGTCGAACAATGGAGCCCAGCAGTTAGCAAACAAGATGGCAAGCATCATGCCTTCTGGATAAGCAGGGTTTACGGTACGAATTAGCACAACCATGACACCGATTAAGATACCAAATGCCCACTTACCACCTTCGGTGAAGGAAGAAGACACTGGGTCGGTTGCCATAAATACAGTACCGAAAGCAAAACCACCTAATACTAAGTGCCAAATGAAGGTCATTGAGAACATGTAGTTGGTGTCAGAGCCTACGGCGTTGAAAATGGATGAGCATAAGAAAGCGCCGAGTAAGATACCAGCCATGATACGCCAAGAGGCAATACCAAGACCTACGATCATAACAGCACCTAAAATGATCATTAAGGTTGAACCTTCGCCTAAAGAGCCTGGGATGTTACCAATGAAGGCATCCATCCAAGTGATCTTCTCGCCTAAAGTGTTTACTAAGGCAGCCTCACCACCCTCGGCCCATTGAGCTAAAGGAGTAGCGCCAGAGAAACCATCAACTGGAACCCAGCAGTTGGTACCAGAGATGCTAGCTGGATAAGCGAAGAATAAGAATGCACGACCAGTTAAGGCTGGGTTCATGAAGTTACGGCCAGTACCACCGAATACTTCCTTACCGATCACAACGCCAAAGGTAATACCTAAAGCAGCCTGCCATAAAGGAATGGTAGGAGGAACGATTAAGGCAAATAAAATGGAGGTAACGAAGAAGCCTTCGTTAACTTCGTGACCACGTACTAAGCAGAATAAAACTTCCCAGAATGCACCAACAACAAATACAGTGATGTAAATTGGTAAGAAGTATACAAAGCCAATTAAGAACTTTGAGCATACGCCTGCGTCAGCACCTAAAGAACCACCTAACATCTGAACGATAGCATAGTGGTAGTCAGCACTAAATAAAGCATAACTAGTGGAAGCTACCTCAGCACCGTTATCCATGGTGGAAAGAGCCATAACGGTTTGATCGCCTACGTTGAACCAACCATAGATCATAGCTGGGAACACAGCGAAGAAAACAATAATCATGATGCGCTTTAAGTCAATATAGTCACGCACATGAGTATTGCCAGTAGTTACCTTACCAGATGAGAAAAGTAAGGTGAACTGAGCTTCGTAGAGAGGGTAAAGCTTCTCGAGGACGCCGCCCTTCTCAAACATTGGAGCAATTTTCTTAAAGAGACCTAACAACACGTATTAACCCTCCAGCTCAATCTTAGTTAAGCTACGACGTAAGAGGCGACCGTAGTCAGTCTTACCTGGACATACGTAGGTGCATAAAGCTACGTCTTCTTCAGAGAGCTCTAAACAGCCTAAAAGCTTAGCCTGATCAACATCATTGATCTCAATGGAGCGTAATAACATAGTTGGTTCCATATCGAGAGGGAATACTCTCTCATACTGACCAATTGGCACCATTGGACGGCTACCGCCATTAACAGCAGTATTGAAGATATACTCAGCAGGCTTGAAGAAAGCAGAAGCAAAAGCACGGGAGGCAGAATGACGCTTTAGACCTAAGCCTAACCAGCTCTTGTGTAAGAGCTCATTCATCTTACCTTCTTCTAAAATGGATACTTGGCTGTGGTAGCGGCCTAAATAAGCAAAGGCACCAACAGCGTTGTTACCCCAAAGCACGGAGCCAGAAATAACACGTACGCCATACTCAGAAGGAATAACCTCATTTGCGCTTAACTCGGCAATAGAAGCACCTAAAATGGTCTCTACAACACGAGGATCCTTAGCATTTGGACCAGCAATAGAGATTACGCGCTTGTTATAAAGCTCGCCTTCTACAAAGAGGTGACCGATAGCAATTACGTCTTGGTAATTGATGTGCCATACAGTCTTAGTCTCAGATACAGGATCTAAGAAATGAATGTGGGTACCTGCTAGACCAGCTGGGTGAGGACCTTCAAACATCTCCTCTTGTACGTTTGGTGCATCGCATAATGGCACAGAGTGAGCATCATGGCATACATAAACAGTAACACCTAAACGGCTTAACACAGTTAAACCATTCTTAAATGCTTCTGCCTTAGCTGCGATCACTGGACGTGGGTCAGCTGCTAATGGATTGGTATCCATAGCAGTTACGAAGATGGAGTGAGGTAAGCTGTTTACATGAGGTACCTTATCGTAAGGACGGGTACGTAATGCAGTCCACATACCAGACTCGATGAGCTCGCTCTTGACATCTTCAAGAGAAAGTTCAGCAAGCTTATCAGCAGGGGTCTTCTTAAATTCAACACCCTTTACTGACTCATCTACTTCGATAACGATTGACTGGAATGCTCTACGCTCGCCGCGGTTGACTGCAACAACAGTACCAGAGGCTGGAGCGGTAAAACGTGTTCCAGGGTTTTTCTTATCCTCGAACAGTACCTGGCCCTTTTTAACAGCTGAACCAACTTCAACAGCCATGGAAGGACGCAAACCAGGGTAATCACTGCCAATAAGGCCAACGTGCTTAACCTCTGGACATGCGCCTATAGACTGATCAGGTTGGCCGCTAATAGGCAGATCCAATCCTTTTTTGATGTTAATCATAGGCGGTTCCAATACAAAACTTTTTAGGAGATAAACTCCACTTACTTCAGACTAGCCTCTATAGCAGACTCTCAAGGAGCTCGTTACTTATAAAACAACACTTAGTAGCACAAAGCCCTATCTTATTGCCTTATCAGACCTAATATTGATTGCCCTTATCAACCTATCTTAAGTTTGCACCTAAGCACCCAGTCATAAGAACAATTACATAAGGACAAGTAACCAAGCATTGTACCTTTCACTGTACTCTAGCAATGACAAACATCCATGCAAAATAGATCTAACTTAAAAAGCTAAACCACCTTGATGGATATTCATAGCCATACCGAAATATGACCAAATGAAATTGAATTTTTAAATGAGACCTTATGACACTCTTAGACAAAATCTTATTTGCTTTACAACCAATAGACCTATGTCAAAGCGCATAGACAAATACTGCCAATCGCTAGCTAAATTCTTAATTAGGCGCTCACCGCTCTGAACATAAAGCTCTTAATAGAGGTTTGTTTGAATAAACTAACAAACGCTCAAGCTAGCTTGTACAGGCGCACACGCTTTGCTAAGCATTCAAACTATTGATTGTTAGCACTAATAGGCAACTGAGTGCAAAATCTTTAAAATAAAGTCTGAAAAATTCAAGCAAAATTTAGAAAAAATAAGGCCTACATACACGAAAAAATACATAAGCCCCGTCTTTATCTTAATAACTTGCTAGAAATATTATCTTTTGTTCACGTGCACTATTTTAGCCGTAGCTAAAACACCACCCATCAACAAAGATAAATAGAGTGTAAAAGGTACCCACTCTAGCTACTAGAGGTAGGCATCAAGCTTCAAATTTTACCACAAAATCAATTGGTTATATATGCTTAGTAGTGCTAAGCTCTCGCCTTTTGTGACGAAGTTTGAAAAAACATTAAGCCCTAAAAATTAGCTTTTTTAACCCAAATAATTAGTCAATCAGGTTAACTAAATCGTCCTTAAAAAAGCACCACCCTAGCTACCACCTATATCTGTATCTAATAAAAAGCATGCTTGTGCTTTAAAATAGTGCCTCTTAAAGCACAAATACCAGCTTATTCACCCCTGATAAACAAATAAATTTAGTCATATTGATAGCAATCGCACTAAATTCAAAACCACTTCTAAGAGCCCTAAAAGCAAGGTCTATTTGATTTATTATAAGTTTTTCTTATAGTTCATAATCTTGTATGACAATTACCAAATTGGTGCAAATTTCAGCTCAAAAAATCTAAATGCACCACCACAACCAAACATTTTCACCACCATAGCAACTTACTCCCTACTTACCAACGCACTTACACTCTCTGCCCAAACGCTTGTAAAAAGGAACGTCGGGATACAAGTTTGCACTTACCAGCTTAATGGGCTTACTACTAGGATTCCATCTTTAATAAAAGCAAATTAGGATCGCCCCATCACCTATGACAGCTTGCTATGGTTCTAAGCTGTCATAGGTGAGAGGTTAGATTTAAAAGGCAGGGGAGAGCCAGCAAACTAGCAGCTAGCAAGCTAGCTGTAAGCTTGCTACACGCAAGCGTGCTAGCTGCTAGATTGCGAGGGTGGTTAATTCTTTTGGGAAAAAGGCGCTACTTTAAAGAGCAACAGCATGCCAGGGATGGCTAGCACGGTACATAAAATAAAGAAGTTTTCCCAGCCTAGGCCTTCTACTAAATAGCCTGTGACGGCATTACAAAAGGTACGAGGAATGGCTGAAAAGCTGGTGAGCAAGGCCAATTGGGTTGCAGTATAAGCAGGATTGGTCTCTTTAGCTAGGAAAGCTACAAATGCAGCTGTGCCCAGGCCACCACCGCCATACTCACATACTAGCACTAAAGAGAGTAGCCACACCGAAGGTGTTTCATGAGCACCTAATCGAGCTAGCAATACAAATCCTAAAATGGTAATAAGTTGAATAAAACCAAAAACCCATAAAGCTCGGTTAATACCAAGCTTAAGCATAAATACGCCGCCTAATAGTCCACCTACTACTGTTGACCACAGACCTACGTTTTTAGCGACAATGCCAATGGTAGTGAGGTTATAGCCTAAATCCATATAAAAAGGAGTAGCTAGCGCTAAAGCCATTGAGTCGCCAATCTTATATAAGAAGACAAAACAAACGATAAAAATGGCAGCTTTTACGCCACGACGATAGATAAATTCGGCAAAAGGCTCAACAATAGCAGCCTTTAAAGTACGAGGAGCATGGGAGCAATTTTGCTCTTTTAAAAAGAAAGACAGCAATAAGCAAGGGATTAAACAGCCTGCGGTAAAGTTAAATACTGTAGTCCATGAAAAATAATCTGCCATAATTAATGACACACCGCCAGGAATTAAACCTGCTACACGATAAGCATTAACAAAGATGGCATTACCTAAACCCAGCTCATTATCAGGTAAGAACTCACGACGATAGGCATCAAGCACAATATCTTGAGTGGCAGAGGCAAAAGCAACCACAGTAGCCAATACTGCTACCGTAATAATTGATTCTTGAGGATTGACATATCCTAGTGAGGCAATAGCAACAATGAGGGCTATTTGCGATACGATAATCCATCCTTTGCGGCGACCTAATTTAAAAATCTCATAACGGTCGATAAAAGGAGCCCAGACAAATTTCCAGGTATAAGGAATCATCATTAAAGAAAAAGCACCTATAACCTTAAGATCTAGGCCCTCTTTTCTTAAATAGGCTGATAACAAATTAATCAGCACAAATAAAGGCATACCAGAGGCAAAACCAGTTACCACGCATATACCCATACGCTTTGAGAAGATCTCTTTTAACATCCCCATAAAGCCATCATTGTTCTTAGCGCTATTATTCTCTTTAGCAGGATTATCATTGGATACAGACATGGCAAAGCCTAATTTAGACAAAATTTACGAAACAATACTCACCAATAAAAAAGCCGCACATTATGACTAGTTATAGCCTATATGTGCGGCCTCATTCCGCTCTTTTAGACTTAAATAAAGTGACTAATCACGGAAGTTAGTAAATTGTAGTGGCTGGCCTAATTCGCTCATCTTAGCCTTTACAGCAGCAATGGCAGCTTGAAGATCATCACGCTTTTTACCCTGAACACGAACGGTGTCGTCATTCATCTTAGCATCAACTTTGATCTTCTCTTCCTTGATAAGTTTGACAATTTTCTTGCCTAACTCTTTATCAATACCCTCTTTGAAGGCTACTTGCTGTAAGGATTTTTTACCAGAACGAGTAATGTCCTTAAACTCGGCACAACCAACATCAATACCACGCTTAATTAGCTTTTGGGTAAGAATGTCGTCCATTTGTTGGATTTGGAACTCTTCGTCAGCCTCAAGCTTAACTAAGTTTTCAGTCTTTACTAAAGTATAAGAGGCTTCTACACCACGAAAATCATAGCGAGTTTGTAACTCACGATTAGCATTATCTACTGCATTCTGGAGCTCATCTTTTTTAAGCTCAGAAACAATATCAAAAGAAGGCATATTACACTCCCATATATCAGAAAAATGAAAATTATAATGAATCTATTTCCTGGCTAATAGTGCTTATTAGGCTATCGCTATCAATGCCTAAAGATTTTAGCAATTGATTGCGGTCACCTTCCATAATAAATCTATCAGGTAAGCCAATATTAAACACTTTAGCTTTAGATGCGCCCTTTAATGCTGCCACTAAGGAGCCAATATGTTCGCCTACACCGCCAAGTTTAGCCCCCTCTTCAAAGGTAACTAATAAATCATAATTATAGGCCAAATAACTAATTAGCTGCTCATCAACAGGCTTGATAAAGCGCATATCAAATAAGGTTAAATCTTGCTCTTGAGCAAATTGCTCTAAGGATAAAGCTACAGGACCATAAACTAATAAGGCCACCTTATGCTTTTTACCTAAAGCACTAGGAGCTATATTAGCTTTATCCTCTAATAAACTATTTTCAAGCTCATAAAGCTCATAATTTTGAGCGTTATTATCTTGTAGTGAGGCCTTTACTTGCTCTTGTTCAAAAGTACTTAAGTTAAGAGCCTTAGCCTGGCCAATCTTAAAGCACTTATCTAAGCTTAAGCGCTCCTCTTTGGCATTTTCACCAGTGCCTACCATTAGTGACTCACCAGTGGCTCTTGGGTAGCGAATGACACTTGGCTTACCATAAGCATAGGCAGTGTTGAGCATATAGTAAAGATCATGGCGTGAACTTGGAGCCATAATTAATAAATTAGGCACAGTTCTGCTATAGGCAATATCAAAAGCGCCATTATGAGTAGGTCCATCTGAACCTACAATACCACCACGATCTAAACATAAAATGATTGGCAGATCTTGAATAGCCATATCATGGATCAGGCCATCATAAGCTCTTTGCATAAAGGTGGAGTAAATATTCACCACAGGGCGCATACCACCTGCAGCAAGTCCTGAGGCAAAGACCATAGCATGTTGCTCAGCAATAGCCACATCAAAGAATTGATGAGGATAACGTTCGGCAAATTTTACTAAACCTGAGCCAATTCTCATGGCGGGAGTTACGGCCATTAACTTGCGATCGGCTACTGCCTTATCACACATCCAACGACCAAAGGCTGCTGAGTATGATTTATCTTCGCTAGAACCGTTAGAGCAAATACCCTCTTGTGGATTAAAGGCGGGTACACCATGATAGCAAATAGGATCGCGCTCAGCAGGCTCATAGCCTTTACCTTTTTTGGTAACAACATGTAAGAAAGTCAAACCCGACATTTCTTTTACATTTTCTAAAATGCTCTCTAAGCGATTAACATCATGACCATCCACAGGGCCAATGTAGTTAAAGCCAAATTCTTCAAACATAGTGCCAGGCATAATCATGCCCTTTACATGTTCTTGAGCACGCAAAGCAAAGTCTTTTACTGCTGGCAGAGAATGTAAAATTCTTTTACCACCCTCCACTAACTTGACATAGTGAGGGCTAGAAATAACGTGAGATAGGCCTTGAGCAATACTGCCAACATTCTCTGAAATGCTCATTTCATTGTCATTAAGAATGACAGTAAGATCGATATCTTTAAACGATCCTGCATGATTTAAGGCCTCAAAAGCACAACCGCCTGATAAGGCACCATCACCAATAATGGCTACTACCTTACGGCGTTGCTCTTTAGGCTTGTTTCGCTCAGCTACTGCCAAACCCAACGCTGAACCAATAGAAGTTGAGGCATGTCCTGTAGTTATCAGGTCATAAGGGGTCTCATTACGCCAAATAAAAGCATGCAAACCATTGTATTGACGAATAGTAGCAAGCTCTTTTCTGTGGCCTGTAAGAATCTTATGAGGATAGGCCTGATGGCCTACATCCCATACTAAAATATCATGAGGAGTATCATATACATAATGCAAAGCAACAGTAAGCTCAACCACACCTAAACCAGATGCTAAGTGGCCTGCTGTTTTACTAATAGTATCAATAATGCAAGTTCTTACCTCATCACATAGTTGAGGCAATTGAGTGCGAGCTAAGGCACGAACATCGCTAGCATCGTTAATGTGATCTAAAAGCTTATAAGTATTAGTATCTTCCACAACATTAAGAACTATAAAGATAGCACTAAAACACTGACCTTTATAGTAATCCCCTCATAGCAAAATAACCTACCAGGCCCTAATCATCAAACAACTACTGATCTTAACTAAGGCTTGAAACAATCACTCGTCTATCAGCGCCCGCTCCACATAGAAAGTTGGCGCTTTATTATTAGTGATCACGACTTACAGTAAACTGAGCAAACTGCTTAAGAATAGAAGTATCAGCACTAATTGGCTTTAAACATTCTTGAGCTTCTAGCGCTAGTTTTTGAGCATAACTTTTAGCTTCTTCTAAACCTAATAAAGAGACATAAGTGCTCTTTTGTAAAGACTCATCAGAACCTACTGTTTTACCTAATACTGCACTATCACCTGCTACATCCAAAACATCATCCCATACTTGGAAAGCTAAACCGACCTTTTTGCCATAGTCACTTAAGCACTTAAAGTCACGTGACATATGAGGGTTCTCAACTAGGCCCATAGCATTAGCGATGGCATCGGTTTGCTGGTTTTCATAAGCCTCTTGGTAACGGGAGGCCATAAAACCTAATTGAACAGCACAAGTAATTAAAGCTCCTGTCTTTAAAGAATGGAGCTTTTCGAGCTGTTCTTGTGGTAGGTGCTGATGCTCAGCCTTTAAATCTAAAGCTTGACCACCACACATACCCTCAAAACCTGAGGCCTTGGCTAAACAAGCGCACATTCTGCCCTTAACATCTAAAGACAGATGGCAGTTGCTATCAGTCAATAAGTCAAAAGCTAAAGCTTGCAAAGTATCTCCTGCTAATAAAGCAGTAGCACTACCATATTTAGCATGCACAGTAGGATGACCACGACGTAACATATCATTATCCATTTCTGGCATGTCATCGTGGATTAAGGAATAAGCGTGAATACACTCAATAGCCGCTGCTACATAATCTAGATTACGCTTTGATCCTCCAAAAGCGCCACCTGTAGCATAGACTAATAGCGGACGAGCTCTTTTGCCTCCTAACAACAAGGCATATTCCATAGCCTCTTTAAGCTCACTTGGCTCACTTGGTAAGCTCTTGAGCTTTTCTTTTAAGCAGTTATTTACTCGCTCTTGAACCAGTTTGAAGTACTCGCTTAATTCCATTTGGCAATCTTCTCTTATCTAATGTTAGTAACGGTTATTACCGCCTAAAGCCACATCACTATTGTTAAGCTCATCCATGGCTTGCTTAGCCTGCTGGCGAACCATATTAACCTTGCGAGTCATTTCATTCATACTTTTACGGCACTCAACAGCTAAGCTCATGCCCTCAGAATAGCGACTAATAGCCTCATCAATTGAGATGTTTTGATCCTCAAGTGATTGAACTAATTGCTCTAACTTAGCAATATTTTGATCTAAGCTTTTTAAACCATTTTCATTTGACATACGGTACACCTCTGTTCCTAATACGTCTTTTTATATATAAAAGCTGCAAGCTTAAACTTTAAGTTTAAGCTTGCAACTCTTATTTAGATAAATAATCTTAATCGAATGACAAAATTAAGCACATTAAATTCAATTTTATGAAGGAGGCCGCATAAGCGGCCTCTATATCGTTTTGCTTTCAACTCAATAAGCTTAACTTATAGAACTAAAAACAAAGAGAGATTTTTTTGACAAATGTGATTATTCGCGTAAAGTAGCACCAAACTTGGTCTTTACAGACTCTAAAATCTTAGCTACTACGCCCTCTACCTCAGCATCCTCTAAGGTATGGTCGTTGTCGTGTAAGGTTACACCTAAGGCTAAAGAGCGCTTGTCACCTAAAGACTCAGACTCAAAAACGTCGAAAATAGTAACATCAGTTACTAAATTACCACCTACAGCACGGATGTCAGCAGTTAAGTCGCTAGCATGAACTTGCTTATCTAATACGAAAGCAAAGTCACGACGTACAGATGGGAACTTAGAAATTTCTTTAGCTAAAGGAATTACTCTCTTATCTAAAGCACTGCGCTCAATTTCAAAGACAGCAACAGGAGTCTTAAAGCCTAAGTCCTTTTGAGCTTGAGGGTGTAACATACCTACTACACCAACCTTGCGGCCATCTAAGTATAAGTCAGCACCTTGACCTGGATGTAAGAATGGGCATTGAGTTACCTTCCACTCATAATCCTGAGCACGAGCGGTTAAAGCTAATAAAGCCTCAACATCACCCTTAATATCAAAGAAATCAATATGGCGTGACTTTTGAGTCCAGTTCTCAACCTCAGGATCACCAATAGCAATACCTGCAATCATAGGCTCTTGGCGTACGCCATTTTCAGCAGCGCTATCTTGTACATAGCTTAAGCCTAACTCAAATAAACGTACACGCTTTTGCTGACGGTTTACATTGTACTTAGCCACTAAAGATAAACCAGCTAATAAGGTAGTTCTCATAGCTGACATTTCAACAGAAATAGGAGTGGAAAGTACTAATGGCTCGAGATCATTAAATACCTTTAAAGTCTTTGGATCAGTAAAGGAGTAAGTAATAGCCTCTTGATATCCAGATTGTACTAAGCTGTGTCTTAAAGCACGCTCGTTTAATACCTCTTCCTTCTCAGCAGACATAATCATAGTAGCTACAGGAATGGTATTTGGAATGTTGTTGTAACCGTAAATACGGGCAACTTCCTCAATTAAGTCCTCTTCAATTTCGATATCGAAACGGAATGATGGAGCGGTAGTGCTAAAGCCACCCTCAATAGCAACAGGGTTTAAGCCTAAGGTAGTTAAAATACGCTCTACTTCATCAGCTGGAATTTCACAGCCTAAGATCTTGTTTAAGCGCTCAAGACGTAAAGTAATGTGATGATCATTCTTTAACTTAGACTCATCAACACACTCAACTACAGGGCCAGCCTGACCACCAGCAATTTCGATTAATAACTGTGTGGCTCGCTCCATAGCACGCATTTGTAACTTAGGATCAACACCACGCTCAAAACGGTGGCTAGCGTCAGTCTTAAGACCATAATGACGTGCACGGCCCTTAATAGCTAAAGGAGAGAAGAAAGCAGCCTCTAAGAAGACATCCTTAGTCTCGCTATTAATACCAGAGCTTTCACCACCAAAGATACCAGCTAAACCTAATGGGCCAGTGCTATCGGCAATAACTAAAGTATTAGCAGTTAAATCTACTTGCTCACCAGAGAGTAATACTAACTTCTCACCCTCTTTTGCAAAGCGTACTACGATGCCATCGTGAAGACGGTTGAGATCAAAAGAGTGTAGTGGCTGACCTAACTCAATCATTACATAGTTAGTAACGTCCACAATTGGAGATACAGAGCGAATACCACAACGGCGGAGCTTCTCTACCATCCATACAGGGCTGTGAGCCTGTTGGTTAACGCCACGAATCACACGACCTAAATAACGTGGACAAGCCTCAGTATCCTCTACCTTAACAGGGAAGGTATCTTCAATAGTGCTTGGTACTGCCTTGCACTCAACTTCCTTGAGTTCACCCTTAGTTAATACTGCTACTTCACGAGCAATACCACGAATGGATAAGCAGTCTGGACGGTTGGTAGTTAAATCTACATCAATAGTATGATCATTTAACTGTAAGTAATCGTGAAGATCCATACCAATAGGTGCATCTTCTGGCAACTCAATAATGCCATCAGACTCTTCGGCCATGCCTAACTCTTTGTAAGAGCACAACATGCCGTGAGACTCAACACCACGTAACTTAGCATCTTTAATGGTAATGCCAGGTAAGTGAGCACCTACCATAGAGCAAGCTACCTTAAGGCCAGTACGGCAGTTAGCAGCACCACATACGATCTGAATAAGCTCACCAGTACCAGCATCAATCTTGGTTACATGGAGATGGTCAGAATCTGGGTGATCAACACACTCTACTACCTTGGCTACTACTACACCATCAAACTGAGCGCAGACACTTTCACAAGTATCAACTTCTAAACCAGCCATGGTAATGGTATCGGAAATTTCCTGAGCGCTTAAGGAGTTAACAACCCACTCATCAACCCAGCTTTTATTAAACTTCATATTTTTTTCTCTTGAGCAACTTAAACCACAAATTAACCTTAAATTAGTCTCTAACTAACTCACCTAACTTAAGTGCTGTACTTAAGGTTTAATCACTTGTGATTAATCTGTGCTCTAATAACAAAGATTAGAGCGCTTTGGTATGCAAATTACTAACTTTAGGCAAACTGCTTTAAGAAACGTAAGTCGTTTTCAAAGAAAGCACGGAGATCTTTTACGCCATAACGTAACATGGTTAGACGCTCAATACCCATACCAAAAGCAAAGCCGTTATATTCTTGAGGATCAATGCCTACATTACGTAATACATTAGGGTGCACCATACCGCAACCTAATACCTCAAGCCACTTGCCACCCTTTCTACGTACGTCAACCTCAGCAGAAGGCTCAGTAAATGGGAAGTAAGAAGGACGGAAACGAACCTCAAGCTCTTCTTCAAAGAACTTTTGTAAGAACTCGTAAATCACACCCTTTAAATCAGCAAAGGATACGTTCTTATCTACGTATAAACCCTCAATCTGATGGAACATTGGGGTGTGAGTCATATCGTAATCGTTACGATATACACGGCCTGGAGAAATAATACGAATTGGTGGAGCCTTCTTTTCCATAGTACGAATTTGTACTGAAGAGGTTTGAGAACGGAGTAACAAACCATTTGGGAACATGAAGGTATCGTGGCTATCACGAGCTGGGTGATGTGGTGGTAAGTTTAAGGCATCGAAATTATGATAGTCATCTTCAATTTCTGGACCAGAAGCCACCTCAAAGCCCATAGAACCAAAGAGCTCAGTTAAGCGCTCAATAGTACGAGTTACAGGGTGTAAGGTACCAACATCACGATGACGGCTTGGTAAAGTGATATCAACTTTCTCACTGGCAAGCTTAGCATCAAGAGCTGCCTTTTCTAATTGAGCACGACGTTGTTCGATTGCTGCTACAACTTCTTGCTTAGCCTCGTTGATGACAGCACCACGCTGAGGGCGCTCGCTTGCATCAAGCTTGGCCAGTTCTTTCATAAACTCTGCAAACAAGCCTTTTTTGCCTAAGTAATTTACTCGAACTGCATCTAAATCTTGCAGATTTTGGACACCTTGAGCGGCGGCTATGCCTTCTTGTTTAGCCTGAACTAGCTTATCCATGAAAAAAAACCGTATAAATATCTAAATCAACCAGCTTAAGTATCAAAACATACTTAAACTAAAAACACATATTGACCTTAAAGGTCATGTAAGCTCTTAGCTACTGACATAGGGGAGAACACCACAAGAGGTGATCTTTCCTATGTCAGTACCAATAATGATTCATTATTGGCCTTCTAAGAACTAATTTAACAAAGAAAGCTTTAATAATGCTTAGCACTATCAAATAAGCTTCACTGTAAACAAAAAAAATTTTACAAGCTAATAATTATCGCACGCTTGCATTTAAATCGCAAAAAAATGGCTTTTGGCCAAATAAGAGAGCTTAAAAAAGAAAAAAGCTCCAGCTAAATAAATTATAGCTTGGAGCTTTTTCCCTTATTTGCACTGTTTAAGCGCTAAATTAAGCTTAATCATTAAAGAGCATGCCAGTCTTCACTTGCTCTACCTTATCAAAAGGTACTAACACCTCTAAACAAGCAAGACCAAACTCAATGGATAAGGCAGGGCCCTTACCAGTTACTAACTTATAGTCACGATCAATGTAAGTATTAGTATTGGTATAGTGCTTAATATCATCACTGCAGCCTGGGTAGCCAGTAGCTTTGGCCTCACCAATTAGATCGTGCTTAGCAAGCACAAAACCAGGGGCAGCACAAATAGCGCCAATATAACGTCCGCCAGCCTTCTGCTCTTTTAGCATGGTAACTAAGGTTGTGCATTGAGCACAGTTTTTTGAACCCTCAAGACCACCAGGAATAATGATCATGTCGTAAACATCATTGCACTCACTAATGTGCTTATCGCACACTACTTTCATGCCATGAGATAAAGTTACCTCTTTAGAGCCATCTGGAGTAATAGCCGCACGGGTAACAGATACGCCACCACGATCTAAAATTGAAGCTACGCTAGTAGCCTCCATGTCCTCAGAGCCATTAGCAAAAGCAATCAATGCGCTAACCATATTCATAAACCTCTTATAAAACTGACTAATTGTCAGTGATCACAGCACCTGTTAGGCACCTAACTAACTCATTAATTTAGCATTTTGTTCCTACCATGAACAAAACGCAAAATTTTCATTTTCTAATCCGATCTAGCTCTCATATCTATTGCAATAATTTCTCACTTGCTAAGATAATGCCCTATCGCTGTGCTTTTTCCTTTAAACCAAACAAAAAAGCCATGGCAATCACCATGGCTTGTAAAACTAAAGATTTAACTCTTGAGCTGGTTTGACTTTTGAGGCTCTCATAGCAGGATATAAAGCTGCCAAGAAGCTCATTAATAAAGAACAAGCTAAGACAAAAATCACATCAATTGCTGATAAGTGGCAAGGAATGAAGTTAATAAAATAAACTTCCTCATTGAGCAAATCAAAACCAAACCAATCTTTAAATGATTTGGTAAAAGGAGTCAGTACTAAACTAAAAACAATACCTAATACCATACCAATAATGGCACCATAGGCTCCTGAGATTAAGCCCATTAAAGAGAAGGTTTTTACTACCTCACGTGGCTTCATACCCATAGTAAGCAAAATAGCAATCTCACGACGCTTTTCACCAACCATCAATAACAAGTTAGAGACGATATTAAAGCAAGAAACAGCCAACACTAAGAACATGGCTATATACATAATTTGTCTTACCATTTGAATATCATGGTAGAGCTTGCCTTGGGAGTTCATCCAAGTAACCAAATAGGCACTTTCTTTAAGTTTGCCATTAGTAGCTTGGAAGACAATTTTATTAGTGTCTTGGTAGTTTTTGGTTTTAATGTGAATACTATTAGCACCATCTAGCTTAGCAATTTCTTTTAAGACCTTAAAATCCATCAGAGCAATAGAGCCATCAAGTTGACCACCAATATGAATGATACCTATTACCAAGGCTTTATGCTTTTCAGGATTCTTTAAAGACTGAGAAATCACACTGCTATTGGCATTTTCTTTATTGTGATCCAAAGTTACTATAGTAACCTCTTGCCCTACCGTTACCTTAAGCTTTTTGGCAATACCAGAGCCAATAATGATGCGTGGGGTATTAGCATAGCGATCATCATTATTAAATTTTTCCAGCTCTTGAGAATACCATTGGGCATTCTTAACATTAATCTGGCACTTATCTTTAAACTCAGGATAAAGCTTATGGCTTAAGCAATCTAAGTCCACATTGGTAAAACGCTCAATATCAATCACCTTAGTCTCTTTAGCAGGATTAATACCAGCAATTACCAAAGGCGCAAAGGCCTTATTAGCGCTAATAATAGATTTTTGCTCTACGACCTGAGCCGTAGCTACAATATTTTTATCCTTAAGCAAGATACTTTCAATGTCTTTACCATTAGTAAAATAAGGTTTAGAGCTGTTAAGTTGAGCTGATGGAATAAGCGAGAGTACACGATTTTGCAGTTCGTACTCAAAGCCATTCATAACAGATAAACCTACTATTGCAGCAAATACACCTATAGCGATACCGCAAGTAGAGGCAAAAGAAATAAAGCGGGTGAGACCACCTTTACGACGTGACCTAACAAAGCGTAAGGCCATAGTAAGTCTCAAATTATTTGCCACAAGCACCTCCGCACTTAATGCTCTGTGTAGTCGGCTTATTTTTTATTGTCAAAGAAAACTACTTTACACTCACTAGTGCCACTATAGTCAGCAGGCAACTCTTTATTGCCCTTAGAATCTTTAGCTAGGTTTAAATCTTGTGCCTTACCATTACTCTGTCCTAAAGCCTCAGAGCCATTATGGCCATCTAAGCTATTATGGCCATCATGGCCATGATGGCCCTCGAGACCATCATGGGCCTCATGATTAGCATAGACCTTATGGCTTCTGGAAACCTCAGCTAAAGTAGCATCAAGATATTGAGAGCCAACACGATTGGACTCTTCTTTATTAATACGGTAACTACCTACAGTAGAGCTATAAAGTTCTGCGTGATCTTGATTAGAGGCAGTTTTAGTCACCTCTTGAGCACAGAAGGTGACAGTTGCAAAACTATCACTTTCTTTTTGATAAGACTCATGTAATTGCGATGCTGCATTAAGATTCTTAGCTCGTGGCCTAATCATTTTGTCATGAGAAATACCCTTAGCCTCAGGATTTAAATTAATACTGCTGCCTGCAAATTCCTCACTTAGCGATTCGTCAAAAGTGCCGTTTTCGATAATGCCATTAGTCATGGAGTAAATATTGTCACAACGTGATGCAAGAGCATTATCATGAGTTACCATCACCACAGCTGAGCTTTCGTCATGTACCAGCTCTCTAAATAAATCAAATACCATATTGGCATTGTATTCATCTAAATTACCTGTAGGCTCATCAGCTAAGATTAGCTCTGGAGAGTAAGCCAAGGCACGAGCAATAGCTACACGCTGTCTTTCACCGCCAGACATTTCACTTGGTAGCTTATGAGCTAAATCCTTTAGGCCCACTCGCTCTAACAAATTATAAGCACGGTTTTGTGCTAATGAAGTGCTCACCTTATCAATCAGCAGCGGCATCATAATATTTTCTAGAGCACTAAAATCACCTAATAAATGATGGAATTGATAGACAAAGCCTAAATGACGGTTTCTAAAAATGGCTTTTTCTTTAGGGCTCAAAGTTAAAATATTGGTATTTTGAAAATAGATCTCTCCTTTATCTGGAGTATCTAAAGTGCCCAAAATATGCAATAAGGTACTTTTACCTGAACCTGATTTACCCACAATGGCAGTCATTTTGGATGCTTCAATATCCAAATTAACCCCTTTTAATACAGGGGTCTTGATGGAACCCTCGCTATAAGAGTGTTCTATAAAACGGCCTTTTAATAAAATCTTATGCATATTGCCATCATCTTAAAGGATACAAAAAATTATTTATGAGCTTGCTAAATGCTTAGTTGGATCTGACTTGCTAGCATAATAAGCAGGATAGAGCGTGCATAATAAAGCCACCAGCCAACACATAACTACAATAGCAAGGATATTATCAAAATCAATAATTACAGGTAACTCACCTTGCATAATACTAATGCCTAACACATTAAGAATAGCTTGGGCATTAAACGCTAAAGGCACACCTAATAATAGACCGATTAAAGAACCTATAAAGCTTGCTGACATGCCTACTAACAAGAACACATTTAACAAGCTGATATTATTCATGCCTAAAGTTTTTAAAATAGCAATTTCGCTAACTCTAGAACTTACTACCATAGTTAAAGAAGAAAGAATATTAAAAGCTGCTACCAATACTATTAAACACAGCATGATAGTCATGCTAACCTTTTCTAATCCTACAGCCTTAAAAAAGTCACCATAACGAGAGCGCCAATCTGTAAACTCAAATTTAGGTGCCAGAATTTCAGCTACTTCATCTACTGCAAAAGGATCGCATAAGAACAGGCGGAAGTAAGTATCTTCATGACTAATTCTAAAGAACTTCCGTACATCATCATATTCGCCAACTACAATAGGCGCATTGGACTTATCAATACTCTCAATCACATCAACCACTTTAAAGTTTCTTTGGATAGGAGTAAGGCCAAAAGGAGTATAACGAGCATTTTGGGTACTAATAAGACGAACTTTATTGTCACTATTAGTGCCATCCATATTAAAGCTCATAAAATTAGTATAGTTGAGAGCTAGCTCATAACGTCCTTTGGTTAAATTAAATTGCGATCCATAGGAGTAACCAGCCTTATCAACATGAGGCATCTTAATGCAATATTGCAAGTCTAAAATATTGTCATCTTTATTAGTTTGAGTGCTTCTATGAGTAGTCAATCCTATAGTGTTAGCATAGCGATGGCTGACGTACAAAGAGTCAGTTTGATTAGCCTGAAGCGTCACCATAGAAATGTTAGAACCATATTGAATCATAGCTTGTCCCTCAACAAAAGGAACAAGGGCATTAACATGCTTAATGTTAAGCAAAAATGGGATATCTGAGGCTTTGGCCTTAACAACTACATGTGGACAGTCACTTAAAATATTTTCTTTAAGTCGCTCTTGTAAGCCCTGCATAATAGAACTAACTACAACTAAGGCACATACACCTATAGCAATGCCCAATGTCGCTAAGGTAGCAACAAAAGTTGCAAAGCGCTGTTTTTTTGAGCCTTTGATGTAGCGTAAAGCAATAAAGAGCACTGATTGATTGAGCATGCTCTGCACATCCTATTGATCAGGTATGGTTAAACTAAAAAAATAAAATCGTTTTAGATAGAAAAGATGCTTTATTCTATATCTTTGATTGCTTATTTGCCAACAAATATGCAAACGATTCCTATTTAAGGACAATATCGGCTAAAGCTTGAACAAATTCAGGATCTTGATGATCGCAAAAGACACTGCGTTTAGTATCTAGACTACGAATCAAATTCATTTCAGACTGAGTAAGCTCAAAATCAAAAATATCGAAATTTTCCTCCATACGCTCTACATGAGAGGACTTTGGAATAGCAATGATGCCATTTTGAATTAAAAAGCGTAAAGCAATTTGAGCAACACTTCTATCTTTACGAGCTGCTATCCTTAACAATACAGGATTCTTAAAGAAGTTATTCTTGCCCTCAGCAAATGGGCCCCAAGATTCCAATTGCACCTTAAACTTATCTAAATAAGGACGCAAAGCACTTTGCTGCTGGAATACATGGGTTTCCATTTGATTAATTTGCGGCTTGATATCAACAAAATTACACAGATCAACTAAGCGATCTGCATAGAAATTGGAAACACCAATAGCACGGCACTTACCTTGGGCTAAAGCATCCTGTAGCGCTCTATAAGTGCCATAATAGTCACCAAAAGGCTGATGGATAAGCATAAGATCAATATAATCTGTGCCTAAACGCTGCAAGGACAGCTCTAAAGATGCCATGGCTTTTTCATAGCCAGAATTTGATACCCAAATCTTTGAAGTTAAAAAGATCTCATCACGTGGTACTGATGAATCCTTGATTGCTTTACCAACCTCAACTTCATTGTTATAGGCCTGAGCAGTATCAATCAGTCGATAACCAACCCCTAAAGCATTGGCTACTGCCTGATAGCACTCATGGGCATCATATAGTTGAAAAACGCCAAATCCTAAAACAGGCATTTTTACATTGTTATTAAGAACAATGTTATGCATTACCTTATCCTATCTTTGCCTTAAACTATTATTAGTCTTGCCTACCAAATAGTATCACTATGCCTAAGCTTAAAACTTAAGCTTAATAAGATAAATCATTTTGCCCATTTATTATTAACGCAATTATCACAAAAACACATAAATGCCCTAAAAAAGCACATTTATTAATTTAAATGATAAAAAAATAGGTTGTGCCTTCCTTTTACCAAAGAAACCACAACCTACTTATTAATATCTTAGCAAGCTTTAATCTTACTTAGGACGATAGACCTTAACATTATGATGGCCTTTTTCCTTAAGCTCACGAGCCTGCATTAAGCTCATTACGCCCTGATCACAATAAAGAGCATAAGTCTTAATTTCATCAAGCTTATCAAACTCAGAGGCAACCTTATAGAAAGGCAATTCAATCACAGTATGAGTGTCATCCTTTAAAGGAGCTTTAAGCGCATCATCTGGAGAACGTACATCTAAGATCACATCGCCAAAATTAAGCTCACTTACAGTCTCAACTTCAACCTCAAGCTTGCTTGTGTTCTCTGGAATGGCCTTAATATCTAAATGGCTAGCACGCTCGATCGCATCCTCTACCAAATTAGCATCCATCTTGGCCTCTTCTTCCTCTACAAAAGAACGAGATGGGCAAACGTTAGGATGGTCAGAAATTACACCACAATACTCAGGCATGCTCTCAGCAAAACCTGCAGTGCCAATTTCCCAAGCCTTATCAACAATGTCCTGCTTATCCTCCATAGCTAAAGGACGAAGCACAATGCACTCAGAGACATTATCGATATGATTTAAGTTAGTAAGAGTTTGGCTAGAAACCTGACCTACAGCTTCACCTGTAATTAAGGCCTCAGCATTAAGTCTACTTGCTACCTTAGAGGCTACTCTTACCATCATGCGCTTTAAGATTACGCCACGTACACCATGATGAGTACGCTCTAAGATTTGACCCACAATCTTTTCAAAAGGAATAGTAATGAACTTTACCTTGTGAGAAGAAGCAAAACGATCCCAGATAAAATAGGACTCTTGCTTTACACCAATCTCATGGGCAGTGCCACCCATATTAAAGAAGATGTAATGCACCTTCATACCACGGTGAATGGCTTTATAAGTAGATACACCACTATCAAAGCCACCAGAGATCAAGGTTAAAGCTGCACCTTGAGAACCAACAGGATAACCACCTAAACCTTGATACTTATTAGTAATAACAAAGGCCTTGTCCTGCTCAATCTCAAGATTAATAGTAATATCAGGATTGTTTAAAGACACACCATTATTAGGATAGTGAGCCTTAAACATACCGCCAATCATACGCTCAGCCTCTTGGGAGGTAAAAGAGTGATTACCACGACGGCGTACTCGCAGCGCAAAGGTCTTACCCTCAAGTAAAGGGCCATAGATAGGGCCTGCTACCTCAAAGATATCTTCAAACTTTTCAAAGTTAAACTCTTTAACCTCTAAAAAAGAATGAATACCAGGGATACGAGAGAGCTCACGAACTGCCATAGTGCGGGTCTTATCTGAGTCATCCTCACCTACACTAACAATTAACTTATCCCATTGTGGCTGCACCTTGATAACAAAATCATGATTGGCTGCCACATTCATTAAATTCTGTGTTAAGACCTTAATCAATCTATTGCGTACAGGACGACTTTTAATTGAGATCTCAGGAAACAGACGGAGAATGAACTTCATTAAAAAAACCCTAATATTACTTAAGAAAAGTAAGAGCGCATGATCAACCTAAAAAGCACAGCCCTCTTGATATGCTCATACCAAGAGGGCCGTTAAATGGCTTAAACATCGCCCTGCTGTGAGCACGGCGCATAGTTTACCAAAAAATTAGCGAATAAAGCGCATTTTAGTGGTGGTGATGGCCATGACCGCCGCAACCACACTTGTGTTCACCAGAGCCTTCGCCCTCACCATCGTGGTGATGGCCGTGGCCGCCGCAGCACTTATGCTCGCCCTCGCCCTCACCCTCGTGATGGTGGTGGTGGCCGTGACCGCCGCAACCGCAATGGTGCTCACCCTCGCCCTCAGCATCGTCGTGATGATGGTGGCCGTGACCACCGCAGCAGCAATGGTGCTCACCATCACCCTCAGCATCGTCGTGATGGTGGTGGCCATGACCACCGCAGCACTCATGCTCATCATCGTGGTGGTGGCCGTGACCACCGCAGCAACCGTGACCACCATGGCCGTGACCGCCACAACCGCACTGGTGAGTGGATGGACATACGCCGTCAACATGGGCGTGACCATGAGCTAACTCTTCTTCAGTAGCCTCACGTACATCCTCAACTACTACCATAAAGTTGAGATCTTTGCCTGCTAATGGGTGGTTACCATCAACTACTACAGTGTTGTCATTGATTTCTTTAATTACCACTAAACGTGGGCCAGAGGAAGTATCAGCCTCAAAAGCATTGCCTACTTGAATAGGGAAATCACCAAATAATGTGCGATCAATAGTTTGAATTAAACCCTCATTAATTTCACCAAAGGCCTCTTTAGCCTCAATGTGGGTTACAAACTCATCACCCTTAGAGTGACCTTCTAAGGCCTTCTCTAAGCCTGGAATTAAGTAACCCTGACCTACTAAGGCAACAACAGGACGCTTTGGATCGGTACGACCTACAACTTGTTCGCTTTCATCAGTAACAATATAAGAAACTGTAACTACAGTGTTTCTAGTAATCTTCATAATCAATCTGCCTTGTTGGATAAAAGTTAATTTAATTCAGGCTAAATAAGCTAATTAATCAATTATACACCACTATGAATTTTCAGTTAGCCTGTTGCAACAGCCTTATCATGTTTGTCAGCTAAGAGCCTCTTTTAAGCAACCTTTCCAAGCCTAAGAATCTTAATAAAGGCGCTATTTATGCTGTTTTTAATATGAAAAAACCCACAATTAAGTGGGTTTTTTGCAATTAATTATTAGCTACCAATTTAGCACCCGATGGCGCTGCGTTGCCTCTGATATCATCCACAGCTCGATGCAAACTTAACATGTGCTCATTAATAGCAGAATTCATAAAACACTTTTGGCTTTCCAGACCATTGCTATCAAAGGCCTGGTATACACCCTCGGAATTAGCAACAAACTTTACGCAGCCATCTTTTAGCTGCTCACCCTTAGCCACTAAGGTGATCATAAAGCCGTCAGCTACAGCCTCAATATTACTATCATAATAAGGGCTAACTTTTTTAGAAAAATTGAATTTACAGCCAATATAACCTGCATTGATATTGCCACAAGAACTTAAAAAAGCAGCGCCATCAATTAGCTCAGCTAAGGCTTGTTTACGATTAGCCACTAATTGCTTATTTTCTTTAGCCTCTTGAGAGTCAAAACCAAAGATAGACCAGCCTTGATCCTCAGAGGCAATTACTGGTTCTGCCTCTTTAGGGTCAAGGGCAATTTGTCCTGACTTTAAAGAGCCTTCATTTGGTAAGGTGCCACTTGTAGCCTTGTTATAAGCAGACTTATTAAAAGGATCAAAGCTCTTATGCTCTACCATATTACCCTGGGTAATATTGAGTTCATTATTAATGGACTGATTGTCATAAGAGGCCTCACTTGGCTTTAATAAGACGTGCAAAATCAAGCTCATAGCAAATACAGCTAATAAGCTAGCGCGAATATAGCTAGGAGAGCCATCTTCGTTATAAAGAGGGTTAAACTTGAATTTTTGATAATAGCTTTTAGAGCTAGTAATCAAGGCTGCAAAATTAGAAGACATAAAACGTCATCCAAAAAAAGAATCTAAACAGGCAAAATAAAGAAATTCTTAAACACTTAGGTTTAAGTAGTAAGCGCGATTGCTTATGCCACAAAGTAAAGTTGCCACAAATTATCATCAACATACAGACAAAATTATCTTTTATATCTGTAAATTGGGCTCTATTTTAGCTTAAGAAAGTATCAGTGGCTAACAATTTTCCATTTATAAGCACTATATATCAATAATAAATATGTAACTAGTTTTGGCTCATTTTAAGGGCTGAACCAGCTCTTTTAGCTTTAAAAAAATTTAAGAAAAATTTTTTAAAGCCCCAAAAAAAAAGCCATAATCTCATCAGATCATGGCTTTTTCTTCATAAAACTTAACTAAAAGGCTAATCCTTTAAATCAAGCTCGCCCTCTTGAGCGCGTTTTTGATTGATATAAGGATAAGCATACATTTGAAAAATACGTTTGTGTAAGTGCTCAGGAAACTCACTCATGCGCTGGTCAAACTTAGCTTTATCCTCAGCAGAGATATTAGCAATCATGCTCTCATCTACTAAACCTAACTTGTGAGCAGCTAACATAACGCTTGGGTAGAGCTCATAGTTAAGATAAATAAACTTATCAATAATGGCAGCTAGCTGAGCTGGGGTCTCAAAACCACCTTCAATAGGCTTACCAGCAACAATGCTAACTTTACCTTTATAGTCATTAATGCCTTTGATAATGCTCTTAATGTCTTCAAATTCAGCCTTTTTATAATGGCCGTTATTACGAGCACGCTCCTCAAGCTCATTGGCCTTAGCCACATCACCTGGATCAAACTCATAAGTAATAGAGACAGGCACAATGTTAAGACTGCTCATGTACTCACCAAAGCTCTTGCCTTGCTTGCGACCATACATGTTAAGCATCTTTAATACTGCCTCTTCGGTGCAGTCATTGCCATCTTTAGCACGGCCTTCACGTTGAGCAATCCAAATAGAGTGCCCCTCTTGTAAAGAAAGACCAATATAATGAGATAAATGATTTACCTCACGCAATCTTTCACGAGGCAGGGTAACAGAGCGCTTTACAATAAAGCTCTTATTAAGACGCATTAGCGCAGTAGCTGCTGGCATCTTAAGCAAGTTATCACCAATGGCAATACGTACTGTTTTATGATGATAGCTATGGAAAGCATAATCGATAAAGCATGGATCTAAAGAGATATCTCTATGGTTGGAGATAAAAAGATAGCCTTTAGAAGGGTCAAGCTCCTCAAAGCCCTTAAAGGTAACGCCGTCGGTAGTGTTAGTCATCATTTTACTTACAGCACTAGCCATTTGTAGCTGGAACTGCTCAATAGAATGAATTTGCTCTACGGCATTTTTAATGTAAGAGCGAACCTTAATCTTTAATAAAGGGCCAATTAACTTAGAAAGCTTAGGATAACGGAGTTTTACGATGCCATTAACTAATGACTCATCATTGGCAATGATGGCTAGTTCCTGATGAGCCTCATCATCTCTACATGGACGGATATCATCGAAAATTGCATCCTCACTTGACGCAACCTTTGCGTTATCATCGAGGATTTGCTCACTCATCAGTAACTACTCCTGTTGAAAAAACCAGATCTGCTTTGTACTAACCAGTACCTAAAATTAGTAAGACTGGTTTTAATAAGAATATACAGACAACTTTTTAATCATATCATCATAAAAGCGATATATAAGCACAATATCTTTAGAACTTTGATCCACGCCATATAAATAAATGCACATTTTTAACGCTACATATATGATTTATTTACAGCAGATCAAGCTTAGATATGATATGACAAAAATTTAAAAAAATTGTAAATCATAAGAGCAATAACGCTTAGCTTTGCTGTTGTTGCTTTTTAAAGCTTGCAAGCTTAAGCAAAATTGTACTTAAGTGCAAGTGTTATAGACCTAAAAACGTATTTAGCGCTCATTTTCTTAAAAAATTTTGGTCTATGTGAATTCTTGCTCTTTTAAAATTAAGAAGCACCTTGCCGCTTTGTTGAATGACCAATGCGTACAAGGTGCTTTTTAGTAGTTTAAAAAATTAAACTATAAAATTAGTAAATTGGTGAGCTCTTGCCAGAGTAAGAATCAAAGCCCTCAAAGAGGTGAGGCTCGTCTTTACGTAATTTCTCAAGCATTTCACGAGTTACTAATACAACACCGCCAGAGGTACGGAAGAAACGTCTAGAGTCAGCATTTACATCCTCACCGATTACGAGGTTACGAGGTAACTCACAGCCACGATCTAATACAACCTTAGTTAAACGGCAGCCACGGTGAATTACGCAAGATGGTAATACCACAGCCTCATTTAAGCTACAGTTGGAGTGCACACGTGAATTGGAGAACAATACGCTGTGAACTAAAGCAGAACCAGAAATAATGCAACCTGCAGAACATACAGAGTTCATAACTACAGAAGATGCACCATTGATATCCTGAACATACTTAGCTGGAGGTAATTGATCCTGGTGAGTCCAAATTGGCCAAGAGGTATCGTATACGTCTAACTGTGGTTGCACAGCAGCGATATCCATATTGGCTTCCCAGTAAGCATCAATAGTACCTACGTCACGCCAGTAGCAAATGTCCATATTGCCTAAATTGCGAATGCAAGATAGAGCAAAGTCGTGAGCGTGAGCCTTATGCTCTTTTACTAACTTAGGAATAATGTCAAAGCCAAAGTCACGACGTGAGCCTTCGGTATTAGCATCTTCGGTTAATACATCGTATAAGAACTCAGCATTGAATACATAAATACCCATGGAAGCTAAGCTGCTATTTGGATCGCTTGGCATTGCAGGAGGATCTTGTGGCTTCTCTAAGAAGTCAGTGATCATATTGTTGTTATCAACCTGCATTACACCATAAGCACTAGCCTCAGAGCGAGGGATAGCAATACATGCAACAGTTACAGGGCAACCAGAGCTGATGTGATCCATAACCATAGCGGTATAGTCCATCTTGTAGATGTGATCAGCACTTAAAATTACAATGTATTTTGGATTGTGGTTGCGAATAATGTCGATGTTCTGGTAAACAGCATCAGCAGTACCTTGATACCAGTGCTCTTCGTCAACACGCTGTTGAGCTGGGAGTAAGTCAATAAACTCATTGAACTGGTTACGTAAGAAAGACCAGCCAGACTGAATGTGACGTAATAAAGAGTGGGACTTGTACTGGGTTACAACACCAATACGAGTAATACCAGAGTTTACACAGTTAGAAAGTGCAAAGTCGATAATTCTGAACTTACCACCAAAGAATACGGCAGGCTTAGCACGGCTATCAGTAAGCATATGTAATCTACTGCCACGACCGCCAGCAAGAACTAAAGCTAATGTTTGTTTAGCCACATCACGTGAGTTTTCCATCACTATGACCTCAATTTATTATTTGTAAGCTAGAAAAACTAATACCATCATCGCCATGCTTAACAGCTCTTATAAGCTACATTTATAAAGAGCCGAAATTGGTTAAACTATCTATCATCATTAAACACCATTATTATTGGTTTTTAAGGTGCTTAACATTAAGAATGAATTCATTATGCCTAGCCAAACACAACTTCCTTACATTTCTTGATATGTCATTAAGCACTTGAACTACCACTTCTACCTTTCTTTTTACCAAGTGGCCTTCAAACTAAACAAACTGTTTAGCTCTAAGTTCATGACTGGCTTGCTACCACACACTTTATCTTCTATGAATTACAAGTGAGCAGTTAGTTAAAAATTGCTTTACCTGGTTTACATAGTTTCGATTACACGTAACTATAAAAAGCATTTTATGTAAGAGCCTTAAAAGATCTGCTGTCTGATACTGTATTACTTCTTATCATTGAGCTTTCCACTCCGATGTCATCAGACCATAAGAGCGGATCTTTTAAGACTCTATGCTTCTGTCTTTTTGTACGTATTAATATTTAGGTAAAGTAAATTTCAACCTTCGATTAAGCCGACGATGTAACATGTTTAACGATTGTGCACCAGTCGCGACAAATATGCTATCTTGTCGGCCTCCTTTTGTGAGAGCACTCAAATAATAAATTTGTTTTGCTCAATATTGTGCAAAGCCTCAATATATAAGGATTTGTTAATAATTTGTTTGAGCTATTTTAAGAAAAAATTCTCGTGCACCCCATAAAGTGCATAATTTAGCCTAAAAATGATGACTGGAGCCACAGTGTGCACTAAGCACAGTGCACGGCAGACAAAAATTTCCCGTCTTTATTATGGCTAACTAGCCATACCCTATTTTTACCACGTGCCTTTTTAATAATTTCTCCAGCCCATCAGCCCCTGCACCTTAGCGTTCACCACCGTCCACCGCAGCCACACCATCTGACGCAGCTGACCAGCTAACGAAGCTAACGCTGCCCTAGCAGCTAATGCAGCCGCCCGCTCCTGGCAGACCTAAGAGCACAAGAAGGGCTGCCTGGCAGCCGTCCGCTCGATCTGAAGTCTGCCAAGGCACCATAAACTACTGCATAGCCTTTGGTACTACCAAGCCTAACCTACTTACCAGCTCATATTGGTGTTTGATATTGTAGTGAGAGTAATCAGATATTTGCGGTATTCCTAACTTTTATTAAATTTGACCGTTCTATAATTATTGCTAATATTAGCGTACCTTGGTTGTGCCCCTTATAATAGGCAAGGTATTAACCATATGTGCTCACAATCGAGCTGATGGTAGCAGCCACAACTTTAGGCTATGTGAAAAACTTTCAATATATTTAGGGAGCTTATTATGCGTATTGGTATTATTGGCCCAATGGAAGAAGAGGTTAGCTTACTTGCTAACGCCATTGAAAACAAAAAGATTGAAGTAGTAGGTAACCGTGAATATATTTGTGGTACCTATCATGATCATGAGATTGTTTTAGTTAAATCAGGTATTGGTAAAGTATGCGCCGCCTTAGCTGCTACTGTATTAGCCGATCACTTTAAAGTAGACATTCTAGTTAACTCTGGTTGTGCTGGTGGTATTGGTAATGGCTTAAAAATTGGTGATATTGTTCTCTCTACTGGTCTTGCCTACCACGACTTTGATCTTAAGATTTTCGGCTATAAGAGAGGCCAAGTACCATCCTATGAGCAGTATTTCCAAGCTGATCATGCCTTAATTGCTAAAGCCGAAGCTGTTGCAGCTACTTTAAAGCAAGAGCAAGGTTTTGAGCCTAATGTCTTTACTGGCGTAGTGCTCTCTGGTGACCAATTTATTAGCCAAAAGCAAGTATGCTTAGACATGAAGCAAGACTTCCCAGAGGCTCAAGTAACAGAAATGGAAGGTGCTGCTGTAGCCCAGGTATGTAATGACTTTAACGTACCATGTTTAGTAATTCGCTCGGTATCAGATACTGCAGAAGGCGAGAGCCCTGAGGTTTTTGAGCAATTTGTACAATTAGCTGCCGATAATAGCGCTAAATTACTTTTAGCCTTAATTGATGCACTTTAATTACCGCTTATACTAAGAAGCTAAGGCAAGGCCTCCCCCTGCAAAGATTCAAGGGGTCAGGCCCTTGCTAAAACCTGAGCTGTTTTTACAAACAGCTGCGCTAGCTGCAGCGCAGCGCTTGCTGCGCTGGCTGCACAGGATGCGTTGTGTGAAGTTTACCCTTTTACTTGATCATGTGCTTGCTTTGGGCAGCAGTGGCTAATAGATGAGGTTAAAATGTTAGGAAACCAAATTAGTAGTTCGTTTAACGCTGCTGATGTAGCTCAATGGCTCAATCAGTATCAAGCTCATCTTAGCTCTAACTTCTCTGTACCATTTTTTAATAATGAAACAGCTCAAGGTAGCAGCTCAAGCTCATTGATACTTAATGCTGAGCAAAGTAGCTCTATTTTTGACCAAAGCTATCAAAGATCAGAGCAAAAGTACCATGGCGGTCAAAGCAGTACGCCTGCTGCTCAAGCAGCCCCTACTACTGCGGCTCCTGCTACGAACGAAAACACTCAAAGTGCGAGCAACAATGAGCTTTATGATAGCTATCTGCAAGAGCAAAACACTCAAGTAGCTCCAAACACTTATTCTGTAAATCAAGCAGCTAATTCCAATACTCAAGCTAATACCAATAGCTTTATCAACTTTGACCAAAATCTCACCGTGGGTGATGTTAATGTTGGTATTCTCTTTAATGAACCTAGTTTAATTTTGGCTTTAGCTTTGATCATTGAAATGATCATACCTTTACCAAAAGGCTTTAAAATATCAGCCCTTAGCCCTATTTTTGTGGGCTTATCTCGTAAGGTTAATCGTCCAAGTTCTAGCGATCCACAAAGAAGCTTTGCAGGTTTCTTTTTATCGCTCTTAATCTTACTGGTTATTCTCTTTTTAGTTTTTACCTTAGATGCACTCTCAGGCTTTGATAATTTAGTTTCTTTAATTGTGCTCATTTGGGTACTTGATCTTAAGTATCCACAAGATCGTGCTATTTATGTTAATCGTGCCTTGCATGAGGGCTTTAAGGAAAAAGCTAAAAATCTCTTATCTGACTTAGTGTTAAGAGAAACCTCTATGCTCTCACCAATGGGTATTGCTAAGGCCGCCTGTGAGGGAGCTATTTTAAGAATTTTCTCAGGCTGGTTTAGTGTGATTGTATGGTACTTTATTGCAGGTATTGAAGGTGCAGTACTGATGCAAACCATCAATCTTTTAAGCCAATCTTATAACTATAAACTAAGAGGCAACCATCATTTTGGGCAGTTTATCTTTAGAATGCATCAACTCATGATTGCTATTCCAGCTGCTTTATTAATGGTATTTTTGTTCGTCTCCAAAAACCCTATTAGACATATTGCTCATGCCAAAGAAGGATTTAACTCTTTCCCAGCTCCTATTTCTGGTTTAGTCTTAGGCGCTGTTGGTGGCTCATTAAATATTTCTTTAGGAGGCCCTCGCTATTATCAGGGCACTATTATGCGACTACCAAAATTAGGTGGTGAGCATAATCCTGATGATCAATCAATACTTTACGCCATGCGTAAGATTAGAATGTGCGGCTTATTACTCTTAGTTGTAAGTGTACTTATTGATCTTAATTTCTAAAATTTATACTGCCAAATAGCGTCTTTAGTTTACTGGTAATTATTTATGGATAATTTACACGATAACTCTTTTTCTTTTGAAGATCTCTTAATGCAAGAGGCAGTACAAAAGGTTGATAATATTGACCTTGTTGAACAGTTAGGCAAGGTTAAAAAAATTGAGCAAGATAAAGTAGCTCAAGTAACTCCTACTATGGATAAAGAGACCTCTCGTATTAAAAAAGAGGCCGCTACCCGTGATACTACTGAGGAGGCTATTGATTACTTCTCCTCTACTTTTGTTCCTTTAGTAGCTCCTAATGAGGTCTTATCTTATCGCAGTGCTGGTGCTCAACCATTTTTACTTAAGAAATTAAAAAATGGCGAATATCGTGAGGCTGATTTTATTGACTTACATGGTAAGACAGTAGAAGAGGCTTATGAATATACCCGTCGTTATATAGTGGCTGCTCGCAATGAAGGCTATCGCTGTGTATTAATTATTCATGGCAAATCAGAGCGTGAATATGCCAAGAAAAAGGCTACCTTAAAAAGCTATGTTGCCCATTGGCTCAAACAAATGCCTGAGGTGTTAGCTTTTCATAGTGCCCCAGAGTGGAAAGGCGGTACAGGAGCTTTAATGGTGATCTTAAAGAAAGGCGATAAAGCCTCTTTGGATAATCGTGAACTCCACGCCGTACGTACTCGCTAAAAGCAAAGCTTATAGAAACAAAAAAAGCACATAGCTTCGTCTGCTATGTGCCCTTAACTAAAGTAAAGTAATCTAATATCAGTTGGTCTAAAACTTAAGCTGTAGCATCAATTTTCATTTGGGCTTGAATTTGGGTCTGGGAGTGCTTAATTTCAGCTAACACATCCATATTTTGACCACGGCCTTGGAAAGTCTCATATTGCAAGATTTCGCCAGCAAATTGCTTGCGCACTTTCTCTTTCTTTAAAGGTGCTAATTCAGCATAAACCTCAGGAGCAAGGTCTCTTTTGAATGGCACTAAAGGCTCTTGACGGAGACATTCAGCTAAAAATACCTGAGATTGACCAACTTGAGCATCCTCATGATCATGAATCATATCGGCAAAATCCTGACCACGAGCAAAATCGTCGCTTTGAGCATACTTGCGCACTTCTGGTAATAAGCAAAACTTAGAGCGCAAGTCCTCTGGAGCCTGACCAATATCTGGGCCACGAGTCCAGGCAGCGTCAGTAACATCAGGGGATAACATAGCCAACATTAAATTAAAATCAGTCTGGTCTCCTTCATGAAGAGACTCATTTAAGCGTTGACCTAATTGAAGTTCATCAACAAGGTAAACGTCACGTAACTCTTGTGCAATCATAATGTGGCCCTGCCCTGATATTTAGATAATACTTATTGCTATTAAGCTTAAAATTTCCTAAGTCCCAAGCCTAATAGTTATTAATAGTTTTTGCCTACATAAGTAACAACGGCTACAGTGTCAAATTATTTAGCAAAAACTATTAATTTGATCTCAATAGCCCTCAATGAGCAAGGTTTAGACCAATACTAAATATTAGATACTTTGGCCCTTACTAAGGGGTTTAGGGATCTTAGCGCCAGCTTCGTTCATGACCTTATTACGAATGCCAATCATAGCTTTAAACAAGTCATAATCACTTTGCTTGCTGGTAAAAGAAGCTATGGAGCTTGCAGCATAGGCTATAGGATAGGCAATGGCGGTATAGTCAATAATGTTTTGCTGCTCGATTACATAATCTCTAAGAGCACTATTATTCTGGTAATTACTGTCAAAAGAAAGCTTAAGCTGTCCTTGCTCTGATGCAAGGTATGCCTTATTAGAATCACTATCACTAAGAGTTAGCACTTCTTGATCCAAGGACTCAATCTTACAATCCTCACCTAAAGAGAGCTTAGTAAAATCATAGTCAAAAGACAGCTCTTGGCTTAACAAATAATTATAAGAATATGGGGTTATGAGCTTTAAAATTTCTTGGTCGGACTTTAGTTTACTGCCATCGAGCAGGCCATAGCCATTTTCAAAAATGGTCAAGCCAATTTCATTGAGCATGTAGTCGTTCAAATCCAAGATTTGCGTATTAGCCTTAAGATGGATGCTGTGCTGCTCCTTGTTTAAAGAAAGCTCTTGCACTCTATTCATACTAAGAGGATGGAAAGAGCGATAAATCTCTTTATCAGAAAAAATGGTACGACTAAATAAGGAGCCAGGATGGCCAAACAAGCCTACTTTAGTACCTTCACTAAAGTTGGTATTTGCTAGCAGAACATCATATAAGGCCTCGTTAAATAGCACTTTAGACTTATCAGCAAGGTTAAAATCACTTAGCCCTTCTTTAGCAATAAGACGATCTATCAGCTCAGCACTACTATTTTGGGCAGTCTTGGTATCTTGATAGGCTAAAAAAGCATCCTCAACCTCAAAACTGCCATTTTTATAAACGGCAAACTCAAGATTAAGACTAACTTCAAAATCCTTATCATTGAGGTTTTTGACAACTTTAGTTTTAAGCTCTTCACTAAGGTTTGGCATGGCCCAATTAACAATGATTTCATTGGCAATAGTGCTGCGATAAGCCACCATAGGCACCTCGCCTTTGGCCTCTAAATTACTCCAAGTTCCCTTAGCAGCATAAGGGCTTAATGATAAAACCTCAGAGACATTCTTTTTGCTCTCATTAGGAAAATAGCCATTTTTGACCTTGTTAATATTATCCTCTGCACAACCAACCATTAGAGCAGTACACAGAGGCATGATAGCTCCTAATACGAATGAGCTTTTTAGCGCTTTAGATAATGGTGAAAGTCGATCCATAGCTTGATTAATCTCCTAATAAAAAACAGACAGCCACTTAATGTCTGTTAACCAGGCCATTAAACGACTGTCTGTTCTAATAATAAAAATTCTGTCTAAATTATGCTACTAATAAGCGTAACATTCTGCGTAATGGCTCAGCAGCACCCCATAAGAGCTGATCGCCTACAGTAAAGGCAGATAAGTATTGATCGCCCATCATCATCTTACGGATACGGCCAATAGGTACAGTTAAAGAACCAGATACAGCTGCTGGGGTAAGTTCACGTAAAGTTACTTCCTTATCATTTGGAACAACCTTTACCCATTGATTGTGAGCAGCAATTAAAGACTCAATCTCGCTTACGCTAACATCTTTCTTAAGCTTAATGGTTAAAGACTGGCTGTGGCAACGCATAGAGCTAATACGTACGCAGTTACCATCTACAGGGATAGCGCCAGGGGCTAAGCCTAAGATCTTATTGGTCTCAGCCATACCCTTCCACTCTTCCTTACTTTGACCATTGTCTAATTGCTTGTCAATCCAAGGCAATACAGAACCAGCTAAAGGAGCGCCAAAGCATTGAGTTTCAAAAGAGGCGCTGTTCATGGTCTGACGAACTTGCTTTTCAATCTCTAAGATATTGGAATGTGGATCGGCTAATTGAGCTTTTACACTATCGTGTAATTGGCCCATCTGGATTAAGAGCTCACGCATGTTCTTAGCGCCCGCACCAGAGGCTGCCTGATAAGTAGAGGAGGAAACCCACTCAATTAAATCAGCCTTAAAGAGGCCAGCCATGGCCATCAACATTAAGCTTACAGTGCAGTTACCACCAACAAAAGTCTTAATATTGGAGTTTAAAGCCTGATCAATAACGTTTTGGTTTACTGGATCAAGAATAATTACGGCATCTTGCTCCATACGTAAAGCAGAAGCAGCATCAATCCAATAACCCTTGAAACCAGCTTGCTTTAAAGCAGGATACATCTTGTTGGTGTAATCACCACCTTGGCAAGTCAAAATGACATCCATGCCCATTAAGTCATCAACGCTATAAGCATCGAGCAAGACATCAGACTTTAGGTTCTCAAATTTTGGTGCAGCTTGACCTGCTTGGGATGTAGTAAAGAAGTAATTGTCAAAAAGCTTGAAATCACCCTCGGTCTGCATTCTGTCCATTAAAACAGAGCCAACCATTCCACGCCAACCAACAAGACCTAGCTTTAGCATTGCTTATAACCTCAATATAAGATGTAAGTAATATCCACACACCAGTAAGGTTACCTTGAGATTGTTAAGAGGCATCATCCTTACTTGGGCATTTATCTACAGAAAACTCTCGGAAAAAACTTCTATCCGATGCCTCTAATAATACCGTTACTTTTTTACCAGAAACGATAATACTGCGTAGGAGTTGATTTTTGCACAACCCAGGTGCATTTTTAACGAACTGATCTAGCGCTGCCTCTTTTTGGTGCTCGTCATAATCTGCAAAAATTGCAGGATCTTTCTCAAAGTAAATTTTGAAATTGTTGTTGCGGTCATCAATTCTTACCATGGAGGTATGCTCATCAATCACCAAAGGTAATGAAGCCTTTAAAGTTTCAATACTGTCAGCATTACGATCTACCATAAAGTGGTTATAGGCTATGTAACCTACTAAACCGAGCATCACAATGCCCATCAACTTAACATTACGCAGAAGCTTAAGACGTGATTCTTCTTTAGCCTGAGCTTGCTTGTTCAACAGATTTTGATATTTACCATAAAAACGAGCACCACCAGCATTAATATGATCTTGCATATCCTTATTACGAGCCAGCTCTTCTTGCTCTTCTGCTGATAGGTTATGCAACTTACTTAAGCTGTTAGTTTCTAAAGTTACATTAGAACTATCTAAGCCCTGCTCCTCTAAGGCCTTTTTACGCTCCTCCATACGCTCTTGAGCAGACTCCATATCAATTTGAGCTAAAGCTGCTCTCATATGAGCAGGTAAACTATAAGGCTCATAATGATCACCACGAGCACGAGCTGAGCTTTCTAAAGCCTTATGGAAAAAGCGATTGCCCTTAGCTAAGGCCTGATTCTCCTCAGCACTAATATGTGGCCTGCCCGTAAACTTAGAAACATCATCCCCAATCTTAAAGGAGGCACCATTAGCCATCTGGCTATTACTATCATCACCAGACTGACCCTGCCCCTCGCCCTCACGCTCACGCTCACGCTCACCAGTGGCTACCGCCTCAGCCACGGCATCAGCAGAGCCCTCAGCAGCGCCTGCTACTGCGGCATCTTTTGCAGCAACAACATCAGCTTGAGCTGTTGCCTCTACCTTAGGCTCATCTTGGGTATCCTCAGGGGTGTTACTAATAGGCTCTAATGTGGAATCTTGGCCTAGCTCTTGGCTGCCCTCCTGGCTTGCGCCTGTGCTAGCGCTATCGCTAGCACCAGTGCTTGGGCTTGGGCTTGAGCCTGTGCTTGGGGAGTCATTATTAGTAGCACTAAGGCTAGGATTAGCATTATCGAACTCGTCATGGTTTTTATTTATTTCTTGGTTACTCATGGCTTTTGTGTCCTTAGTCAAATAAAAGCTCACCACAGGATCTCAAACTGACAACAGCTTGGCTGATTGTACATTTTAGCAAAGCAATAATTAGGAATTACTTAATTAAAGTATAATGATGCTTAACTTTATATTATTGGCTATTTGTTAACATTTTGGACGTTTTTCAATGACTACAATTGCAGGCAAGGATGCTGCTTTAGAAGATACCTTAAGTCGCTTTAAACAAGTGGCTCAAGAGCTTAAATTAGATCTAGTAGAAGAGCAGTGGCTCAACCCTTTACCTGATTTATGGTCTGTACATCTTTCTATAGCTAACTGTCCTGCCATTTACTCTAATGGTAAAGGTTCCACTCAAGATGCCGCCTTATGCTCAGCTTATGGCGAAATTTTTGAACGTCTTGCTACCCATATGAGCTTTAGTGACTTTTACTTAGGTCAAACTAATGCTGATGCTAAATTCGTCCACTTTTCTGATGAAAAATGGACTGAGATCATTGATAGTGAAGAGGATGAAGAAGGAATTGAGGGTTGCCCAATCCCTAATGACATTCTCAATGTTAAATTACGTAAGCTCTATGGTAACAAGGGTGCTTTAACCTTAGAGAACTTAGTAGACATCCAAAGCTGCTCCTTTGAGCGTGGCGTTTGCTCTATTCCTTTTACCAATGCTCGTAATGGCGAAGTAGTTTACTTTCCAGTTAACTTGTTAGATAACCTCTATGCCTCTAATGGCATGAGTGCTGGTAATAGTGAATATGAGGCTTTAGTTCAAGGTCTAAGCGAAATTATTGAGCGCTATGTTAAGGCTAAAATCATTCGTGAAGGCTTAAGCCTACCTCAAGTGCCAGACAAGATTATTGAAAAATATCCTAAGTCTTATGCCACTTTAAAAGCCTTACAAAGTGATGAGCTTAAGGCTATTTGTTATGATGCCTCTTTAGGCGGCAAATATCCTGTAGTATGCGTGGTTTTATTCAATCAAAGTAATGGCACTACAGTAGCATCTTTTGGTTCTCACCCAATTTTTGAAGTTGCTTTAGATCGTACTTTAACCGAGCTGATGCAAGGTCGTACTTTTAGCGATTTAGATGGCTTTGATGAGCCAAGCTTTGATCTTGAGCAAACCAGCTCCATTATTAATATTGAAAGCCATTTTGTTGATAGTACTGGCCTACTACCAATGATGATGTTCAAAAAGCAGCCTATGTTCAAGTTTGTAGCATGGGACTTTGATGGCAGCACTCATGATCAATATAAGGCTTTACGCTATATTATTGATAAATTAGGCTTTGATATTTATATCAGAACTTATCAAAACTTAGGTGTACCTGTTTACCGCATTGTGGTACCTGGCATGTCTGAGATTTATCCTTTTGATGATCTGATCTATAACAACACTAATTCTTACATTATTTTCCAAGAAGCTATTTTAGGGCTGCCAAATTCTCAAGAAACACCTGAAACTTATCTTGATTACTTAGATGAGCTGGAAAGTGAGAACATCGATGACGATGCCCTACTGCCTAAGATTCTAGGCTTATTGCCAGACGATGATAGCCCTTGGAAAACCTTACGCTTTGGCGAGCTTAAATGCTTAATTGCCCTTGAGGCCAATGACTACGAACGAGCCTTGGATTTTGCTCGCTGGACAGTATTGTTCAATCAAACTATTTTTGATTTGCAGCGCTTACGTTTCTACCAATGCTTAATTAAGGTTTTAGAGTGTAAATTAGATAAGCACTTAAAGTTAGAAGACTTTAGTGAAGCGATTGAGCTTATTTATGGCACTGAGACCTTTAAGAAGGTTATGGCTCATATCAATCACGAGCAAAAATTTAATGATCTCTGCTCCTCTGATCTTGAGTTATCAAACTTTAAGGCTCATCAAGAGCTAATTAAGGTTTATGACATCATTAAGAATGCTCATATTGCTATGGCTGCCAACGACTAAAGCGTAATTACAACTTTATTGAGCCTAGAATGGGAACATTACTAGGCTCTTTTTTTACTATCAGATAAAACTTTTACCCCCTGCCAGGCCCTGGCCATGGCATTGGCCATAGCCATAGCCTTGGCATGGGCCCATGCCATGGCTCTGGGCTTGAGAGCAGGCTAGCTTTGCAGGGCCAGGCTCTGCAAGGATAGCCAATCTGAGCTTTGACAGGATGGTGGGCCTGTGGAATGATGGGGGCTTTTTTGTGTTTTTAATTGAGGATGGAATATGTTTAATTGGTCATTAGCCAAGAGCAAGCTTTTATTACCACTTACTTTAGGCTGTGCCTTATGCTTAGGTTTAAACGGCTGTCAAAGTACTAGTGATTTAGGGGCTATGAATACTCAAGAGAGCTTTTGGCTGAATATGCAAAGCCGTGTTAAAGCTATTAAGAGCATTACCTTAACAGGACGAGTAAAGGTTGCTTATAAGCATGATCGCTTTACTACTAATTTTCTCTATCAGGGACAAGACAGTAATAATTACCAATTGCGCTTATTATCAGGCGTGGGCAAAGAGCTAGCTAGAATTAAAGTTAAAGATAGCAAGGCTTCTTTATTTAGCTCTGGCCATCTTTATGAGGCTGATAACGCTCAAGAGCTTTTTGCTCAATATATGGATATTCCTCTACCTTTAAATGAGTTTCATAATTTAATTTTAGGTATTGCCCCTAATGATATGAGTGTCTTTAATGACTTTGGCATCTTACTGCAAAGCCAAGTTGATAATTATGTTGCTAACTATCGTGATTATCACACCTATCAAAATGTTGCTCTGCCAAAAGAAATTGAAGTACTAGGCCCACAACTTGAACTTTTAATCACAACTCGTGAAATTCGAGACGTTGAGTTTAACTACCCTAACAATTAATAATGCTTGGCTTATAGCATCAATAGGAGGAGATCAATGATTGAAGTCTTATCACCATGTAAAATCAATTTGTTCTTATATATAACAGGTAAAAGAGCAGATGGTTTCCATGATTTACAATCATTATTTTGCTTACTCAATCACGGCGATACCATGCGTTTTGAGGTTCAAGATGACAATCAAGGTCGTATTGAACTTGATAACACTATGGGTATGGCACTTGAGGATAATTTAATTTACAAAGCAGTAAAGCTCCTCCAAGAACATAGCAACAAAGCTTTTAGCGTTGCTATTGGAGTGGACAAAGTCTTACCTATGGGCGGTGGCTTAGGAGGTGGTTCCTCTAATGCAGCAACCACCTTATTAATGGTCAATCATTTAGCTAAGCTCAACATTAATAAAGACACTTTATTAAATCTGGGCGCAAAACTCGGTTCTGACGTGCCTTTTTTTGTGGGCGGACACAATGCTTATGTTGAGGGCCGTGGTGAATTTCTCTACCCTAAAGATATTGCTGATCGTTACTATCTAGTAGTTACTCCAGCCGTTCATGTAAGCACTAAAGACGTATTTACTGACCCTGAATTAAAAAATTACTTTAGCCCAAAGCGCTCTTTTGATGAGCTCTTAAGTGTGCCTTACGGAAACGATTGTATATCAATTGTTAGAAAAAATTTCTGTGAAATTGGACACACTTTAGACAGATTGGTAAAATATGGGGATGCTGCGATGTCTGGTACAGGAGCATCATGCTTCGTAGCTTTTGATGATTTGGCTCAAGCACAATATGCACAAACTCAATTAGCCTCAGAGCTTGATTGTAAGTTTTCATCCTTTGTTGCTAAGTCCATCAATTGTTCTCCTGTTATCAGAGCAATATCTTAATTTAAAGCTTTCATATAAGCCTTATCATTGTGTAAGGAAGCATAGCTTCTTTGTTAGTATTTTGCTAAAAGCAAATATGTGGCTCATACAGTTTTTGTAGCGTAGTGTTGCCCCTTTTGAGGCTAGCCACAATATAGCTAAACTCATACCCTACTCCTAAGCAAGCTTACAAACATAGGACTTAAAGGAAAATTCTTATTTCCTTTAAGGGAAGTTTGTTTGCTTTAAGGGTAAAGAGTCGATACCTAATTTTTTAAGGTTTTATTACTACTTTTAGTAGTAATTAAATCTAAAGGTAGCATTTAATTGTCTAGCTAATTAAATTTGCTATAGCCCTAACGCTGATTTTTACCTGATTAATGGTAATATACAGCGTGCTTTGATAAAGCATGTAATGTATGAAAGTGCAAATGTTTTAACATTTTTTCAGGACTCTTGTATGGCTGATATGAAGTTATTTGCTGGTAATGCCACCCCAGAACTAGCAAAAAAGATTGCCGCTCGACTCTATACTCGCTTAGGTAACGCAACCGTAGACCGTTTCTCAGACGGTGAAATCCATGTTCAAATTAATGAAAATGTTCGCGGCTGCGATATCTTCATTATTCAGTCGACCTGTGCACCGACTAATGACAATTTAATGGAATTAATTGTCATGATCGATGCAATGCGCCGTGCTTCTGCAGGCCGTATTACTGCTGTAGTTCCATACTTTGGTTATGCACGTCAGGATCGTCGTTTACGCTCTGCTCGTGTACCTATTACTGCTAAGGTAGTAGCCGACTTCTTATCATCTGTTGGTGTTGACCGTGTATTAACTGTTGATCTCCACGCAGAGCAGATTCAGGGCTTCTTTGACGTTCCTGTAGACAACTGCTTCTCCTCCCAGATCTTCGTTGATGACATGCTTCAGCAAAACCTCACTAATCCAGTTGTGGTTTCTCCAGATATGGGCGGTGTGGTACGTGCTCGTGCTATTGCTAAGTTATTAAACAACGCTGACATTGCTATTATCGATAAGCGTCGTCCTCAGCCAAACGTATCTGAGGTTATGCACTTAATCGGTGAAGTAAGTGGTCGTGATTGTATTATCGTTGACGACATTATTGATACTGGTGGTACCTTATGTAAGTGTGCTGACGCTCTTAAGGAGCGTGGTGCATTACACGTAATGGCTTATGCTACCCACCCAGTATTATCTGGTAAGGCTTTAGAGAACATTGCTAACTCTACTTTAGATGAGTTAGTAGTTTCTGACTCTATCCCAGCTACCAAGGAGACTCGTGAGATCTCTAAGATCCGTTACTTAACCTTATCTCCTATGTTAGCTGAGGCTATTCGTCGTATTAGCAACGAAGAGTCTATTTCTGCTATGTTCCAGTCTATCTAATAGCTATTATTAAGGCTCACTAAAATATCAAGCGAGCCTTTTTAAAAAAGTAGACCAAACAAAAAGGCAAGCTTATTAAGCTTGCCTTTTTGTTATCTTTGACCTTGAGTGACTTGCAAGGAAATCATAAATTCATTGGCTTGAATAATGGCATCTTCATAAGCAGCCCACAGTCGAGCTGATGGTACCTTAAAGGTCTTAGCATAATCGAATACGCCTGGTAAATTGTTTGATTCCATATCATCAAGACATTGAATAGTACGGCCTACTAAGGAGTCTTTATTATTGATATGGCGAGTAATAGCAAACAAATAGCGGTCAGCAGTAAGCTCTTCCATACTCTTAAGTAAGATTTCTGGTAGCAAAGAAAAAGCACCAGTTTGGAAGCTATAGTGACGATCCTCAGCACTAGCATTAGGCATACGACGCACTACATACTCAGTAAAATAGCCATGAATTAAAATACGACGATAGAGCTCATCAATTACATGTAAGGAGGCACTTTGTACACACTTGGTATAGTGAGTTAACAGGCCATGAATCAAAATTACAGTAAATGATGGAATAGGCTCACTCTCTAAGAGATACTTATAAATATCACTTAAATTACCTAATACCCTTAAGTCTACTTTCTTAAAGCGGTGTACATGGTAAATAATGATTTTTAAAATAGCGCGATTTTCAGACAGATATTTTTTGAAAACAGGGAAATTGATCTTAGGTAAGAACAATTCGTGAGCCAAAGACATAATATCAGCCTGGAAAGGCTCTAATAGCGCTGGTGATTGCTTAAAGGTCATAGTGCTGGTACTCATTGGAGAAATTACCAAGTCAGCACGGTAACTTAAAGACATCTTAAGTAAAGTAGCCTCAGAAGTACCATAAGCAATGATTTTAAGCCATGGTGCTTTAACTTTAAGCTTTTGGAAAACAGCCAACTGCCATGCACCTTGATTACCCATGTTAATCATGATGTATTCAATGTGCAAAATACCTTTTAGCCAGCCACGCTGCATCACATCCATCAAATCAACAGCAAAGCGAATACCAAAGCGCTTGATCTTAGACATAAAATCAACCACCTGAACGCTAGGCTCTTGATAAGAAGGAATTTGTAAAACTAAACGTGAAGCTACACCTTTTTTAACTAAAGGAATCAAGGCAGGATTCACAGGCATCATAATTAAGGCTTTAGCCTTGGTGCCTACAAAGTTAACTATAGAGCGCTTAATAAAATAGTCATCAATAATAGAGGCTACATGTTGAGGTAAGACACGCTCAGTTACAAATTTATTTCCTGATGAAAAGCGCAAGCGGTACATTTGTACCACACGGTGAGCATCATAAACTGGGGTGCGAGCAATAATATGGCAATGATTAGCTTCATTATTGGCAGCAGCTTGAGCATTAGGCGCAACTGGAGCTGCTTGGGCTGGAGCTTGGCCCTGGGCTCTGGCCTGAGCTTGAGCAGCCATAGCTTGTCTTTGAGCCATAGCCTGTCTTTGAGCGGGAGTAAGATTTTGTCCATTTGGTCTTGGAGCTTGACCATTAGCTGGACGTGCCATAGGAGCTCCACCTGGTCTTGCAGGTGCAGCACCTTGACGCATAGCCTGGGCACGGGCGGCGGCAGCAGCTTGCATAGCTGCTGGATTAGCTACCCTTTGGCCTTGAGGCATACGTTGCTGCATTGGCACTGATGAATTCCCTGACATCTACTCTAATTAGCTCTTATTGTGCATTACCTAGGTGCCATAATACTTTTTTAGTATTAAGTACCCACTAAAAATTAACCTAAAACATCATACTATTCAGACTAGATGCTAAAGGACTCTCCTAAAAGATAGCTATGGACTTATTTAACAATGCTACCTTATTAGTAAGCTACTTTCATCATCCTAAAGGATGAACCAAGTGCTCTTGTAATCAAAATATCAATGTTTTTTAATCAGCTATAATCACTCTCACCTGAAATAGAACTTTCAGTGTTTTGATATCTATCAACATAGCGCTGACAACTTAAAAAAGCATGTTAATTATATAATAGATAGTTAATGATTAAGTCTTTTTTAAATACTACACCACACTATATGGCTTAAAACACCTTAAAGTAAGCTTTAAAGTTAAAAAACTGATCCTAATACATCATATCTACGCCTATAATCCAACTTTAATATGTCGATTAAGCGCCATTAATTCTTTGCCTCTACTAAAGTGCAATTGCAGTGCCAAAGCAAGCAATTAATAAAAGTTGAGCGTAAAAGGCCCAGATAGAAGCAAATCCTTAATCTGGGCCCTTTAGTGAAAGCTAATAGCTTATTTTCGCGTTGTAGCAATATTTAGCACTAATAAGAGCTCATTGGTGCGCATAACTGCTTTTTCATGACTGATAAGCACCGATGCTGGTGGAACCTTATATTTTTGAATGAAATCAAAAATACCAGTTAAATTAGTGTTTTCAATAGCTTGAATACACTCAATAGCATCAGTAAGCACTTCACTGGAGTAAATGCGATCATAGATGTCGGCATAGGAATCATCAGCAATCACATCAACTTCTTCTTTAAGCAAGAATAAGTGTAATAAGGAGAACATACCAGTTTGGAAACCAAACTTCTCTAAATCAGAGTTGTTCATGACCTTATTTAAATACTCGCAGAAATAACCACGAATTAAGGCCTGCTTAAAGAACTCTTGCAGAATGTATTGTGAAGAAATGTTTAATGACTTTACATACTGCAACAACATAGCACGACCAGCCAATACTGAGAAAGAGCGTGAAGTGCTGCTTTGCTTTAAGTAATGGAACAAGTCGTTGGTATTTTGCACCTGACGAGGGGAGGCATGTCTAAAACGGTATAAGAAGACAGCCATGTCACGACTTAAAGACTCATGAGACTTCAAGAAGTGTAAGAAAACCTCATAATCTGGATTATCTTTAAAGAGCTCATGAATCAATACCATGATTTCTTGTTGCATTGGCACAAAGAACTCAGGGTCTTGATTAAAGCGCAATTGTGGCATCCAGAATGGGCCATCGAAAAAGTCGATCATGTGCTTAGCTAAATAGCCATAACCCTCACCATTGGTGTCATTATAACCAATAGTCTTAAGCCAAGGAGCCTTGATCTTCAAACGTTGGAATACGTGAAGCTGCTCTTTAACCTTAGCACTAAGGTCAATCATCACATACTCAATACTTAAGATAGCTCTATTCCAGTCTTTCTTTAATAAGAGCATGAGATCAATGGCAAAGCTCATTCCGCTACGACGTAATTTAGTCAAAATATGAAGTGCAGAAGGAGTTACTGGCTGCTCTGGGCAAATACGTAGTACCACACGGCTAACAGAATAACGATCGATATAATCTAAAAAGTCATAGGTAATAGGCATCATTACCATAACATTAGGACGACGACCGATAAAGCAAGATACACCACGACGGATAAAGTAGCCAAATAATACGTGATATACGTGTTCGCTCTTTAGCGCATTAACCTGGAAAAGCTTACCAGCGGTAAACTTAAGCTCGTACATAGAGATATTAGAATTAGCATCAAATATCGGAGTGCGAGAAACCAAGTGACAACGATTAGAGGAGCGTTTTAGTTTAATCAAATGCTCAGGAGAAAGACCTGGATATTCTTTAGCTAATTCCTCTAAAGATTTCTCACTATTATCTTTAGGGCCAGGATTATTTTGCACCTTCTTGGCATGAACACGTGAGGCGTGGCTACGTGTAGTCTCATCCACAGGGCCTCCTAAGCTTTCGGCTAATACTCGTTCAGGACGTGCCTGAGCATTGGGAATAATCTTAGCACTCTCAGCAGTTCCAAATTTGTGTTCGCTGGAGAGAGGACTATAACCATTATGTTGCTCTTTATGAGTTTTGCCACCACGAATAGCTAAACCTGCTGGAATGCTAGCCATAGCGCCAGCAAAGCCTGCAAAGCCACGCTTAAAGGCTTGTCGTCCCTGAGGCTGACCGTCATTTTGAGCATTATGCTTAGCACGACTAGCAGAGCCTAAAGCCATCAGTGCTTGGTGAGCTTCATTCCAAATTTGAGCGTGTTGAGGATTGAAACTCTTTTGCTCCTGAGCCTTACGGGCTAAATCCTCATCAGAGGTCTCAACCTTATAAGATGGGTATAAGATACGACCTTGCTGATAAGCATTGAAACTTTTCTCTTGGGTGTTTGCAGAGCTACCGACCACAGTAGCAGGATCAATCTTGTTAACCTGAGCATTTTTTAAAGTCTTTAAATGCTGGTTTTCAAGTGCCTTAGCTTTACGCTGGCGCTCAAAACGCTCACGTTGTTCTTGAATCTGACGCTTACGCATTGCTTGAATGCGCTGTTGCTCAGTCATTCCACTATCATCAATATCTGCGTCTAACATCTTATCTCTCTGAGCAATGCGGTTTTTAATATAACGATTGTCACTATCACTAATGTGGCTTTCTTTATTACGACTTCTATAAGAGGCGGTGCTGTACTCATCATTAGAGTCCTCCATCTTAGTATCGTAACTAGTGCTACTACGTCCCATATAAGTTTGGTTAGCTTCTTGTTCTTTTTGCTTTAAATAGCTATCAGAGTAAACCGAACGAACATGAGCAAATGTGTTTTGATTTGGATTAGAGTAATCCATAGTGGCTGTGCGATTTGCTAAACGAGCATTGTCCTTATCGTAAATAGAGCTACCGCCACCATAAGTTACAGATTGAGCCTTGTTAGTATAACTTGGAGAGCCCGATGAAATATTGCGCTTTTGGGCCAAAGGATCCATGTCAATTTTGACTGTACCTTCACGCAAATGTACCTGGGCATCAGAGAGCTCTTGGTTTTGAGGTGCGTGAGTAACCTGCTCCTCTACAGAATGTAGAAGATGAGGGTTAATGCCGTAGGCTTCTAAATTTTCAGTATCCTCTGCGTCCTCGTTACCCAAGTCAAAGCCCTGATCGTACCAATCATCAGAAGTTGCATTATTACGTGCAAAATCGGAGCTCAGACTATCTGCGCTAGCAAAGGAAGAAAAATCATTAAATGATGGATCTTGGCCAGAACCGTTACGGAAGTCAGACATAGGGCACCTAATTTTTAAATCCTACTCTCCATAGTCGAAGCTTTTTTCTTAACTTCTTATGTTGGACTAAACTTAATGATCTAAAGGCTAAATTCACATCGAAAATCATAAAGACTTTTTTCTTATGCAACAATAGTTCCATTACTAAAAAAGTCTTTGTACCAGCTCAAATGTTTGAATATTATGCGAGCTAAACAAATATATTGAGTTGAGCGCTCTCACAAAAAATAAATATTATTACCAACTCTTTTTCAAAAGAGCTAGCAAAATCTCATTATCTGTACAATTTTGCCATAATGCCCCGCAACAAAGAAAACTTAATTGAATAATCTCACAACTTTTTATCAAACTTATGTTAAAAACGAGAGCTATGCCATATTTTTTCAAAAATCATTTCGCAATTACCCAACAACAAAAGTTCTAGCTACAAGTTACTAGCGCCACCGCCCGCCCCAATAGATCCAATAGCAGCTATTGCAGCTAGCGCAGCTGTCGCTGCTCTTGCAGCTGTCGCAGCTCTTGCACTGCGTAGCGGCTGTCCTCACGGGCAAGTAAAACTCCCTAGTAATTTGACAACAATGCTCTTAAGAGCTTGCCAAAATTTTGGCCACACAAAACAAAAAGGCAAGCTTTCTTAAATGTAGCTTGCCTTTTTGTTCATAGAGTAATCTTGAGCTTTTAACTATTCTTGTGGATATTGGTAATTAGGGTGAGCCCTGCTGAGGCAGCTTATTTGCTTCATCTAAGTTATTATTGTTCTTGCCATTATCTATATTTGAGTAACGCTCTAACTCTTGACGCAAAATAGCTAAGCGACGCAAGGTATTGAGCTTTTCTTGATTAACAAAAAAGTTATGTTTGGCAAATAATAAAGTGACGATCTCCTGGTCATTATAAGCACTAAAGCTTGCCCTTATGTACTTATCATTATCATAGTTGTACCAATATATATCACTCACATAATTGCCATTTGATAATTGGCTCATTAATGAGGTTAAATCATCATTAAGATCTGCAAGCTCTTTTAAATCATGCTTTTGTGGACTAATAGCTAAATAACGTGAGTCCAAAAACTTTAAAAAAGTATCGACACTCATATTGCCTTTTAATTTGGCAATGATGCTTACTGCTACTAAAGTTCCTTTATCATCTGAATGGGCTTCAATCCTATCAAAACCATCAAAAGGCAAACAATTACTACCAAAAACACTAAGATTAGTGCCTGCGGCTGATAAATAACAGTTTTGCGGACTATTAGGCTTATTATTGGCATTGATCTTTTTAATATATTGTTGCCAAGCCATTTCATAATCTTTAGCGCTGATTTTTCCTATATATTGCTGACCAAAGCTAAAAGGAATTAAATTATGGATCGCAAAATCTTCGCAGACATTAACCTTTAAAGGGCCAATGTAAATATCATCAATGCGAGCTTGCAAGCTATTACTATAGCCATTAAGAGCAGCTAGCAACTCATAGTCTTTATCATTAAGACTAAAACCTTGGCTTTGAAAGTTTTGGGCTAAACGCTCAATTGATTGAACTTTTTCTTGAGCTTCAACCAGTTGATCGCACCCCTTATTCTCAACTTCACAACTAAAAGTAAATAGATTACGAACAATATAAGCAGTTACCAGCTCAATTTGTTTTTGTGCTTCAAAACTAAGTTGAGTTGGTTTTAGTAGATTTTGGTGATTGTGTTCTGATGTTGAAATACTAGCTTTAAAAGCCTCATCAGTTGCAGCAAAAGCTTGATTAAGATCAATGCTTGCTTGTTGATCATCATTAGTATTAATTTGCTTGGCTTGGATATCAGAGCTAACGATAGTGCATGCTAGTAATAATAGCATTGCGCTATAAGCAGAAACTTTCTTAGTTAAAAACCATTTCATTAACATGTACCAAGGCTAATATATACACAGCAAATAATTCACGCTCATTAAAAGTCAAACTTTAAACAGTAAAAGCTTGTCTTTTAAATTGATTACAGATGCTAACACTCCCTATCACTCTAAATGGATACTTTAGCTTATATAAGCTAAAAAATTAGAGCGTATACATGTTAACAAACATTACTTAATTAGACAAAAAATATTACCAAAACTGAGATCTATTAGGAGATACTTTTAGGAAGGAAGTATTGTTATTGCAACTTTAGCTGAGATGAAAGATTAATTGAATTTTACAGAGCCCAAAAACAAAAAAAGCCTACTTGCTCGACCCTCTTTACGTCTTGCAGTAAGCTTGGAATTGGTGCCCAGGGCGGGACTCGAACCCGCACTCTCGCGAACTACCCCCTCAAAGTAGCGTGTCTACCAATTTCACCACCTGGGCAAATTAGATTGTTGTTAAAACCTTGCTTTGTTTCAACAGGTGCACATTATAAGGATTTTTTTACCCTTGTAAAGATCTTTTTAAGTTTTTTTTAGCTTTTTTATCCAAAGCTGAAAAACAAGCCATCCTAGGCACACAAATAATGCCCCCAAATTAGCCAAACCTCCCCAATTTAGCCAACTTAGCCAAACTGCCCCAATTACTGCCATTAACTAGATTAGTTACCACAAAGAGCTAGCCCTCCTTGCTATGGCTAGCCTAATTGCAAGGACATGGACAGGAGCATGCTCTTTACATGGGTTTGCCAAGAAAGAGCAAGCCTAGTGTGGTTTGCCATTGTTATAAAGGCTGACCAGATGCCCTCTGGTCAGCCTTTATGATCTTTAGTAAATATAGCTAAGCTCACTCTTGCGCATGAGCTCACCCTTGTTACCTGTAATTAAAAAGTTGTAGATGGCATCGTAGAGCAAGACATTTTGTACATACTTTCGTGTTTCTTCAAAAGGAATACACTCAATGTACATAGCGGCATCACGATAAATACCATCATTGGATTTCCATTGAGGAATGCGTCCAGGACCAGCATTATAAGCAGCAGCGGCTAAGACACGATTATTATCAAACTTCTCTAGCATCCACTTTAAATAAGTACTGCCATATTGAATGTTAGTCTGTGGATCAAGTAAGGAAGCATTACCTGCAAATTCCCATTTTTCTTTCTTGGCTATATCACGAGCAGTTCCAGGCATTACTTGCATTAAGCCTACTGCACCAGCCCATGATTTAATCTTGTGATTGAGCATACTCTCTTGGCGAGAAATACCATATAAGAAAGATAATGGTACCTGACTTTCTTGAGCGTACTGCTCAAACATCTCTTTATAAGCAATTGGGAAACGATAGTCTAAAGCATCCCACTTTTGCGAGCTGACCACAAAATCTATAGCATAACGGACATTACCTGTTTGCAAAGCCCATTGAGCCATTACCATGGCCTCATGCTCAGGAGAGCGTTTGGCAATTTCACGCCATTCATAAATAGCGTCATCATCATCTAAAGCATAGAGCTCTAAAAAGCGTATGGCAGCTTGGTTATTGGCAATATCCATTGGGAAAGAAAAGTTAGGATCAATCTTTACATAATTAAAGGCGTACTCAACTCCCAATGCTTGTGCTGCATAAAAACCAAAGAAACTGCGGTCTTTAGCTACGTCCTCCAGAATACCTAAAGCCTCATTGGTCTTACCCAGCTCATACGCAGCACGGCCCTTCCAATAACGCCAGTTAATATTCTTTTGTAAGTCTTGAGGTAAGTGGTCTATCAAGATATAAACATTATCCCATTGAGCAAAATAAATAGCTCTACGTAGACGTTGTTCTTTAAGCTGGGTACTCCAGGCTACAGCAGGTAAATTCTTATCTACCCACAAAACATCCTTTAAAGTAAAAGATCTACCTAAGAATGAAGAAGCAAAAATTTGATAAATATCGACTAGCTCAGCCTCTGATGGCTCATATGTTTTAATAAACTTATCAAAGTTATTGCGAGCCTCTAAAGGAGATAAATTAGCAAAGCGCTTAAAAGCTAGTACAGCTGCTCTATGAGCTTGCTCATCATTAGTTGTAATTTTTTCAAAAAGGGTTCCAGGCTCTTCATAAAGCTCCATTTGAACCTTAACTCTATCTCCAAAAGAAGTATGCTCTAATTGCTTGGCTAGGCTATTAGTCGTATCTTGATAATAGCGTAAGACATAGGCATTCTCATAACGCTTAAGCATGAGCTTATCAGTCAAATACCCCTTAGCATCAAATAGCGATATTAAAGCATTACACGATAAAGGACGCTTAGTTAAGTCAAGGTAAACACGAGTAGCAAAGGTAATTGCATCTTCATTAACCTTATTTAAAGGCCAATTAGCCTCATAAAAGCGACACATTTGAGCTTTTTGGTTAAAGGTTAAAGTAGTAAGCTTACTTTCATCAAAAGGCTTAGGGCCAATCAAACGAGCTAAGCGCTCATAATCTCTTTCATTAGATAAGTAGGCAGCATAACGATCCTTTAGCAAGGAGCTGAGCTCAGACTGCTTATTACTTTGAATAAAGGCTAAAGCAGCTTCAAACTTTTCAGGACGAATGTTATAGCCCAAATAGAAGTAAGTGAGCCATATATTAAGAGGATAGCCCTCTAATTGCTCCTTTTGAATCTTAAAGCCTAAGGCCTCATCACCACGCTTAAAGGCATTCTCAGCCTGTACATAAGCCTCACGCATTTTGCTAATACGTGATTTAGGCATTTTATTAAAAGAGTCTAAGGACAAATCAGCATTGATACGATCCATTTCTTTAGCATAAGAAGTGATCATATAAGGATCAACCTTACTCTCTACATATTGATTAGCCAAAGCAGCGCCCGCTGCGCCTACAGCGGCAGCCGCTGCTGCTGCCTTAACGGCCTTTGAGCTCTTAGCACTTTTGGAACTCTTGCTAGTTTTAGCTGTTGATTTCTTGGCTTTAGTTGACTTGGAGGCAGTGCTTTTCTTGGCGCTAGCTTTAGCGCCAGACTTAGCGCTAGTTTTTGCGCTGGCCTTGGAGGCAGCCTTGGTGCTAGCCTTTTGGGACTTTACAGAAGTATTATTGTTTGAGCTGGCTGCGTAGGCATCTTGCCAAGGCGCAGCTAAGGATAAAGAAAAGACGCAACCTAACGCTATGAGCGAGGTCGTAAGCTTATGGCCTATCAATTTACTAATCATCAACAACTCCTAGATGTGCGCCTTAAAATCTCTTTGGTACAAGAATGTATGTTGTTGCTTAAACTAACACACAAAGCCATATTTTAACGATCAATTATTAATATGTGATCAGTTAAAACCAACAATTTTTTTGCATATTTGTCACAGTTCAGGTATTTAATACCAAAATAATAGTACTAATTTATAGTTTTTAACAAAAAGCCCCTTAACGGTTCAATGATCCGAAAAGGGGCTTAATCTTAATAAGAAGAAATTAGTGTTTTGTTAGGCTAAGAAAATATTGTAGTAACCTACTAATAAAATCACAGTAATAACTACAGGGAGCACATACTTAAAGTACCAAATAGTCCAAGCTGGAATCTTTGGACCACTACCAGTATTACACTCCTCACGGTAGCGCTTGAAGCCCATACCAGTCTTAGCAGTAATAAAGAGTAAGAACACTAAAGAACCAATTGGTAATACGTTATTAGATACGATAAAGTCCTGTAAATCCATAATAGTGGAGTTGCCACCTAAAGGATGAATGTCTGAGAGCACATTAAAGCCTAAGACACATGGAATGGACATTAAGGTAATAATAATAAAGTTATACAGCACTGCTTTTAATCTCGATACGGCAAACAAGTCCATCGTCATCGAGATAATACTCTCAAATACTGCAATCAAGGTAGACAAGGCAGCAAAGAGCATGAACATGAAGAATAAGCTACCCCAGAAGAGGCCAAATTCCATGTTAGAGAATACAGTGGTTAAGGTAACAAACAATAAGCTTGGGCCTTGGCCTGGCTCTACATCATAGCTAAAGCAAGCAGGGAAAATAACGAAGCCAGCTAAGAGAGCTACGGTAGTATCTAAAATACAGATTAAGATAGCCTCAGAGGTCAAGGAGTGGCGCTTATCCATGTAGGTACCAAAGATCTCAATGGAGCCCTGACCTACAGAAAGAGTAAAGAACACCTGACCCATAGCAGCCCACACAGCCTGTAAGAAGCCATGTTGTTGCACGCTGTCCCATGATGGGTTTAAGTAATAGGAAATACCCTCAGTAAAACCTGGTAGCGATACAGAGCGTATAGCCATGAAAATAAGCAGCGCAAAGAGCACTAGCATCATAGGCTTGGTGATACGCTCAACACCTTTAACCACACCTAAAGCAACAATAGAGAATGCCACCACAGCCACTGTCATCATGCATACAAACATAATGTATGGATTAGCTAGCAGCTCATCAAAGCGCATAATAGCTTGCTCTTGAGTGGTTCCTGCTGGGAAGAAGCCAGTAGCGGTACGTAAGCAATAATAGAGCAGCCAACCAGTAATAACGCCATAGAAAGACATTAAAACATAGCTACCTGGAATCATCCAAAACTTATTCCAGTGCCACTTAGAACCTGGCTTTTCTAAAATTTCAAAAGCACGAGCAACTGAACGACGTGAAGCACGACCTACAGAGAGCTCTAAAGTTAATAAAGGTACGCCTAGTAAAAGCAGGAAAAAGAGGTACATGATAACAAAGATAGCACCACCATATTGACCTGTAATATAAGGGAAGCGCCAAACGTTACCAAGACCAATTGCACATCCTGCAGCAATAAGCAGGAAGCCTAAGCGCGAGGAAAATTGTTCGCGTTGAGACATATAAACTCCTTTGAGTAATAGAGCTTAATCAGGCTTTGAGCTCTGCCTTTTAAGGTTAAGCCCTACTATCAAGCCTCCTACGAGCAAAAGTGTTATTACTCACCATCTGCCCACATTGACTAACAACATATAACTAGCTTTAACAGGCCAATTACTATGTCTGCTTATTAAGCTGACCTAAGGTTTAAGCTACCTAGCAAAAACCTTAGGCCAGATTGAAAGAGTCTCAATCTTTAAGGAACTTTAATAGTAATTGCCTTAAATAAAGGAGCTCTTAAAATCTGTTACTTACCAAAAACACCTACATAACCTTGGATAAATAAGGCACAGATAACTACTGGCAAGATAAAACGATAATAGTTAAAGGCTGCCTTTGGAATTTTTAAGCCCTTACCATGGTTGGTCTCTTTTAAGTAATTATCAAAACCCCAGCCACGCTTTAAGGTAATGTAAAGCACATAACAAGTGGTACCAAAAGGTAAAATGTTATTGCTTAAGATAAAGTCATAGGTGTCTAAAATAGTGGACTCACCGCCTAAAGGATGGATATCTGATAAGTAGTTATAGCCATACATACAAGGCAAGCCTAATAACAAGATAGCCACGCAATTAATTACTACTGACTTAACACGAGAGACATTAAAGACCTCAATAGTAATAGCGATGATATTCTCAAATACTGCAATTAAAGTAGACATGGCAGCAAAGAGCATAAATAAGAAGAAAATTCCGCCCCAAATAGCACCGTATTCCATATTAGAAAATACAGTTACTAAGGTTACGAAAATTAAGCCTGGGCCCTGACCTGGCTCTACAGCATAGCTAAAACATGCAGGGAAAATTACTAAACCTGCTAATAAAGCTACCGTAGTATCGAGCAAGGTAATGGTAAAGGCCTCATAGCCTAAAGAGTAATCACGGCTCATATAGGAACCGAAAATTTGGATAGAACCTACACCTAAACCTAAAGTAAAGAATGCCTGACCCATAGCAGCAGAAAGGGCATTTAAAATACCGCTCTTTTGCATATTTTCAAAGTTAGGCATGAGGTAGTAGGAAACACCCTCTGAAAAACCTGGTAAGGTAAAAGAGCGAGCGGCTAAGAAAATTAATAAACCAAAAAGCATGAGCATCATTGGCTTAGTAATACGCTCTACACCTCTTTTTAAACCAAAAGCACAGACGCTAAAAGCAAGAACCACTACAAATACAGTACACATTAACATCACATTAGGAGATGCTAATAAGTTATTAAAAATGGCTCCAGCTTGAGCTTGAGTAATGTTTACTTCAACATTGCCTGATCCTACCTTTAGCATGTAATAAAGCATCCAGCCTGTTACTAAAGAGTAGAAAGACATCAAGATATAGTTGCCAGGAATCATCCAGAACTTGTTTAGGCGCCACTTACTACCTGGGGTTAACTCCTCAAATGACTTACCTAAGCTACGGCGTGAAGCTCGACCTACGGAAAGCTCCATGGTAAGTAAAGGAATACCTATTAAAAATAGGAAGCACAGATAGATTAGGACGAAGATCGCACCGCCGTATTGACCGGTAATATAAGGGAAACGCCATACATTACCCAAGCCAATTGCACATCCAGCTGCGATCAACAAGAAACCTAAACGTGATGAGAACTGTTCTCTGGCCATAAATATTAAATCCTAAATTAGCAAGCCCAATTAATCAGGCTTGTTAGAGTACTGATCTTTAAAAGCTTGAAAGCCCCTGGCAGTATTAACTGGACAAGGGCCTCTATTAAGACAAGATCAGTTAATAACTACTATTTTTAAGAGAAAAATACGCTGTAATAGCAATTCATAATTAATAAGAAAATTACTACTGGAACAATGTAACGATAGTAGTTAACGCCCCATGCAGGCATCTTGATACCACTACCAGTATTACACTCCTTCAAGAAATTCTCATAACCCCAACCAGTGCGCCAAGTTACAAATGCAGCGTAAACTAAGGCACCAAAAGGAAGGATGTTATAAGAAATAATGAAGTCTTCTAAATCTAAGATAGTGGACTCACCACCTAGAGGATGAATAAAGGATAAGTGGTTAAAGCCAAATACACATGGAAGAGCAATAATTAAAATAACCACAAAGTTGCCGAGCACTGCACGACGACGTGAGGTGGTAAATAATTCCATGGAAATAGCAATAATGTTCTCAAATACTGCAATTAAAGTAGATAAAGCAGCAAATAACATAAACATAAAGAAGAAGCCGCCCCAAATAGCGCCATTTTCCATATGAGAGAACACAGATACTAAAGTAACAAAGATTAAACCAGGACCCTGACCAGGCTCTACAGCATAAGTAAAGCAAGCTGGGAAGATTACTAAACCAGATAATAAAGCTACAGTGGTATCCAAAGCTAAGATGCTTAAGCCCTCAGAGGCTAAGGTCTGCTTGGAGTTCATGTAGGTACCAAAGATCTGGATAGCACCAATACCAATAGATAAGGTAAAGAATGCCTGAGCCATAGCAGCAGATAGCACCTCAATAACACGAGAAATGCCACCATTAGTAATCTTAGAGATATCAGGCTTTAAGTAGTACTCAATACCAGCACTAAAGCCCTCTAAAGTGAAAGAACGTAAAGCTAAGAAAATTAATAAACCAAATAATACAATCATTAATGGCTTGGTTACACGCTCTACACCCTTTCTTAAACCTAGGGCACAAACACCAAAAGCAACTGCAACCACGGCTAACATGTTCATCAACATATCAGATGGAGATGAGAGCATATGACCAAAAGCCTCACCTGCCTTAGCAGCATCAGCATTGACACCAAACTCGCCAGTAAAGCCCTTTACACAATAGTAAAGCATCCAGCCTGTGATCACGCTATAAAAGGACATGAGCACATAGTTGCCAGAAATCATCCAATACTTGTTTAAATGCCACTTAGTACCTTTAGGAGCTAACTCTTCAAAAGACAAAGCTAAAGAACGACGAGAAGCACGACCTACGGCCAATTCCATCATCAATAATGGCAGACCAAAGGCTACTAAGAAAAACACATAGATAAGAACGAAAATTGCGCCACCATATTGACCAACAATATAAGGAAAGCGCCATACATTGCCTAAACCAATTGCACATCCTGCGGCAATAAGTAAAAAGCCTAATCGTGAAGAGAAATGTTCACGGGTTGCCATAGCTAAGGTTCCCTAAAAATAAACAAGAAAGCAAACTCTACATCACTAAAGTGATAGCTATCATTTAGCGAAGCTGCCTTGGTAATTTGCTCTAAAGATTAAGAGCTTAATGCTTAGCCATCATTAATGATAATTAAGCCTCATGGAAACTAGGTTGTAGAGTCAGCAATCCTACCTACTTTCTGTTTGTTTTTTTAAGCTTATATGGTTTTATTTCTAAAGCCTAATATGCTTACTAACCAAAAGTTAGCACTGACTAAAACATACTACCTATTGTTACCCCTTAAAGGACGTTACCACCTAAAGGGATAGTGCATCACCTAACTAGTGATATCAAACTTAGCAATGGCGGTTTAAAGCACTAAAAAGGTTCTTATTAACCTTAAACATAGCTCTAACCTATACTAAGTCTTCCTAGTTTGCACTATTTTTGTTCTTATTTCAGCAAATTTAATTTTGGTGCACTATTTTATTAGTCTTGCCCCAAAATAATAATCACTCAAAATTCCTAAAAAATAGTCAAAAAAACTAGTATTTTGGCTCCAAAGAGCTCATAACCATAAAATTTTAAAAAAATCACTATTAAATACTAATGACAGGCAACAGTCAATTATGCACCATTTATGTTCATAATTATTATTAATAACCCCCGAGCAAAAACTAAAATCCTACTTAACTTTAGCATTTATAAGCCAATGCCTAGTTCCATCATAGCCCTAGCGCATTGCGCTAGGACAAGCAAGGCCCATGGCCAGGGCTCATAGGCTCATGGCCCATGGCCTCAGCCTGTCAAAGAGCCAGGGTAAGACCCTGGGTAAGCCCTGGACTTGAGCCCAGGGCTTGAGCCTGGGCCTTGAGTAAGCGCCCATAAAAAAAGCCCAAAGGCTTAGGGCCCTGGGCTTTTTTTAGGCCCAGATGCCTTGTGGCCTCTGGGCTTGTATTGCTAGCGCAAATTATTCGTTGTCTTGCTCTGGCATTTCTTCAACAGCCTCGCCTTCTTCCTGAGCTGCATCTTGTAAGCAAGCTCTAATAGAAAGACGAATGCGACCATTGCTCTCATCAACGCCTAAAACACGAACCTTTACATTGTCGCCTACACGTAAGTAGTCAGCTACATTGGTAACACGCTCATCAGCAATTTGAGATACGTGAACTAAGCCGTCACGACCAGGTAAGATGTTAACGAAAGCACCAAACTCGGTGATACGAACTACCTTACCAATATAATCATGACCTACCTCTACATCAGCGGTAAGCTCTTGAATACGAGCAATAGCAGCCTTTGCATCGGCCTCAGAGGAGGCAGCAATACGTACGGTACCATCATCGCTTAAATCAATAGCGGTATTAGTGTCAGCCTGGATAGAGCGAATATTAGCACCACCCTTACCAATAACATCCTTGACCTTATCAGGAGCGATGTTAATCATTACCATACGTGGGGCAAATGGAGATAAGGTAGTCTCAGGCTCTGGCATAGCAGAGCTCATGATCTTAAGTAAGTGGATACGAGCAGCGTGGGCATCGGTTAAGGCCTGTTGCATAATCTCACGAGTAATGCCATCGGTCTTAATATCCATCTGAAGTGCAGTTACACCTTCGGTAGTACCTGCTACCTTAAAGTCCATATCACCTAAGTGATCCTCATCACCCATAATATCGGTAAGTACGGCTACACGATCACCTTCCTTAACTAAGCCCATAGCAATACCAGCTACAGCAGCAGAGCATGGAACGCCTGCGGCAAATAAAGCTAAAGAGCCACCACATACGGAAGCCATGGAAGAAGAACCGTTAGACTCGGTGATCTCAGATACTAAACGTACAGTGTATGGGAACTTCTCAGCATCAGGTAATACAGCACGTAAAGCACGCTTAGCTAAACGACCGTGACCAATTTCACGACGCTTTGGAGAACCAATTAAACCAGTTTCACCTACGCAGTATGGAGGGAAGTTGTAGTGAAGAATGAAGCGATCAGTTCTTACGCCAGACATATCCTCAAAGGTTTGAGCATCACGCTCTGAACCTAAAGTACAAGCTACAATAGCCTGAGTCTCACCACGAGTGAATAAGGAAGAACCATGTACACGAGGTAAAATACCAGTGGCTACAGTAATAGGACGAATCATACGTAAAGTACGACCATCAATACGCTTTTCACCAGATAAAATACGCTCACGAACGATATTACGCTCTAACTCAAATAAGATAGTAGCAATCTTTTGGGACATTTCAGCCCACTCTTCCTTCATTGCAACTACCTTGGCGGTTACTTCCTCGCTAATAGCTTCTAAGCGCTCTTGACGCTCAAGCTTATCAACAATGTAGAAAGCCTCGCCTACAGCATCACGAGCTAAGTCCTGTACAGTTTGAACTAACTCTTGATCCTCTTGTGGCTTTTGCCAATCCCAAACTGGACGATTTACTTGCTCTTTAAAAGCCTCAATTTCATTAATTACAGTCTGTTGCTGCTCATGGCCATACATTACAGCACCGAGCATAACATCCTCAGGAAGGATCTTAGCCTCAGACTCAACCATCACTACAGCCTGCTTAGAGCCTGCAACTACTAAGTCAAGATCTGACACGGCCATCTCAGAGGTGATTGGGTTGAGAACGTATTGACCATTGATATAACCAACACGAGCAGCGCCTAATGGGCCATTCCATGGTAAACCAGAGGTAGCTAAAGCAGCAGAAGCAGCAATGATAGAAATAATATCGGTTGGAACTTCTGGGTTGGCTGACATTACAGTTACTACCACCTGAACTTCGTTCACGAAGCCATCAGGGAATAGAGGACGTAATGGGCGGTCAATCAAGCGAGAAATTAAGGTTTCACCTTCACTTGCACGACCTTCTCTTCTAAAGAAGCTTACTGGAATCTTACCAGCAGCGTAAGAACGCTCTTGATAGTTAACAGTTAATGGGAAGAAATCACGACCTTCTACTGCATCTTTGCGCTTACATACCACAGTAGCCAAAACAGTGGTATCGTCCATGGAGGCAAGAACAGCAGAGTCTGCCTGACGACCAATTGCACCTGTTTCTAAAGTAATGGTATGGCGACCATACTTAAAAGTGCGGGTGATAGGCTGTAAATTCATCAAAAATTCTCCAGTCCCAGAAAATTACGGCTTATTAAAAATCGAGCAAAACTGGGTAAAACTACTTTAAAAATAATAATTTTTTACAAAAGTCGCATATATAAATGGCTTAAGCTGAGAGTCTTATTTAACTTTATTCCTATCTTAAGGAACTAGACACCACTTGATGTACGACTTAATAATTCTGTAACTAAAACCTGTTATGCAAGGCAAACTTAAGCTCATTCTAAGCTCAAGTTGAACTTATTCAAGTATCAAGCATATGAACCTAAACAATCACTTATATCTTACCTCACAATCTAACTACAATAACCAATGATTGCGAGCAGATATACATGTTAGGTGGTTTAAATTATTTCTACCAAACCACGACAGTCTAGCTAATAAAACGTACATTATAAGAAAAACCGCATCTAAAGGCACACAACTTTTGCAAAAGTGTGTTTTCTCTAACATGTTTTTTTTGTTGAAGATAAGTATGTTTAAGATGGTTTAGGAAATTTTCATCTAAAAAAGCAACAAAAAAGGCGACCATAGGCCGCCCTTTTGTCCTACTAAAAGTAGGATTACTAACGCATAAGCGTTAAAACTTGTCTTAGCGACGGAGCTTTAACTTCTCAACGATAGCAACATAGCGAGAGTGGTCGGTCTTCTTTAAGTAGTCTAAGAGACGACGACGCTGAGCTACCATGCGGAGCAAGCCACGACGTGAGTGGTGATCCTTCTTATTAGCCTGGAAGTGTGGCTGTAAATCAGCGATACGGTAGGTTAATAAAGCGATTTGAACCTCTGCAGAACCAGTGTCCTTATCACCACGTGCAAACTCAGAAACGATCTTGGCTTTTTGCTCTACGGTTAATGCCATTTTGCATTGCTCCTTTGTGAAAATTAATCCGCCCTTTCCGATCACAAACTCAGGAAGGGTAACAATAAGTGATGGGCAATTTTACCATATAAGCCCAATAAATCAACAGATGAATAAGCCTTTGCTAAAGTTCGATAATACTACTTATCGCTAAGCTGGAATTTGCTAATCTCTTGAGATTGGTTAGTAGCTAAATTGTTAAGCTCATCCATATTGGTCTGTAACTCTGCCATTTGCTCATAGCTATCTTCAGCCAACTTAGAAATATGAGCAATAGATTGGTTAATTTCAGAGGCAGAACTGGTTTGTTGCTGACAAGACATTACAATTTGCTCTGACATGTCAGAAATGGTAGCAATAATACCCATAATCTCTTCAATGGAAGAATTGGCTCTGGAGCTTTGTTGTAGGGAATTACTCATTTGTCCCTCACAAGTAGCCATCACATCAACTGAATTGGTTACAGCATTTTCCAAAAGATTAATAGTATTACTTACTTCCTTAGTAGACTTGGCTGTTCTAATGGCCAAATCACGAATTTCATCAGCCACAATAGCAAAGCCACGGCCTGACTCGCCTGCACGAGCTGACTCAATGGTGGCATTTAAAGCTAATAAGTTGGTCTGATCTGCAATATCAGCAATAGTTTTCACAATAGCCTTAATTTGAGAGCTCATCATATGAATCTTATTAATAGCCTCAGATGAAGCTCTTAGGCGATCAGATAAAGTATGGGTAGTGGTAATATTGTCTTGCATGGTACGGCGACAAGTATCGGATGCTTCCTCAGCAGACTTAACCTCGTCTAAGGTAGATTTAGCAAATTCCGTTACCTTTTCAACAGCAATTTCCATCTCTGAGGTAGAGCTGGCTACGCTTTGAGCAGTATTTCTTTGTACAGAAATAGCCTCATTAGTAGCATTAATAGTACGTAAATTGGTATGCACCATATCATAGAGCTTTTCTATGTCATTTTTTACTACTGTTAAAGTACCATTAGTATTAGCTACTACGTGATCTACCAAACGGCCAATAGAGCCAATTTCATCTTGAGCTTTGAGCTCTACTTTATCTCTTAAATCACCCTGAGCCATAGACTGCAAGCGGCGCAGTAAAATGCCTGTATCTCTTCTTAAAGAGTGACGAATGGTGATATTAGTAAGAACAATAACGCACAGAGCAATACCCAAACCAATGAATAAGCAGTACTCAACATAGCGCATCATCTTATCGACTATAGCCTGATCTGCTAAATTACGATTATTTAAGTAAGTCACTAAATTACGTAATTGATAAAGAGCAGGCATGCTATATAAAGATGTCTGGTCATAAGCCAACTTCACAGCACGCTGACGATCAATGTGGTATACATTGGCAATAGTATTAGCACTTTGACTAAGCTGAGAAACTAAAGAACGAGCCTTATCATAATATTTGTTGTTAAGAGTGCTTTTTACAGTTTCATCACTAAGCTTGTTAATTTCTTCATTTAAGGCAGAAAGGTTTTTATCCATAGAACCTACTGCACTCTTCAGCTCGCTAATAGCTAAATTCTCATCTGAGTTTTTGACAAACAGCTGACGTATCGATTCTTCTACCGATAAAATATCATTGCCCACCAAATTAGAGGTTCTAACCACAGAACGCACACCTGAGCGATCGTGGCTACCATTAACTTGGTTAGTCATATAGACAACAACTAATGTTGCTAATAAGAATAAGAAAAAGGTTAAGCCTACGCACAAATAAAGGCGATGAATAATGGACATGCCGCCAAAATGAAAGCTAAATAAAGCTTTAAAGAAAGGCAAATGAGGTCGATCAAGATTTACTTGGGTCTTTGGGGTAGACTCATCATTTAAGTCAGATCCCTTATTTTGGTTTTCTTTATCTTTAATTGTACTCATAACAAAACCTTTTAGTCCGATCTTTAGACCCGCAATAAAATCAACGCCATGCGCCAATAGCTGAACTTAGGAAAGCTTGCTTACTAACAACTATAATAAGATGTAGTCCTTATCCTGCTTAATTTGGATCAACGTATATTAGCATTTTGACCAATGATATGTGACTTACATTAGGCTCAAATTTTCCTAAGCTTATCAGCTTATCGCAACAAAAAAATAAATCTTTAAGAAAAATATGGTAGATAAACAATAAAAGTGCAAAAAAGTGAAATATATAGAGGTTTTTTGTAGCTATCAGAATTTAAATTACAAAACTTTTGCTACAAGCCACTAAATGATATGATATCTTGGTTTTAGCTGTGTAATAAGATGTTGCTCAACATTACACTCTAAATTATTAATAGCTCTAAGAGACAAATCAAAATGGCAGCTAAGAAAAAGACTAGCGGCGGTTCAGAAATCGCTGTTAATCGTCGTGCGAAGCATGATTACTTTATCGAAGAGCGTTATGAGGCAGGCTTATCTTTACAAGGTTGGGAAGTTAAATCCTTGCGCTCTGGCAAGGCTAATATTTCTGAGGCCTATGTAATGGTAAAAGATGGCCAAATTCTTTTAATTGGTGCCACTATTAATCCTTTAAAGACCTCTTGTGCCTTTGTAGTATGTGATCCTACCAGAACACGTACCCTACTTATGAATCGCAAAGAGATCAATAAATTAATGGGCCAATCCCAACGTCAAGGCTACACTATTATGCCTTTACGTCTATATTGGAAGGGCTCTTGGGCTAAGCTTGAAATTGGTCTAGCTCGTGGTAAGCAAGAACATGACAAGCGAGATAGCCTCAAAGAGCGCCAATGGCAGCGTGAGAAAGCTCGCGTGATGAAAAAATCAGCCTAATCTTGTTTGCTATCCTTATAGCGCAAAAAAATCCCAAGATAGTTTATCTACCTTGGGATTTTTTATTGGAGCTAAGGAAGACTAGACCTTAGTCCATAGTCTCATATTCTTCTTCTTTACGCTCAACCTTCTTAGGGATTAAGTTCTTACGCTCAATCTTTAATAATAATGCCCAAGTAGAAGCCACATAAATAGAGGAAATAGTACCAAACACGATACCAATGGTTAAGGCTAAGGAGAAGCCAAAAATCATGTCACCGCCAAAGAATAAAAGGGCTAAAACAGTGATCATGGTGGTACCAGAGGTAATAATAGTACGGGAAAGAGTTTGAGTTAAAGAAACATCAAACAAGCGATCCATACTCATATCGTGAGGCAGACGGCTAGCATTTTCACGAATACGATCGAATACTACGATCTTATCGTTAAGCGAATAACCAAGCACAGTAAGCACAGCAGCAAGTACAGTTAAGTCGTACTCAATCTGCCAGAAGCTAAAGCAGCCCATAACTACAATTACGTCATAAGCTAGCGAAATTACTGCACCTGTAGCCATTCTCCACTCAAAGCGGAAAGCGATATAAATCAAAATAGCTACTAAAGAAACTACGATAGCTACAATACCACTTTCAACTAATTCAGCACCAACTGAAGGGCCTACATACTCAGAACGAGTAATAGATGATTGTGGATCAAGCTTGTAAGAAGCCTCTTGAATCTTAGTGGTTACAAATTGCTGATTTAAATCGTCCTTTGGAGCTACACGAATCATAACATCACGAGTAGAACCAAAGTGCTGAACTACACCCTCAATACCTTCTTGAGAATAAGCTTTACGAACCGTTTCAAGATCCATAGCTTTGGTGTAATGAGTTTCAACCACAATACCGCCAGTAAAGTCTAAACCCCAGTTAAGACCTTTTACTACCATAGAGCCAATGGAGGCTATAACTAAGACTAAGCATAGTATCTCCACCAAGCCCTTGATTTTCATAAAAGGGATAACAGTTGTATCTTTAATAAACTGTAACATTATGTTCTCCCTTAAATGCTAAGCTTCTTAAGATTTGTCTTACCGCCCCAAACAATATTTACCACAGCACGACAAGCTGTTACAGCGGTAAACATAGAGGAAGCTAGACCAATCATTAATACTAAAGCAAAGCCTTTTACTGCACCTGTACCAACCATAAAGAGGATTAAGGCCGTAATAAAGGAGGTAATATTAGAGTCGGCAATGGTTGAGAACGCTCTATCATAGCCTTCATTAATAGCAACTTGTACCGATCGTCCTTGCCGCAATTCTTCACGAATACGTTCATAAATCAGTACGTTAGCATCCACAGCCATACCAATAGTCAGCACAATACCAGCCATACCTGGCAAGGTCATGGTAGCACCAGGAACCATGGACATTACGCCTACTACTAATACTAAGTTAAAGAGTAAAGCTAAGTTAGCTACTAGACCAAAGGCCTTATAGTAGATAACCATGAATACACCTAAGGCGGTAAAGCCGTAGAGCATAGCACGTAAGCTGTTATCGATGTTTTCTTGACCTAAAGAAGGACCGATAGTACGCTCTTCAACAATCTGAATAGGAGCAATCAAGGCACCAGCACGTAATAACAAGGCTAAATTATGAGCCTCACGAGCTGAGTCAATACCAGTAATACGGAAGTTAGAGCCTAAACGAGACTGAATAGTAGCCACGTTAATAACTTGCTCAACTTTCTTAAACTTTGGCTTATAACCTGGCTGACCAATCTTTGGAGCGTTAGGGTCAGTATTCTCTACTACCTTAAACTCAATAAAGTTAGTGGCCATTGCCTTGCCAACATTATCTTTGGTGAACTCAGACATAATAGAGCCGCCACGAGCATCCAAAGAAATGTTTACTTGAGGACGACCATTTTCATCAGTTGATGAGGAGGCATCAACAATATGATCACCAGTTAAAATAACGCGCTTTTCTAAGATTACAGGATAGCCGTTCTTATCGTAGTGCAGTTCATCTCCTGGAGGAACTCTACCTTGCATTGCGGCATTAACATCAGCATTAGAATCCACTAAGCGGAACTCTAAAGTTGCAGTTGCGCCTAAGATTTCCTTAGCACGAGCAGTATCTTGCACGCCTGGCAACTCAACTACTACACGCTCAGCACCCTGTCTTTGAATTAAAGGCTCAGCTACACCAAGCTCATTAACACGGTTACGTAAAATATTGATGTTTTGATCAACAGCAGAAGTTCTAATTTGGCTTAAACGAGCCTCAGTCATAGAAGCACGAACTAAATAAGAACCCTCACGCTCATAATTTTGGAATACAAAATCACGATGATTCTTCTTTAACAAGTCGGCTGCTGCATCACGGCTTTGAGCATCTCTAAAGGAAATAACAACATCATTGCCCTCGGCACGAGCGCCTGAAAGACGGATATTGTTTTGACGAAGCTCATTACGAAGATCAGAAACTAATTGAGTTCTCATCTTCTTCATAGCCTCATCCATATCAACTTCCATTAAGAAGTGCACGCCACCACGAAGATCAAGACCTAACTTCAATGGATTCATGCCTAAAGAACGCATGAAAGCTGGAGTGGCTGGAGCCAAGTTTAAAGCAGTAATATAGCGATCACCCAAATAAGATTGCACCAAATCTTTGGCCATAATCTGGGTTTCAGTAGTATCAAAACGGATCAGAAGCTGTCCTTGCTCATCTAGCTCATAAACACCTTTAATGTTTTTGCTAGCAAGAAGATTCTCCACCTGAGTGGCAACTTCTTGAGAAACAGGGTTTCCATTTGTTCCTGTTACTTGCAAGGCTGGATCTTCACCATACAAATTCGGTATGGCGTAGAAGAAACCAATGGCAATAATGGCAAATACCATTAAGTTCTTCCACCAAGGAAATTTATTAATCACAATTCATCTCAAACAAGCTATAGTCAAGGCCCTAAAACCTTGATCATGTAAGCAAGCTACTCAAGCTTAAAGCACAGTAGCTATAGGCTCTGCCCTATAAGACTAAAGCTTATAGGGCACAGGCCCTTAGTCTTTATTACAAGACTAAGGTGCGATATTTTGTTTAAAAATTAAAACAAAACAGACACGCAAATCAATTACATGCTCTCAATGGTGCCCTTTGGTAAAACGGCAACGATGTAGTTACGCTTCATCTGAAGAACAACGTCCTTACCTACGCCAATCATAACGTAGTCCTTGTTCTCTGGGAGCTTTACAACCTTACCAGCGATACCACCATTGGTTAAAACCTCATCGCCAACAGCTAAGCCGTCTAAAAGGTTTTGCATCTCCTTGCGCTTCTTATTGTTTGGACGCATAACAAAGAAATATACAGCGACCATACAGACCACAAGGATAATGAGCATACTCATATCACCGCCTGGAGCTGGAGCACCTTCGGCAGCATGAGCAACTGAAATGATGTTCATGATGTTACCTATGACAAAAAGTGAATTATTGAATAAAAAAGCCTTAAGGATAAGAGTAAAGCTAACTAAACTACATATCTTAACCAGCATAGACTGACACCTCCTACAGGCAAGCCTGAAGGGTTCTCTTTGCCAAAAGTTAACTAATTCTTGTCAAGAGAACTTCTTTCTTTGATCACTTAATTAGTGAGCCAAAGAACAACTTTCTTATTATCGAAAGTCTTTAAGTGAGCGATGTCCTACTCACTTAAATATTATTATGTAAAAAATATCAGGACTTGATTATATAGTCACGCACATTTTTGATAAATATGCGCTTTTTAAATTATTATGCTAACCAAAACAAATAAAGTAATAAGCTATCTATTTTAATTAAGCCTAACAGCTAATCAAGACCTATTAATCATACGAGATAATGCTTTGCTATTTCTTAGTATAAACATAGCACGTTATGCTAGCTGGATAGACTGCTATGCATAGCATGCCTATCCAGCAGAGCAAACAAAACAAGCACTAAAAGCGAGGTGGTAGACCTTGTGCTTTGTAGTAGTCGATAGCAAATTGCTCTAAAGTACCATTAGAAATAGCCTGACGAATATCAGCCATAAATTTCTCATAGTAATGGAGATTATGAATGGTATTTAAATGTGCGCCTAAAATCTCATTACACTTATCTAAGTGATGTAAATAAGCTTTAGAGAAGTTACGGCAGGTATAGCAATCGCAATTTGGATCCAATGGAGAGGTATCCATCTTATATTTGGCATTACGGATCTTTACTACACCTTGGGAAGTAAATAAATGACCATTGCGAGCATTACGTGAAGGCATTACGCAATCAAACATATCAACGCCATTTAATACACCCTCTAAAATATCCTCAGGACGGCCAACGCCCATTAAATAACGAGGCTTTTCATCAGGCATAATAGGAGCGATGTGTGCTAAGGACTTATACATAACATCCTTTGGCTCACCTACAGCTAAGCCACCAATGGCATAACCATGAAAACCGATATCAGTTAAGCCTTTTAATGAGGCCTCACGTAAACCCTCATCAGTACCACCTTGAATAATGCCAAACAAGGCATTTTTATTGCCCAGGCGCTCAAACTCATCTTTACAACGACGAGCCCAGCGTAAAGACAACTCCATAGCCTCTCGCATACGCTTATGATCAGCAGGCAACTCAATGCACTCATCAAATTGCATCACAATATCAGAGCCTAGATCATATTGAACCTGCATGGAAACTTCAGGAGATAAGAAGAGCTTAGAGCCATTGATAGGATGCTGGAACTTAACACCCTCTTCAGTAACCTTTCTAAGGCCAGCTAAGGAGAATACTTGGAAACCACCAGAGTCAGTTAAAATTGGCTTATCCCAACGCATAAAATCATGCAAATCACCATGAGCCTTAATAACCTCAGTACCTGGACGTAACCATAAGTGAAAGGTATTACCTAATAAAATGTCGGCACCTAACTCACTAACCTGCTCAGGACGAATACCTTTAACAGTACCTAAAGTACCTACAGGCATAAAGGCAGGAGTACGAACAATACCACGAGCAAAATGAAGTTCACCACGACGGGCTTTGCCATCACGGGCTAAAATCTTAAATTCCATGCAAAATCAAATCTTGGTTAATAAATATTAATAAAAACTTACTCATTAAGAGCTGATGGTGGCAGATCAATTTCTTTAGTGCGCTTTTGAATAAACATACAATCGCCATAACTAAAGAACTTATATCCTTGATCTACAGCGTGCTTATAAGCATCAAGGGTATTTTTATAACCAGCAAAAGCACAAACCAACATAATTAAAGTTGATTCAGGCAAGTGGAAGTTAGTAATAAGAGCATCCACTACTTGATACTTATAGCCTGGATAAATAAAGATGGAGGTATCATCATAAAAAGGAGCAATCTCCTGAGTAAGCCCCATCTTTTTAGCATTGGTAGCAGCACTTTCTAAAGAACGTACCGCAGTAGTACCTACCGCAATCACTCGTCCCCCTCTTTGGTGAGTAGCAATTACTTTATCTGCTACCTCTTGGGACAATTGCACATATTCACTGTGCATATGGTGATTTAGGATGTCGTCCTCACGCACAGGCTGGAAAGTACCAGCACCTACGTGCAAGGTGACAAAAGCCATATCCACGCCATAAGCTTTAAGGTCTTCAAGCTGATCATTATCAAAATGCAAACCTGCTGTAGGAGCTGCTACGGCACCTGGAGCACGAGAGTAAACAGTCTGGTAACGATCACGATCTACACTCTCATCTGGTCTTTCAATATAAGGAGGTAGTGGGATATGACCAATATCATTAAGAATGGACAAGATCTCATGACCATCAGTACTTTCAATATGGAACAGCGCACCTTGACGGCCTAATACCTTAATAGTGTATTTGTGTGGGTTTTGCTCATCACCTACTAAAATAGTAGACATAGCCTTAGGTGACTTAGAGGCTTTAATATGACTAAGGGCTTGAGTAGGACTTAAGATACGCTCAATTAAAAACTCACATTTGCCACCAGTATCTTTTTGGCCATAAATACGAGCAGGAATAACCTTAGTATCATTAAAGACTAAGAGATCACCAGGCTTTAAATACTGCTTTAAATCGATAAAAATCTTATCTTCTAAAGCTCCACTATTGCCATCCAAACACAACATGCGACAAGCGGTACGCTCTGGTGAAGGGAAGTTAGCAATGAGCTCATGAGGTAAATCAAAATTAAAATCACTACGTAACAAAGATGACACCCTTTTTTTAACTTAAGTAAGTCTTTTTCAGCTATCTAACTGATTAGCTCTTAGACTTAAAGCACTTAAGCTCCTTGCCACACCAAGAGCACAAGAGTCCAAAAACATCTTGCAAACTCTTAAGAGCTTAAAATCAACAAAATTAGCTATTTTAGCATGATTGACTGCGTTCCATGGCTCATAATTTAAGCTTTTTTCACTGCCAAGTTTCAGCTAAGAGCACTAATTTGGAGTTAAATTTCATAATTTAAATATTAAGATTTTGCCAAGGTAAAATTTGCCCCACCTTTAACAGATATAAAAGCTGACCTTATATTGCTCTTTCCTAGTTTTATCAGATTTTCATTACGAAAGTACCATTTGGTTTAATTTATTAAAGATAGTTAATAAATATGTTTAATTAATACAAAACATACTGAATAGCTGATAAATACAGGCTTTATTAGGATTTTCCTAAGTAAAAGCTTACTATTTTCTAGGCACAATAAAAACAAAAGTGAATTTTTACTTTATCGTCATTTTGCACTTGCCACCCCCCCCAATAAAACTGCATATTTATCAGCTTTTAACCAAAACAACATGTTGAGCTATGAGCGCTCAAAATCAAGATTATCAATAAAAGGTCTTTTGCTATTTTGTGTGCTTGCTCTAAAAGTACAGTTAAAAATGTTGATACTTGCTTAAGTAAGTTGCATTATGTCAGGATTAATCCTCTTGCCAGATACAAAAATACTCATTGTTGCAGAGTCATTGACTGTGGTGAGAAATAAGTAAATTTTATTTAACAGGAAAAAGCCATGCTGATAGGTATTCCAAAAGAGAGCTTGAAAGGCGAAACAAGAGTGGCCGCCACTCCTGATACCGTAACCAAGCTCATCAAGTTGGGCTTTGAGGTTGCAATTCAAGCAAACGCAGGTGCCGACGCCAGCTTTGATGACGCTGCATATAGCGCAGCTGGTGCTAAGGTTTTACGTGGTCGTGAAATTTGGCAAAGCGACATTATTTTCAAGGTTAACGCTCCTACTGATGACGAAATCAAGTTATTAAAGGAAGGCCAAACCTTAGTAAGCTTCATTCGCCCAGCTCAAAACCCTGAACTCGTTGAGAAACTTAATGCTAAGAAGGTCAATGTTCTTGCTATGGACATGGTACCTCGTATCTCTCGTGCTCAGGCATTAGACGCATTATCCTCAACTGCCAATATTTCTGGTTATCGTGCTGTTATTGAAGCTGCCCACAACTTCGGTCGCTTCTTTACTGGCCAGGTAACTGCCGCAGGTAAGGTTCCACCAGCTAAGGTATTAGTTATCGGTGCTGGTGTAGCTGGTCTTGCTGCTATTGGTGCTGCTCACTCCTTAGGCGCTATTGTTCGTGCTTTTGATACTCGTTTAGAAGTAGCCGATCAAATTAAGTCCATGGGCGGTGAGTTCTTAAAGCTTAACTTCGCTAATGAAGATGGCGGTTCATCCGACGGTTACGCTAAGGTAATGTCTGATGAGTTCATCAAGGCTGAGATGGAGTTATTCGCAGCTCAGGCTAAGGATGTAGACATCATCATTACTACCGCTGCTATTCCAGGTAAGGCTGCTCCACGCTTAATCTCCAAGGAGATGGTTGAGAGCATGAAGCCAGGCTCAGTTATTGTTGACTTAGCTGCCGCTACTGGTGGTAACTGTGAGTTAACTGTAGAGGGTAAGGTAACTACTACCGAGAACGGCGTAAAGATCATTGGTTACTCTGATTTAGCTTGCCGCTTACCAGCTCAGTCTTCACAGCTTTACTCAACTAACTTAGTAAACTTAGTTAAGATCTTATCTCCAAACAAGGATGGCAACATCAACATCGACTTTGAAGATGTGATCTTACGTAATATGTCTGTTACTAAGGATGGTGAGATTACCTTCCCACCTCCAAAGATCAGCGTTTCTGCAGCTCCTGCAGCTCCTGCTGCTGAGGCTCCAGTACAAAAGGTTGAGCAACGCCAAATTTCTCCACGCTTCAAGGCTTCTTTAGTAGGTCTCTTGATTGTGGCTTTTGCTTTAATTGGTATTTACGCTCCAGAAAAGTTCTTACCACACTTCACTGTATTCGTACTTTCATGTGTAGTAGGTTACTACGTAGTTTGGAACGTAACTCATTCCTTACATACACCTCTAATGGCTGTTACTAACGCTATTTCAGGTATTATCGTTGTTGGTGCCTTGCTCCAGATCAGCTCTGGCAGCATCATTATTGGCGCACTTGCCTTTATCGGTGTGCTCATTGCTTCCATCAACATCTTTGGTGGCTTCGCCGTAACACGTCGTATGCTATCCATGTTCAAGAAACAGCAGTAAGGATCAGGAGATATTAAGAAATGGTAGCAGGTCCTATACATATGGCCTATATTTTGGCCGCACTGCTCTTTATCATGGCCTTAGCAGGCCTTTCTAAGCAAGAAACTGCTAAGTACGGCTGCTTATCTGGTATGGTTGGTATGGCTATCGCCTTAGTTGCCACCTTTGCCCAGGTAGACAGTGCAACTGGTTTCTTACTTATCATTTTAGCAATGGGCTTAGGCGCAGGTATTGGTATCTACGTAGCACGTCGTGTTGTTATGACTCAGATGCCAGAGCTTATCGCCTTCATGCACTCTTTCGTAGGTTTAGCTGCTGTATTAGTAGGCTTTAACTCTTACTTAGAGCTTGGCGCTGTTGCTCCAGACACTGTAACTATCCCACTTGACGCTTCTCAAGCTACTATCGTTGCTTTAATGGATGCTGCTGCTCAGGCTGCTGCAACCATGGGTGGCGAGCACGCTATGAGCGCTGGTGAGTTAAACACCCACTTAATTGAGATCTTCTTAGGTATCTTCATTGGTGCAGTTACCTTCACTGGTTCTATTGTTGCTTACGGTAAGCTCAACGGCTCCTACAAGTTAGCAATCTTTAAGTCTGCTCCTTTAATGTTACCAGGTGGCCACTTCTTAAATTTAGGCGCTATTATTATTTCCGTAGTGCTCTTAATTTGGTTCATGGCTGCTGATGTACCTCCAGTACTTCCATTAATCTTAATGACCTTAATCGCATTTGCCTTTGGTATCCACTTAGTGGCTGCTATCGGTGGTGCTGATATGCCAGTTGTTATCTCCATGCTCAACTCCTACTCTGGTTGGGCTGCAGCTGCCTCTGGCTTCATGCTCTCTAACGACCTCTTAATCGTTACTGGTGCATTAGTAGGTTCTTCTGGTGCTATTCTTTCTTACATCATGTGTAAGGCAATGAACCGCTCCTTCATCTCTGTTATCGCTGGTGGCTTCGGCAACGAAGGCGCTGCTGCTTCTGGTGATGAGGAAGTTGGTGAGTACCACGAGCTTAAGGCTAACGAAGTTGCTGAGTTATTAAAGAACTCTTCTTCTGTTATCATCGCTCCAGGCTATGGTATGGCTGTATCTCAAGCCCAGCAAGCTGTTGCTCAGTTAACTGAGAAGTTACAAGAGCGTGGCATTACTGTACGCTTTGCTATTCACCCAGTAGCAGGCCGTTTACCAGGTCACATGAACGTATTATTAGCTGAGGCTAAGGTTCCTTACGATATCGTATTTGAAATGGACGAAATCAATGATGACTTCGAGAATACCGATACCGTATTAGTTATCGGCGCTAACGATACCGTTAACCCAGCTGCTTTAGAGAATCCAAACAGCCCAATCGCTGGTATGCCAGTATTAGAGGTTTGGAAGGCTCGCAACGTTGTCGTATTTAAGCGTTCTATGAATGCTGGTTACGCAGGCGTTCAAAACCCATTATTCTTCAAGGACAATTCTTTCATGCTCTTCGGTGATGCTAAGAAGACCGTTGAAGATATCGTAGCTAACATCTAATAGCGCAAGCTTAACGATGTGATCCCAACTTGTTGGGACGATACAAAAAGGGGGCTAGCTTAAAAAAGCTAGCCCCTTTTTTTAGTTCGTATCACTTAAAATTTGATTGAGCGTATTGATTTTTTCAATGCCATATTCTCGGCTTCCAACTCTGCATTACGCTGCTCTAACTCTCTTATTTTTGCCTCAATCTCAAGATCCGTTAACTTAGAGTACTTGTTAGCCGCTCTTTTCCTTTTGGTTTGAGTATCACTAGTATCAATTTTTTTCTTTTGCTTAATATCATTCATAATTTCAAGCACTAAAGTTCCCCCTATCCCCTATCCCATAGCTCTTGCCATCGCCACGCAATGAGCCTGCCATCGCCACGCCATGGCTCTTGCCATAACAATGAAATGGCTCTTGCTATCGCTATGAATGTTCCTTGGGATAGAAAACAGGAGTTATTGCTATACGCTTTGGACTTACCCCATATAAGGACAGTCCAAAACTTAAGCCCCATAGGAATGGGGCTTAGGTTGGAATTGCGGTATATTTTGGTACTATGCCGCTGCTACTATTTTTTTAAGCTGATCCATAAGACTGGAGTATGACCTGCTAGGCATTTACCTGAGGCATTAGTAACGCGCTCTAAATCAATTGAGCTCTTGATAACTATCATAGAGGTAATGGTTGATTTTAAGCGGTTAGAGAGCAAGCGTGGGTCAGTAATAATAATAGGATCACCCTTTTTTACTTCATCGCCTAAATTAACCTTGGTAACAAAGCCTTCGCCTTTAAGCTCCATAGACTCGACACCAAATGTTACATAAACTTCTAAGCCCTCAGCCATACGGACAGCAAAAGCATTTTTAGTAGGTAAAAGTCGAGAAATAACACCATCACAAGGAGCGACTATAGTTTCACTCTCAGGTACGACAGCAACACCCTCACCCATTACCTTTTCTGAAATTACAATGTCAGGAACCTCCTCTAAAGGTAATAAGGTACCTGAAACAGGAGCAAACAAAGAAAAATCAGCTTGGATATTGTCTACAGGGGTTTCACTAGCAGAAACGCTAGCTCGCTTAAATAACTGAGATAAAAATCCCATAATAGCTCTCCTAAACCTGCATAAAACACTAAACTCATAGTAATACTTTACCCTACTACTATTGACTACCATTTTAAGCCTAGAGCGCTAACTTTAGCAAAGAATAAGAGCAAGAAAAAAGCCTAGAGAGCTTACCCTCTAGGCCTTGTTTTTTACAATGAAAACTTATCATTAAACAATTGCTGTAAATCTCGAGCTGACGCTATATCCATGATTTGTTGATATAAAGACAAATCAAAATGAGGCTCAAGTCCACGATCATAAAGCCTTTGCAGCTCTTTTCTTACTTTAGATAAAGAGGCTGCATCGGTTGTGATATAGCTAACACCTAAAGATAAGTAAAAAGGCAATAGCTCAGTACGCATAGCAAAGCGACCTGCCAAGCCAACAGTAACGCCCTCATCATGGGCACCTTTACAGGCAATAGCAATCATTTTTGAAAGGGCTGGGGTAAAGTAATCCTCAGGTGGTCTAGGAGCAGCTGCATACTCAGCTAAAGAGCTAGTACCAATTAAGAACATATCACCATATGCCGCAAAGGCACGAGCTGAGAGCACGGCAGCAGGTGTTTCAATCATTAAAGCAACTTTAGCCTCTCCCATAGAAGCGCCTTCGTGTTGTAACTCTTGTTTAACCTGATCGAGCAATTCATTTAAAGCTTTAGCTTCACTAATACGAGTAATTAAAGGGAAGACTATACAAATCTCACGGCCTTTAGAGGCAAGCAATAAAGCACGTAGCTCATTTTTTAATAAACGAGAACCTACCTGAGCACCGTATTTTCTAAGTGGGCCTACCTCATCCATATCTAAGGTAAATAATGGGCGCTTATCTCCTGCAAAATCAAAAGTGCGAGCAGTAAGCGGAGCATTCTTAGGTATTTTGTCAAAAATAGACCTAAAGGCAGTTACCATCTCATCAACACTAGGCTCGTGATGCAGATTTAAGAACAAAAACTCTGAGCGCAATAAGCCTAAACCGTGGTTAAAATAACGAGCTAAACGATCAACCTCACCTATAGCACCCATAGAGCCTGCTACAGTTACGCCAATATTAGAGCACTCATCATCACCATCATCGTCGTCGGCAAATAAATCTTGTTGTGCAATTAAGGCTTTAGCAGTATCTACAGGGGGTTCGACCAAAATAGAGCCACGATTAGCATCAACTAAAACATGCTCACCATTTCTAATGGTCAGTGCCCCTTTAACCCCATAAATGGCAGGAATACACAAGTCTCTAAGCACAGTACTTAAGTGACTAGATGATTGTCCGCCCTCTAAAATAACAGCCCTGACCAGCTCTGTATGCAAAGATAAAAATCTAGCAGGACTAAGATCACTGGCAATAATTACGCTTGGCTCATTAAGGCGAGGTATATCAGAGGTTAATTCTTTTTTAGAGCCAATAGTACTAATAAAGTCACGCATTAAAGATTGGAGTTCTTTAGCACCTAATTGCATTTCCCAATCATTTTCATAATCCTCACGGGAGCGCTGATCCAAAGCCCCACCAGAGGTTAAATTATCAACAGTGTCTTTATGGTTTGAGTCTTGATTAGTAGTGCCAGGCTCATAAACTTGAGCGCTTTGAGTAAAGCGCTTGATTTTAGGAATTAAGATACTTTGTGCTGCATCTAAAGCGGTATGGCCCTCATAAATGAGCTTATCAATATCTTTAATATTGTTAGCATTGGTAATGTATGAAGCTACAGCACCAAAGAGATCTCTTACCTTATCAGGTACCGTACCAGAGGCAGCATTGTTGAGCTTGTTGGCAAATTCTCGGCTAGCTTGACGGTACTTAATACTCTCCTCGCTAGCGCTAAAAGAGGCTACTACGTCTACTACATCCTCCTCATTACCATGACTAATAACAAAGGCGCGGCCTTCGCTCACACCCTCTGACACAGTAACTCCTGACATGGTATACATTTTATTAGCCCCTTTTAAGTCAGCCTTAGACCAAACTTACGGCCCAAATAATTAAACTTATTTGAGCCGCATAATTTCTTTTCAGTAAATCGCAATATGCTACTGACGTAAAGCACCATCTAAAGTGTAGCGCTTTTCCATTTCTACATAATACTTAGTACCAGCACAAACCGCTGCTGGAGGAATAAGAAGATTTAATAATGGAATAGTCATAGCTAATGAGATTATAGCGCCCATTGAGAATGTAGCTAAGCGTTGTTGTGAAAGATCGTGACGCATTTGGGCAAAAGAAATTTTATGGTTGTCATAAGCGTAGTCCACATATTGAACTGACATCATCCAGGCAGCCAATAAGAACCAACAAATAGGAGCAACAATATTCACTACAGGAATAAAGGAAATGATAAGACAAACTAATACTCGTGGTAAGTAAAAGCCCATTTTTTGAAGCTCACGCTTAATAATACGTGGTACATCTTTAACTATATCAGCAAAAGAATCACCATTATCCAAAGCAACACTATTACCTCTAATCAAGCCTTCTGCTTTTTCAGCTAGAAGTCCATAAAAAGGTGAAGCAATAATGGTAGCAATGGTAGAAAAGATGTAGCAAAAGACAAAGCCCACTGATGCTAATAGCAAAACGTAAATCACATAGCTTAAAAAGCTTAACCACTGAGGCAACATGTCTAAATAATTTTGTAGCATGCCATAGATGGTTTGAAACATTAAGTAACCACCTAAAATCAAGACTACAAAATTGATTACTATTGGAATAATGACAAATAAACGGCACTCTTTAGACAAGGCTAAATTTAAGCCCGATCCTAAATAGCCAAAGACACTAAATGGTGAAATTGTTTGATTTACGCTATCTTTTATCATCATTAACTCCTAGGTGATAAGCCTTATTAGCATAAGTAATCATTATGGCCTTAATCTTATACTATATAGTTTAGCTACAACTTAGTTTACTAAAAAAAGTAAAATTAATTCTCAAGCCCCCCCCTACCAGGCAACACCTAGCATCACCTGACACAGCCTGACAGCTGCCAGGCTCTGCCAGGCTCTGCCTGGCGCTGCCTTGCTTTGCCAGGCTGCTCCTAACTATGCCCCTAAGCGCTGCAGAGCATTTGCTGCGCAGGCATGGCTACTAGCTTTCCCATTGCTCCTTGCCACTTTGTACTTTGTACTTTGTCCTGGGGTGCCCTGTTGTTAGGCATCTTATACAAGATTGATCGCCAGCTTTAAAATAATAACTGGCAATAGCATATAGACTTAAGTAGTAATTGTCTTTGCTGACCTAAGTATTTGCTCATTGTATAATGAGATAATAATCGCTAAATTAAGCGCAATCTTATGCTTTTATATTATTGCCTGCCAAGTAATATCCGTTCTTTATAAGGTTGCATGTCTATGCAGAATATACTTGGTAAGTATTCTAATTTCCCTGAGGTGGCTGATGTCTGCTTTTACCGATCCTAGTTCTATCGTTTTAATTGTCGGTGCAATCTGCATCTTCATCTTTATTATTCATGGCTTATGGTTTTCAGGTAAGCCAAAAAATCGCAAACTACAAAAAGATAACGCTCGTGATCAAGAAATTAGCAAGTCATCACATGTAGGCAAAGTGCGTATTGTTACCAGTGAGCTTAGTGACCATGATGATCTTGAGGATAATATTGAAATATCGGTAGGCAAGATTAATAAATCTACTCCAAGCGCTAACTCTTATACTAACAATACCCGTCATATGTCTTTACCTGAGGGCTTTGATGACAGCTACGAGCAATTACAAAACTCTGCTGCTGTGAGCGTTAATCATAAGCCTCGCAACACCAATGATGCCGCTATGGGTGTAGAAGAGGTAGCTTATGATGGCTCTCAATACAATAATTCAGAGCCTGTTCAAAATGTTGAGCCTCGTAATGTATATGAGTTAATTGTTTCTGCCGCTCCAGGCCATCCTTACTTAGGTGAGGATATTGAGGATATTTGCAATCAAAAAGGCTTTATTCAGGGCTTTATTAAGGATAATCTCAAGATTTATTTTGTGTATGAAAATTCTAATACTAAAGAAAACGAAGTATTTAGAATTTGCTCTATGGAAGCACCTTATTACTTCCCAGATAATATGAAAGATTTCCAAACCTCAGCCATTGCTCTTTACATGACCTTACCAGAAAAAGGTAAAGCTTATGCTTATTTCAAGGCCTTGCGTATGGCTACTGAAATCTTTATTGATCAATTAGGTGGACAAATCCAAGACCAGCATCGTAATCCACTAAGCTCAGAGCAATTAGATATGATTGCTGCTGAATTACAGCATTATGATGGCGGTTTAAATACCATTCACTAATTTTATCAGCGCTATCTAAGGCCCAAGGCCAGGGCTTTAGCCCAGGCCCTGGCCAAGGCCAAGACTTTGGTCTGGCCTGGCCTGCCATTGGCATATAGCCATTGGCATGGCTACATGCCAGGGGCTGGGGCCTAGGCGTAATGCTTATGGGTTATTTTTCTAAAGCACTATCACAGTGCTTTTTTTATATTACTCGACATAGTGCAGCTGCCTTGTAGGGTTTGCTTGATTTAGCTATGTTGTAAGATTAATCATTTTTGCGGATGTAATGTTATGAGTGATCTTTTTGCTTCACTTGCTCAACAGCCAGATGATCTAAGTTACGAACACTATCGTGAGTTAATTGATACTTTAAATCGTTACGCTCGAGCCTATTATGTACTTGATAATCCTATCGTTCCTGATGTTGAGTATGATCGCTTATACCGTGAGTTAGAGGCCATTGAGCTCTATAGTGAGTTTAAAGATGCCGACTCCCCTACCAGACGTGTAGGTGACGCTATCAATACTAGTTTTGCCCCTGTAGCCCATAAAGTGCCCCTAATGAGCCTGGGCGATATTTTTGATGACGAGGAGCTAGTTGACTTTAATAAGCGCATGTTAGAGGCCACTGGTAGCGAAGTTGAATATTGTGCCGAGCCTAAGCTTGATGGCTTAGCTATTTCTTTAATTTATGAAAAAGGCGTTTTAGTTAAAGCCGCTACTCGTGGTGATGGCACTACTGGTGAAGATATTACCGCCAATGCTAAAACCATTAAGGCCATTCCTCTTACCTTACATGTCATGAAAGATGACATGGCCCATATGATTGATGCCTCTTTTGCCGCTCAGTCCATTCCTGACTATTTGGATGTTAGAGGCGAGGTTTTCATGCCTCGTGATGGCTTTAAAAAATGGAATGAAGAGGCTAAGGCTAAGGGACAGAAAGTATTTGCCAATCCACGTAATGCAGCAGCTGGCTCTTTACGACAACAAGACTCTCGCATTACCGCACTTCGTCCTTTAACCTTTAATGCCTACTATATTGGCCAATGTGATTTTGAGAACGATAGTGATCATTTACCTGATAGCCAATATGGACGTTTGCAATTTCTCAAGAGCTTAGGCTTGCCAGTTAATGAGCATATTAAGGTAGTTAAAGGCATTAGCGGCCTAAGATCCTTTTATGAAAGCTTAGGAGCCTTACGTCCTAGCTTAAACTATGATATTGATGGTACTGTGCTTAAGGTTAATGATATAGCTACCCAAGAGGAGCTAGGATTTACCGCTAAAGCACCACGCTGGGCTATTGCTTATAAGTTTCCTCCTGAGGAGGCTATGACTAAGCTCTTAAATGTTGATTTTCAGGTAGGACGTACGGGCAAAATCACCCCAGTAGCCCGCCTACAGCCTGTTTATGTAGGTGGTACTACTATTTCTAACTGTACCTTACACAATGAAGAAGAGCTTAAGCGTCTTGATATTAAAGTAGGCGATACCGTCATTGTTCGTCGTGCAGGTGATGTAATTCCTCAAATCTCAGGCGTGGTTAAAGAAAAGCGTGATGGCAGCGAACAAGAGGTGGTCTTCCCTAAAGTTTGCCCAGAGTGTGGCTCAGCTTTAGAAAGAGAAGATGGTGAGGTGGCCTATCGTTGTACAGGCGGACTAGTGTGTCCAAAACAACAATGCCAAGCTATTGAGCACTATGTAGAGCGTGCCGCTATGGATATTGATGGCCTGGGTGAGCGTATTGTTGAGGCTATGGTTAGCAGCCAAATGATTCACAATATTGCTGATTTATACAGCTTATCAGAAGAAACTTTATCTAAGCTCATCATTGATACTACCAATGAAAAAGAAGAAGAGGGCAAGGTACGCCTCTTAGGTAAAGTAGTAGCTAAAAAGATTATTGCCAATATCGATAAGTCACGTCAGCGTCCTTTAAATCGCTTCATTTATGCTTTAGGTATTCGCGATGTAGGTGCCACTACTGCTAAGATTTTAGCTGCTAACTTCAAAACAATTGATGAGCTGATGCAGGCCTCTTTTGAAAAGCTCACCTCGATTAACAACATTGGTGGAGTAGCTGCTACTCATATTATTGATTTCTTCAAAGAAGAACATAATAGAACAGTAATTGAGCGCCTCTTAACTGAAGCTAAACTTGATCTGCAAGCTTGCGAGCAAGTATCTGAGATGTCTGAGGATACTAAACCATTCTTAGGCAAAACTTTTGTTTTAACTGGTACTTTAAGCACTTTAAAAAGAGATCAAGCAAAAGAGCTTTTAGAGGGGCTAGGAGCAAAAGTTTCTGGCTCAGTATCCAAAAAGACTTATGCTGTTGTAGCGGGCACTGAGGCAGGTTCCAAGCTTACCAAAGCCCAAGAGCTTGGCATTCAAGTCTATAGTGAAGCTGAGTTTATTGAGCTTTTAGGACAGTACAACATTACTCTTAGCTAATAAGAACCTCTTACCATCTAGCCCTAGCCATGTGCCTACTAGGCCCATGGCCTAGTGCTCTGGCCTGGCCAAGGCCAGGGCCAGGGCCAGCTCTCAGGCCTTGGCCTGAGGCTGGGCCTGAGCCTGGGGCCTAGAGCAAGCCTTATGGCTTGCTCCTAGGGCTTGCCTTATCATGCCTATTGATGGCTATGTATAGGGGGTTATTTTTTATCTAAGTTGATCACAAATATCAGAAACACTCTACTAGATAGATAGGCTGTGTGTTAACTTAGCTTTACAGTCTTACACAAGCTTCAGAGAACAATGTCATTATTATGCAGATTCAGCAATTACGCTACTTTATTACCTTAGTTGAAAAGCATAGCTTTACCGAAGCTGCTAGTGAGTGCTTTATTACTCAATCAGCACTTTCGCAACAAATTAAAGCTCTTGAAAAAGAGCTAGAGGTAACCTTACTCAATAGAAATGGCCGCACTTTTACTATTAGTCCTGCTGGCAGGTTACTTTATGAGCGCTCTTTATCCTTAGTCAAAGAAATTGATGATTTATCCAAACAAGTACAAAGGGTTTATCACAATTTAGGATCTACTTTAAGACTGGGCCTGCTAAGCTCTATGGATAATAAAGAATTGCCTGAAAAGCTTAAAGAACAAGTATTAAATCGTACTGGTTATGATCTAAGTATTCTCTACGGCAGTCATGATGAGCTTTATGAGCTTTTTGGTACAGGTTGCCTTAATGCTTTTATCTCTTATGAAAATAGACTTAATGCCACTGAGTCTTTTAGCAAGACTAGGCTGTTTGCTACTAAGGTGTATGCCGAAATTCCTAAGAGTATAGAAATACCTTCTTATAGTTATAGCAAACTAAAAATTGATGTTGAGGAGCTTAGTAAGTTTAAATTGATCTTAGTGTGTGAAGAGGAGCATTTGCTTGAAGAGCAACAATACTTAGCCACACTGTTCAACCTAAACAACATCAACTGTCAAACTACTACCAATATTCAAGACGGTCGTAAGTTGATACTGCAACAACCTAATAGTGCCTTAATTGTTGATCGCTCCTTATTAAGAGGTGATTTAAGCACTCACAATAAGCTCTTTAGATATGAAGTTATCAGTCAGGGCAAGGCTATTAAGAGACCATTAAGCTGCTTTGCTCGTAAGAATTTTAGCCAAGAAGAGCTCATGGAACTGTGCACTATCATTATGGAATTAGGTCAGAAAAAGGCCTCTTTAGAACAAGCTAAAGACGATCTCATTTCTTATCAAGACTCTAGCGATAAGCTCAATGATAAAGAGCTAAGCTACCACAAACACCATATTCCACTGTAAAAAACTAAAAAAGCTCCCTAATTTTCATTAGAGAGCTTTTTTTCTAAACTTTTTTTCTTTAAAGCTTAACCTGGTAAGTTTCGATATGGGCAGTAGCTAAATCGAAATTGTTAGGATCAATGCTCTTTAAACCAATAGCTCGCTCAAAACGTAAAGCATTCTCCATTGGTACTAATAAACCATGAGGCTTGGAGCTATTTAAAGAATCAGTTAAATAACCAGCATTTAAGTGCTTTAAGGTCTTAAGGTCGACACCTGCAAGCTTGGCAGCCTCACTCATGGAGTTAACACGACCCTTAGTAGGAATGCGCTTGAAAGCAACACGATTATCTACCGCAGGGTGCTCAACACCAAAAGCTTCTGGGTGCTGTAAAATAGCGGCATAAGCCTTAAAACGCTTTAAATAAGTACGAGCAGTACGGCTTAAAGCAACAGTTTGAGCATTAATACTCTTAACACCGCCTGCCTTAGCACGACGAATTAACTTCTTAACACCAAACTCACCCTGGTTATAACCAACTAAGGCCAGCTCCCAGTCTTTACCTAAAGCATTATATAAATGCTCTAAATAAGTTAATGAGGCCTCGGTAGAAGCTACAAAGTCATAAAACTCATCATACTGGTCGGTTACTGATAAGCCAAAGCTTTTACCAGTTTGACGGGTGAATTGCCAAGGGCCATGAGCATTAGCATGGGAACGAGCACGAGTCTTAAAGCCGCTTTCTACTAAAGGAACAGCAGCTAATTCAGCAGGTAAGTTACGCTCTTTTAACTCAGTTAATAAATAGTGCATAAATACCTTGCCACGCTCCATATGAGATTCAAAGGAACGTGCTAATACCTTAGCTTCTTTTTGCTCTTCTTTACTAAGATTAATATTGAGCTTAAAACGCTTCTCATTGAAGAGATCACTATTCCATAAAGAACCATAATCCTTATTAGGATTGTAATAGAGATCTTCAATGGCTAGCTTTACCTTGGAGCTATCATGAGTCTTACTATCAAGAACAGCATTGCCAATAGGGCCAGAGGCTAAGTTCTTATTCTCAGTGACTGATTCGCTAGAGCAGCCTACTAACAAAGATAAAACTAAAAATGAGCTAAGTAAAACAGTAAAGGTCTTCTTAATCATTCCATATTCGCTTGGCATAAATGCCATTTGTTAAACACGCTAGAGCCTCTTTTTTACCATCAGGAAAAAAGGCCATAACAGAGCACTATCTGCTTAAAAGTTCGATAACCTAAGCTAAATTATTCATTGAGGTGCTGCTGTTGTAAGTTAGCTATGTTTAAACTGACCTGTAGCGTACCTAAGTGACCACTTTTAGGGCAGTTGCCTATAAGAAAAATAAATTCTTACAGTTACGAAACTTTTTTACCAACCCCTTATCTAAATGAAAGGTATAAGTTTATTTCGTAATTTCGTAATAAGCTAACCTTAGTGGCTCTAGTTAATTTCACCTCTGCTTGGCGGCATATAGACGTAAATTAGCTAGAGCGAAAAATCTTTGACCATCATTGTTAGCCTGTATTCACAGGATAAGCTTAGATAGGGCAAAAAACTTTCATTTGTCCAGAAATCTATCTTATGCAAGTGATCCTAACTTGCATATTCATTACTACAACACATATGGCGTATCTTATACGCAATCAAAAATATGAGACTAGCAGTAGTTGAGCATCAAGGTTGAGTGTCTTCGTTACGCAAAGCTCCATATTTACCTGAAGCAGCGTTACGAGCTAACTCATCACAGCGCTCATTTTCTTGATGACCACTATGACCTTTAACCCAATGCCATTTGATGTCATGAACAGAGCATAATTTATCTAAGCTCTTCCATAAGTCAGCATTTTTCACAGGCTCTTTACTCTTTGTGACCCAGCCGTTTTTCTTCCAGAGTGCAATCCATGACTCAATGCCATTTTTTACATATTTACTATCAGTTGTAATATGTAACAGGCAAGGCTCTAAAAGACATTGTAAGGCGCTAATCACTGCCATGAGTTCCATACGGTTGTTAGTCGTATGTTGATAGCCTTGAGACAACTCCTTAGTATATTGCTTGTATTTTAGGACGACACCATAGCCACCAGGGCCAGGATTGCCTAAACAAGAACCATCTGTATAAACGAATACTTCTTTCACAAGCACTCCAAGACAAATAATTAATCCAGTTGTTAATAGTTAAGCTGTGTATGTGTCTCACAGCAAGTCTCTCAGTAATATTGTTTGGAGCTCTACTAACTTAATGGCCTACTATTAAATTTTTAAACCTTAAGCTAATGTTGCTAAAGAGCACGGTAATTATATCAAAACCATATTAAATATGAGCAAAACCAGCTAATTTAACATGAATCTTTTGCAACTATAAAGCCTAGCAAAAGCCTTTATACAAGCCATTTTATCATATAAAAATCTTGTATACCAGTAATATCTATAATATGATAGCAAATACCGATTTTATGCTATTTTTACGCTTTTCTGATACCGCAAATTATGAGATCTAGCTCTCAATTATTTAGCGATTATCATAAAATTAATATTGATAAATAATATCTCAATAATCAGATTGGCTTATTTATGGGATTCTTATTAGCATTCAATTGTTAGTAAATCGCAATTTAAAGGCACTTTTACCATTACTAGTATACAAGTGTAATTATTTGCAAAGCCCGTAATAATAGCTATCTCAATTTATTTAATGTTTTACTTAAATAGCTTTAATAAATACCTTGGCTCAACTATTTGATTAACCTGCTATTTAGTAGCCGTAAGCAACAAGAACCAAATCCCCTTAAATATCACTGTTTTACCCTCTAAAATTCGCTCAACTGATAATAAATAATCAACAAAATATGGGTTTTTTGTTAAAAATGACGCATGAAATTAGCATAAGCTAACTAAAAATAGTATCATTTGGGCTTTTAGATACTTTCAGCTAACATTAACTATACGTAGTATTATTACTAATACTCACCTGCTTTATTACAGGCTTGGTTATCTTTTTTCCATTTAGACGCACGAATTTTCATGAAAAGACAAGTAGCATTAGATACTGAAACTACAGGTAAGTCCGACGACGGCACTCCTGGAGATCACCGTATTATTGAAATTGGCTGTGTAGAAATTATTGATCGCAAAATTACTGGCCGATATCTACAACTTTACCTAAACCCTGAGCGTCCTATTGATGAGGAAGCTACCAAGGTGCATGGTATGACTTGGGATGATCTTAAAGATAAGCCTACTTTTAAAGATGTATATTTACAATTTATCGACTTTATTCGTGGCTCTGAACTCTTGATTCATAACGCAAAGTTCGATACCTCCTTTATGGATAAAGAGTTTGCTTTACTAGGCCTCCATGAAACCACTAAAGACATCGCTACTGTAACTGATACTGTGTCAGTGGCAATGACTTTACATCCAGGCCACCAAGTTAACTTAGATAATTTGTGTAATATTTTCGGTGTGAGCAACAAACACCGTGTACAACACGGTGCGCTATTGGACGCTCAATTGTTAGCCGAAGTCTATTTGGCCATGACTGGAGGTCAAACTGACTTTAAATTAACCATTGATCACTCTACAGGCCATATTAGTGAGTGGAAGCGACCAAATGGTTGTAAGCTTAAAGTAATGAGTGTGGAAAGAGCCCGTCACGCTCAGCACATCGATACTATTTTTAATTTAGCCCAAAAAACTAAAATTGCCAGCAATGAAGACGGTGGGGCTGTAGCTGGTAGTAATTGGGGCCCTCAATTTAATATGCCTTTTTTAGAAAAGGGTAAAGAAGAGGGTAAAAAGGAATATCAAAACCGTCTTAAAGAACAAAAAGAATCTTTAATTGGTTCTTTATTAAGCGATCAAGAACAAGAAGCCTTGGCTAAAATTCAAAAAGAAGATGCTTTTGCCTATCAACATTGGGTTAATAGAGTGCAAGGCAAGGCTTAATTTTTTGCTAAAGACTTGAGGAAACATGCTATGGATATGCTGTCATTTAACGTACTAGATGATTTAAAAGAAGCTCAGCAAGTATTGGCGAACTACTTACAAGCCCCTGATACTAAGGAAAAAATTGAACAAGCTATTGATATGATGGCTACATCCATTAGCAATGGCGGTAAAGTAATTAGCGCTGGCAATGGTGGCAGTATGTGCGATGCCATGCATTTTGCTGAAGAGCTTACTGGACGCTATCGCTTAAACCGTCCATCATTAGCAGCAATTTCCATTTGCGATCCTTGCCATATTACCTGTGTAGGCAATGATTATGGTTTTGACTTTATTTTCTCTCGCTTCTTAGAAGGCGCTGCTTTTAAGGGTGATGTCTTTTTAGGTATTTCCACCTCAGGCAACTCCCAAAATATTATTGAAGCCTGTCGTGTGTGCAAAGAAAAAGGCATTAAGAGCATTTGCTTACTAGGCAAAGATGGCGGCAAGCTCAAAGACCTTTGCGACATTCCTTTAATCGTACCTCATGATGGCTATGCCGATCGTGTTCAGGAAATTCATACCATGATTATTCATATCTTTATTCGTGGTATCGAAAACCTCATCACCGATCCATCTTTAGGTCGCTAAAGCGCCCCGCCTCTTATCGCCCCCCCCCTATTCCTAAGGAGCAAGCCCACCATTACAGTTACAGCTCTTGCTCCTTAATAGGGACTTTTGCCCCTCTGTAGCACTGCCGTGCACCCAGCGCTACACCAGCAATGCGTCAGCGCTGTGCCAGCAATGCATCAGCGCTGTGCCAGCGCAGCTCTGGCACTGCTCCTTACTGTCCACACAACGCTACAAGGTGGCGCTGTGCGCAAACGATCACGCAAAATTGCGAACTTAATCGCATTATTATTGGTCAAATTGCAAAGATCACGAGCACAGTATAATAAGTGCCTTATAATGCAAATAATATTTTGCAACTTGTCACAGGAGGAAGTGCTTGTATGTTGTGCAATGGCATATAAGTACTGTTAATTTTCTATGAAACTAAAGTCCGCATTTGCTGCCTTATTAGGCTCCACTTTATTATTAGGCGCTACTGCCGCTATGGCTGACACTCAAATTAAAGTTTGGTGTTGGGATGATCACTTCAACGTACCTGCTGCTCGTATGGCTGCTGAGCGCTACGAGGCTAAACACCCAGGTGTTAAAGTAAAAGTAGAATCAATTGCCCAGCCTGATATTATTCAAAAGCTAAATGCTTCTTTAGGTGCTAATAACACTCGTACCCTACCTGACGTAGTTTTAATTGAAGACTACCGTGTTCAAAACTTCCTTATTGGCTATGAGGGCTTTTTAAAGAGCTTGGATGGCACTATTGATGTGTCTAACTTTGCAGATTATAAGACTGCTGCCTCTAGCTATAATGGCAAGCACTATGGCGTGCCATTTGACTCAGGCGTAACTGCTACTTTCTTAAGAATGGATCTCTTTGAGCAGGCTGGTTATACCCTTGATGATTTCCAAGACATTACTTGGGATCAGTTCATTGAGATGGGTAAGAAAGTAAAAGAAAAGACTGGCGCATACTTACTTGGTTATGATCCAAGCGATTTAGGCATTGTGCGTGTCATGATGCAATCTGCTTCTTCTTGGTATACCAATGCCGACGGCTCTAAGGTATTAGTAACTAATAATGCTGCTCTTAAGGAAGGCTTAACTATTCTTAAGAAGCTGCAGGATGCTGATTTAGTTACTTACTACAATGGTTGGAATCAGTTATTAGCTACTTTCCAACAGGGCACTGTAGCTAGCGTAGTTCAAGGCTGCTGGATCACCCCTTCTATTCAGGCTAACAAGGATCAATCAGGTAAGTGGAGGATTGCTCCACTACCAAAACTCTCTACCGTTGATAATGCTACCCATTACTCTAACTTAGGTGGTTCCCAATGGTACGTAAATGGCTATTCTAAGAATGCCGATGTTGCTATGGACTTCTTAAAAGAGACCTTTGCTAGCGATGAGTCCTTATTAAACGACTTAGTAACTCGTATTTCTTTAGTAAATTCCTTAAAGGATAGCTCTAAGATCTCTAACTACGATGTAAAAGATGAGTTCTTTGGCGGTCAAAAGATTTACTCTGATTTTGCTCAATGGAATAACCAAATTCCAGCTATTAGCTATGGCCCACACACCTATGCTATTGAAAGCATTTCTACCGAAGCTTTACAGCGTATTTTAGGTGGTGAGGATATTGACAGCGTATTAAAAGACGCTCAAGTTAATGCTGAGATGCAAATCGGTCTCTAATTAATTCATTCATTAAAGCTTAATTTTCACAACAGGCCAAAAGATTTTGTCTTTTGGCCTATTTTTTGTCCTTATGCTTTTTAATTACCAACTCTACACCGCCACCGCCAAGCTTCACCTCATCATAACCCTTAAACACAGCAATAACTAAGGCCAAGCCAATAGCTGAAATAGCAGCAATAGCTGTTGCTGTTAAAGCTGCTCCTAATGTACCCATAGCAGTACCTGCCGCACCTAAAGATACACCACCTGTAAAAGGTGCCAGCAAAGCTGCTCCGCTTAGACATAAAGCTAAAGTATTTAAGGAGCCAGCTCCAATAGAGCGCAAGCCTTTTAAAGCCACTTTTAGTTTTTCAGCAAGCTCACCTTTAACAACAATGCGCTCAGCCCTATCTTTTTGTGCTTGGGCAAGCTCCTCTACGGTATAAACCACTACTGGCGCATAAAACTTAGGCTCATCACTATCACTAGCCCCTGCCTTAGACCCATCCTTAGCCTCAGCCCCAGCCCCATCTGACTGGACAGATGACTCCATCAGTTCAGCCTCTTGCTCTGCACGAGCTCTAGGAGAGTCCTTGAGCACAGCCTTTAAGCGCTCAGCAACACTCTCAGGCTCCCGCTCATCTTGCAAATCGTTTTTTATTAAAGCTCTCAGTCGATCTTTAGCCAAGGCACTACTATTACAAGACTTATCTTTACTAGTCTTAGACTGCTGTTTCTTACCCTTGGCCTTTTGGTGGCAGTGCTCGCTACTAGCACTACTAGCGTCGCTAGTGCTGGCACTGGTGCTGCCAGTGCTGCCAGCGCTAGGGCTGGTGCTATTGCTGGTATCGGTGCTGTTTTTGCTGGTGTCTGAGCGCTTAAATAACATAATTCTTCCCTCAAGAGACAAGGCCTTACAAAATCTTATCCCTATTGTCTCTAAATTTTCTTAGCTCAAACTTATTTTTAGATACGAGAATAAGGATTATCTTTGCCTTTGCTTTTACCCTTTTTAATAAATGGTCTTTTAGTAGGAAAATCACGAGGTGTACCATTATATTGAGTAGTTGCTTGCATGATTAAAGTTTGCGTACCACCATCATAAGACACGGTCTTGTAGCGACAACGGATACGATTAACCATACGAACTGAAATATGGGCAAGAGATAAAAAGATTAAAGGCAAGCAAAATAAGGCAATCAATCCTCCACAAATAATGGCTGATGGCACCATAATGGAAGGATAGTACATAGAAGCAAATAGAGAAATAAAAAGCAGAATAATACAAACTACTAATCGTGCAAAACTTTTACAGCCGTAATAAATACTAGGAGCTAATGATCCTGTAATTTTAAGGTCTTGAGCATCTTCATATAAAGCCATAGTTAACTCGGCTGTATTAGAGATATTTCTATAGTTCTTGGCCATAAGATCACCTCCTAAAAGTTCTTATATGTATATATAGCACATATACAAACAATAAAGGCACAATCTAATCTAGACTGTGCCCTTATCTAACTATACAAAACTATAAATAAATTTCTTTAGTCTTGCATGTTTAAGATATTTACTTGCTTAGCGTCAGAGCATGGCTTGGTCTCAATCTTACCAGCAATCCAAGCATTCTCACCTTGAGCCTTTAAGACTTCAACGCACTTGTCGGCCTCAGCGGCATCAACTACTACAAACATACCTACACCACAGTTAAAGGTACGGTACATTTCGTAAGTAGAAACATTGCCCTTGTTCTTTAAGAACTCAAAAATCTCAGGCCACTGCCAAGTAGAAGCATCAATAGTAGCAACAGCATCAGCTGGTAATACACGTGGGATGTTCTCCCAGAAACCACCACCAGTAATATGAGCCATTGCGTGAACGTCTACTTGCTTTAATAACTCTAATAAAGGCTTAACATAGATTCTGGTTGGCTCCATAACTGCGTCAGCTACAGACTTGCCAGAAGGTAACTTGTCCTCGTTTGGCTTAACCTCAGCTACCTTTAAAATGTGACGAATTAAGGAGTAGCCATTAGAGTGAGGGCCGCTAGATGCGATAGCAACAATAGTGTCACCTGCCTTTACCTTGGAACCGTCGATGATCTTAGAGGCTTCTACTACACCTACGCTAAAACCAGCTAAATCGTAATCACCAACTTCGTACATGCCTGGCATTTCAGCGGTCTCACCACCTACTAAAGCACAGCCAGCCATTTCACAGCCATTAGCAATACCAGTTACTACAGAAGCAGCAACGTCTACATTAAGCTTACCTGTTGCATAGTAATCTAAGAATAAAAGTGGCTCAGCACCTTGTACAATCAAATCATTTACGCACATTGCAACTAGATCTTGACCCACAGTATTGTGGCGCTCTAAATCAATTGCTAGACGTAACTTAGTACCTACACCATCGGTTCCTGATACTAAAACTGGCTCAGTATATCCCTTTGGAATACGAGTTAATGCACCAAAGCCACCTAAGCCGCCAATAACCTCAGGACGGGTTGTGCGCTTAACAGGGCCTTTAATACGCTCTACTAACTCCTCACCAGCATCAATATCTACACCAGCATCTTTGTAGGTTAAATTGGTTGCCATGTTCATTGCCTCAAATACATCAAGAAAAAATTGATGGCTAATTATACAAGATATATTGCAATATAGAGACATAAGTTGCCAAACTTATCGGCTTTTTTAACATAAAAACAGCAAAAATGCTTTTTAAATTGATATCTTTAAATCTCAAAAGCAATTATGGACTGTAAGTCATGATAATAATGGCATTGTAATTGCCTAAAATTCAAAGTTGAATTTACTCGTATGCTATTATTAGCTCATATAGCATTGTTTACTTGCCTTGCACTATGGCCTGCAAACAAGTAATTAGATTAGTTTACTTGATCCCTACAGCGACCTCATAGAGCACCTTTTATCTTATGAGAATAATTAAGGAAGCACTAATATGCTTAACTATAAGTTAACACTACTTGCCAGTTCACTTACTCTAGTGCTTGGCTCTTGCGCTGCAGCAAGTGCTCAACCTACTAATTATCAAATTACTTCTGTTAATCAAGAGCAAGCCAACTACACCATTGAGATGGCCCAGCAGCCTCAAAAAGCACAGATACAACCTGCCACTCAAGCGCCCGCCCCTGCTCAGGCACAGCCTGCCCAGACTGCCAAGGCAGCTCAGGCACCTGTAATGGAGCAGATTGATAAGCCAAGTCAGGCAGAGCTCAATAATCGCTCTTATGTAAAAGACCAGCTTTATCCTGCTACTAATGACAGCTATGGCCGTGGCGCTTTTACACCTGTTAACTCTAATGAGCAGATGAACAATAGCCAGCCTGGGTTTACTTTTGAAAACCAAAGTGCACCTAATGCCAATGCAGCTAATGCTAACAATTTGGGCCCTGAAAATGCTGAGACCTTAGGCGTATTAAATGGCGGCTATGCTACTGATCGTATTCAAGAGGTCAGTGTTCCAATTTTAACTACTTTTGATAATGCTGTTTTAGATGGCTTTAAGAGCTTAGAAAGTGGTATTACTTTAGGCATGGGACAAATTAGCAATCTAACTATTGATGAGATTGCACCTGCTTTACGTAGCTTTACCTCAGATGCTGATGGTAATTTAGTCTTACGTTTTAGCCTTCCTATGGCTGAGGCTATTTTAAAGAAACAAGGTGCCGCCTCCTGGCAAGGTCTATCTAATCCTGTATTAGTATGGATGGTAGGCTTGGATGGCCAAAGCAATGGCACTAATATGAGTGTAGTTAGTGGTCAAAATCTCTCTAGCTTTGCTCAGGCTATTATGGCAGCTACCCCTGATTACAAATACCGCCTAATGTTCCCTATTTTTGACTTAGAGGAAATGAATAAGGTTAAGGTCACTACTATTCTTGATCATGAGGATGAAGTGCTAACCAAAGCCTCAGAGCGCTATGGCGCAGACTTCTTTATTAGCGCAGCAATTAGTAGCGTTCCTAATGAAAGCGGCATGACTTTTAAGTGGAATTTATTTAATCGCTATGGAGAAAATATAGCCCAGTCTTCTATTTCTGGCTTAATGGATGAGGTAGCATCCTTAGGTGCGGGCGATATTGCACGTGCGCTAATGACCTATCAATCTAATTTAGAGGAAAAAGAGACTCCATCAGCCTTACGTCAAAACAATGTAGATATTGATATGTTAGGCCCTGGTGAGGGTTTTGTACGCTTACGTATTGCTAATGTTAAGAGCCTCCAAGATTTACAACATATTAGACAAGCCTTTGTAACTTATGGCTTTGATGGCGATATTCGCATTGTTGGTTATGACAATAATATGTTAGTAATGGAAGTTGCTACTAACTCCAGTGCCGATAACCTCTCTGGTACTATGCGTCACTCAGGTGAGTTCCAGTATATTTCCCCTTGGATCTTTAGCTTTACTGGCAATGAGTATATTCGTCCACCACATATGAGCAATTTAGGACCTGCCAATAAGGCACGCCCTAACTCTCAAATCAACCCAGACAATGTAACTCCAGCCTATAGCATCAATATCAAAGATGCTCGTGATGTTGGCCAAGGCGAGGGCTTACCTAATCGTAATGCCCCTGCAATTCAAGGTCGTACCTTGTAATAAAGCCTACAGCCTCAAGCTAACAGCTTAACAAAAGGGGAGTGAGCATATACTCACTCCCCTTTTGCTTATTTATTAATTAAAGATTCATCAAAAGCACGCTGTACCGAAATTTGCGAGACTCGAGCTTTAATGCGTTCACGGGTCAGCATATCAGAGCATTCTCTTAAAGCTTGAGAATATAAACTAATAGACTGCTGATAGGCAGCACTAAGCGCATAAATTTCACCTCTGGTTTGCATAGCAGCGCATTTGTCTCTAGTTTTACTTTGGGCATACTCAAGCAAGCTTAAAGCTAAGACATCCTTAGGCTTTTTGTTAAGATAATTGTTTAGCAATTTGATGGCCTTATCAAATTGAGCTGTCTCATTATAAGCACTAGCTAAATTGACCACTACTACTTGGTTGTTAGGCATAATGCGATATTGACCAAGCAAGCGATCAATAGCAGCTGAGGCGTGACCTCGCTTTAAATCGATATCAGTTTTTAAGTCTAAAACAAATAAGCTATGGTTAAGAGTGCTAGGCAATTTATCTAAATAAGCTAAAGCATTTTGATATTGCTCCAGCTCAAAACTTACTAAAGCTAAGGCATAGTTAATATAAACAGAGCTCTTCTTATCAAGGTTTTGCTTTAAGACCTCTAATAATTGCTCATAATCAGCCTTGGTACTCAAGCCCTCATAACGCACTAAAATTCTAGCCTGAGCCATATCATAATCAGGATTAGTGGAATTCTTTCTACTTGGATATTGGCTAGCACGTGTTTGGGCCTCAGCAACACGAATCTCAGATAAAGGGTGATCTATGAGCAGCGTAAATACAGGATTAATATTACCCTGTTGTGAGAGCAGGCGCTTAAACATATCCACAGCGCCATAAGGATTCATACCTGCTTTATACAAAAGGGCTATGCCGATACGATCGGCCTCATATTCATTATCTCTCGTAAAATTAATACGGCTTTGTAATTGAGCTCCCATGGTAGTGGAAACAGCGGCCATACCTATAGCAGGATTAACAATAGACATCACTACTGCACCTATTAAACCTGCCATGGACAATTGATTAGCTACCACCATACTTTCTACAAAGCGGGCAATATGTCTTTGAGTAACATGAGAAATTTCATGAGCAATAACTGAGGCAAACTCATCTTCAGTTTGTGCATATTTAAATAAACCCGTATGAATAGCTACCTTACCACCTAAAAAGGCAGAAGCATTTAAAGTGCTATCTTTTACGACGAAGAAGTTAAAAGGAAAGTTTACATTATCAGCATGAGAGAGGAGTTTATTACCTAAAGTAGTCACATACTCATTAAGCACAGGATCATCTAAAACAGGTAAATAAGCTCTAGCACTGCGCATAAAGAAATCACCAAGAGCCATTTCTTTAGGCACACTAATACCTCTTACACCAGCTGTGCCTAGTTGAGGAATCATAATATCCTCATATGAATTGGCATAAGCATTAGTAGCAATAGAGCTTAAGCCCAAACAACTAGCCACACTCAAGGCAACTACTTTAAGCTTAAGAGATTTAAATGTTCTTAGTGCTTTGTGCATAAATCCACCACCTGGCCTAAAAGCAAAGACATTGTCTTAATTATACAAAGCTTTTTCTTAGCAAAATCAACAACAGCCCTAATGGGGCACGCCCCTTAATAATAGCAATCATAATTTAGCCACAAGACAGCACCTAACATACTAAGCTCTTAAAGATGACAAGCTATGGCCATAGAGCCAAATGGCCAGATGGCCAAAGGCTATAGTCCATAGGCCATAGAGCTCAACGGCCCCTAAGTCCCTATGGTCTATGACTCCATGGGCCTATGGCCCTGCTTACAAGCTTTACCAGTCTTTGATCTGTACTAGCTATATAGATAGATAGCTTAAAGATGGCTTTATTTAAGCCGTTTTTACAGCAAGTACTATTAATATTGCTGTTAGTAAGATAGACTATCATTCGCTATTTTGTTTCATTTATCATTAGTTTTTTATACAAAAGCTGTAATTTTTAGAGCCAGGAACTCTCATTAGGCATGTTCACTCTATTACAACGCTGGTATCAGCGACACTTTTCCCAACCTGGAACGATTGAGTTTGCTCTTGTTTTAATTGTTAGTTTTATTATTGTTTACTACTTTATGTGGCTAGTAGGCCCTATTGTGGTAGCGCTGTGCTTTGCCTTTTGCTTAGACTGGCCTGTAGTAGCCATGCAAAATCGCTTTGCGCTTTCTAGAAAAATAGGCTCTATCATTGTTATGCTGGTTTTTAGCTCCTTGCTAACTTTAACCACTATTTGGTTAGTACCAAATGTAGTTAAGCAAGGTGCTGAGTTTTATAACTCTATCGTGGCTTTTAGCATGGATGATGGCTCACATAAAAGCAAAAACCATAATGAAGTAACAGGTGCAACCCCTGTCAGCTCCAATAAAGAGCTAGTCTTTGATGAGAGTAATATCAGTCCTAAGATTAATAAACCATTAGCCACTGGCTCTCTTGGCGGTGCCTTAGCTCAAAACGATCCCAAACATTTAGAAAGTGCTAATAGCGCCCACTCAGCTAGCAGCGCCGCAGGCAGCGCTGCAGGTAACCCTGCTAGCAATGCCACTAGCAGTGCCGCAGGCAGCGTAGCAGGCGATGCTTTAGCTAGTAACAAGAGTGATAGCCAAATAGGTAAGGACAAGGCTGAGGATAAAGCTGAAGCTGGAGCTACAGTTGAGGTTATCGCTGAGGCTAAAGCTGGGGATGGGGATGAGGATGATAAACAAAGTGCCAATACCCAAAGAGAGACTACTATTGTTTATATAACCCCTACTAATAATGACCATAATAGCCATAATTTGAACTCTAATGAGCAAATGGTCAAGGCTGTAGCTAATGCTGCCATGGTGGCTGCAGAAATTGAACAGGCTAAAAAGAAAGAACAGACATCAACAGCATCTAGCGATAAAGACTCAAATGAAGGCCCTGACTACCATATTACTTTGATTAATGGTGCAGGCAATATTAGCTTAGATAGCAATGATGTTAATCAATTTACTATGACAGCCAACGATTTTGATAATCGCCTGGCTAAACAACTATATGATGTAGTGCTAAGTATGCCTGAGCCTCTGCCTAGCATGTTAACTTTAAATTTGATTAAAAATAGTGTTCGATCTGCTCGTGTGGCTGCTACTAATAAAATGGCCGATGTGATGCGCACTCAATTAATGCCATCAGTAGTTAATGCCTTTACTTGGTTAGTCTATGCTCTGATTGTGCCTATTTTTACTTTCTTAATGCTCTATAACAAAGAACTACTACAAAATAGAGCTAAGATCTTTATTTTGCCTAATAATCAACAATTAATGAGAAAGTTCTGGCCAAGCATGCATGCTCAAATTGCAGGCTACATTAGAGGCAAGCTCATGCATATTACCATTATTGCTATAGCTAATACTTTAGCCTTTATGCTTTTGGATATGAATTACGCTCTGTTATTAGGCGTAGGTGTAGGCTTATCAGTAGTGATACCTTATGTAGGTGCTGTGATTATTGCTGTACCTGTAGTGATGGTTGCTATCTTCCAATTTGGCTTTTCTAGCACTTTAATTTGGGTACTAATCATCTACACCATTATTCAATTATTAGACAGTAATGTCCTAACCCCTATGCTCTTTTCTAAAGCCATGAATTTAGATGCTTTTTCTATTTTGGCTGCTATTTTAATCTTTGGTAATTTATGGGGCTTTTGGGGCGTATTCTTTGCTATTCCTTTAGCAACCTTTGTTAAAACTCTGATTGTAGGTTGGCCAAATGCCGAGCCCAGCCACCCAGACGAACAAAGAATTTAGCGCAAGGTCTAAGCCCTAAAAGCAGCGCCTCTGGGCGCAGCTGAGGCGCAAGCGCCAGCGCCAGCCTAGCGCCTGAGCCTGTGCCAGCTTCTAAGCTAGCGCTGGAGCGGGCGCTGGTAAGAAAAATAAAAGCCCGTAATACTTAATAAGTAATACGGGCTTCTTTTTAGCAAAGTTTTAGCCTATTAATACATAATGGTATAGAGCTTACGACGGAAGGCGCTTTGGTTTGGATCGCCATCCATGGTGCTTAAAATATCCATAAAGGTCTTTTTAACCTCTTCTTTAGCTAAACTAATCTTAAGCTTAGCAAAGAGAATATTTAAAGCCTCTTCTTTCTTACCAGCATCAGCAAGGGCAATAGCATAGGCTACCGCATTTTCATCAGAGTCATCTTGCTCAAACTTAGCTTGTAACTCTAAAAGCTCTGGAGAGTTTTGGGCTTGCTCTGCCAAGGTAAGAGCAGAAATTAACTGCTGGTACTCAGGAGATTGTTTCTCCTCACGACCTAAATTATCTAATAACTCATGGGCAGCCTTGGTATTCTTAACGCCAATGAGCATACGAGCATAAATAAAGCGATAGCTTAAATTAGAATTATCAAGATTAAAGGCCTCACTAGCTTTAGCTACAGCTACTGATAAATCACCAGAGGCCTCAGCTTGTAGTGCCTCTCTCATTAAGAGATCGCCTGCACTTGGAATAAATTGATTTAAAGTCTCTTGTAAATTAGTGATGATATCCTGACCCTCTAACAGAGCAGCAGGCATACCCTGATCAATAACTACTAAGGTAGGAACAGTACGTAATTGTATTTGACTAGCAAAAACTTGCACCATGCGATCTTGCAGATCGCACATTACTAAAGACACATACTCATTAGTATCAGAAATAGCAGAGGTTAAAGCTGTTTTAGCACTATCACAAGATGGGTCTTGGTCAAAGAATAAGCAAAATAATGGCTTTTGCATGGAGGACTTTAAAGTCTGCTCAAAGTTTTCCTGAGTTAAATACATTTTTAGTTTAAATCCTATATTACTATCGTAAGAAACGGTTAAGATCGCGGGTAGCCTCAATCAAATTCTCTAAATTTGGCCGTACTTGCAAACGCTCGCTATGACTTTCTACATAAGACTCGCCATCTTGAGAATAGATTACATTATCATCTTTACCCACTAAAATCAGCATTTGAGAGTTATCTACTATCAAGAACTCTCTTTCACCTAAATTCTTTAAATTTAAGCCTAAAGTATAGTTACCAGAAGGAGTAGTAATACTTACTACATCCTGAGCTACAGTAGCAAAAATATCAATATGAGAAGATAAGATCTCGTTATTGCGAGCCTTTCTTTGCTCATCTGGCCACAGCACGATCATTGGTACATGTTGTACTACCCGATCAAAGCGCTGATTACCACTCTTAAGTAAGCTATTACCCTCGGTTGAGGTTATCACTACAGTGGTATTTTTTAACAGCCCACTATCCTCTAAAGCCTCAATAAAGGTTCCTAACATGGCATCTACATAGCGTAGATTATGCTCATAAATAAGCATAGAGCGAATTTGTGCATCGCCTGCAAATAAGTAATTATCCTCTGAATAAGAAGGAAGCTGACATTGAGCATTTTCAAACCAAGCACCATAACGATCAACAATAGCATCGTTAGAACTTAGGTGCTTATTAGTATCTTTAAGCTTTTTGGGCTCTTGTTCTTTGGGCAAGACTACAGGGTCAATCACATTAATATCATGCAAAAGCTCATCTTTAGTAGTTAAAGTTTCCTCAGTTAAGACATTATCTTTAACAGGTAAACAATCTTGGAAGAAAGACTCCTCTTTACGCAAGTCATTTACTACCAAAGTCATAGCAAATGGCCTTGGATCTTGCACGCTATAAGAATGGATCTGCTCTAAAGCATTAATAAACATCTCTTTAGCATTATGATTAACGCTTAATTGTGGAGCTCTCAAGGTAGAGTTGTTCAGCAAATTACGATAATAAGCGTTTTTCTTTACTAAAGGATTAGCCGTATCATCATTAGGGCTAAGTGCTTCTAAGCCTTGCTTATCACTAACTAAAATACGTCGTACATAATCTTGGCGATACATTTCATCTACAGTAACAGGCAAGATATTAGATGAGAACAAGGCACGACGGTATTGCAGCGGCAAGCCATAATTTAAAGAAAACACATTATCAAGCTCATTAGGATAGAGTAAATAATGCTCCTCGAAACTTTGCCCCTCATCTTTAAGAGCTAACAATTTAGGAGTATTTTCACTACTCATATCGCCATAAGAAAAGCGATTGATAGTAATAACTAATAAGTTCTGAGCTTTAGCACTATCATCAATATTAATAGCTGATAATGGATAGCGAATGTACTCGCCTTTGGTAACAGATTCGTAATTAAGCTCGTCTTCACTAAGCCAACCGTGAGAGCTCAAAAATGACTTAGCTGTCATTGGATAATGAGCAGGGAAGGTTGAGCGTAATAAAGTAATACGGTCATACTTGTAAGCATCAGCCCAAATATGTATTAAATGCGAGCTAATAAAACAAGCACCAAGAATTAATAAAATAGATTTTACTAATTTTGGATGATGGGCCTTATACAAAGAATGAGTAGTAATCTTGGCAAAAGCATACTCAAGACCAGCAACAATAGGCACAGCTATGAAGAGGAAATTGTAATTTAGTCCTGTATCAAAATTTAACTCGCGCAAAATGAGGTTAATGGCCGTATAACTCAAGTGCACTTTAACCATTAAATAAATCTTGAGATCAAACAAGACTACAGCATGGCAGACCACAGCTAAAATTACTGCCAATACTCGGTAATATCTAAAATTGCCAATAAAAGCCAGGGGAAAGAAGATCACCAAAAAGACCACAATAGTTAAAAAACTCATGTGGCCCAAGCAGGTCAAAACCAGGTAAACAAAACTTAAAAAGTTTGGTGATGGTGGGGCGGCATATACATAGCCAAAGCCTAAAAAACAGCTTAGCAGTATATTGATAAAGATAAAGTAATGCCCCCAAGAAAGCGAACGTGAGACCTGCTCTCTATAGGAGAAACGTTTAAATGGGTTTAATTGTACGGCCATAGCAAGCAAATACCTTTGCTCTATTTTGATAAGCAAAACCAAACTACAGCCTTACCTAGCTGTAAGTGTTCTTTGCATGAATTTTAGCACAATTAATCTAATAGCTAAGCTTAGCAAGCTGACACAGGTCATACGTTTAACAATTTAGATAGTGTCTAAACCTTACTTAGTTCCTAAGACTAATATTCATACTATTCTATATATCTGCTTTAGCACATAAGCTAGTTAACCTTTGATTTGCGCTTATCTAGGCCAAAAATCATCCAATTAAGCAAAACGTGATCTACTAGACATTTTTTTATAAAAACACCTACCAAGCCTTATTACATCAGGCTGCGCTCACCAATTTCATACCTATACTTTTAATACTAACCATAGCGTGCTCCCAGTCCTGCTCCCACCTCCTTTTTACAATGGCCAGATAGAAAAAAGAGTAGAGGCTTGTTTGATGCATTTACAAGCCTACTTTTAAGTTATCAATACTAAAGTAGCTTTAATGGTGCAGCTATGTCTTACTTAAAAACTATTGAAGAAATTGCCTCTAACTATGCTCGTAAACTGGGAGTAAATGTTAAATTTGCCTCCAACTTAGCTTATAGCACCCAAGATACCATTGTTTTACCACGATTAGAGCAGCTTGACGGCATATCTGAGCGCTTGTTATATGGTCTTATGACTCATGAGGCTGGACATATTCACTATAGTGACTTCAAGGTATTTGGCACCATTACTAATCCTATTTTGCAAGAAATGGTTAATGCCTTAGAAGACTGCCGTATTGAATATCTGATGGGAAAAAACTATATCGGAGCTTTTGAGAATTTAAACTTTGTTAACCAATGCATATATTGCAAGCAATGGGAGCAACATTTTAAGCAAGCCCCTAAGAGCAAAATTAAGCTTATTATTTTGTATTTAATTGTCCAAACTCAAGCTTATAGCCTGCACTATAGCAATGCTGATGAATTAGCTTTACTGCTAAAGGAAGAACTAAGCTGTTTAATCAATCCTGAAAAAGTAGCGCTCTTAGAGGACTTTACTCATGATGTGGTGGCACAAGCTGATACTAATGGTATTTATCAGCTTGTAAGTGATATTTATGAGCTTTTTGCTACCGAAAACTTCTTTGTACCTAATTTTGAGCGCTTTGTACTAGCCAATAATACTAATAGCACCTTTGATCTCAATAATGCTAAAGCCTTAGCTAAGCTGTATGGACAATCATTTAGCGCTCCTACCTTAGGCCCACAAAAAGAAGCTTTAGATATTTGTTCTTGTGAAAGTCTCATTGCAAAATCAGGTCTTAACCTTAGTGAAAGTGAGGTCAACGAGCAATTTATTCCTGAATTTATTGCCCCTTCCATCCCTGAATATAACGATGATATCGTTAATCTTAAGTACATGGTGCAATGTACCTCTCTTGATGATATCAACCAAAGCCATGAACTATCCAATAATGCTGTAGGTAATTTGCAAGAAGCCTCTTTTTTATGCAAAAGCACAGCTAAACGTGAGCGCATTTACAACCAGAATTTTCCGCTTGCCAGCTTCACAGACCAGCTACAAACATTGCTTAACCTAGACGAGCAAAACTCAAGTACCAGCCCTAGCGCACGAGCTAGCGCTGGCTCTTGCGCTTGCTTGAACGCCAGCTCAAGCGCTGCATCTTGCTCTGGCGCTAACGCCAGTGCTAACACTAAAGATGGGCTTGGCTCTGCTGCAAAGACAAAGGCAAATACCAAGCTTAAGGGCAAAGGATCTAATAATGACACTGATAAGTGCATTGACCACACCAAAGATCATTGCGCTCCTCTGGATATGAGATTTAATCCCCTTTATGGCCCTTATAAAGATAAAGTAAGCCTACTTAAGGCCATCAACTTATACCAACTTCATTTAAGACTTAATTCTGATACTTACACTGACTCTAATAGCCAGGAATTTATCAAGCATAATTTTAATGTTTTAACTAATGAAATAGAGCTTACCCCTCAAGAGCAAGATATTTATGAGAGATTAATTAAGCCTAATTTATCGCTAGAACTAGCCACCCGCATTTTATTAATGCAAGTAGCTAATCCTATGCGTTATCGCATGCTCTTGCGCTATGTAAACCTGCCTCACTTTTACCAAAGTACTGAGGATATTGACGCTTTTGTAAACATTCAAAACCAGCGCTTAGCATATATTAATAAGTTAAGAGCTATCGAGATTAATGCTCCTACTACTTTCTATGACATGAAAGAGTTAACCACTCTTTTTAGAAAAGACTTTAACTACTTAAAGACCTATTACTCTAAGAAAAATAATCCCGTTATTGTGGCCAATATTCTAGAGGCAATTAGTGAGCGTAACTGTTATATCCCTACTTTTATCTACGATCAAAGCTTTGATGAGACCAAGCTTTTATCTTTAGACTCTGGCTATCACTTTAAATCTAAGCCTAATAGCTTCCAAGATGAAATCATACTCAAGCTTATGCATCAACGTTTAGCTGCTCAATACCAGCGCAAAGAGGCTATTTTAAAAGAGCTCAATCTTTATGATGAGTACAACATTGATCCTAAATTAACTATTGATCCTTTGTTATATTGTAAAGATAGCAAGGGGCGGGTGTATCTTAAATACTACTATGAGCGTACCTTAGCTGCTCTTAGCGCTTGGTTACAATGTGGTCTTAACGATCAACAACAAACCATACCTATGGTAGTTGATCGCTACTTTTTTGTGCCTATTTCTAACTATCATCGCTTGCACCACAATTTTGTTTACCGTGGTAAGGCTACTCATAATAGCAACCAAAATAAAATGGCTAAAAGTGCTAATGGCCACTTTATTGATGAGCTTTTTAGAAATACCAAAGCTCTCTCCTCCTGGTCAATCCAGACTAATCCTATTAGTGAAACTAGTGCCTTTGGCCAAAAGTCACTAGAGGAGTTAGAGCAAGGTTATAAGCGCTTGTCTATGGAGCAAAAGAGAGCCAACTCTCTTTACATGCGCTATACCCGATTTATTAATAATATAGCTTTTAGCAATAACCAAGAGCAGTGTAATTTCCACAAAACACTCTTAAACCACTATGAAAGTCATAGCCTCAATTTAAGAGATCCTCGTGCTGAAAATTCCTTTACTGATGCCTTAGTAGAATATTACTTTGATATTTACCAAGAGCTCTTTGATGGTGAGCCAAATACTACCCCTAACCCTAATCAGAATAGTAGTCCCAACAATCTTTTAGAAAACTACCGCTCTGATTTGGTCAAAGCTCTGCCTCAAACTAATAACTCTATGGAGTCGGTAAATTCCAAGAGCCAGAGCTCATCGCAACAGCAGCATTGTTCCTTACCTAAAATCACTTTTGATGCTTTAAGAGAAAAGGACTTTAATGCCTTGTTGTGCAACCTTAGTCGTTCTCGTGATTCTAATAGCGCTAGCTGGCTTCGTAATAAGCAACATATTTACGATAGGTTAAGTGACCAACAGGTAAAGACCTTTATCAATGGCTTACTCAAAGAGGAGCAAAAGCATTTTATTGCTGATGTAGTTAAAAATCTTGGCAAGTTAAGAGAACTGCTAAGCGAGCGTTTAATTGCTTATTTTAGTGCGCAAGAAATTTCTAATTCTCACGGCAAGAAAATTGATATGATAAAAGCTCAGTTTATTGAACTGGGCGAGCAAAAGATCTTTAAGCAAAAAGAGATGGTGGCTAAAACTGATACCTTGGTTCATTTATTAATTGATGTTTCTAGCTCCATGAGTTCTAAAGAAAACTTTTTTGATAAAGAACTCAAGTTTAATCCTGATAGCGCAGGCTATATTGCCTGCCAAAGCGCTTTAAACATAGCTTTATGCTTACAGAACATCGATAAAGTAAGTTGTGAGGTTACCTACTTTCCAGGAGCTGCCCCTGATGAGCCTTATCTGCAAGTGCTTTATGAGCATGAAAAGGCCAGTGATCAGGCTAAGTACTTCTTACAAATACCACGCTATTACACGCCTACTGCTTTAGCTATTAACTATGCTTTGCAACGCATGAAGCATCAGGAGTATAGACGCAAAATCATCATTCTCATTACTGATGGTATGCCTGATAGCCCTTTGGACACCGTTAAGGCCTTTAATCAAGCTAAAAAGCAAAAGGTTGAAATTTATAGCTTAGGTATTTTCACTAACGACAACATTATCGGACTGATAAAAAGCATTTTCCCCGATATTACCACTTTAAAAGACTACCACGAGCTACCTGAGGTTTTATCCCACCTCATAGCCCAGCGCTTTGCCAATAACTAAGCAAGCGCCCGCCCCTATCCTACCCTGCACCGCAATGCCCCGTAGAGCGGTGCAGGCTAGGGCCAGGGCCAAGGCCAAAATGTCCCTTGGCCATTCTTGGCCCATGTCCTGTTTGTATTACCTGTATTTAATCACTATGGAGGATATAGGCAGCCTAGCACGCTGACCTAACATATTATGAGCTTATCAACTATTTTTCTTGAGCACCCACTAAACCCATTAGAGCTCAATCTTGATTTAGACGAACGTTTAAGACGATATCAGCTTAAAAATCAGGTGCCTAATATGGCTCAGCAATCTGACTATCAAGCTGTATACGAAAGCTGCGACCAAGTAATAACACCACCACCTAGCAAGCTAAAACAGCATTTTGAGCGCTTTACCAATCTGTGTATGACTCATCTTAATAAGATTATTGGTCTGTCACTAACCTTGTTTGTTTTTTGCTTTGCCATCTCTGCCTATGTGGTTTATTTAGAGCCCATGATCTATAACGGCCCTAATCACTTACAAGAACTAGCAGACCTTAAAAGCAGCCAAGCTATAACTGAGCATAGCACTGCCGTGCCTGAGAGCAGCTTAGCTATGAGCGAGAGCAACTCAGCTATAAATGAGAGTAGCACTGCCGCGCCTGAGAGCAGTCTTGTGGCCCCTAAGAGCAGCACAGCTGTGAGCGAGAGCAGTACTGTTGAGAGTGAGTGCGGAGCTAATGGCCCTAAATTAAGCTCATTGAACTAATTAGGAGAGTCGATTATGGCTGTAACTAAAAAACGCTACTTGCATCATTACGTATTAACCATGCGTATCTTTCCTAATGATGAACAAAAGAACATTATTGCTTCTAATATGCTGGCCTATAAAACTATCTACAACTATTACGTTTCTAATGGCATTTTTTGCTCTAGAGTAGGCTTAGAGAACTTGCCTGAAATGTTAGTAGATCAACAGATTAATCTTGATGATATCGAGCCTTCAGTGATTCAAAATGCGATCTCTAAGTATCAAAAAGATTGGACTACCTTTTTAAGTAACCCTGCTCTTAATCCACCTAGCTTTATCAATAAAGAAAGCTTTCAATTAACTGCCAAATACCCTCAAGAAGGGGACATTATTCCTACGATTTTTAATAGTTCCTGCTGCTTGCAGCCCCCTAAAGGTAAATTCCTTAATTTACCTAAAATAGGCAAGGTAATTAGTACTGGTTCTCGTCAAATTGTAGAGAATATTTTAAATATGAAGGAGGTCTTGGTAGGAAGGGTAATGGTTTATCAAGATTTGCCTAAATACTACTACACTAAGCTCTATTTATCCTCAAACTGCTCTTTTAGATAGCTAAGACACTTAGGTTTTAGTAGTTGAGCTTGGATGGAGATTACAACATGGAGGGAAGTTATTTTAAACGAGCTTTGGATTATGGCTACGCAATTGACCCTACCAAGCTCAATGAAGTGCACTTAGCTGAGCTAAGTCTATGAAGCTGTTTTTTGAGGGAAAATCCCCCAAAGGCTACTAATGGCCTTTGGGGGTTATTATTTTTAGGCCTTTAAAAAAGGATCGTTCATATCGATCTCTTCAAGATCACACTCCATAGTATAAGCATCCTCAGCAGGATGATCTGAGGTAGCAGGATAATAGTTCTTGCGAGTTCCTATGATTTCAAAGCCATAGAGATCATATAAATATAAGGCTACTTCATTAGTAACTCCAACCTCTAAAAAGCAGCTTGTAGCCCCAAGCTCTTTACTTAATTGTAAGCTCTTTAACAACAGCTTATGGCCAAAACCTAAGCCCTGGTATTTCTTTAAAATACCAATGGTATAAATCTCAGCAGAATCATAGACAATACAAATAATACAAAAACCAATGAGCTCCTTGTTCAGATAAAGACCAATACAACGGCAATTATCGTTAAAACAAGAAATGAGAGAATCATAAGTCCATGGATCATAATGAGCATTGGCATCAATAAGCAAGAGCTGCTCAATCTCCTCTTCTGAGGGTTCACTAATTATGTTCCAAGTAAGATTTTCTTTTAGAGCGTGACGACGAGATCCCATAATTATTATTTATCCTCAATATCTGCTATTAATTAGCCTTTAGCGCTTAAATTAATGTTTCTAAAACTAAATTCAGCTTTAAGCCACTTCCATAATGACTGCTTATCAGCACCATAGACAAAGACATGATCGCTAGGTAGAGGATCAAAGCGATAAGGAAGCAAAATAATGTCATTCCTATCGTATAGGCACATGTTATTGAATAGCATAATCCTAATACCACGAACAGCGAGTGTTTTCATTAAATTATGAAGATAATCAAATCTCTGATCTATCATGATATACAAATCAGCATCAGGTCTATAAGTTAAGCCATTAGGCAATGGCTGTTCCCAATACTGATCTTGCGTACTTGGAGCTACATAATTGCCATAAAAAGCGCCCATATGAGGTCTAGGAGCTACAGGCATGTTCATATAATTAAACTGCTGCCCCTGTCCCATAGCCATCATAGCTCTTTGTTGTTGCTCCATGGCAATTTGTTGCTCTAGAGCCATTTGCTGAGCCCAAGCTCTTTGAGCTGCATTAGCGGCTGGATCAAAGGCATCATATGGCATTCCATATTGAGGCCCTTGAGGAGCTCCATATTGTGGCCCATTAGCACCATATTGAGCTTGAGGGCCTTGTGGAGCACCATACTGTGGCCTATTACTACCTTGTGGGCCCATGGCACCATATTGAGCTTGAGGGCCTTGTGGAGCGCCATACTGTGGCCCGTTAGCTCCTTGTGGGCCCATAGCACCATATTGAGCTTGAGGCCCTTGAGGAGCACCATACTGTGGTCCGTTAGCTCCTTGTGGGCCCATAGCACCATATTGAGCTTGAGCTCCTTGTGGGGCACCATAGTGCGGCCAGTTACCACCTTGTGGGCCCATAGCACCATATTGAGCTTGAGCTCCTTGTGGAGCGCCATAGTACGGCCAGTTACCACCTTGTGGGCCCATAGCGCCATATTGAGGGCCATTGGCCATTGGCATATTCATAGGTGCGCCCATAGAACCTTGAGTTCCATATTGAGCTCTATTAGGCACAGCATATGGCGGCATATTGCCACCTTGCGGGCCCATAGCCCCATATTGAGCGCCATTGGCCTCAGGAGCTCCCATCTCACCATACCTAGGATCATTTTGAGGCTTAGCAGACATTGGTACTGTACCTTGACTATAGCCCCTGACCTGACCTCTACCTTGTCCCTGACTATGGCCTTGGCTAAAGCCTTGGGCTTGGGCCTGATGCAAGCGCTGGCGCTGCTGTTGGCCATAGCCTTGATTCTTGCCTAGACGCTGAGGTAGCCCTTGGCCTTGTGATTGATCAAAGCTAGAAGTTGACCACTGACCTTGAGCATTATCACTCATGGTACGAGCTGCATTAGCCTGGGCTTGAGCCTGAGCCTGAGCTTGCCTGTCATATATATAAGATACGTTGTTAGGCGCATTTTGGCTTCTATTAGCCATATTAGGGGCGGGCGCTGCTACAGCTTGTTGCTGATGATTAACTTGATTGCCCCCTAAAGACTGCACAGACAATGGAGCCACCTCAGAAGACTGAGTCTGACGGCCATCAAGTGCTATCTTGGAGCTATTTGTCTCTGGTAGCGCACCAATAACTTGTGCTGTACCAGGAACGCCTGGAACACTAGTAACACCCTGAGTTGCCACTCCTATAGGCATAGCCTCTGGTACAGCGCTAGGAGCTTGAGCAATAGCAGGGCCTTGGCCTTGAGCCTGGCCTGGAGCTGGTAAGCTGTTGAGCTTGGTCTCAAGATCATAAATTTCATGATTAAGGCCATTAATATTGTCTTGGCAAGCGGCTATATCATTCTTAAGCTGAGCTTGGTTACGAGTACAATTGTTTTGTTCTGTGACCAATAGGCTCTTAATGGATGCTATGTTGTTGCGCTGCACCTGGAGTGCTTGCTCATTTAGCTTGCCATCTGTAGGCTGATTTTGCTTGAGCTTTGCGCTCTTAGCATCATTTTCAGGCACCACCTTACTCTCAGTCTCGACTATAGATGGTGAGCTTAAAGGCCCTGATGATTGCTCAAGGTAATCTTCAGGCACTACAGCAAATACTGTCGATGGATTTACTTTCCAGGTAATATTAGTTTTTCGCATAATGAGCAATAGTTAATCAGGGCATATTATTGTCAATATCAGACATAGGAAAGCACACGAATACAATAAAGGCGCTCTTTCCTATATCCGCTACCAGATAAGGCCATAAGACCAAACCCTACTCATAAAACGACTAAGGCTTGGCCATATCACTAATAACAGCTTGAGCTCTTATTTTTTAACAGGCAAGATCTCGATCCAGTAATCATCAGGATCATGAATAAAGTACAAGCCCATCTTTTCATTTTCGTAACAAATGCAGCCCATTTCTCTATGGAACTCACGCACTTGATCATAGTCTTCGCTAACACGGAAACATAAGTGGCTCTCGTTATCACCAAGCTCATAAGGCTCAGTACGATCTTTTAAGTAGGTAAGTTCAAGAGCAAAGCCAGTTTGCTGATCACCAAGATAAACTAAAGTAAAAGAACCATCGGAGGCTTCCTTACGACGCACTTCCTCTAAACCTAAAGCTTCCTTGTAAAAAGCAATAGAGCGGTCAAGATCAGTGACATTAATATTGAAGTGATCAAAACGAGCTGTAATCTTCATGAAAAAATCCTCAGAAAACTAAGTTAAGCTGTTTAATTTTAACTTTAATTTGAGCCTATACCTAAAAAATTACTCTTATTTTAATCTTACGCACCAAAGTTAATAAGAGCACAATCTCCGCTGTTATGAGGGAGCCAAATTTGCAACTGCTCTTTAGAGGCGCTCTTAGACAAGCTAAGATTATAGATACGCTCTTTACCCTCTTGATCATAGCTAATAGGACAGGAGCTAAAGAGTTCATTTGATTTGAGCTCTGAGAGTACCTCTTGTGGCTTTTCAATCACATGCATAGGGACTAACAACTGATAGTTAATCTTGGCAAAAAATTCTTGTGCACCTGCGGCAATATTCTTTTGCATACGAGGATCAACAGGAAATAATACGACATCAAAATAAGACTCGTGACGCTCAATAAAAGCTAACTCTTTTAAGAAAAAGTCATGAGCTTGAGTTATTTCTTGAGGCGTGCTTTCCTCTTGCCAATGCCAATAGTTAAAATCGCCAGCATGAAATAAAGAAAAATTATGTTCAGGCACATGAACAGCAAAAGAGCTGCCCACATCAGTGGAGCCATAGGCGTTAATTTTAATTAAATCATCCTGATAGCTTTCACCTTTGGCAAGAAAAGTAAGCTCATTGACATAAGGGGCACAAACTTTACGACGATATTTTAAGATATCACTGGATAAAATGAGCTTTACCTCAGGGTAAGTACTCTCTTGTGCTCGTCTTGCTTTGGCATAATCCAAGATCTTAAAAATAAAAGGCAAGAAATGATCTTTATGAAAATGGCTTGCTAACACATAACAAGGCTTATCTAAATTCACAATTAAAGAGCCTAAAGTGCCTGGATTGGAAGTATTAGGCGCAGAAATCTCTAAGCTTTCAAATTTTTCTATGTCATCTTGCTCGACTAATTGATCGCTACCTAAAGGGCCAATGGCTCTGGCTAAGCCACCCTTGTCATAAAAGCTTGAACTAAGATCATAGCCATCAAGAAAATAATCAAATACTACATAACACTTCTCACACTCAAGTAAAAAACCGCTGTGATAAAGATAAGTTAGCTTCATAAAATTCACGCCTTTTAGAATGTGCCAATACTTACAGAAGCCATAGCTCTGCTCTTGTAAGAGGCAAGAGCTGGGACTGTGCCCTTATGCTTGCCAAAGGCAGGCCGTTAGGCTGTGCTCTGATGCTTGCCAGAGGCAAGCTGTTAGGCTGTGCCCTGGCGCTTGCCTTGTGGTCTTAACTCTTAAATGACTATTATGCTAAACATAGTTCTTATGACCAGTATTAGCCAATGATTTGGCAGCAAAACTTGTTGTAATAATAGCAAAAAGAGCCGTGCAAAAAGTGAGCTGATTAGCAATAAGGATTTTTGTGAGGTGATTAGGTGTGGGCTATAGCTGATAATGAGGTTTAATAGAGATGAGCTTAATTGCAATAATTAATTTGCTATGGCCCAGAAAAGAAAAAACCCCAATTAAGGGGCAATTTATTAATTGGCAGGAGCGGAAGGACTCGAACCCTCAACCGTCGGTTTTGGAGACCGCTGCTCTACCATTAGAACTACGCTCCTGCAATGTGCGCATATTATGCACAACTTTATATTGAGTGTAAAGTGTTTTTTAAAAAATTCTTAAAAAACTTTAATACTAGTGAACAAGTTGAGCTATCAATACCGTATCTATGCGCTTTTGATCACGATCATAACTTTATTTTTGTTGTAGCTAATTTTTTTCACTCTGATTTCTGTATAATGAGTTTTTCAGGAACAGCGCATAATGATGTTCTTGAGAACCCACCTTGCCTGTTTCCGCACTGTTAAACTGTCAACAGTAGGGAAACTATCCATGACCAATCCCCTCTTCCAAAAAGATATCATCTCAATTTCAGAGTTTTCTCGCGATCATATTGACCATGTCCTTGAAACTGCTCTTTCTTTAAAAGCTAATCCACGTAATGACTTGCTCGCTGGCAAACTCATTGGTGTAACTTTTTTTGAAGGCTCCACTAGAACTCGTTTGTCTTTTGAAACCGCCATTCAGCGTTTAGGTGGTAAAGTAATTGGCTTTGCCGATGCCTCCAACACTTCTTTAGGAAAGAAGGGTGAGACTTTAACAGACTCTATTCGTATTATCACCTCTTATACTGATGCTTTAGTAATGCGTCATCCTAAAGAAGGTGCTGCTCGTTTAGCTGCTGATATTTCTCCAGTACCAGTAATTAATGCTGGTGACGGTGCCAACCAACACCCATCACAGACTATTCTTGACTTATTAACCATTACCGAGACTCAAGGTAAGGTTGATAACCTTAAGATTGCCTTTGTTGGTGACCTCAAGTACGGTCGTACTGTACACTCCTTAGCTGAAGCTTTATGTATGTACAACAATGTACATATTTACTTAGTATCTCCTGAGTCTTTAGCTATGCCTGAGTACATTCTCAAGCACTTAAAGAAACACAATGTTCAATTCTCTGTTCACGAGACTATTGAGGAAGTTATTCCTGAGGTTGATATCCTCTATATGACTCGTGTGCAAAAAGAGCGTTTTGACGAGACTGAGTATCAAAACTTACGTTCTAAGTTCATCTTAAGCAAGTCTATGCTCTCTGAGGCCAAGAGCAACATGAAGATCTTGCACCCACTCCCACGTATTGATGAAATTACCTTAGATGTAGACGATACCCCTCACGCCTACTACTTCCAGCAAGCCAAGAACGGTGTCTACGCCCGTCAGGCCTTATTAGCCTTAGTCTTAAACAAGGAGATCTAAAATGAGCGAGACCACCAACGATAAGTTATTAGTTGAGGCTATTGCTAACGGCACTGTAATTGACCACATTGCTCCAGGTCAAGCAATGAATATTTTGCGCTTATTTAACTTCTTAGGTAAGCACAATCAAATTACTGTAGGCTTTAACCTTCGCTCTCGTGAGATGGAAGATCACTTCAAAGATATCATTAAGATTTCTGATGTTACCTTCTCTCCATCTGAGACTGAGCAATTAGCTATCTTAGCTCCAGATGCTACTGTAAACTCCATTAAGGACTATAAGGTAGTAGATAAGTACAAGCTTCGTTTACCATCTGAGATTAAAGGTGCTTTCAAGTGCCCTAACTCTAACTGCATTACCCATGTAGAAGAGGGTGCTACCCCACGTTTCCGTATCTTTAAAGAAGATGGCAAGGTAATGATGCGCTGCCACTACTGCGAGCGTGTCTTTGCCCGTAAGGTTGTATTAAGCCACAACAATTTAGCTGTTGCTAAGTAATAATTAGTTTATTACTGACCAAACAAAAAGAGCTGTCTTAAGATTAAGTACAGCTCTTTTTGTTTTTGTAGTTAACCAATTAAGGCAAAACTTTAAATAATTTATCTGGGCTTTGTCTTAAATAATGATTATCGCTAGGGCCCATGCTGGCATGACCTAAAGCTACAGCAATATAAGGGACATGCTTTTCAGGCAGATCTAAAGCCTTACTTAGCTCATCAGGGTCAAAAGAAGCAATATAACAAGAGCCTAAATTGAACTCAGTTGCCTTTAATACTAATTGGCTCATAGCTAAACCAAGATCAAAAGAGCTAAATAGCGCACCATCACTGGCTCTTTGCCAGCCATAATTTTCTGTATCTAAGCAACCTAAGATCACAACGGGAGCTTGATACCACGATCTCAGACTTGCAACCTTATTCATAGCCTCAGGGCCTAATACATAAAAGAAATAAGGTTGAGCATTACAAGCAGAAGGGGCACTACGTGCTGCTTGCAATAACTCTTCTATCATAGAAGCCTCTAAAGGAGTATCGGCAAATTTACGGCACGAATAGCGGTCAGCAAAAAGATCATTGGTGTTCATAAATAATTGCCGCCTTTATCATAAATTAGCGAGAATACCCCCGCCTACGCTGAAGCGAGGCGGGGG